>Ga0137391_10003758_pt1 | contig 11557 bp, 11 predicted proteins | sample 15con2h24BmetaG_FD_101399 | JGI IMG/M metagenome (GOLD analysis project Ga0137391, IMG submission 101399) | Vadose zone soil microbial communities from Angelo Coast Range Reserve, California, USA - 15con2h2.4B metaG | ecosystem: Environmental > Terrestrial > Soil > Vadose zone > Saprolite...
CCTGACTTGAAACAAAGGGCCCCAGGAAACACAGCGACCCGCTAAATGCAGCCGGACCATTCTTTTGCTCCATTGGTCAAGGAGCAAAACGGCGCCTCCTGAAGCGAACAGATGAATCACAAAACTTCACCGAGAATGTCCGTTTCGACTTCCCAACCGACCGATACCCTAGAGCCCCGACGACCGCGCATCTGGGGTTCGGGTCGATCACACAACGCAGCCGCTCGAAAATATGCCGTCTCGCAGCTGGTCACCGGGTTAACCGGGATTCCGGATATGGACCCACATCTCCCCCCTCCCTCGTGGCGTTGAACGGGCGGATCACCCCGTCGCTCAGCTCGTTCAGCCTCTCCGGCAGGTTGAGGGAAGTCATGCTCGCGGCGCATGGATCGCCCGCGGCCTCGCGCTTGTGAGTTTCGTCAATCCGACGGCCCTGTTCAGAGACACATCCACTGCTTCGACCCCCCGCTCCTCATCGCCTCGCCTCCGCTCCCGGGTGGAGTCTCGATCACGTTGGATGCCATGCGAACCGTTCGATGCGCCGGATGATCTGTGAAAAGAGGCGCTGAGTCAACTCGCTTTCGGCCAATGGCAGAATGGAGTACCGGGCTGAAGTTGCCCCGGTTCGGTGGACGGTGAACGGCTTTCGGGGATGGTCACTGTACCAGCCCTGAGGGGGATAGGGAGATAGCACCCCCCTGGTCGATCGTCGCTCCTGAGGGCACGGTGCGATCGCGGGTCCCGTGCGACCGCTCGTAAATCATGGGCGAGAGGTAATCGAGCGCAGAATGTCGACGCCGGGGATTGTACCAGCCTTCGATGAAGTCGAAGAGGCGCCCGGCGCCGGTAGCATAGCGCGCTTCGAGGTCACGGGCCGGCCGCGCGCCGACGCTCGGTGGCTAAGAAGTCAAGGCCTGACGACCTAGAGTCGACAAGACGTACGTGTTCGAGGGGCCCGGCGGTCGGGAGACCCTGTCGGACCTCTTCGAGGGCCGAAGTCAGCTCATCGTTCAGCATTTCATGTTCGATCCAAGCTGGGAGGAAGGATGCAAGAGCTGCTCCTTCTGGGTGGACAACTTCAATGGCGCTCCCGCCCACTTGAACCACCGTGACGTGACGATGGTGCTTGTATCCAAGGCTCCGCTCGTGACCCTCGAGGCCTACAGGAAGCGGATGGGCTGGACGATCAAGTGGGTCTCATCGGTCAACACGGACTTCAACCGGGACTATCACGTGTCCTTCACGGACGAAGAGCGGGCGCAGGGGCGCGCGTACTACAACTACGGCCTGGGAAGCTTCTCGGCCCCGGAAGCTCCCGGCATCAGCGTGTTCTGCAAGGACACGGCGGGCGTCATCTTTCACACCTACTCGTGTTATGCGCGCGGCCTCGACATGCTGAACGGCGCCTACCACCTCCTCGATCTGGTCCCCAAGGGACGCGACGAGGCCGACTTGCCCGCCTCCATGGCGTGGCTTCGCCATCACGACCGGTACGAGGATCAGCCAGTGCGCGTGCTTGGCGATTTCAAGAGGCCGCCTGCTCGCGGGTGACAGCTCCCGTGAGCATGCCGATCAGGATTTTGTATCCAGGGTGGAACTCCTTCGCGGGCGGAATCATTCCCTCAAGATTCCGGGCGTTCCTCCCGCCATAGTGCATCGCAGGCGGCGTGGATGCAGACCGCCTTCCCGTCCCGGTACGTGTACGACACGTGAGGTCCGCCTTCCTGGCAGACGGTACATTGCTCATCAGGTGACGCTCGATGTCCCGCCTCCATGCGAGTCATGCCCGCGTATGGGTCAGTCGGAAGTGCTCCTGACGCCATAAGCGCGCGATCCTCGTGCGAATGCTCTGTTCTTCCATCGGCGGGTCACTTGAAGCCATTTTGCCGCGAGCCCGGAGCGCCGGCAAGTGGTTGTGTGTGGTTCATGGATGACACAGGCGCGTTGGACGGCAGCCGTGGTCGTCAAACCAAATGGGCGGGACTACGCGCAGGACCGGGAGCTACGAGCCGGCGGCGTCGTCGTGAGATTCTGCCGAGTACCGTTCCTCCAACTGTCGGACCGCTGTTGACTCAACTAGCCACGCTCGGTAGCAGACCACATGTGCGTGCGCACGTCGCATTCCGATAACCTCTTGCGACGACTCAGCGGCGAAGATTGGCGTGCTGCACACGGCGCAAATGTCACTCACGCCTCGTCCGGTCCATGACTTGTCGTGCGGCAACACGAACAGCGTTCCATTCGCGAATCGGTCACGCACGATTTGACGGAGGTTGGCGAGGTAGTCGGTTCCGTTCGTCTCGGTCGACCCATTGTGGGCCTCTGATTCTTCGTGCCAGATCGAGTAGCACGGCAGGTGCGCCCAGACTGTCGTAGGTCCGATGACCTCATTTTCGACTTCCAGCATTGTCCCGATCGGCGCCGTGACCCCACCTGGGGGCCATGGCCCTCCAGCGAGCGGTCTACCGGCCCCGCGATGCCGAGCACAACCGTGCTCCATGAGGTCGTCGCCGAGCACCTGGGGGCCTTCCTGGGTGCGGTGGCGGAGGCCGGACGACGGAGCCGGCCTCTCCGGCAGTTCGTCGAGCGCGAGTTCCGGGAGTTCCTAACGTGCGGCGTGTTCGAGCACGGCGTGGCGCGGTTTGTTGTCTATCCCCTCGCCGGCAGCGAGGTGTAGGTGAGCGCCGGGGCCTGCGGATGCCGATGACGCCGATCTGAACGCCCGGGGGGCGCAGCGAACTCTCCGTTGGCGGCAAAACGCAAGATGTCGGACGCGAGCTGGTTACCGGAATCATCGCGAACCACTAGCAGAATATTCACCTGCTGAGAGGCGGCGATCAATATAATGTCAGAATGCCCCGCCACTCCATTCCACTCGCCTTTTCCGTAGTCGCCGGCTGCGCCGAATTTTCAGAACCCGATAATTCAGTTTGGCTGGGAACCGGCGCCGGCGAGATCGTCACTTGCCGCCTCCTCGACCAGCGCATCACCATCTTGGGCACAGGCTATATCAACCCAGTCGCCGTGCTCCCCGCCCCGGACGGTCTTCGCATTTTCGTTGTAGAAAGCGCCGGCGCCGTTCTCTGCACAAGCCGCACCTCGGCGGATCGCGCGAGTGCCACGGTCGTCGCCGACCTCGGCCGGCCGCTCGCCGCCGCGCGCGTGCACCCCGATGCCGGACTACTTGTTCTCGCCTCGGACGATGCTGCGGATCTCCTCAAAGTGGATGCAAACACCGGCGCTGTCGAAAACCTGGCGACCGGCCTGCCCGGCCCCACTGCTCTCGCCATCGTCGACCGGCTCGCGGTGATTATCCAGCAAACTGCCGGCGGTCCCCAAATCGCCACCGTGGACCTCGATACCGCAGCCGTCACGCAATCCGCCAGTCTCGATGCCGCGTCAGCGCTCGTATCGGCTCCTGCTGGCGCATCAGCGATCGTCGCAATCTCCCCCGCGGGCGATTTGGTCCCGCTCGATCTCACCACCGGAACGCTCGGCGCGGCCCTCCCTCTCGCGATGCCGGTGCGCGCCATCGCTCGCTGGACATCGCTGGTTCTCGCCGTCACCGATACGAGTATTGAGGCGATCGAATGGGAACTCGATGAAGGCACTCTTCCTAGTTCGCTCCCGCTCGGCCCGTTGTTCGTCGGCGGCTTCGCGCGCGTGGAACTCGATCTGGGCGCGATCGGACTCGCCCCCGGCGACGTCACCCTCATCGTGGAAGAGGGTCCCGGAGCCGGCTCGGTCTCGGCGGGCATCGAGCCTCCCGCGCCCGCTGGCGAGCAGCGTTTGATGGTGCTGTCCGGCTACACGCCCGGCGAGTATCATCTCGCGGCCACTCGCATCGCCGACGGAGTCCGCGTAGGGCGCGCCCGTTTCCGGGTGACACGCCATTGGCCCGACGACACCTCAGGACCGCCGGTCGCCATTACGGGCATCCACCAGATTTTTGCCGCATGGGGCGGGGGCCCGCCGGGCGCGCAAAACATCGGCGTTCATGCTGCCCCGCCCTTGTGGCGCGTTGCCATTGTGTTTTGCTCGACCAAGGATCAGCGCCTTTCCCCCGATTTGTCTCCGCTATCCACGGAGTGGAAGAATCGTTTGACCGGTCCCGGTGGTTCCGTGCAGGGTTACTATGAGGAGGTCTCGTTTCACAACACCGCCCCCGGCGCCGTCCAGGGCACCAGCATTTCGCTCGCCACCGGGAAAACGTATGGACCAGCCGACGTCGACGCAGGCTGGGGTGACTTATTCAAATACGACAATCCGAAAGATACTAGTAACCCTTGGGGCGGCTGGAATCCCAAATCCACTACCTGGGCCGATTTGGCGGGCGCCTGGTGCGACACCCTGATTGATGCGGGTATTTCCAAACCTGTTCTCGACAACACCGACGCCGTAGTCTTCGTCGTTCAGACCGCTTCGGAGGACGTCATCGTTTCAGGCGACGATACTTTCCGCGCCGAATTTGTTTGGCCCCAGGCGAACTATTCCGCCGCCAGGTTCCATTGGAACACTCTGCAATCGGATGGCGTCGAGACCACCGGCTTCAAAACCATACCGTCCATCCTCATGCCGACCCGAATGCCCTCCAAAATGCCGGCGGATAAGATTCTCGACCTCACCCAAGTTCTGTGCCACGAAACGGGCCACACGCTCGGTTGCGAAGATCTCTACAACACCGACACGACCGCATTCACTGCCGAGGTGAACGCCCGCCTCATCGACGATTTAGATCTGATGGCCAACGAGTTCAATCTGCCCCATTTCTCGTTTCCCAACCGCATGCGCCTGGGCTGGATTGCGTCGAACTGGATCGAGACATTCGATTTTAGTGCGAATCCCACGGGGCATCCCGTAACTCTGCAAGCCATGGAAACGCTGACGCGTTCCGGTCCACCCGCAGGCCGCCGCGCCGGCATAGAAATCCGTATCCGCGACGGTTGGAACTATTATTTTGAATACCGCCGCACCCAAGGCGGCCAGATCGGCGATCAAAGTCTGAATACCGAAGTGCCCGCCGGCCTGCTGGTTTTGGGCACCGACGTCATCGGCGACGGATTAGCCCTCGAGCCCCGCGATCTTGCCGCCGAAACCACCAAGGCCGTCCGCCCGCGCATCCTGCGCCTTCCCGTGGACGTGGACGGCGATGGACCCGTGCTCAGCAACCCGGGCCAGGATTATGCCGAGAGTGACGTGACCAACCCCGTGCGCATGCACGATTTCCGTCTGGTGTTCGATCATATCGATCCGGCCGACAACAATGCCGTCCAGGTGAGAGTGGTCTACGAAGGCGCGAATCGAGTCGACCTCCGCATCAGCCCCGCGCCCGGCCACGGCAACTACAAAAGCCCCGACATCGATTTGGATGGACCCGCCGGTCCCAACATCATCGCCAAAGGCATGGCGCAAACCATCAAAGTGCGGGTCCACAACGCGGGCTCGGTGAAGGCCGATAACGTGGTGCTCAAACTCGCTTGGCTGCCGTTCACAACCAAGCCGGGCGATTGGAACAACCTCCCCAGTCCGCCGCCGGCCAACATCCCCGCGGGTGGCCTCTTCGAATTCCAGGCCCCCTGGACCCCTCCCGCCGATCTCAAAATCGGTGATGACGACGTCGAACACTTCTGCGTCAAGGCGCAGGTCGACGCCTATGTCGATCCGCGCGACGCCTCGCACAACGAGATCACCGTCGCCAACAACTGGGCGCAATCGAATTTCAATACCACCGCCGTTGCGGACGGCTCTCCGTCGGAGCGCAAGTTTTCCGGGTTCATCATCACCAATCCACTCGCGGACGCGGCTACCTATTTGAGCGTAGCGGAACAGGACAGCGGACTCTTCCGCGCCTATCTCGGAAATGCCTGGGTGCACCTCGATGCCGGCGACACGCGCTTTATCCCCGTCGCCTACGAATCGCTAGCGGGCGATCCCGGTTTCGGCAATGATTACCGCCGTCAGTTCGGCGACCGGGGAATTAAGCCGAATCTTTTATCGTTGACTTCGTTCCTGGTTCCGCCTAACCGCCCGGGCTGCGGCGCGCCCCGCCCGGAATGGGGCGCGAACCTCAGTATCCATGCCGGCCATCGCACTCGGATTCGCGGCGTTCAACTTTTGGGAGAGGTCGTGCGCGGCTTCGTCGAAGGCGTACTCGACGGCCACGCCGAGCCGATCCTCTCGGGGACCGTAAACATCGTGCTCTGGCTCGCCGACAGGCCGGATCGTCAAGTTCTGTCGGTCGGCCATCTGGGAGCGGGCGGCCGGTTCGACGCTCCGGTGACGCGTGAGTTCATTACGGCCTTCCAGAATCACGCGAAAATCTTCGGCGACGCTTTCTATCTCGGCACGGGTTTTTGGGCCCCCAGTCGGATGGGCACGCGGCAACTCCGTTGAGCGCTCTCCGGCGTCACATTCCGAATCCACAAACTCAAAATGAAGATGCAAATGGACCGTTTCACCCCCGGCAGCTATGGCAGAAGGGATCTGTTTGCGAAACCCGCCGCGAATACCCCAGCCTGCGGTGCATGATCTTGGTAAGACGGCTTTTCACCTGGTGTGTTCGAACCAGCGCGTCGGTGAGCGACGCGCCGAGATCCGAGGCCGTGCAAAAAGCGACAGCCTCCTGAGCTACAGGTGTTGCGGGGGGCCGCAATCACCGAAATCGACCCGCCTCACCTTCGAGGCAGACGTCGTCTGAATCGGCAAGCCCCTCTCATTTTGTCCGTGAGCCCTCCCATCGACGTCAATGCATGAGAATTCGCTGGGAATCGATGTGGAAATACCGTGGGAATATGGGAATTGGACTGGATTTCGCTGAGGGCTGGTACCGAATCCAGTTCGCTGCGAACCTGGACGTGGAGGTCAGTCGCCGTTCGAGCCCGTGTTTACAGTCCGCTACACGCTTGCTGTTCTCGGTTTGCCACAGACCCGATGTTGACTCAACACCATAGTCCAGCGGATTTGAATCCCGCGGGTGGTTCCACGTGTCCGGCTTACACTTAGCGAGGGGTTAAAAGCTCCAGTCCAAAGTGCCATGGAGGGCGTAGTCGAAGGTTCTCGCGTTCGTCACCGGTAGCTGAACCCCGATGCCCAGCGTCACCTCTCGGAGGAGCTGAACATTCACGCCAGGGCCAATGTAGAGCTGTGGCTGCCCCCGACGATCCCGATCCCCCGGCTGAGGGCTCCCTCCGACTCTGGTTACCGTCGTCAGTTCCAACAGAGGAATCAGCCACGGCCGAACCGCATAACCCGCCGCCACGCCTGCCGTCAGCGTCTGATCTTTCGGGTGCGGCCCTCCGTTGTTCAGGCTCCAGCTGTACGCAATCTCCGCCACGAGATATGACCGGCCCCGCATCGTGCCAGCCGAGAGGAACGGCTCGATGGCCAACTGTCCACCCAGGTCTCGCCGTTCCGAGCCCGTCGGCAGTGTCAGGCTGAACCCTGTCGAGAGCTGCGTGCGCGAGTCAGAGGACTTGAACACCAGGAACTTGCTCTCTAGCTCGAGGTCACCCGCGCCGTCCGCGCCATTTCCCGACCGTGGTTCCATGAACACAACCGGCATCTCAAGCGTCAACTGCCACCACGACACAATCGGCATCGCCAGGGCTGGGGCGATCGCCGTCTCTCGGCCGTCTCGCCTCTTCGTGCTGCTCACTCGGACCTCGAGCTCTCGCTCGAGGACAGGTCTCCGGGTCACGAGAGGGAAAAAGTCGTCGAGGGCCAGCGGCGCGGTGTCATCCCCCGCCGCAGGAGACGCGATGAGCACAGCGCCGACCGCGATCAGGACACAGCACGAGGCCACCCAGCCACCCGAGCAGGTGTGTGTGTTCATCCGAGCCCTGTGGGCTGACCCGTCACCTTCCCGTACTGATAGGTAGCTGGGGCCGAGCGGGCCCCCAGCACAACGCCGTGCGCGAGCGACGTCGGGAAGATACCGCGCTGCACCTCGAGCACGGACACGCGCTGGGCCCCGAGCGCCGCGATCACGGACTCAACGGCCACGTCCGGCCTGAATGCCTCACCGCGGGAGAAGATGTCCGCCGCAGCGTACCGATGCTCCGGCCAGGTGTGGACCGACAGGAGGGACCCGCTCATGACCACCACCCCGCTGAGCCTGAACCGAGAAAACTGGTGAAACGCGCTCCCGACAATGCTCGCCTGGGCGCGCCGGGCGGCTGCCAGGAGTATCGTCTGCACGGCCTCCAGATCATTCAGGATGTCGGGGGCGCAGTCAAAAAGCTCCACGAGGAGATGGCGTCCCAGCCTCTGCATGGGTCCCCGCTTACGCTCGTCGCCGCTCAGGAGAGGCCGCCATCTCGGCCAAGAGCGTGCGGTAAAGCCCGCTGTCGGTATGCAGGGCCTCGTGGGATCCATCGGCGATTAGGCGCCCCTGATCGAGCAGGAGGATCCGCTCCGCGAGTTGGATGGTCTCGGGTCGATGGGCCACCACGAAGGTCGTGCGCCCCGCCATGAGTGGCTTGAGCGCCGATCCGACTTGGTGCAGGGCCTCGCCGTCCAGATGGGCCGTCGGCTCGTCCAGTACAAGCAGCCGCGGCTGCTTCAAGAACAGCCGGGCCAGGGCGACCAGCTGGCGCTCCCCCCCGGACAGTTTCGCCCCCCGCTCCCCGACCACGGTATCGAGGCCCTGCGGAAGTCGACGGATGAAACGGTCAGCGCCCGACTCGCGCACCGCCTCCTCGATCTCCTCCCGACTGGCCTCCGGGCGGCTATAGGCGATGTTCTCCGCGATCGTCGAGGAGAAAAGGAACACGTCCTGGGTCATCAGCCCCGCGGACGTCCGCCAGAGATCAAGATCCCACTCCCTGAGATCGACCCCCCCGACGACGATGCGGCCTTCGGAAGGGTCGTAGAAGCGCAACAGAAGATCCATCAGCGTGCTCTTGCCCGCGCCGTTGCGCCCGACGACGGCGACCACCTCGCCAGGCTTCACGGTGACGGTGAGGTCCCGCAGCACGTCCCGGGTACTCCCCGGGTAGCGGAACGACACCGTCTCAATTCGAATGTCCCACCGATCCTCACTGGGGCGCCGACCGCTCGAAGCGGGCAGCGGTTCGTGGTCGGCGAGGAGCTCCTGCAAGCGGGCACCGACGGCGCGGCAGGTCTGGACATGCCGGTAGAAACTACCGACCCGGCTGACGGGCCCCGCGAGAATCTCCATGTACGCCATGAACGCGACGAGGGCACCGGCCGTGATGTGCTTCCCCAGGATGAGGTGCCCCCCGTACCACACCACTAACACGACGCCCAGCAGCTCCATGAGCTCAAACACCGGCACCACCAGGGCTTCGAGGCCCCCCGCCCGAAGCTCTCCGTGCAGGATCGTGCGGTTCGCCTCGTCAAGCCGTTGAAGTTCGTACCGCTCACTCTTGAAGGCCTGGACCGTGCGAATACCGGCGAGCGTCTCCTGCAGTCGCCCTGCCAATCGAGAGCCGATGTTCTGGATGGACTTCCGCAACGTCGGGAGGGGGCGCCCCACATAGGCGGTGATTCCCGAGGCCGCGAGCAAGAAGAAGACCACCATCCCCGTGAGCCGCACGTCCGTCCAGGCCATCACGCTCAAGACGCCCATCACCGTGAGGACCTCAAACGGCAGATCGCTGAACAGTTCTACCGCGTGATCCTCGAAGAGCGCCGCATCGCTGGTCACGCGATGCATCAGTTCGCCGGTTTTGTGGCGGTGGAAGAAGGCCAGGGATTGACTGTGGAAGTGGACGTACAGCCGGCGCCGGAGGGCGTAGGAGCCGGCGTAGAGAACGCGCGCCTCTACTTGGAGGAGCGCCGCGTGCGCCACGTAGAGGAGCGCGAGCAGCCCCAGCATCCAGAGGACCCAGCGGTCGAGGCTCGAGCCGTGGGCCTCTCCAAGCGCCGTGTCGATCGCTTGCTGCAGAAGCCACGGGAGCGTGAGCTCCGCCGCCGCCACGACGACCGCCAGCCCAAGGAGGGCTGCGCACAGGTCCTTCCGGTGGGTCGCGTAGCGCCAGAGAAAGCGACCCCAGGTCATTGAGCGCGCGCGGGTGGGGTGTCCCCAGGCAATGTCTGATGGTTCAGGCGGGCTTTGACGTCCTTCGACAGCGCAAACATGCGGACATGCGCGTCGGGGTCGTAGAAGTCGAGCTGGGGTGCCAAGTTTTCGACGCCGGTGGCTCCCCGAGTACGCAGACGGTCCATCAGCACGTCAGGCGGCACGCCGGCCGGATCCACGCCATTCGAGGCGATGAGAAACCCCCAGTCGGCCCAAAACGAGGGGATGAAGATGGCGTAGGATCTCACGACGGGGAAGACCAGGTTGAGCGTGTCACGCACCTGCACGTGATCGACGTAATCGAGCCCGGACAACTCCATCGCCTGCACGACAAGGAGTCCCCCTGGGGCCAAGCGCCTCTGCACACCTCGGTAGAAGCTCTCCGTGTAGAGGGCTAACGCCGGGCCCTCTTCCAAGGCGTCGCAGATGTCCACGATGACCACGTCGAAGGTCGCCGAGGTCTGCTCGATGTAGTCTTTGCCATCCGCGAACACGAGTTCGACCCGGGGGTCCTGAAACGCACCCTGATGCCATTCCGGCAGCCACTTCTGGCAGAGCTCCACGAGTTCCCGATCGATGTCCACCATCACGACACGTTCGACCGTCCGATAGCGCAGGACCTCCCGCAGGCTCGCGCCCTCCCCGCCACCAATGATCAGTACCTGGCGGGGCTCCGGATGAGTGAGCATCGCCGGGTGCACGAGGGCTTCGTGGTAGATGTACTCGTCTTCTTCAGCCGACTGCGTCCGCCCGTCGATGACCAACATCTTCCCGTACTCCTGGGTCTCGAGGATGGCGACCTCTTGGAAGGCCGTCCGCCCTGTGAACAGGAAGGACCGTGCGGCGAAGCTGTGAAACTCATACGGTGTGCCAGTTTCACGGTACCAAAAGACCGAAGGGTCGTGGGCCATGACGCAGCCTCCCACAGGGGTCAGATTCGAACACCGGGATCGTCAAGAAAGGGCTAAAGTGTACCTGTCAAGGTGGCGAATTGGATAAGAATTTTCTGATCAAGCCCGACCTCACGGCTTCCACGCAGTCGGCTCAGTGGCCTCCGTTCGCCCGTGACCGCCACTACGTGTCGGCCCCTGACGAGGTGAACCAGAAGAGAAGGGAGATGCTGATTTGCCGAGCTGGAATGGCGAAGGCGCTGCCGCAGGCTCATCCCATGGAGAGGGGATCCGCTGGCACAACGTGACGCCACCTGCCGTCACCGCCGTCGTTGGGGCGCCGTCGCTGTGTAACGCCCTCCACGCTTGTACGCATGGGATGGGCAGGCCTGGCGGTCTCACTCCAGGGCCCCGGAGATCTCCTTGAATTCTTGGCCCCTGAGGAGCACCACCTCCGCAAGCGGATGCCCATCCTTCAACATGGGCACGATGCTCACAGCCCGGAATCCTGGGTTCGCTTTCACCGCTTGCTCGGTGGCCGCACGGAGTGACACCGTGGCCTTCAGCATCGCCTCACGATAGCCCTTCGCCAGCCGCACTTCCTTGCCATCTGCAATGGGCTCCA
>Ga0137391_10003759_pt1 | contig 11555 bp, 12 predicted proteins | sample 15con2h24BmetaG_FD_101399 | JGI IMG/M metagenome (GOLD analysis project Ga0137391, IMG submission 101399) | Vadose zone soil microbial communities from Angelo Coast Range Reserve, California, USA - 15con2h2.4B metaG | ecosystem: Environmental > Terrestrial > Soil > Vadose zone > Saprolite...
GACGCGGCTAACGCTGTGGATACCATGTTGCGCGTCATTGAGGAGCGAAGACGCCGGGCATGAGAAAATCCTTCCCGATGAGTAAGAACTCCAAAGAAACCGACCGGCTGATAAAGATCGTCGAATCGTTTCCCAAGATTACGATTACGGTCCTTGGCGACCTGGTCGCTGACGAGTTTATCTTCGGCGAAATCTCGCGCGTCTCCCGGGAGGCGCCGGTTCTTATCCTCAAACATCGTGAGCGCACCGTGCTTCCGGGCGGCGGCGCCAATGCCATCCAGAATCTGGCCGACCTTGGAGCGAATGTCCTTCCCGTGGGCGTGCTCGGGGAAGACGAGCCCGGCCGTTTGCTGCTCAAGGGTTTTCGCGCCAAGCACATTCCCGTCAGCGGCGTTCTGAAAGACAAAAGCTATAACACCGTTACCAAAACGCGAATCCTCGCGGGGATGTCGCACACCGCGCGTCAACAGGTGGTGCGCATAGATCGAGAACCACAAGCTGAGCCGAACCGGAATCTGAAGCGCGAACTGGTGCTGGCCGCCCGGCAATATGCGCGTGCCTCCGACGCGATCCTGATTTCTGACTACGGCTACGGCGCGGCTACGCCCGCGATCCTGAATGCTATTCGCGAGCGTGGGCGGTTGGATGGAATGCCCGTAGTCCTGGATTCACGTTACCGCTTGCTGCAATATTCCGGCGCGACAGCAGCCACTCCCAATGAGCCGGAAGTCGAAGAAGCGATGGGCATACGCATTGGCCAGGACTGGGCGCAATTATCTTTCGCGGGCCAGCAGATTATGTCGCGCATGAAGTTGCAGTCGCTGATCATTACTCGAGGCCGCGACGGGATGGCAGCCTTCTCAGGAAAGCACAAGCCAGTCGATATTCCCATCTCCGGATCCGATCAAGTAACAGACGTGACTGGCGCCGGGGATACTGTGATCGCTACATTTACCGCAGCCTTGGCCGCCGGGGCCAATACGGAAGAAGCGGCGCATCTGGCCAATTACGCGGGTGGAATCGTAGTCATGAAGCGTGGTACTGCCACCGTTTCACAGCAAGAACTACTGCATGCGATTGAACACTCGCCGCCTGTGATCAGAGCCCATTGAATACCCATCTCCACAAACTATTGAGCCGTGATGAACTGCGGCATCGCGTCAAGGAATGGCGCCGTAACGGCGAGCCCATCACGCTGGCCAACGGATGTTTCGATCTACTCCACGTGGGCCATGTGCGATACCTGCACGCCGCAAAGAATTTGGGAGGACGTCTAATCGTGGCGATCAATTCGGACGACTCGGTGCGAAAGCTGAAAGGTGAGAGCCGCCCCTTGATGCCAGCCAAGGAACGCGCGGAAATTCTGGCCGCGCTTGCCGACGTTGACGCAGTCGTGATTTTTTCCGAGCCGGACGTGCGCGCACTTATCCGCGAACTCCGCCCCAACATTCATGCCAAGGGCACCGACTATACTTCGGCGACTGTGCCGGAACGAGATGTGGTTTTGGAATGCGGCGGCCGGGTGGAAATCGTTGGCGATCCCAAGGACCATTCGGTTAGCGAGATTATTCGTTCGCGGTTGGGAGCACGACGTTCTTGAGCATGCATCCGGCTGTCCTTTCTGAAGCAGACTTGGCGACCATTGACCGATTGCTCGTTGTGCGGCTTGGCTCCATAGGCGATGTAATCCACACCCTGCCTGCGGTAACCGCCTTGCGACGCCGTTTTCCGGAAGCAACGATCGGATGGGTGATCGAAGAGCGCTGGGCGGAATTGCTGTGCACGCTATCCACACCGCGCTCAGGTCCCCGCTCTCCTCAACGGCCGCTAATCGACAAGATTCATACCGTAAATACCAAAGCGTGGCGATCGTCTCCATTCTCCAATCAGACGTGGGAACAAATCGCTGCTGGACTGAGCGAGTTGCGAGCTGGACGATACGGGATTGCCGTGGATTTCCAGGGCGCTGCGCGTTCGGCACTCATAGCACGCTGGTCACGAGCGCCGGTCATTTACGGAGTGGCACAACCCCGCGAAAACGTGGCCAGCTTGTTCTACACGCGCCTGGTACTCGCTCGTGGCACCCACATCGTAAAACAAAATCTTTCTCTCGCCGAAGCCGTAGCGCGCCAGACGCTGGAGATGCCTCATGTGGTGGAATTTCCCTATGATGAGGCTGCTGAAAAGGAATGTTCCCGCCGTCTAAGTGATCAAGACATCCGCAAGTTCGTCCTCCTGAATCCTGGCGCTGGCTGGGGAGCGAAGCAGTGGCCGGCCAAACGTTACGGATATGTGGCAAAGCAGTTGGCGGAAGACTGCTTCAAGACTCTGATCAATTGTGGTCCGGGTGAAAGGAATCTTTCGCAGGCCGTAGAGGCAAGCAGCGGGGGCGCCGCAGAAGAGATCGCATGTTCGCTCTCCCAATTGATCGCCATCACTCGACGCGCATCCCTGTTCATCGGAGGCGACACCGGTCCGATGCACTTGGCTGCGGCGCTGGGCATCCCGGTGGTTGGAATTTTCGGGCCGACCGATCCCGCGCGGAACGGGCCGTTCGGCACGCGAAGCATCGTGTTACGCAGTCCCACAAGTCCCACGACACATTCGCGCCGTTCAAAGCCAGATGAGGGCTTGCTCGAAATCAGCTCGGACCAGGTATTAGCTGCCGCACGGCAATTATTGCGGAGCCACCGTGACTAAATGGGCGGCAATTGCGCGTCGTATACGGGTTCCCGTAGGCTTTGCTTTTGCCGCGTTGTATTTATGGCTGCCGAAACCGAGCGTGAAGTCAATTTGCGCCGGCGCAGTTTTGATCATCACCGGCTTGGCCATTCGCGCTCTAGCTTCCGGACACGTCCGAAAAAACGAAGAGCTTACAACCAGTGGGCCATACGCCTATATCCGCCATCCACTATATCTCGGTTCGCTGATCATGGCATCCGGCTTTGCGCTGGCCGCGCGTAGCTGGTGGATTGCTTTAATGACTGCTCTGATTTTCCTCATTATTTATGTGCCTGTTATGCTGGCGGAAGAGACGTTCCTGCGACAACGTTTTCCTCAGTTTGAGGATTATGCTGGCTCTGTGCCGCGTCTGTGGCCTCGCTTAACATCTCTTACTTCCGTCCAAGGATCGTTTTCCTGGAAACTATATTCCCAGCACCGCGAGTACAATGCTTTGGTCGGCTCGGTCGCATTGCTGGTAGCACTGGCCGTCAAGCTGCTGCGGAATTCCAATTAAGCACGGTCTCCTCAAACCTGTGAGTTCCCCTCGTGATCGACGGAATCGCCTGATCGCAATATTTGGACTGGCCTGGTCGTTGCCTCTTACGATGTTCGCCTTGTGGTTACACGCACAGACGGTTCCGCGCACTGCGGAACAGAATTCAGTTACCGCTGACAATGCGATCCCTGCCGCAAAAATAAGTCCTCCGCCGCCGGGCCATCGATTTGCCGATGGCCGGACTTATGTTTACAGCGTCGAATGGCGAATGTTCACCGCCGGAACAGCCCGGGTAAACATGGAACCGGCAGGTGCAAGTAAGCGCGTAATTGCGATCGAGGACTCTGCCGGGCTGGTCGACGTTATCTATAAAATCCATGATCGCTTCGAGGCACTCTTTGACCCGCGCACATTTTGTTCGTTGCACATTTCCAAGCATTCTGAAGAAGGATCCCGCAAACGCCAGACGGAGATTGCCTTCGACTACGCGCGAGGCAAAAGCGTGCTGGACGAGAAAAATCTGAAAACCGGCGAGTTGAAGCACGTGGAAAATGACATCCCATTGTGTGTCACGGATCTACTTAGTGTGTTCTACTACATCGCCTCGCTTCCGTTGCAGCCCGGCGATACCTACACGTTTGCTGTCAATGATGGCGGAAAAACGTCCGAGATAGCAGCACGCGTGGAAGCGCGAGAGCAAGTCAACGTTCCGGCCGGCACTTTTCAAACCGTGCGAGTAGAGGCGGAGCCTGTCACCGGGTTACTGAAAGGAAAAGCGAAGGTCTGGGTTTGGTTTGATGCGGACGCTGAACACGCCCCAGTGCAGATACGCTCCAAACTGAAATGGGGGACTTTGCTTTTTAAGTTGCAGCGACGGTGAGAAGAGATTTACGAAGTACGATTTCCAATTCTGACTTCTCACGTTTGACTTTTTGCTTTCTGCCTTGCGATGAGCTCAGTTCTTCGCCAACAGCGCCTTCGCTCGGCTTAGTTCAGGACGGTCCGAGTTCGCGCCGTCGCATACTTTCACTAACTGCGCGTAGTAAGTGCTGGCTTCCTTACTCTTGCCTGCCATTTCCGCGGCCCGGGCTGCGCCGTAGAGTCCATCAAAACGATTGGGATTAAACTTCAAGTCTGTTTCGTACTCAGCCAGCGCCTGATCCGGACGTTTCAGGTCGAGCAACAGGTCAGCCAGCATCTCGCGGGCAGGAATTCCCTCGGGTTCTTCACCCGTGGATTCTTCTTTTTCGGCAAGTGCACGCAGTGTTTTGATGGCCTCATCGTCCTTACCTTCGGCGTGTGCAACCCAAGCTTCCGCTTCCTTCCGATCCTGGTCGACGACCTCGGCAAAGGCTTTTTTCTTCTTGGCAAGCAACTGCCGGTGAATCGATTCAAGGTCTGCTACATTCTTGCGGGCCTCGGCTGCATTGCCGCCGCGCGCGGCGCCAATAGCGCGAGCCCAGTACGTGATTGCATTGTCTCCAAGTTCCGTATCCGGCACCGGAGTGAGCGCGGCGGCTTCGGTCCAATGATGCAATTCCAGAGCGTAAATGGCAGGAAATCTTGCCAAGGCATAGGCATGCGGATCGAAACCATACTCTTTCGACGAAGGCAGAGTTTTGACTTCTTCATAGACACGCTGGGCTTCGGCCTCGCGTCCGCTTTGCAGGTAGGCATAAACCAAAAAATCCATGGCGTGATATTGATGCCCCGCGCCTCCCATGTGCATGGCGGCAGTTTTGCGGGTCGCCGCAATGGACGCCAGGTTGGAATCAATATCGTCCTGCCATAAACCCAGGCGCGCAAAAATATGCGACGGCATGTGCAAAGCATGTGGAGAAGCGGGAGCAATCTTGGCGTAGCTGCGGGCAGCGGAAAGTCCCTGCTCGGCCAGTTGTGGTTTGTCGTAAGTGTGGATCAGATAATGAGCCACACCGGGATGATTGGGCTCATCCTCGAACAGCTTCTCGAGTACCGCCCCGGCTTTTTTCCGGTTGGCAAATGTGCTGTCATGGTGCGGCTCTGATGCCAGCAGTGACAACGCATAGAACGCCGCCGCCTCTCGATCATCCGGATAGCGTTGATACATTTGTTCCATCGCACGCGTGTAGGCATCCGCTCCGGCGTCATGATCGCGTTTCTTGGAGTTGGAATAGAAGGCCTCGGTGGCAGAAATGTACTCTCGTTCGCGATCGGTTTTGGGATGGAGCGACTTCGTTTTTTTTATTTCTGCGAGGCCTCGTTTGATGGTGGCCTTGTCCGGATTGTCCCAAAGCTGATGCCACAAGCTGATAGCCACTCCCCAATGGGCCATCGCACATTGCGGATCGTCTTTCGCGACCTGCTCAAACTGCTTCGTCGCCTCTTCATACCAGAACGAATGCAACAGCGCGACACCGCGTTCAAACCGCATCTGCACAGACGGTGCGCACGAAACTGGAAAATGCACCGTCCCCAGTTGTTCCGCTGTCATTTCTTCGTGATGATGACCTTGGTCAGCCAGCGCCGAAAAGCTCAAGGGCAGCAAGACAGCGATCAAGCAGGCAAAAGATTTCATGAGAGCCACCGGAGAGCGAGTTTAGTCGAGAGCGAGGAGAGGGTCAACGCGAGGAAGAATTACGAAGTACGAGTTACGAGTTACGAATTACGATTTAAAGACTTACAATTTCCATCTCGGATTTATCCCTACGGTTCTTCAATTCGTAAATCGTCAATCAAAAATCGTAAATGCTTACTGCAGCCGGAATCGCTCGTTCATTAACCGCTGCAGCCGTGGTTTGTACAACAGATCGTAGGCCAGTTCTTTGTCGGGAAACATGGCCAGGGCTGCGCGTTTGGCGCCAGCGGCCAATTCGGAAGCTTCTTCTACGGTGAGACTGGGATCCTGGCTGATCACGGACATCACCATACCCATCATGACCTGCAGCCGGCGTATCTTTCGGGCTTCCTGATCTTTTTCGCTCAAATTCCCCGACTGCCCCACCCGCTCCAGACTCTCCATGGGCCCTCAATTCCGATAACCGCAAATTCAGCTGATGCCCACCGCGTCCTACCTGACAATTAGATGTGGGGCTCCGCTGCGGCGTTGCGCCCCTTGCTTCTCTCATTGTCCCCGGCAACGTCAGCTGAAAGCAACTCCCCCAGGATGTAGGACTTCGGTCACCTGCGGGTTTCCGCGCAGCCCCACCTGTAAGGGCCACTCTATCGCAAGTGCAAGATCAGTCCATTCGCACTTGCCAGGGGTTAGAATCAACCAGTAAATATCGCACCGCCCTGATCGGAGGAAATAATGGCAGCCAATTCGACACCCGAGCCAAGACAGCGCCCCCTGCCCGATGAGAAGCTGGTAAGAGTGTTCGACACGGAACAGGAATCAGAAGCCCTGATCGTGCGTGGGTTGCTGGAATCTTCCGGCATCGACTCTGATATAACTTCGCTGGACGCTCAGCAGGATATCCTTCCCGGGGTAGGTGGAACGGTCATCCTGGTGCGTGAGGAAGACGCCGCGGAAGCACGACGATTGATCGAGGAATACCGGCGATCACCTTCGAATGACGACACCGCCGAAGTGGATATCAGCGAAGATATCAGTGAACCACCAGAGCGCTGACGCCTTTTCCATCCAGATAGAAAGTCACGGCTCCGTTCAAGTCGGTGCGATATGTCGCTACCTTAGACTGCTCCAACCGATTGAGATGACCGCGAAGCGTGGACGAACCGCGGCCAACAGTTCCGGTATGGTTGAAGTCGTACTGCCGTGATGAGCGATCTTGAGCAGATCTGCCTGCGGTTGCTCTCGAGCAATGAGTTGTTCTTCCCGCCTTTCCGCTTCCCCTTCGAGAAGCGCGGATGTCTGTCCGAAACTGATCTTCATCACCAGAGAATCGTCGTTCCTCCCCAGAGTGCTGCCGCCGAAATTGGACGCTGGCGCCAGTATGCTGACGGTACTGCCGCCAAGTTCGATATTGTCGCCCGCCTTCCGGTGGATAACCACGACGCCCAGCCTCTTCGCATCCTCTAACAGTTTTTGCAATTCGGGAGAACGCGATTCCACACCTAACCACAATTCGCGGGGATGAAAGTTTGCCAGTACGGCTGCCATTCCCCCCATATGATCGGAGTGCGCGTGCGTGATCGCCACCGCATCCAGCCGATGAATGCCGCGCGACCACAAATAGGGTGACACCACGTCTTCACCGATATCGAAGTCCGAATGCATCCACTGAGGCAGTCCTCCCGTATCCACCAGCAGTGTCTTTCCCTGCGGTGAAACCAGCAGGATAGAATCGCCTTGCCCCACATCAATTGCTGTCATTTCCAGCACGCCACTCCGAAACTGCGGATGTGGTGGAACGGTACACATTCAAACAGCGCTTACCATCAGAGAGACCAAACCGGCCGCGGCCAGCAGCAGACGCCTCCGCGCGAGCACGATGGCCAAGAGCAGCGCCCCCCAGGGCGACTAGAACAATGACAAGTTCGGGAGTAGGGACTCGAGTGTCGGCCACGCGCCAGCCGCCGAACTCCTGCACGGTACCGCTGATCGCCCGCAATGCGACAGCAGCAATCAGTGCGGGAGCTTTTGCCAGAGCAAGAGATACATAACCGGCTGCCACAGCCGCGATTGCTGCTGCCATCATTACGCCGGTGAGCGGCACAACCAGCATATTTGCCGGCAATCCCACCACGGTGGCGCGATGAAAGTAGTAAGCCATGGGCAGCGCAAGTCCCACCTGCATCACTGCCGAGATAATGAGAATCTCAAAGCCCGCAAATCCGATGCGAAGCATGCCCGCCATCGCGGGCAAAGGAAGGCGCGCTCCAATGAAGTGTTCGAGGCGGCCCGCAACCATGCGCAAGTCGAGTCTGAACTGTGCCACTTTCGGAGTCAACGACAGGTCGTAGCGCATCGAATCCAGATACATCAAACCGCGGTGGTAAGGTTGCGAAGTACGCTCGAGGATGGGTACGCCTACCGCCACGATCAACAGCACGCACAAAAAAGTCAGTTGAAAACTCGGCCCAAACAGAACTTGCGGATTCACGATCAGCAAGCCCAACCCCGCCGCTCCAATCGCGTTGAGCATGGACTTCTCGCGATAGAGCAATCGTGCCCCTAGATACAGGACCAGCATCAGAGTGACTCGCCAGATCGGAGCGCAACGCATATGCGACCGCTAGCACCACGGTGATCGCGCTTGCCACAAGGTCGCTCACCCGCAGCCGCCGCAATACCCAACATGTCACAAATGCCAGAATGCCCACATTCATGCCGGAAACCACCAGCACGTGATAAGTTCCAGAGCGCTGGAAATCCACTCTCAGATCGCGGCTGATAAATGCATCCTCACCAATGACCATGGCGTCCACCAAGCCCGCCTGGGCCGGACTCCACAACGAACGCACCTTCTCGATGATGCTGCGATGGACACGTGTACGCCAGAGTTCGGCCCGATTTCCGAAAACGCCTGTCAGCAATTCCACCCGCTCCGTTTTCACCGAACCCAGTGCCACGATTCCCTGATCCGCCAGATATTGCTGATGGTCAAACGCACCCGGGTTCCGAAAATTTCTTGGCGGATGAAGTTTGACCGGAAAACGCAAACGCTCTCCATAACGAAACATCCGTACAGGCTGATCGTGATCTTCGCTTCTCTTGCCGTATAAGCTGACCCGCAAACCGGAAACGACTTCAACCGCCTTGTCCAGGAACACAATCTTCTCGGTTTCAACATCCATCTGCTGTCGGACTTCCCTTTCGCCTTCTTCGACCAGCGTGCCCTCGCGGATAACGTGAGCTGTGACGTTAACCTCTCGTCCGTCGGCGAATTGAAGCACGCCTAAACTGCCGAGATTGCACGGCGGGCGCAGGCAGTTGTACCGCAAGCGCTCCACCTGCAAAAACCGAGCACAGACCTACCAACTTTGCAGCGCGCCATCTCCGACGAAGCAAAAGTAAGGCGAACAAAATGAATGACGCAGCGGAAACGATCCACCACATCGGCGGCCGCCACATGTGCACGCCGGTGAAGATTCCTCCGCCAAGGGCCAACGCCACCCAGAGCAAAGGCTGACGCCCGCCTGCGCCTATCTGGTTCGCGGTTGCTGCACGGATGAGTTGACTCGCGAATTCACATCGAGAACTAGCGGACGAGATGAAATACGCTTTCCAGATGGTAGGTTTGGGGGAAGAGATCTACCAGGTGTGCCTGCTCCACGCGATAGCCCGACTGCAACAGCGCCCTCAGGTCTCGCGCGAGCGTCGCCGGATCGCACGACACGTAGGTAATGCGTGGAGCCGCCAGCTTCACCAGATTTCGGATCACACCTTCGTTGAGCCCGGCCCTCGGCGGATCCACCACCACAAAATCGGGATGCAACTTGCCGCCTGCGTTTTCCAGATACTGCTCCACAGTCGCACGCACACCTTTTACGTTCGCAGTCGAATTGTATAGCAGGTCCGCATAAGAAGTCGGTGACGACTCCACCGCAATCACGCGCTCGAATTCCCGATTCAGAACCGCAGAAAACAATCCGACGCCGGCGTACAAATCCAATGCTGTGGTTCCCGAACGTCCTTCGGTCACGACTCTCACAAGCTCATCCGTGAGGTGACGGTTCACCTGAAAAAACGCCCCAGCGCTTACTCGATACGACCCGTACGCAGTGTTGTAAGTAATCTCCTTCGCGCCGGCCACAATCCACAACTCAGGCTGAAGTGTGTTCCTCGCGATGAAGACAACAGCCCCGGCAATTTCCGGCAGAGCTTGCCGCGCTTCTTGTGCCCACTGCTCTACGGCGCCTTTCTCAATGCTCGGTGTGCAGTGAGCCTCGATCAAAAGTTCCGTGTCCTCAGCATTCGCAAATAGTGCAAGCTCGAGGATCCCCTCTGCCATTTTCCCTGCGCGTCCCTGCTCCCAAAACGCAGCCATGGTGCGATTAATCAATGGCGAACTGATGGGACATTCCTCAACCGGCAGCAACTCGTGGGATCCACATTTGTAGTAACCCAAAGCAAACTGCGGCGACGTCTGAATCTTGAACCGTGTGCGATTGCGGTAATTCCACGGCGGCGAAGGAAGAACTACTAATTCGCTTTCTAACTCCAGCTTGGCAATGCGACGAAGATTCTCTTTCAGAATGGCAACTTTAATCTGGAGCTGATGCTCATAGCTGGCATGCTGGTAGTAACAACCACCGCACCTCTGAAAATACGGGCACCGCGGCTCGACTCGCCACTCCGAACCTCGGACGATCTTTTCCAATCGCGCCCGCGCAAAGCCCGGTTTCTGCTCGGTGAGCGACGCTTCCACCTGCTCGCTTTCGAGGACGAAGGGCATGAACACAGTCTTCCCGCGCCCATGCTCATCGGCGGGCAATCGGGCCAGACCATCCCCGCCGTAAACGAGTTTTTCAATAGTTAATAGCAAGTCTTGTCGCTCAATGGATGTGTACAGCTTCGCTTCTTAGGATAAAGGCAAACTGCCCCCGAATGTTTGCTCCGACACGAATCGCGGTAGACTATTTCTTTTTGCAGGAGTTCATCATGATTCTTCGCATGTGGCATGGCTATACAGCCCCGCAAAACGCTGATGCTTACCATGCCATGTTGCAAGAGACAATCCTGCCCGGCCTCGACCGCGTTTCCGGATATCGCGGCGCCTACGTCGCCCGCCGCCATGTCGAAAACGAGGTCGAGTTCATGACGCTGACCCTGTGGGATTCCATGGACGCCGTCCACGCCTTCAGCGCCGATGGACGCGCCGTCATCCACAAGGCCGCAGCCCCCTGCTCACCCACTACGACGAATACTCAATTCATTACGATGGAACGTTTGTCCCTTAGGAAAATATTCCGAAGTAGTCAGCCACAGTGTCGATTTCCCGCCCTGTCGTTCGACGTTATATTAGAGCAAGGATTCAGCCGGTCAGTTCCCCCGGCAATCCCGCTCCAAACCGCCATTAAAAGGAGACAAGACAATGCGATGCCTGGTAATCGTCAAAGCCAACAAGGAATCCGAAGCCGGCGTCATGCCGAACCGGAAAATCCTCGAAGCCATGGGTAAGTTCAATGAAGAGTTGGCCAAAGCCGGCGTAATGCTCGCCGCCGAGGGCCTCCACCCCAGCTCAAAAGGCAAGCGCGTCAAGTTTTCCGGAGGCAAAACAACCGTAACCGACGGCCCCTTCACCGAAACCAAAGAGCTGATCGCCGGCTTCTGGCTATGGCAAGTGCGATCCATGGACGAAGCCATCGAATGGCTCAAACGCAGCCCCTTCGGCGGCGGAGCCGAAATCGAAGTCCGCCCAGTCTTCGAAGCCGACGACTTCGGCGCCGA
>Ga0137391_10003761_pt1 | contig 11554 bp, 9 predicted proteins | sample 15con2h24BmetaG_FD_101399 | JGI IMG/M metagenome (GOLD analysis project Ga0137391, IMG submission 101399) | Vadose zone soil microbial communities from Angelo Coast Range Reserve, California, USA - 15con2h2.4B metaG | ecosystem: Environmental > Terrestrial > Soil > Vadose zone > Saprolite...
CCTCTCGGTCGACCGGTTCCCGCTGGGCGACGGCGGGGTGGGCGCGATCACCCAGCGCCTGCTCACCGCGTACATGAACGTGGTGCGCGGCGCCGACCGCCGCTTCCCCGAGTGGCGCATGCCGGTGTACAAGCCCGTCACCGTCTGATTCGATCATTCATCCTCCTCCCCACCCTCTCCCCGCCCAAGGGGAGAGGGTGGAGCGAGGGAGCCTCCGTCATGACCGGCGCCATCCGTGTCCGTGGGCTTTTTCTGATCCTGGCGATCACCCTCGCGGCCGCTCCCGCCGCCGCCCAGGTCTCCGGGCCCCCCGTCCGCGAGGGCAAGGCCGGCGGCGTCCTTCGTCCGGTGCTCCGCGAGGACCTGCCCCAGGGCTTCGCCATCCACGAATCGGCCACCAACTCGGTGACGTGGCCGGCGATGCCCTGCTACAGCAACCTCGTGATGTACGACCAGACCAAGCGCCTCGGGCGCATGGACACTATCGTGCCCGAGCTGGCCGAGAAGTGGTCCTGGCAGGACAACTACCGGAACCTCGTCTTCTTCCTTCGGCGGGACGTCAAGTGGCACGACGGTCAGCCGTTCACCTCGAAGGACGTGAAGTTCACCTTCGACGTGGTGCGCGAGGCCGCCGAGGCCCCGGCCCGGCTCCGGATCAACCCCCGGAAGGAGTGGTACGCCAACGTGGACGCGATCGAGGCGCCCGACCCCTACACGGTGGTCTTCCGCCTGAAGCGGCCGCAGCCCTCGCTGGTGGCGATGCTCGCCTCCGGATACTCCCCGGTCCTCCCGGCCCACGTGCCGCTCGCCGAGCACCGCTCGCGCTGCATCGGCACCGGCCCCTTCAAGTTCAAGGAGTGGAAGCGCGGGCAATCGGTGGAGCTGGTGCGCAACCCGGACTACTTCGTGAAGGGCCGCCCCTATCTCGACGGCGTGCGCTACACCGTCATCGTGGAGCGCGGCACGCGGGTGGCCGCGCTGCAGGCCGGCCAGATCGACGTGGCCTATCCGGGCGAGACCACCCTCTCCATCGCCGAGCAGCTCAAGAAGGCGGTCCCGGGGATGGTCTTCACCGAGACCGCGAGCAACGTCAGCGAGAACCTGCTCCTGAACACCAGGAAACCTCCGTTCGACAACCTCAAGGTCCGGCGCGCGCTCAGCTTCGCCATCGATCGGCGCACCTACACCCAGACCGTGCATCGCGGAGCCGCGGTCATCGGGGCCTCCCTGGCTCCGAAGCCGTGGGGCGTGTGGGGTCTCCTCGATCGAGACCTGGGCCAGCTCCCGGGCTACGGGGGAGCGGCCGCGGGCCGGGCGCAGGCCAAGGCGCTGCTGGCCGAGGCGGGCTTCGGGCCGTCGAATCCGCTCAAGGTCGAGCTGGTCACCCGCGCGATCGCGATCTATCTCGACTTCGCGGGCTTCGTGGTCAGCGACCTCAAGCAGGTCGGGGTGGAAGCCACCCTCAAGCAGATCGACACCGCGCAATGGCACCCGATGGTGACGCGCCGCGAGTTCCAGATCGGCGCCAATCTCACCGGCCTCGGGGTGGACGATCCCGACGCGAACTTCTACGAGAACTTCTCGTGCGGGTCCCCCCGCAACTACGGCGACTACTGCAACGAGCAAGTAGGCCGGCTGATCGATCAGCAGTCGCAGGAGATCGACACCCCGAAGCGGCTGGCGCTCGTCTGGCAGATCCAGAAGAAGCTCGAGGAGGACGCGGCCCGGCCCACCATGGGCTGGCGCACCGATCGCTTCGCCCACTATCCCTACGTGAAGAACCTGATCCCGAACCAGGTGACGTACAACTGCTGTCGCCTGCAAGAGGTCTGGCTCGACAAATAGCCGGGGCTCCCCGATGCGGGTCGTCTTCTGGAACATCCGGCACGGGGGCGGCGTCCGCGCCACCGCCATCGCGCGACGGATCTCGGCGTGGGGAGCCGACGCGGTCGCCCTCTGCGAGTTCCGCGGCACCCCGCCGAGCGGCGAGCTCGCGCGCGCTCTCGCCGCGCGCGGCCTGGCCTACCAGTGCACCACCGCCGACCCGACGCGCCCCGCGATCAACGGCCTGCTGCTGGCTTCCCGGTGGCCCTGCCGGCGGCTGCGCCTGGCCAGCGCGCCCGCCGAGCCGGCCCGCTGGCTCCTCGCGCGCATCCAGTCCCCCACCCCGCTCGTCGTCGGGGTGATGCACGTCCCCAACCGGGTGAGCGGGCGCAAGTACCCCTACCTCGACGCGGTCCTCGAGACCGCGCGCCGGACCTGGCCCGGGCCGGCCGTCTTCCTGGGCGACACCAACTCGGGACGCATCGGGCTCGACGAGGAGGTGCCCGCGTTCAACCGGGTCGAGGACGGCTGGATGCGCGAGCTCCACGAGGCGGGATGGATCGACGCCTTCCGGCACCTGCGCGGGGACGCGCGGGCCTACACGTGGTATTCGCCGAACGGAGGCAACGGCTTCCGGATCGACCAGGCCTTCCTGAACGGCGCGCTGCGGCCGCGCCTGGAGCGCTTCCGCTACGACTGGGGCCGCCGCGACCGTCGCGCCGCGAGCGACCACGCCGCGATGGTCCTCGACCTCACCGGCTGACCAGCCGCTCGCCGTTGCCGCGAGAGCTGCCGGCGGCTCGAGAAGGGGTCAGCTGCGAGGCGACGCCCGAAGGCCGCACGCGAGGCGTACTCTCCGTACGTCGAGCGTGCGGTCGAGGGCGTCAACGAAGCAGATGGCCCCTTATCGAGCCGCCGGCGTTTGATTGGCTTCCTGGCAGGCGCGCTTGAGCTCGGTGGTCCCGTTGAGCGCGCAGTCCATCGTGAGGGCCTGCGCTTCGCCCGCGCGCCCGGCCTTGCGCAGGAGCCGGATCTTGTGGGGCTTGAAGCGCGCCGCGCCCGCGAAGACCTTCGAGGCCTGATCGGTCCACTGGAGCGCGACCGGGACGTTGCCGGTCCGCTCGTAGGCGAAGATGAGGTCCTCGTAAACCAGCGGCACCGGCTCGGGGGACCCGACCGCGCGCCGCAAGGCCTCGATCGCCTCGGCTTGCCGCCCGATCGCCGCCGCCGAGTGGGCCAGCACACAGTTGGGGTAGGCGTCGGTGCGCCCGCCCACCGAGGCCCGGGCCGCGGTGTACGCCTCCTGGGCCTTGCCCTGCTCGAGCAGGCGGCGGGCCTGGAAGGCGCGCTTGTAGCTGGCCAGCACCTGAGCCACCTCGGGCCGGGCGCGCACCGCCTTCCACGGACCGGCCTGCGGCTCCACCGGGGGCCGACTGCCGTACAAGCGCTCGAAGTACTGGGCCGCGTCCTCGATGCGCTCGGAGGTCTTGGGATGATTCACCGAGACCGTGCCAAGAAGCTTTTGGTAGACCACCCCCACCGCCTCGTTGACGTTCCGCTGCGAGGCCTGCTGGAGACGCTCGGAGAAGGCGTTCTCGGATTCCTTGTTCGCCTGCTCCCACGCCTGGAGCTTCTCGAGCATGCTCATCATCGCGGGCCCGGCCACGTGGCTCTCCACGAGCAGATCCATGCCGAGCAGATCGGCCTCGCGCTCTTGCCCACGGCTCCAGGCGGGCAGCACGAGCTTGTCGGTGGCGTCGGTGGCGAGCTGCACGTTGGTCATGTTCCGGGAGTCGCCCTTGGAGACGGTGCGCTGGCCGGCGAGCGCGGTCTTGGCGCCGATCCCCATCTCGTAGAGCGCCTGCCCCTTGCGCTGCACGTCGCCGAGCAGGTCCGCGCTGTGATGGGCGAGCAGCACGTGGGAGAGCTCGTGGGCGAGGATGGCCGCCACCTCGTCCGAGCTCTCGAGCGAGTCGAGGAGGCCCATGGCCACGTAGACGTTGCCGTCGGGCGACGAGAAGGCCTCGAAGCCGGGGTTGGCCAAGATCACCACCCGCCCCGGCACCCCGGTCCGGCCCGAGACGGTCAGCAGGCGGCGCCGGGTCTCGTTCAGATACTGCTCGAGCGCGGCCGAGCGCACGAAGCCGAGCGCGTCGCCGCGGTGCTGGGCGAGATCCTTCTCCTCGCCCACCGCGAGGCTCGACGCCTCGTAGGGTCCGGCCTTGAGGCGGGCCAGCACGGTGGTGGTGCTGGTCCCCTTGCCCGCGAGCCAGGCCGGGCTCCACGAGGCCGACGTGGCGCCGTCGCCCCCCGCCCCGCCCGCGCAGCCGCCCGCGAGCAGCCCGGCCAGCACCCTGGCCACAACCCAGTGGAGCCGCATCCCGTGACGCCTCAATTGCAGCTCTCGCCCACGCCGCGCACCGCGCCGGTCTTGGGCGGGCGCCCGGCCACCCGGGTCCGGCATTCCTCGTCCTTGACCACCGGGACCACCCGGTCGGTCTCGACCGCGAAGGCCTTCACGCAGTAGTCCCCGCCGTCCATCTTCACCCAGTAGTAGACCGCGGTCTTGGCGTCGGTGGTCGCCCGCCACGGCTTGCGCTTCTCGAGGTCCTCCCGGGAGAACGGCACGCCCTTGTCCATGCTGCAGTCCCGATAGAGGGTGACCTTGCTCATGCGGAGCCCGACGATGTTGAACGCCTCGGCGCCGGGCGTCCCCTGCGCCGACACCCCGGGCGTCCACCCGACGGTCGCGCCCGCCAGGACCACCGCCGCCACCGCCGCCTCACGCCACCGTTCGGGCCGTCGCTTCATGAAAGACCTCCTCGTCGTCTCCTCTGATGCAGAGGGCGAAGATCCAGTCCATCGCGGTCAGGATGCCCGCGCTGACTCCCCAGCTCGCCGGATCGGGCTGCTCGGCCCGCAGGGTGAAGTACCGCCGGGCCGCCGCGTCGGCGCGCCGCATGAACGCGCGCGCCAGCTCGAAGAATGCCACGTAGGCCACGATGTTGCGCGGGCCCAGGTTGATCGGGGGCAGGAAGCTGACCACCGCGGCCCCGATCAGCAACACGGTGGTGGCCACGAACAGCACGTCGCGCGCGACCAGGGCCTTGTAGACGAAGTAGCCCGGCAGCACCACCAGCAGCAGCGCGGCCTCGATGCCGTAGCGCGCGTCGACCCCCAGGAACAGGAGGATCGCCCCGAGCAGGATCGTCGCCCCCAGGAACCCCGACCAGAGGAACTGGCGCGCGGAGGGCCGGCGCTCCGGGTGCGTCGCGGCCAGGTGGAGCACCGCCACCACCCCGAGCAGCAGGGGGACCAGGAGCAGGATCGCGAGCACGCTCGTCCGGGTGACCGCGGTGAGAGCCACGCACGTCACCGCCACCGCGAGGGTCGCCCACTTGACCCGGGGGCTCACCGTGCCGAGGCGGCCGAGCAGCCGGCGGGCGAAGGCGGGGGGCTTGTCCACCAGGAGCAGCAGGACGATCGTGAAGAGGAGGAGCAGGCCGTTGACCACCCGGGAGAGCGAGAGCCCGTGCTGCTCGGCGCGCTTGTAGTCCTTCCGGAACGTGAGCAGGTTGTCGTAGGCCATCGCGTGGAGGTAGACGCCGGGCAGGTCGTCGAACACCGGCGAGATGACCCGGTCGCCCGCCATCTCGAAGCTGCCCCCGTAGAACACGGTGTTGCCCTTGACCACCCGGTCCTTCAGCGTCTGGTCGAAGCGCCCCAGCAGGTGGATGACCGAGATGGTGTTGGTGTGGGGGCACTTCCGCTTCGACGCGAGCGGGTTTTCCTTGAGCATCTGGCGCAGGTGCACGAGGGTGCCGTCGCTCGTGCAGTCCATCCACGACTCGTTGAGCGCGGACACCCGGTTGCCCCAGATGATCTCCATCTGCTGGCCGTCCGCGCGCGCGAGGCCCACCTGGGGGGCCGCCATCGCGAAGGCGGGCGTCCACAGCATCCCAGCCGGCTCGCACGAGGTCGCGAGATTCTTGCACGCGCGGTAGGTGAGCACGCCGCTCGCCCCGATCTCGGTGTCCATCTGCACGTCGACCGGGGTGAAGCAGCTCCGGTCGAGCCCGTCGCGCAGCCCGTCGCCTCCCGCCTTACCGGGCAGCGGGGAGGCGGCCAGGTACACCGCGACGCCCGAGGCCCGCAGGGCGCAGATCGCCTCGCTGAGCGGCGCCACGTCCTGGCCGGGGCGCTTGTCGATGAAGGCGAAGTCGACGAAGACCGCGGCCGGCTCGTACACCGCCAGCGCCTCCAGCACCTCGGCGTGGCGCGCGTACGAGATCGGGAACGACTCCCGCAGGGTGGCGAGGTTCTCCTCACGGAAGAGCACCACCAGAGTCTTCTGCTGGCCGGTCGCATCGTAGGTGTACTTCACGATCGCGTTGACGATCGCCTGCGACCACGGGGTCAGGTGCAGCGAGATGCCGTGGAAGTTGAAGAGCAGCGCGCCGAGGGCGGCGAGGAACACGAACTGCACGAGCGTGCGGGTGGAAGGACTGGGCCCCTCACTCGCCGCGATGGAGTCGTCCGCCATCGTGCCGTCGTGCGCTACCGGCCTGCTCACACACCCTCCCGGGGAAAAAGTCCCCACAGTCTATGCCGCGGCTTGCGGCTACACAATCGCTGTGTTACACGAATGGGCCACGACCTCGACCGCACCCTGGAGATCACGCATGATCACGTTGTGCCCAACCCGCCGCGGTGCCCTCTGGCTGACCACCCTCGGACTGCTCGCCGCGGCCCACGGCGGCTGTGTCTCCCAGGACTTCATCCACGGCGCCGGCCAGAGCGCGGCCGCGGGCGCCATGCAGGGCGTGCGTGAGGGCATCCCGGGCCTCCAGGAACCCCTGCGGCAAACCCTGCGCGGCAGCCTCGAGGATCCGGCCGTCGCCCGGGCCGCGCGCGAGATGACCGACTCCGCGATGCAGACCCTGCAGGCCCGCCTCGGCTCGCTCGAGATGCGCCAGCAGGTCGACCTGCTCGTGACCCAGGCCATGGAGAGCCTCCATCGGAGCGGCGACGGGACGGTCCAGGCGCTGGTCAAGGCCGCGGGCGATCAGCTCGAGACCGAGCTGCGCAAGGTCGCCAGCGGCAGCATCCTCGCCGCCACCACCACCCTCCGGGACTCGATCGAGCGCGACGTGAACCCGGCCACCCAGCGGCTGGCCCGACAGATGGGCGAGCAGCTCGTCGCGTCGCTGGTGGCCGGGCTCGAGGGGCCGATGCAGGCGCGGCTCCAGCTCGTCGGCCGCAACATGTCGCTCGCCCTCATCAAGGGCGCGGCCGAGGGAGCCGACGACCCCGTCAACCAGGCCGGGTTCGGCGGCCTCACCCACCAGGTGATGCTCCAGGCGATGCGCGGGGCCCGGCAGGGCATGAGCGAGGGCCTGCCCAACCGGACCCAGGTCGCCCTGATCTCGACGGTCGTCCTGCTGGGCGTGATGGTGCTGGGCAGCGGAGGTGGGCTCGCCTGGTTCTGGTGGCGCTACCAGCAGAGCGCGAAGACCCTCACGATCGTCGCGGAGAGCATCAACCAGCACAAGTCGGACGCCCTCAAGGACACGATCCGGAAGAGCGCGCACGACAACTACGTGGGCCCCTGGTTCAGTAGCTTCCTCAAGCGTCGCGGCCTGTGAGGAGCGCCTCGACCGCGTGCGGGTCCACCGGCTTGGCGAGGTGGACGTCGAAGCCCGCGGCCCGCGTCTGCTCGCGATCGGCCTCGGTCCCGTAGCCGGTGATGGCCACCAGCCGCACGTCCCGCGCCTCCGGCATCGCCCGCAGCCGGCGCGCCACCTCGTAGCCGCTCATCCCGGGCAGCCCCAGGTCGAGGAAGACCACCTCCGGCTGCCAGCGCGCGAACTCCTCGAGGGCGCCTGGCCCGTCGGACGCGGTGTGGACCTCGTGGCCCCGGAGGCGCAGGAAGAGGGCCAGCGAGTCGGTGGAGTCGGGCTGATCGTCCACCACCAGCACGCGGCGCGCGGGACCGGACGGCCCCTCCGGCGCCTCCCGCGCCGGCTCCGCGGCGGGCTCGGCGACGTCGACGGGCAGCCGCGGAAGGCGGATGGTGAACTCGCTGCCGCGCCCGGTCCCCTCGCTCGAGACCTCTACCCGGCCACCGTGCATCTCGACCAGCCGCCGCACCAGCGTGAGGCCGATCCCGAGGCCGCCCTGCCGACGCTCGAGCGAGCGGTCCGCCTGGGTGAACAGATCGAAGACGTGCGGCAGGAGGCCGGCGGTGATGCCGACCCCGGTGTCGCGCACCGCGATCACGATCTCCCGGTCGTCGGCGCCAGCGGTCAGCCGGATGTGCCCGCCCTCCTCGGTGTACTTGATCGCGTTGTCCAGCAAGTTGCCCACCGCCTGGACGAGGCGGGCCTCGTCGCCGTCCACCCAGCCCACGTCGTCGGCCACGTCCACCTCCAGCGTCTCCTTCCGGCTCTCGGCGGGTGGACGCGCCGCCTCGACCGCCTGGGCGATCACCGCCGCGATCGACACCGCCTCGCGCTGGAGGGTGATCTTGCCGGACGTGATGCGGGAGACGTCGAGCAGGTCGTCCACCAGGCGGGTCATGAGCCCGACCTGGCGCTCGATCACGCCCGCCACCCACTGCAGCCGATCGTCGGGCGTGCCGAGCAGGGCCAAGGTGTGGGCCGCGTTGCGGATCGGGGCGAGCGGATTGCGCAGCTCGTGGGCCAGCATGGCCAGGAACTCGTCCTTGCGGCGATCGTTCTCGTGGAGCTTCTGCTCGGCCGCGCGCCGCTCCGTGATGTCGCGGAACACGAGCACCACCCCCACCGTGCGGCCGCGCCCGTCGCGGATCGGAGCCCCGCTGTCGTCGATCGGCACCTCGGTCCGGTCCCGCCCGATCAGCACCGTGTGGTTGGCGAGACCGACGACCGCGCCTTCCCGCAGGACCTTGGTCACCGGATTCTCCACCGTGCCCCGCGTCTCCTCGTTGACGATCCGGAAGACCTCCTCGATCGGTCGGCCGATCGCGTCGGCGGCCCAGCGAGTCAGGGTCTGGGCCGCCGGGTTGAGCAGGGTCACCCGCCCGTGCCCGTCGGTCACCACCACCGCGTCCCCGATGCTCGTCAGCGTGGTGCGGAAGCGCTCCCGCTCGGCCTGGAGCACGTCGGCCGCGCGCTGGCGGATCGCCAGGTTGCGCGCGAACAGCCAGATGGTGAGGGCCACGAGGCCCACGCCGATGGCGAGCCCGACGATGGTGGTGGCGAACGCGGTCCGGGCGCTGGCGCGGGAGATCGCGGCGCGCTCCCGGAGCAGGTCCCACTCGACCCGCTGCATCTGCTCCACCTCGCCGCGGATCGCGTCCATGACCTGCTTGCCCTGACCGCTCAGCACCGTCTGTCGCGCCGACTGCAAGGCCCGGCTCCGGTCCGGCTCGAGCGCGAAGAGATCGAGACCGCGACGCAGGATGGCCAGCTGCTCGCTCGCGAGCTGATCGAGCCGTAGCACCCGCACGGTCTGCGGCGGGTTGTCGAGAGTCAGCTGCCGGAGGTCGGCCATCTGGCGCGGCAGCCGGTCCACCGCCTCGCGATACGGCTCCAGATAGGCCGGCTCACCAGTGAGGAGATACCCGCGCTGGCCGGTCTCGGCGTCCTTGAGGGTCGACAGCACCGCCTCGAGCCGGGCCAGGACCTCGTTGCTATGCGAGACCCACTGCACGCTGGTGGCGACCTCGCGGATGTTGTGCAGCGACAGCACCGCATCCACGATCAGGGCCACCACGAGCAGGGCGACCGCGATGGCCGGGCCGCGGTTCGCCAGGAAGCGCACCCCCGGCGCGGGCACCCCTCAGCGGCCGTCCGCGAGGGCGGGAGCGACCTCGGACAGGAAGCGCTTGAGCTGGCCGCGCTGATCCCACGACGTGAGGCGGAGCGAGATGTGGGTGAGCCCCGCCGCCACATACTCGCGCAGTAGGGCGATGCACCGGGCCGGGCTGCCCGCCACCGTCCAGCCCTCGACGAAGGCGGGGGAGAACTTGGAGGTGTAATAGGTATCGAGGAAGGTCTTGCTCTCCTCGAGCGCCTGCTGGCGGTCCTCGTTGATGTTGATGTTGTGGTAGAGCGCGCTGCCGAGCGCATCCGGGTCGCGGCCCTCCTCGCGCGTCATCCGGGCGATGCGCGCCCACTGCTCGCGGAACTGGGCCGGGGTCACCTTGTTGGTCATCCAGCCATCCGCGAAGCGGGCCACCCGCCGGAAGCCGCGCTCCACCGCCGCGTCCGACGCGCTGGCCCCGCCCTTCCAGGTGAGGCCGGTCGGATTGCTCGCGATCCAGATCGGGCACGGCTGCTGGACCGGGCGCGGCTCGATCTTCACGCCCTCGAACTGGTAGAACTCGCCCTGGTGGGACACCTTCTCCCCGGTGAAGACCTTCCGGAGGATCTGGATCCCTTCCTCCAGGCGCCCGACCCGCTCGCTCGAGCGGATCCTCATCACCCGGTGCTCGAGCGCTTGCGCGGCGCTCTGCTCGTCGGGGCCGCCCAGGCACACCGCGAGGAGCGCCCGGCCTCCGGAGAGCACGTCGAGGCTCGCCCACTGCTGCGCGAGCAGGAGCGGGTGACGGTGGACGAAGGTGGCCATGCAGCCCACCGCGAGGCGCAGGCGCGAGGTGGCGCCCGCGAGGGCCGAGAGCAGCGCGACCGCCTCGAGGCGCGGCTTGGCGAGCAGGCTGTCGCCGACCCAGAGCGTGTCGAAGGCGCCGGAGGCCTCGGCCTGCTGCGACAGCTCGATGAGATCGCGGGCCTGGATCGCGCCGAGCACGACCGCCCGATTGGCCAGGATGAGCCCGAAGGATGCACGTGGCATGAGTGGCCTCCCCGAGCAATCTAGGGGCCGTCGGCAGGCACGTCAAGGGCGTTGCCGCGTCCTCGTGGATCCTCGGTCGTTCTTACCGAGCCTTCTCTGCATCAGCCGCTTGGCCTTCTCGAGCTCCCCTCGCCGGCCGGGCGCGAGCCCTCGGCCCGCGCGGTTGATGAAGAAGAGCAGCTCCCGAGCCCGGGCCCTTTGGGCTCACCCCCCCGGTTCTCCATCGGGAGGAGTCTTCTGCCCCGGGGGCACGAGCGCCAGCCGGTTGACCGGTCTACGAGGCTGACGCTACGTTGCACGCGATCAACCTCGACCACTCACTCTGGGTAGGAAGACTAGGCTGGCCGCGCACCCTTGGCCAAGTCGCGGACCTTTCTACTTACCCTCGAAGGGCCTCCTTCAAGGCTTTGGTGAACACGCGCGACTCTAAGAAGTAGCTGGGATAGGCACGCCGAAGCTTCTCTAGGGAGTCGACCGACACCAGGACGACTTGGGCGCCAGCCGTACCCGCGAACGATCGCTCGGTATCAGAGTAACGCTCCATGGCCTTCTCCGACTCACGAAGCGGGAACCCAGTAACATCAACCGTCTTTCGCGCAGGGTTGGTGGCTATGAGGAACAGATCCGCGCCGGCTGTGCCGACACGTCTTTCGGCCAAAGTTCCGAACGTCTGGAGAGTCTCCTCAACCCGGAGGGTCCTCGTCAGATGCCGAAGTTCTTTGATAAGGTCGGCCCGTCTCGGTGGCGTAGCGGGACAAGGGGCCGACTTTTCCTTTAGCAGGCTGCTGACAAACCGATTTTGAGGTGATCAGCGGCGTGCCGTCGGAGAGAAGAAACTGCGAAAACACAGGGTTTTTCGCATGTCCTCGATCACGCCGACCAACTTTCGAGGCTC
>Ga0137391_10003762_pt1 | contig 11553 bp, 11 predicted proteins | sample 15con2h24BmetaG_FD_101399 | JGI IMG/M metagenome (GOLD analysis project Ga0137391, IMG submission 101399) | Vadose zone soil microbial communities from Angelo Coast Range Reserve, California, USA - 15con2h2.4B metaG | ecosystem: Environmental > Terrestrial > Soil > Vadose zone > Saprolite...
CGGTACCAACCCCCAGTTAACCGGTGCGTGGTCAACCCCCTCAACACTAAACGCCCTGGTATCTGCCATGGCGAATGGAGCCGACGCTACCTACACCTGCGGCATAGGAACGCCGTGCAACGGATCCGGACCATACGGCACAGACGCCGCCCCGCAAATAACCTATGTGAACGGCGATTTTAACTTCGGCAGCAACAGCGGCTCGGGCGTGCTGGTCGTGACCGGGACGCTCAATATCACCGGACAATCAAGTTTCAACGGGCTGATCCTGATCATCGGGCAGGGAGTCATGACCGAAAGCGGTAGCGGTAATGGCCAATTCAATGGATCGATATTCCTGGCTAAGACCAACAGCTCAACGGCCCCGTACGCGCAACTTGCTGCTTTGCAGTCTCCCTTAATCCAGTGGAACGGCGGCGGCACCAATGGCATCCAGTACAACAGTTGCTGGGCCAACGTCGGAAATACCATGCACTACACGGTGGTCGCTTCCCGGGAGGAGATGTACTAACCCGAACCCGGCGAACTGCATCTGGAAACTTAATCAACCAGTGGCCCCGGTAGTTCTCTGAACGGGTTACCGGGGTCATCTGGCTATTCTTCGAGCGACCACCTGGCAGGTCCCAACTCAAGCGCTTTCAACTGCTGTGACGCAAGTGACCCACGAGACGCCAAAAAGGCCAACGGTCCTATCTCGTCCTTTGGTGCTTTGATCCCCTTTCAGCGCGTTCCTAAAATGAACAACAACACTAAAGTTTGGGACGTTGTTGACTGACGCGACCTTCAGGCGATCTGGACGGCGATCTAGACAATGATTGGAGCGCTCGCATACCACAGCTTCTCCCCCAGGAAAGAAATTCATGAAGTCGAGTAAACAACGCGGCCTCTCGCTCCTGGAACTGATAATCACGATCTGCATTGTCATGATCCTGGCACGCCTCAGTAGATCTGTAAGCCGATCAACCAGCCGCCCCGGTCCCGCTCCGCGGATCGGGGCGTTTTTCTTTTCGTGAACGGTGGACCGCGCAAGACTGCGCGGATTCGGTAGAACCCTGACCAGCCCATCCTGAACGCCACTTGGATCGACTGGCAGGCTAATGAAAAACTCTATCAAAGACGCTGTTTTGAAGGGGCTGAAAAACTCTATCAAAGACGCTGTTTTGAAAGGGCGCGGCTTTAAGGCGCGCCGTAAGTGCAGAACGATCCACCGGCTTTAGCCGCTGAGGTTACATCCAGTCTGTAACGGAATCTTTATCACCTGCTAGACTTGGGCGGGAGACTTTTCAATCGATGCAACAATCTTCCGCTCGTGCTTCTCGTGGCCTTTGGACCCTGTTCGCGGCGTCCTCGCTCCTATGTGTGGGGTGGTTTTTCATTCCGGCTTTCATCATCCGGCCCTTCCGTTATCAGTCGCCACAGGCGCTTTCTCTAGCTTTGGTGCTGCGGCAGCGAGCTCCGCTGGGAACTCTCGTAACCGCGCTCATTTGCCTTCTGCTCGCGCTCGCCCTGTGGAGATTCGCACCAAGATGGCAGCGGATTGTTCTAGCGGCGGCGATGGTGGTCGTCGCCTTCTCCGCAGTCATGGCCCGCATCAACTACTTCGAGTGGATGTTCCACCCCGTGGATAGCCCGCAATTTGAGGCCGAGACGCAGAGCAAGCTCGACTCTGCGGAGATGATCATGGCGGTTCGCTTTGGCAGCGACGCACGCGCCTATCCCATCCGCGAAATGGCGTACCACCACGTCGTGAATGACATGGTCGGGACCGTTCCCGTGGCCGTCACCTATTGAACGCTATGTCACACCGGTCTGGTGTGGAGGCGAACGGCAAACGGAAGGACACTGCATTTTTATCTGGCCGGCATCAATAACCAGAACTTTCTTATGCGCGACAAAGAAACTGGAACCTGGTGGCAGCAGATTACTGGCAAAGCGATTTATGGGCCTATGAAGGGCGCCGCTCTCGAACTGGTTCCCAGTGATGAGCTCACCTTTGGACAGTGGAAATCTGAAATCTCCGACGGACAGGTGCTGGCTGCGGTGAAGAAGGATGTGAAGGAGTACGACAGCAACTGGGAGCCGGAAGTGGCAAAATTGCCCGTGATCATCAGCTTCCCCGGAACGGAACTGAAGTCGCGCGATGTTGTGGTCGGATTGGAGATCGGCGGGGGCGCTCGCGCCTACCCGTGGGCGACGCTGCTCAAGCAATCGCCGGTCGTCGACCGCGTGCAAGGTACACCGTTGCTAATCGCAGTCGGGCCAGACGGAAAGTCGTTTCGCGCATTCGTCAGCCGCGTGGATGGCAAGGATGCAGAGTTTTTTCTCCAGAGTGGCACAAAGGATTGGGCCCTGCTCGATACGATGACAGCCAGCCAGTGGAACTTTCAAGGCTGCGCCATCTCCGGCCCGTCCGCTGGGAAATGTCTCGACCACATTCCCGCGCTGAAGGACTATTGGTTCGATTGGCGGAACTATCATCCAGACACGACCATCTACAAGCATTAACGCGATTCGTCTCCCAATGACCGAAACGGAATTGTTGCAGGCATTCGATGAGTCGGTTCGCGAGACCGGCAACTCCGATGGATTAGAACTTAACAGCAGGGAGATTTCCTCACTGCCTGAGCTGCCCGCAAGGTTTGCGGACCTCAAGCATCTAAGCCTCGAGAAAAACGAACTGGCGTCTCTCCCCGAAAGCATTGGCCGGCTGGCAAAACTTGAAACACTCAGTTTGTACAAGAACCAGTTAGTGGATTTGCCGGAGTCATTGTGGCAGCTTGAGAACCTTCGATTCTTGAACCTGAGTGAGAATCGTTTGGCTGTCCTATCCTGCAATGTTGGCAATCTGTCCAATCTCCATACCTTGGATCTGGGACACAATGCGTTAGCCTCTCTGCCCGAGACCCTCGAAAATCTGACTGGCCTGACTCGCTTTCTCTACATCCATGATAATCAATTGACCGCACTTCCCACATCTCTTGGAAACCTGCGAAATCTTGCATATCTGAACGCGAGCAGCAACCTGCTACCTTCCCTGCCCGTAAATACCGGCGATCTGGCGGGTCTCATTGAGCTTAGGTGCAGTGAGAACAAGCTCATCTCTCTCCCAGATTCGATTGGTGGTCTGGCAAAGCTAAAAGAGTTGCACCTGATGAACAACCAATTAACTTCCCTGCCCGAATCCATTGGCAGTCTGGCGAATCTCAGGAAGATGAACCTTCGGGACAACCGGTTGGCGTCCTTGCCCGAGTCCGTCCGCAATCTGACCCGCCTGACTGAACTGGACTTGCGAAATAACGCGCTAACGACGCTGCCGGAGTCACTGCAAGGGTTACACAAGCTGGCTTACCTGGATCTCAGAGCTAACCAACTCGCCTCACTCCCAGACTGGATTGAAGGACTCGGAAGTCTTGAGAAATTGGACCTGCGCTGGAACAAGCTTTCTCTTTTCCCCGACTGGATGCGTCGACTCGAAGAACGAGGATGTACGATTCTCCTGTAATGCCGGAGAGCAATGCCGAACCTGTATTCTGAATCTGGATCGTTGCCGACGGAGATAATTTCTTGCCCATTCAAGCCATATTCTGGGATGTAGGAGGCGTACTGCTCACCAATGCCTGGGACCGCACTCAGCGAATGGCGGCTCTCGAGCATTTCCATCTGGACGAAGAGGAATTCCACGACCGTCATGAGATGGTAGTGTCGTCGTTCGAGCGCGGAAAGATCTCCCTCGACGAATATCTCGACCGCACGGTCTTCTATCGCACTCGCCCCTTCACCCGAGAGGCATTTACGGACTTCATGTTTTCATTGTCCCAACCAATGCCGGAAGTCCTCGATTTCGCGCAATTGCTGGCGACGTCGGGAAAGTATTTCATGGGCACGATTAACAACGAATCGAGGGAACTCAATCTTTATCGTATCGAGAAGTACGGCCTACGGAAGATCTTCCGCCTTTTTGTGAGCTCGTGTTTTGTTGGTCTCCGCAAGCCCGAGCGGGACATCTATCGCCTCGCCCTGGAAACCACGCAAATACCCGCCGAAGAATGCTGCTTCATCGACGACCGCTCGCTGAATCTGGAGTGTGCCGCCAAGCTTGGCATGCAGACGATCGAAATGCGGACCATGAACCAGCTACGATCGGACCTGGAAAAGTTAGGTGTGACTACGTAGGTACGCTTTACGAAACGCAGGGCCTTGTCAGGCGCTCTTTCTTGGCAGGCCGGGCTTCCCTGTTGCGCCCGGTGTGACGTCCAATTCTGTGGTCGATAGCGTTAAGTCGCTAGACCAGCAGTCAGACGCCAGCTTCCATTCTCCACTACTCTGCCGGGCAAACACCCAAAGATACTTGCCGCGCTCTTCGCGACGCTTCCCAGCCGCGCCAGGCACCAGAGCCTTACAGCGCCCAGCCTCATACGCCATATCGCCGGCGACTTCCACTCGGATGGGGTCGACCTCCACTTCTCCCAATCCCGCGTCGAGAGCGCCAAAGAAAAATTCGCGAATCGCAGGCGCGCCTCGCACTGGAGGACAGTTCGACCGCAGCACGATTGCATCCGCGATGTACAGCTCCAGAAGATCATCGAGGTGTTTGGTGTTGCAGGCCAGCACCCACTCCAAGCCAATGCGTCGGACGGCAGCCTCCGCGCGGCTCATGGACTCACCTCGCAGCGCGGCGGAGGACCGTAGCTTTTCAGTTTCGCGAGGAAGTTCAGCGGCGGAGCGCCCGCCTCCACCCTCCTGTCCTGCCGGGAAATAGTGGTGGTGATAGTGATGGTGGTAGTGATGTGTTTCCCCAGTTACTGCTCCGCGATGGGAAACGGGTTGGCGCTCTGCCTGGGGATTTCCCTGCGCAAGCATTGGCGCGGGCATTTTTTCATCCTGAGACAAACGTTCCACCTCTGGTTCCTGCGCCGACTCTACGGGCAGCCCGCACATGCCGCAAAACTTGTTGCCCTCCCGATTCTGATATCCGCAAACCCGACAAAGTCGGTCTGGACTCTCGCCGGCACTCTCTTCCTCAAACCCTCCCGCGGCGTCCTCAAGGTCAGCCTGCGCAGCAAGCCGCTGCACCACCTCAAGGGCTGCCGCCATCGCATCCTGACTGGGCTTTGGACGTCGCATCTCAGGCTTTAATTTCTGATAGAGGTCTTCAGAGTTTTCCGGCGCAAAACTCGGGGGACTGGCAGACTTTTTTCCCTTGTCTCTCTCTTTATCCACTCTCGAACCACCCGTACTTTCTGAGCCCATTTTAGCCCAGTGAGGCGGTTCAACGGCTGGAAAACTCGACCTTTCCTTCGGTCTCAGTGGGCACGCCGTTGCAGGTTGCGGGACGATATCTCCAGCTGCGAACGGTTTGCAGGATGTGGTGATCGGTGGTGGGACCTGCGCTCTCGAGGATCAGCGGACTATGCACGCGCCCGTCGGTCCCAATGACAAAGCTGACCTTCGCTTTCATACGGTCGTGCATCGGATTCAAGATTGGCTCTGGCGTGGTCAAAGCCTGCGGCGGCTGAACATCCTCGCAGCGCGAACGCGCGGTGACGCGCGGCACATCGCTGAACTGCGAATCACGAACCCGCGTCCTCCACAGTTGGTGCTCGCGGTCTTCTGAAGACGTCATCCGAAGATGCGCCACGGGCAAGCTTACCGCAGCAGCGGCGATTGCGGGCATCGCAAGAATGACCAGCAAGGGCCAACTGCAACGAAGCCTGTGGGTCGCCCTCTTTCCTGAGTTAGGCATTGCCACTACACGGTGGCAAGTAGTGGGCCACCACAGCGCGTCATAGGTGACTTGTTTACAACGACTTGTGGGTCATCCTCTCGCGGAGTACTTCTCTATGTGAAAGTCATTGCACCAAAGTCGCTGCGGACGGTACGTCTGGGGGCTCCTCACTCGATTGAGGAACGTCGAAGCGTGAGCAGCGTTATCTCTGGCGGACAGTTCAAGCGGATGGGAAGAACCACGGTTCCGATCCCCGGATTGGTGTAAAGAGTGAGTGGACCAATTCGATATAAGCCCCAAACATATTTCTTCCCCAGCTCGGGCAGGAATAGGGGAGGAACCAGCGGAAGCCGGACTTGTCCTCCGTGGGAATGTCCGGAGAGTTGGAGATCCACGCGATATCGCGCAACCTCATCAGCGTAATCGGGTTCGTGTGCCAGAAGAATAGCGGCTTCGTTCTCGGGAACAATGTGCAACGTCTCATCCAGATCGGCAGTTCCGCTCACAACGTCATTCACACCAGCGAGCCAGAACCGCGCACCATCCTGCTCGATCGGAGAGGACTGATTCGCCAGGACCTTGATTCCACGTGCTTGAAGGGCCCTCGTTACCGTCCACGGATTGGTGTAATAGTCGTGATTGCCCATGACCGCCCACAAGCCATGCTTGGCATGCATCCGGCGCAGCAGATCGGCACATGGTTCGGCTGCTGATGCCGCTTTTTCTTCGTCGCCGTCGAGTGGCGGAATCGAAACAAAATCTCCGGTCAAGACGATCAAATCGGGGTTGAGGCTGTTCACGATGCCGACGGAAGCCTCGATGGGATGAACTGAGAAATACGGATCAAAATGAAAATCGCTGAGCAACGCGATAGTAAAACCTTCTAGCCGCTCAGGCCAGCGTCGCAGCGCAATATCCATCCTCACGACGCGGAGGCGGTTAGGGGCCAGAACCGTGGCATCTACACCGAGGGCGGCTGCTCCGGTTGCTGCCGCGAGACGAAGAAACGTCCGCCTGTTGATGGAAAGTGGGGCCAATCGGTTTGGACCCTTGCTCTGTCGGACCTTGCTCTCTCGGACCTTGCTCTGTCGGACGTCCAAGAAGCAGCATATCGCGAATGCGACATCCTCGACACATGACGACATCGATGCATCCCCAATGTTGGATCAGTGAAGCACATCGGACGGCAAGCAATATTCAGAAGCTGAACGTCGCCTGCAGGTCAATGCGGCGGTTCGCCGCAGAGCTGGAGAACGGACCTCCCTGAAGAGCATTGGAGATGTCGAAGTATGGCGAACCCAGAATCCCACCGGGATTGGCGAGGTTCACTTTGTTAAACACATTGCGCACATTCACACCCAGCATCACGTTGTAGCGCCGGTCGGAGCCCGACGCCATCGGCGACGGGCCGCCCCCGAACAGGGGACCGTGGCCATGGCCTCCTCCGCCCGGTCCACCCGGCCCACCGCCCGGGCCAGCCGCTCCCTTTTCTGACAGCGGGCCAAAACCGAAAGTCTTGGTCAGTCTCAAGTTCAGTACAAAATGAGCCGGCCCAGTACCGTAATTGACGGGAACGATATTTCCCACGCCAGCCGCATCGAAGGTTCCCAAGGGCGTGCAATAGACGGTCGAAGGTGAAGTCGGTACTACCACAGTTGAGCACGCCGCTCTTGAAACCAGCCCGGGACGATCGTTGAGCACAGAATCACCATTCAGGTCATTCGGAGAGGTGATGTTAAACGGTGAACCAGAACTCGCAATCATGAACGGGCTCAAACGAAACATATAAGGCAATGCGATCGTGCCCACGAGAAACAGGCGGTGACGCGTATCGAACGATGCCCGCCCGTAATCCTGACTGATGTTGTACGAATTCGATGGAAGACTGGAGACGCCGGAGGTATCGCTGCGCGCGTGATTTAGCGTGTAATAGCCGAATAACTGAAGCCTGGTTCCTACACGGACATTGCTGTTCACGATCAACTGGTTCTGCCGGAAATTACCCTCCGACACATACTGATAAATGTTTCCTCGAGTTGGATCGGGGCGAATGGTGCTCCCCGGCGTGCCCGGAAACGGAGCGTTGCTGTTGATCGTCAGAAGCTGATCAAAGCCGCGGGAATTCAGATATGTAACCGACAAAGTTGCCGACTTCGTCAGTTGCCGTTCCACGCTGAGCGCCCCTTGGACCGTGTAAGGCGCATGCAGCCGGGGATTGATCTGGTAAATCGACGATGTACTGTTCGCGCTCGCCGGACCACAGGTCGAAAGAACCAGTGGCTTATCAAGACCGGGGAAGCAGGAAGGATTATTAATGACAAATTTCTGCTGGGTGATCCCGTTCAATAATTGCGCCTGCAGCACTTGCTCGGTCTGAAATCGATCATAGAAAATTCCGAAACCTCCGCGCACCACAACTTTCGGCGGCGCACTCCTGCCGCCAACGCCCCATGCAATCCCAACTCGCGGCGCCCAATCGCCGTGATCGTGAATCTCATTCTGCGTCTCAAAGCGCAATCCGTAGCTGAGCGTAAAGTTCGGCCGCACGCGCCAGTCGTCTTGCAGGTAAAGCCCCGCATCGTAAGCACTGACTTCAGCTTTCGGATTCCCCGTCGTGTAAGTAAGCTGCGTCGCAAATGGCGTGCCCCCACTGGCAAGAGCCTGCACCGCAGACCGGTAAGAGACAGGACATGGTATGGGGCTACTCGGTGGAGTGCAGTTAGAACCCGTCGCTGAATCTAGGGATGAAAAGACAAATGTGCCGTTGAATCCAGACGTGGTGTTCTCGGAGTCGCGAACGGCACGGAGGCGGCCTCCAAATTTGAGGATGTGGTTGCCATGAACCAGCGAGGTGTAATTCTGCAGCTCATGGTGATTCTGCCGGTCAATGATGTCGCCCTGACTGTTGCCGCCGCTCGTGAATGAGCCCAAAACATTCACTGCCGGCGTCGCGGTTTGCGCGAGTTGACTGTCGCGTTCGCCCAAATACTGAAACCGAGTCTCGTTCACAATCTTCGAGCCAATCACCTGAGTGTCGCTGATCTGCAGAGTGTGTTCGATAGACCTCGAGTTGTAAGCCTGCGGAGGCAGGTTGAACTGTCCGATGCCGTCATTGTTCTGTGTGTCGCGGAAATACTGGTACCGTGCGGTCAATGTGTTGTTCTTGCTGATTTGATAGTCGAGGCGGGGACCGATATTGGTCCGCTGGCGAGGATTTGCAATCGCCTCAATCGTTCGAGTCGGCAGAAGGCTGTTCGGGTCCAGCGTGGTCGCGTTGACGGCGGTGAGGTCGTTGATATTTCTCCGCTCAACATTGAAGAATATCGATGCCTTCTTGCCCAGCGGCCCGCCGACATTCCCGCTGTATTGTGTCGAGTAATATCCGGGCTCCGATCCCGCGAATGGATTCGAGGAATTAAAGGCAGCATCATTCCCATTCACAAAGAACTGGCCGTGCAATTTGTCGGTACCGGGCTTGGTGAAGATCTCGATGCGTCCATAGCCCAGCTTGTCGTACTCGGACGAAAACGGGTTCTGATTGATTCGTATCTCGCGAATCGACGCCTTCGGCGGAAGCTGACCCGCCGTGAACCCATCGATGTACATCTGTCCGCCATTCGGTCCCGCGGAAGGTCCTGCCAGAGCCTCGAGGTCTGACTGCAGTTCGTCGGGGTCGTCTGGGAGAGCCTCAAGTTCCTTGCCGGAAATGACGATGGCTCCGGCGTTGCTGGCTGGATTCACGTCCACGGTGGGGGCCATGTCAGAAACCTGAACCTTCTGCGTCTCGACCTCGATAGTCAAGGGAACGTTTAGGCGCAGAGGCTGGTCTCCGATTTCGACGCTGTCGTTTTCGTAAATGGTGAATCCCTGCGCGATAACATTCAACGTGTACTTTCCCGCGGGCAGACCTTTGAACTCGTACAAGCCCTGGGCATTGGTTTGCGTCGTCAGGGGAGAGCCAGTGGCGGGCGTCATCACTACGTTGGCATTCGTAATGGCGGCCCCCGAGGGGTCGGTCACTTGGCCCAGCAGAATTCCTGACCCAGTCTGCGGCAGCGCTGCGCCTGCCAATAACAATGCGGAGAAAACAATTACTGGAACCCAAAGTCTTTCAATCTTCATTCCACTATCCGTCCACTAAATCTTCGCTGCCAAAGGGGAGAACTCATCGATTTCATGGGCATCTCAACTATTGATTTTGACCATCGCCGGAGGGCCCGCCCAGGCTCCAGGGCGTTAGCATCACCGTTCGACCGCCGCTCGGAGCAGCCTGGAGAATAGGCTCCACCCCAGCGAGCAGCGTGATCGCCGTTCCTTCATTCGACGATACCTCATTCGACGTTCCTCCATGGGACGAGCTTCCACTTGACGAGCTTCCATTTGACGACTTGTCTTGAGTGGCGACAATCATCACCGCATCGCCCTTGTGCAAATCGCCCAGGGTAACCGCAGGCATCCGGTTCAGTATCTGCTGAAAATCGGGCGCTCCGCCCGAACGCGCGCCTCCACCTATGCCGCCGCTGGCTGGCCCCATCGCAGCGACCGATCCCGGCGGGGCGCTCTGCCCGTTTCCAACTTCAGTTGCGGGAGAATTTGCCCGCGGGCGCGCGCCCGTCGTCGCCAGCGTACCGGCTACGCCTCCTTTCAACCGAGCCGCGAGACGCAGGGCGACTTCGGGAGGCAACTTCCGAAGTTGCGACTCCGGCGCAATTCTTACGTGTACTAATTTCTTGCTCAGTAAGTCGTCGACACTGATCGTCCCAGTCACCGGGTCCACCGAATTCACGGTGCCTGCCACGTTGCGAAAACTGCCGGTCACGATCTCTTCCGCGGTCAATTCAGTTCCGTCCGGCCCTCGGCTACCGCGCGCCCGTAGTTGGTCCCCGGGATGAATCTCCGCCAACGTGCTGGGCTTGGCGTCCTCAAACTTTATCGAGTCGGGAGCGTAGCGCCGAATCACCGTGGCCTCGGACGCATGAATGACGACGCTTCTTGTACCTCCAAAACCAGTAATGGAAATTGTCACGGTTCGAGAGGCCGGATCGACTGCGGTTACTAACCCTCCTACTCCGCGCTGCCAACCCTTGAGTGCCTGTTCCTGACGGGCTTCAACATCCGAGTGCTTCATCACGACGATGGAAGAAGCGGTTATGGATTTGCCATCGCCCGGGATTTCGCCGCCCACCAGAACCCGATCGCCAACCTGCAAGTCCTGCAACTGCGCCGCACTCGCGTTCCTAAGATTCTTCTCGCCCGGCGCCACGCGCAGGATTCGAGTTGTGACGTTTACGGTCACGTTGATTTCGGCTCCGGAATCCGGCGCCAACGTGATTACGTTGTTGTCGATGGCCCTGATTGCACCAAGGCGCCTGTTCACGGCACTCCGTCCTGCCTCTCCCTGCGCCTGCTGCGCGCTGCGAGGCAGCGCAAAGCAAAGTGTCGTCAACAGCAGTCCGGCACCGGACAAACAACACGCAAGCACATTTACGGATCCCCTCATCGCGTTCCCTACGCCACTCTTCAATCTACATGCCAGGAGGCGCCAATCCCGACGATTTACAAAGTTTTACCCAGATCGCTCAAAGGTTTACAAAGGCGGGAATGGCCCACCATCAGAAGGAAGAAGAAAGAAAATGAAGGAACCGGGATGTGAGCTATTCAGCGACCAGCAAACTTTCCGCGAAAGGCCATTGCTCGTCAACCCACTGCGCCCGGCAACGGAAGCCTGCACTCCGAGCCAAGTGGGAGACCTCACCCGTGGTGTACTTGTGGCTGCTCTCGGTCCAAATGGTCTCACCCTCACCAAATTCGACCACTAACTCCGATCC
>Ga0137391_10003763_pt1 | contig 11550 bp, 3 predicted proteins | sample 15con2h24BmetaG_FD_101399 | JGI IMG/M metagenome (GOLD analysis project Ga0137391, IMG submission 101399) | Vadose zone soil microbial communities from Angelo Coast Range Reserve, California, USA - 15con2h2.4B metaG | ecosystem: Environmental > Terrestrial > Soil > Vadose zone > Saprolite...
ACAGTGCCGCCCCGGCCAGCAATGAAAAGACCGTGGCCCATGCGCCGCTCCGTCCGCGTTTCTGCGGAACCACCCGCGCGCGGGTCGTGGTCGTGATCGGCGGGGCGGCCCTTAACGATTCAGCCGTCAGCACCGGCCTTGGCGTCGGATTTCTCAATCCTGTGCCCGGCCCCACCAGCAGGGCCTGTCTCCGAAACGCTTCGCGCATCTCTTCGCAGTCCTGAAAACGCTCCTGCGGATTCTTCATCAGTGCGCGCCGCACGATCGAATCAATTCCAATCGGTATCGTGATATCGATCGCCGCCGGAGGCACGACATCCTGATGCACCACCTTATAAAGGACGCTGGTCACATCCTGCGCCCCGAAAGGCCGCTTTCCGGTAAACAATTCGTAGAAGACCGCGCCCAGCGAAAAAATGTCCGAACGCTGGTCCACTTTTCTTCCCATGGCCTGCTCCGGCGACATGTAAGAAGGCGTGCCCACCACCATGCCGGCCTGGGTCATGCTCGCGTTGCCCAGTTTGGCGATGCCGAAATCCAGAACTTTGATCGTGCCCTGGCTGGTCAGCATCATGTTCGAGGGCTTCAAATCGCGATGGACGATCCCGCGCTTGTGCGCGAACCCCACCGCGTTGCAGATCTGATCGACATACGAGAGCACGGTCGCCAGCGGCAGCGGCCGTCCCCCGGCCATCAGCTCCGAGAGCGGCTTGCCCTCGATGAACTGCATGCTCAGATAAAAGAAACCGTCTTCTTCGCCCACGTCATAGATGGTAATGATGTTGGGATGGTCCAGATTTCCGGCGGCTTTGGCTTCCTGCCGCAAACGTTCAACGTTCTCTTCAAGATCGGCGGCGTTGCTGTTGAGCGAAATGGTCTTGAGCGCCACCATGCGGTCGATGGATTTATCATGCGCCTTATAGACCACGCCCATGGTGCCGCGTCCCAGCTCCGATGAGATCGCATAGCGGCTGAAGCGCGGCAGGCTGGCTTCATACACGGCCTGCCGGACAGTGGTGTACGTGGATTCGTCCGTCCACAGCAGACCGTACATCAGCTCCCTTGCCCGGCTTCCGCCCGCGTGCCGCCGGGGCTCCGTGCTGAACTGCAAATCGGGAACGCCCTTCAACTGAATCTGTTTGTAGATTTCCTCGGTCACCAGAATCTGCGGAAGATCGGACTCCCGCAGCGGACGCCGCAGAATAGTACTGGTCGAGGAATCGGTCGCCTTGCGCTTCGGAGTCTTGTCCGCCGACTGCGGATAGATGGCGATGGCCGCCAGCATATGCTCGACATCCGGCCCCTGATTCAGCGCCTGAAGTTTTTGCTGCAATGCCTTCGCCGCCGCCAGTGCCTGCACCGGATGATCGAAACAAACCGTCAGCAGGTTCTGCCGCGTCTCGATCATCGTGCCGCTGCCGTCGTGTACCAGCCCGCCCAGCAGTTCGGCGATTGCGCCTTCCGGCTTCCATGAAAAATCGCGCAGCTTTCTCTGCGGGCCTCCGCAGGCCCACAACCGCACGGCCATGGCCGTGGGGCTGACCGGGCCCGCTACCTTTGGGCTGACGGCCGGAGTTTCCGTACCGGAAATTTGCTGTTGCTGGGAATCCATCGTTTCCTTGCGAATTTTTGCTTTCTCCGTGCCTCCGCGCCTCCGTGGTGCAAAGGTCTTGTCTTTCAGTCAGCTTGACATAGATTCAAGCCTATTCTAACGTAACAACGACCCCGAAAATATCCCTGTTCCCCCGCCTTTTCGGGAGAATTCACCTATGCAACGGTCGCTCACCTCAGGAATCAGGGACGGTTTTCGTGTCTCTTCCGGCGTCTCTCGCCGCCATCGGATGACCCATGTCCTGGGGCTGGTCTGCATGATCGCCCTGCTCGCGGCTCCCATCCTGGCCAGGGACCCGCCGCAATCGGCAATCGTTCTCTTCGATGGTACCGATGGCCCCGCCTATGTCCAGATTACGGGGGTGATACTCAACGGGAAGACTGAAGTTCGGCTCTGCGGTGGTGCTCAAAAAATAGACAGAAAGACCTGGGGAACGCTGGTCAGGATGCCCCTGAAGGGCGCTTCTCTGCTGGAACGCAACGCCGAAGGCGTTTTGATGCTGACCACCGATGCCGCACCGGTGTGCGTCGTCCCCGGGGACCTGAAGTTCGAAAGACAGCCGGAATTCACCCTCTCCGAGGCCGCCGATCAATCCGCGCTTGAAGGGACGGTCGTGGCTTTCTCCGCCCGCTATAACGGTCAGATTCCCGAAATTAAGCGAGGCGTGAAAATCGTCTTTGTAGCGGCGCCCGACACCGAACTGGCGGAATACCTGCGGGCCCAGCGCGCCCGCTCCATCGCCGGCTGGCAGGACTTCCTGAGCCGCTACGGCTCCTCGGCCCGCGCCACCGAAGCCCGGGGATCGATGGCCGCGCTCCACCAGACAGCCGCCGACTCAGCGTTCGCGAAGTACAGGCAGTCGGTGACCACCCATACCCCGGACATGGCGCAGCTCAGGCTCGCCCAGCAGCAGGTCGAGCAGGTCGATAGCATCGCCCCCGGCTCGGCAGCAGCCCGCATGCTTTTAAATCAGATACGAGCAGAACTTGAACCAATGGTTGAGGCTGCTAAAGCAGATCTGGCCGCCTACCGCAAAGCCCTTGCGGACGGCACAAAAGGCCACGCGCACCTGCGGACCGCCAAACAGCACAACCAGCGGGCCCTGGATGTCGACGCCCGCTACGCCCCCGCGCTCGCTCTGGAGCCGGAACTCTTCAGCGAAACCCGCAGGCTCGAAGTCGCCATTCAGACCGCCGAAGGCCTGGTCACCGCCAACCGGCAGGATGAAGCTCTGGCTGGCCTCGGTCCCTACCGCGCCTTCGCCCCCGAGATGCCCCGCATCGAGGCCATCGTCACCGCAGCCTACCAATTCCATCTTGAGCGTGGACAGAAGCTGGTCACGCAGCAGAACCTGGGAAAAGCCGTCCCCGAGTTCAAAACGGCGGTTGAAATCAAAGGCGACAGCCCCGAAGCCGCAGCCCTGCTTCGAAACGCCGAACTTGACCTGAAGAAGAACGTCACCCGCCAGGCCACCGAAGATGCCATGCACGAGAGCAAAGTCCACGCTGAAAGGCAGGAGTGGGTGGAAGCCTATGAAGTCCTGGCCGCTCTTCCCGAAGACCAGCGCGCCGCCGTCGCGCCCGACATGGCCGACCTCAAGCCCCGTTATGTTCCGGCCGCCATCAAACAGGCGCAGAAGCTGCTCGACGTCCACTTCCCCATCCGGGGCCGCGCGGACGAAGACTCCGTACGCAAAGCCTACGAGTTGCTGCAGCGCGCCTATGCGCTGAGCAGCGACAACGCGGTGAGGCTCAAGCTCGATCTGCTCTCCGATAAACTGGGTACCTACTATCTCGATCTGGCCAGACGTTATCTCACCAAGCCTCTCGGCTCGGGCGTCGGACTCGGCTGGCTCTATCTGATCGAAGCCCGCCGTTACAACCCCGACCTCGACGCCGTAAAAGACGAGATGGCGCAGTACTCCGGCATCTATCAGCTCAGGGCCAGGCTCTCCATCGGAGTCATCTTCCGCGACCAGACCTCGCGCCGCGAGAGCGCCGGCTTCACCGACCAGCTGGCGGACGCAGTCGCCAACGGCCTCGAAAGCTTCGGCCTCCCGGTCAAGGTGGTCCGCAAGCCCAGTGAAAGCCCCGATGCGGTACAGCCCAACTTCCTGCTCACCGGCCAGATTCTCGAGCACCGCATCGTCAGGAACAACGACCTGGCCACATTGCAGTCGAAGTACCGAGTGGGCGTCCATGAGATCAAGAACGAGGTATGGCTCAAAGTCGACCGCGACCTCACGGCAGCCCGCCAGCAACTAGCCGACGCCCAACGCGCCCTCACGGACGCCCAGACCCGTCGCAAGAAACCCGAAATCGCCACGGCCACCGACGCCGTTGCCGCCGCTCAGAAACAAGTGGACGAACTGCGCCACAAACTTGAGACCACCGAATCGACCCGTCCTGAGGCGATTATTGAGCCTTATAACTACACCAAAAAGACCCTCGATCTGACGGCGGTCACCGAACTCGATTTCCGCATCACCGACCCCTCGGGCGCGCTGGTGGCCCCGGCGGTTCCCATCAAAAAGGAAAACCACAAAGTCTTTGTGGTGCTCGAAAACGTGAAGCCGGAAGATACTGAAGGGATCAAACCGCAGTCCGCCGCGCCCGACGAAGCTCAATTTCTGACTGATGTGGAGATTCAGGCCCGGGACTCGGTCATCAAAGCACTGCAGGAACGGGTTTCTCATCTTCCGGAAAAGATATTGCAGGAGGCCCGCAAGCGGGCCGCGGCCAACGATCTCGACGGTGCGGCGGAGCAGTATATTCTTTATTTGAATGCTACGCCGAAGGGAGGGACACCGGAGCGGGCGGAGGCTGGGCTGTGGTTGCGAGAGAGGTTTAATGTTTCGGCGGCGGATGGGGCGGCGGATCGGTAGATCATCGAGGTGGAAACTGGCACTCAGTAACGACAGCGCGCGACTCGCTGTTATTCTTGAGGAGCGACAGCGGTGGCCCGTAGGTTTCAGACGCTGCCTCAATGCGCCTTAAAGCTCTGAAGCATCCGATCAAATGTTGGCATCAGTAGGTGGAAATCATTTTCCGGCGCGACAAATACAATCCAATCGAGAGAGCTACCATCTCCGTGAGGAATTGCGACAATCCAGTCACGCTCATTTTGCTTTTGTCCGTAAGCATCTTTCAATAGAGACGTCGCTGTTAAATTAAATGCCCGCGCGCTTGCGCCATTTACAGTCAAACTCCCTTTGTCGCTCAAATCGCCGGCCTCTGGCGTCTGTTTCTTCATCCAAAGAGCCAACTCGTTTGCAGCCTGATCAAATGATTTTCCTCCTGCTGGATAGCTGCCAATGATTGTTCCGCAGACAACAGCGCGGTGTTGTAATGCAAATGAAGGCCCTATGATGACACCTTGGGATGTGCGATTTATTCTCCAATTGCTGGGGTGGCTCATCTCAAACGAACTACCCCGAAAGACTGTAAAGTCTGCACTAGGCATCTCACTATTCAGTTTTGGCGTAACTGGGTGTGAGCTCACTGGAATCGGTCTCTCGGCTGCGAGACTTGCAGCCGGCATATTCTCAGAGGATTGCACGCTTGGATTCTGAGTCTGGGAAGCTGAAGAGACCTTGCTGGTTGTTGCAGCGTCATCTGAATCACGTGCTGGGGCCCGAGAAGCCTTAATATATTCGTCTGCTTTTATTTGTGACACAACCAAAGATTCTGGGTTCAAACCCGGGTGCTGAGACTTAATGATCGCCATTGCTTCCTTGAACTCTGCTGATTGTGCAGACGTGCTGGCCATAAGCGCCATAAGATAATTGTCGAGAGCAATATCATGATCGCTGGCTTGGCGCGCCAGCTTTAGGTAGTGCCCATCGACCCTCGCAAGAGGATACGGAATTGCCAATCGCAATCTCTGTTGAATATTTTGTTGTAGACTGCTTTTGTACTGCTCATCTTCATTAAGCGGGCAATGGTTTTGATTTGAGTGCCGCGCTTCAAGTATTTTTGTTATCGTGTTCGAAACTATGCCGAACATGCCCGACCTTGCATCGTCATCCTCGCGCACCCCGACTTCCTCAACGCACTGGTCCCTGATCTCTTCGTGGAACGGGCCAAGGCTATTGGGGATAGATGAGCTGAGTACTTGCAACACAATATTTTCCTGGCCATAAATTGTTGTAATTCGCGCAGTATATGTGTAATCATACTTCAGCCATTCCGGCGTATTGCGGCGCTGCTCGCGAACTGCCTCGAAGTTCTGCCTTGCATTCCCGCAGTTTGCCTCGCCATAAGTTGAGCGACAGCCTTTATATTGTTGCTCTGCGGCCTGCTCTGCACTTTTCACATCGCTATAAGTCGGGTTGGGTACTCTGTATTTTGATTGGACTGGCTGCTCCTGCGGCGTCCTTTGAATTGAACACGACCGTACCTCTCCCATAATCAGGGCATAATTGGGCGGTCTCTGCAACTGCGGCGTGTTATAGATCAATTCAGTCCGATCAGGTTCAAGCAAATCATATATTGAAGATGAGATTTGAGATTCGACCATATTTGCCAACGCCGATGCCTCCTGCTGGCAGCCGTGGTCAGAACTGGTATCTCTGAAACGTACTCCGACCTTTACGCGCACCTTGTCCTGGATCGTTTTATCCATTTGCTCTTTGAGAGCATTCGCTTCGGCATTGGTTGGCAAATACTGGATTGCGGCTTGACTGTGCAAAAGCGCCACTGCCAAGAGGCCGCGCGCTTTCGCTTTTCTTGCGTGTTCTATATGAGAGCTAGCGAGGCTCGTACTCACTTGATTAAAGAGTACGCCGGCCGCCTTGGAAGCGCAGGCATCTTGGGCTGTCTTCAATTTCTCTACTGCCTGAACGAAAGCCTTTTCTGTCGTTTCAGCTAAGATGGGTCTCAGATTTTTGGTTGGGCTTAAAACAGATTTCTGCGCTTCCGAGAACAGTTGGGCGCTGAACTCACAGTTGGCAAGTTTCAGCTCCGCAGCGATCCTTGGATCATCTGCGAGGAAACGCTCTGTAGATAATGTGTTTAGTATTTGCTCTCGGGCCTCGGCAGGTTTCTTGTGCTGTCTCAGTTGACGGGAATCTGCGATCGTCATTCCCACGAGAGCTTCAGTTCTGCCACTCTGCGCCTCTGAAGAATCGGGCTTGCGGTTCAAGGCCACTTCATATTCCTTCAGCGCCTCCGCAAGATTATTCCCACGCAGTTTATCTTTTGCAGTTTGAAAATGAAAATCGTAACTACCATTATTGGCGGCGGCGTGGGCCGCATCGAGTTCCTTAGTTTGAGTTAGGTATTTCTTTAAAGGCTCCAAAGCAGTCAGTGCATCATCCCATTTGGCGGATTGCACCAATGAAGATGCGAGCGCAATCAGGTCTTGGAAATGTTTTTGTTCTTCTTTGACTTTTGTAAGTAATGCTTGGGTGACCTCGGAATCGTCGATGCCTTTGGCTTCCAGCGCGGCAGTTTCCGCGGTTTTAATGGACGCATAATTACCTTGAGCGAATGTCTGCAGAGAATCTGCCACGCACTGGGCCAGCGTCTCACGAAGCCCCGCCAAGGCCTCCGCAAGTTTGTACTCACGTATGTTCCGAATGTACCCCTTCCATATAGCTGCTTTGTTCTCCTGGGCAGCATGTTGAAACAGAGCAGCCTCCGGCGGATCGGCCTGATCCAGATTGAAGATCTTCCAGACTCGGCCAAATTCAAGAGTACGTTTGTCCTTGGCTTTCGCCGCCACGATCTGGCCTTCCAGCGATACCCGGTACATTTCCGTCAAGGGCACACTGATGTTCTTGTCGGGCTTCTTGTCTTGAGGGAAGAGCAAAAGCGTTTCGCCGGTCCTGGTCAGACCATACAAAAGACCTTCTCTTATTTCCAGTTGAGAGAACTCCTTCAGATTGATGCTTCGGGCGTGTTCATATTCCTGGCGCGTCAAGACGGGTTGCCGGCCTTCCGCGGTAAGAGCCACGGCTTTGACCTCGCCCTTGCCATTGATCTTCAAGCCACGCACGGCCAGAAACGGTGAATCGATAGTCTCCTGGCATACCCTGGAAATCTCTGCCGGAATATCGGTTTTCAGCACCACCACCGAGACACGCTCCTCGCAGAATCCGGCATGTGTCAGAAAAAGCAGCCATACGATACAGTTAACCCACAACGCGCTCGTTCTCTCGCGAATCATTCACTCACTCCTTTTTTTTCGGTCCGCTTTGCCGCTCGTTATGGCTTCTTCTTGTCATTCGGCCCTTGCGGGGCGGTACCGTTTGCCGGGGACGGTGGCGCGGGAGTATTTGTTTTTGGTGCCGGGGGCGCGGGCCGCAAAGATGCAGGAGCATTGTTGACCTTGGGTGACGGGGGCGGCGCAACCGAATGCACCGGCTGAGAAACTGCGTGTGTTGGCGCTGGGGATGCGGTCGGAGCCGGATGCGGCGAAGCCAATTGCGACGAAGGGATGGGCTTACCCGGTGAAGTAGAAGTCTGCTTGGAAGCAGTGGAGGTATTGGGGGCATTCAGTACTTTTGACACATTAGGCGCCGATGGAACAGTGGAGACAGGCGCATGGTAAACCTGAGATGAGTTGGTAATGGGGGAAGCAGTTGTCATGACTGGCGTCCTGTTCGAGTTATTACCTATAGTTCCAGAAGGTGGGACGGAGACCGATCGGCTGCCTGGGGCAAGGGGCGGCTGACTTTGAGGTACGGATCGAGTCACCGGAACCGCTGGTGCCGGTGGATTTGTGGAAACCACAACGCTGCTTTTCGGAGGAGCGGTCTGGATGGAAGTTCCTTGCAGACTGTTGCCCGTCCCCGCACCAGGCCGTGCCTGCGTTGGAGCGTTGTTCCCGGGCGTCACGTTGACTCCACCGTGGGTCACCTGAAATCTCTGCGCTGCAGACTCCTGCATGTCCGGGTTCTGAACTGCCAATGTGAATTCTGCTGGATTTTGAGCTACGATCACGATCCGCAAATGATCCGGCCCAATGTACGTCACGGCCGCGTGATCGCTTTTCCAGTCCTTTCCCTGGGCGATGACCTTTGCACCCCGCTGGAAACCGCCACCGTAAAGATCAACCGACATCGTGCCTGTTGGCCGGCTGTCTGGAGTTACGCGTTGCAACACCGGTGGGGCCGCTAAAGAGATCCGTGTAGAAACGTTCGGGGCGGTAGCCGGGGTGCTGCCTGGATGTTGAGAAGGTACTGGGAGCTGATGAATGGCCGGTAGACTCTGATCAATGTATATATATCCTAGGAATTTAGCCGGTGGATTTCCGTTCTTCAACGTACGCTGTTCGAACCGCGACCTATCCAGAGATTTCAAACAGGCATCACCTCCCGTATAGCCGCCCCCGATGTTACTGCTGACTCCTGTGAAGCTCTTAACATTGGCTTCGGTGAAATAAATTGTATTTCCGTCAACTCTTTCTACGTATGCAACGTGCCCATGAACATTGTCGTCCCATATTGCGAACGAATTGGCCCGCGGTTCAGTGTTGCAGGGCAGACCAGCTTCAACGCACCATTCGTTCGCATTACCCGACGGTCTAACGGAAGCATTGGGGGATATCTGCCTAGCTCTGCCCCATGCATACCATGTGCACTGTCCGCGGTAGGAACCGGCGTACGGGTTTTTCCCGGTCACTGTATAGCTACTCGAGCTAACGTCAACTGCTGGAGATGGCTGAGGACAGGACTGCCCCGACACGGGGCCAGGGAAGATTCCGGCAAGTCCAATGAAAAAAAACAATCTCAACCAAGTCCAGGATTTATCTGACCAAATAGACATGTAATACCTCCAAAACTTCAAAGTCAGAAAGGGAGTAATCGGCTGCACAAAATGTCTCAAGGCTTCTTCTTGTCATTCGGCCCCTTCGGCGCATTATTGTTCGCCGGCGGTGGGGGTTGAGCAGGCGCTGGCTTCGGTTGTGGTGGCGGCGGAGGAGGATTGACCCTGACCGGCGGTCCAGGTGCCGGCGGCGGCGTGTGGACCGGTGGAAGCTGACGCGTTTGCGATGTCGGAGTTGCCGCCGGTATCTGTCGAGGCGGCATCTGTGCCGGCACCGGCTGCGCGGGGGGAACCTGTGGATAATTCGAACGATTGGGCGTGGTGGGCGACACCAAGACCGGCTTCTGTCCGGGCGCGGTATAGACGGAATCTCCCTTCTGGCGATTGCCGGCGTTGACGGGCTGATTTTGAGTATTGGTTACGGGTGCCGGAACGATCTTTACGCCCTGAACTTTCGCGGGTGGTTGAGCCGGGGAGAATTGCCGAACCGGCCGTGCCGCTTGTGGGCTTCCGGGGTTATTGCCAGGGGGCACCATGATTCTCTGCACAGGGGTTGTGGGAAGCGGGCCGCTGGTGAAATTCGAAGGATTATTGTTGTTCGGAGAAAAGCGTCCGGGCGGCGGATTTGCAGAAGTTGGTGGGTTGGCGCTGGGAATCTGGATTCTGTTAATCGGGCTAGCGGTCTGAACGTTCGTCGTGGAACTGCCGGATGGTGATGTGGGAGGGGCGACTGTTCGTGGCAATTGTGTATTTTGCGTGGAATTGATTTTTACATCGCCGCTGCTTACCCGATCCGGCGCTTTTGCGCTTTTCCCTGCCGCGGGCGTTACCAGCGCCGGGACGACCTGGAAAGGGTGCGCCGCTGAAACCAGCATGTCCGGATTCTGCACCGCCACAGTGAACTGCGCCGGGTTCTGCGCATCAATCACAGCTTGCAGATGATCTGGCCCTAGGTACATCACCGCGGCTTGGTCACTCTTCCAGCCATTGCCTTGCGCGATCAGTTTCGCCCCCGGTTGAAATCCGCTGCCATACAAATCCACTGAGAACCGGCCAGCCTGGTGTACATCAGGTGTCACCTGCTTTAATATCGGTGCCTTACCTGTATTAGCATTGGATGGGAGCGGAGCATTCCCCGGCATTGCGGCACCCAAAGCGGGGTTCTTAGGCGATAGCTGCTGTAAAGGTGGCGCGCTGCTGGCTTGGGCGATTGCCGGCCCTTTGGATGGCGTGTTGCCACCCGTCAGGGGAAGCCCAGCCTTGGTCACCGTCAGCGGACGCTGGGCTGAAATCTGCAAGTCGGGATTCTGTACCGCGATCGTGAATTGCGCCGGGTTTTGCGCATCAATGGTGGCTCGCAAACGACTGGAATCGAGGTACACGACGGCGGCCTGATCACTCCTCCAGTTATTTCCCTGGGCTATGAGCTTCGCTCCGCGTTGAAAGCCGGAACCATGTAAATCGACCGAAAATCTGCCCGTGGCATGGCTTGTGGGTGTCACCTCATCTAGCACTGGAGCAGTCGCCGCAAAACCCACGGATGGCGACGCGGCCGCAGACCCAATGGAGGAAGTCACCGGAGAAACCTTGGAACCTGCGGGCAGATCAGGCTGAGCCACAGAAGACGGTGGTGTCGCCGCCGCAGGCACAGAAGGAGCTGGCGGAGCCGAAGGATCGGCGGCCGGAGTGATTACAGTTACAGGCTTTGGCTGCGGAGTCGGCATGACTACCGTTTCGGGAGGCGCAGCCGGGGCTGATGGAACAGCCGAGGGCGTCGAATCCGATGATGTCAGAGGCATGACATCTGGCGTACTCGCTGGCTGTGTCACCACAAACTGCCGTGTTATGGAGGTTTGAGCATCAGGGTTTTGCACCGAGATGGCAAACCGGGCCGGGCTTTGTGCATCAATGACGGCTTGCAGGTGTGTTCCAGTGATGAACGTCACGGCCGCTTGATCGCTGCTCCAGTTATTTCCCTGCGCTATGATTTTAGCTCCCGGCTGAAAACCGAAACCCCATATATCCACAGAGAATTGCCCTGGCGCGTGCGACGATGGCGAAACACGAATCAGCACCGGTGGAACCCGGAAAGGCGCAGCTGTCGTAGAGGGCTGAGCAGTCTCGCCAGGTACAGGTTGCTGGGGTTGTTCGTTTGCACTTTGAGGAGCA
>Ga0137391_10003766_pt1 | contig 11548 bp, 10 predicted proteins | sample 15con2h24BmetaG_FD_101399 | JGI IMG/M metagenome (GOLD analysis project Ga0137391, IMG submission 101399) | Vadose zone soil microbial communities from Angelo Coast Range Reserve, California, USA - 15con2h2.4B metaG | ecosystem: Environmental > Terrestrial > Soil > Vadose zone > Saprolite...
TCACTTGAGGATCTTCTTGACGGCACCCACGGCCTCGTCGACCGGGCTCGCCCTGGGGGCCGCCGCCTGGGCGAGCTTCAAGCGCACCTCCGAGGTCTGGCCGGCCACGATCTCCACCTGGCGCACCTCGGCGACGAAGCGGGGGTGGGTGACCCGCAGTCGGTAGGTTCCCTCCTTCAGCTTGCCCCGGGCCCGCCCCTCGGCTCCGGGAGTCAGCGTGGTCACCACGGCGTTCTTCAAGGTCAGCACTTCCACGAAAGCGTCCGTCACCGGCCGCCCCGTCCGCGCATCCTGCACGACGGCCACCACTTCCCCCGCCACCGGGGTCGCGGGACGCATGTGGAAATAGGAGTAGAGGCCGACGCTGATCGAGATGAACCCCGCCGTGATGCCAACGATGGCCTGGAAGCGAGAGAGGGTCAGGTGGGCGCGGACGGAGCGGATCAGCTGCCTGATGGCGCTGGCCGACACCTCCGACTCTCGATCGCGCTCCCCGTCAGCCACGCGCGTAGCCTATCAGGAGGCTGGAAGTCCGCAATCCGGGGGTGGGGCTCAGTACCCCTTCTCCTTGTCGATGAGGGCGAGGAGCGGCTCGCCGGTCCGCATGCGTCGGAGGTTCTCGATGAACGTCTCGATCACGCGCCCCGCGCGGCGCGGCGAGCCGCCCGCCGTGTGGGGCGTCACGATCACGCGCGGATGGGTCCAGAGCCGGTGGCCCTTGGGCAGGGGCTCGGGATCGGTGACGTCGAGGCCGGCGCCCCACAGGAGCCCCTCGTCGAGGGCGGCGAGAAGATCGTCGCCGTAGACGATCTCGCCGCGCGTGACGTTGACGAGAATGCCCGTGGGCCGCATGCGCCGGAAGAGATCGCGGGTGAAGAGGTGCCGCGTGGCCTTGGTCAGGGGCAGCGCGATGACCACCACGTCAGAGCGCCCGAGCATCTCGTAGAGCCGGTCGGGCTTCCAGATCGCCTCCACGCCCGGCTCGGGCGGGACGTCCTCGATGTCCACCGCGAGCACCCGCATGCCGAAGGCGAGAGCGCGGCGGGCCACCTCGCGGCCCGTGCCTCCGAACCCCACGATGCCCATGGTCGCCTCGTAGAGCTCGCGCTGCTCGAGGCGGATGGGCTCGCGCAGGGCATAGTCGGGCTGGCGAATCGCCGTGTGCAGGCCGCGGGTGAGGCTCAAGAGGAGGGCGAGGGCGTGCTCGGCGAGGTGGATGCCCACGCCGCCCTTCTCGCTGGCCAGGATGACGTCGCTCTGGACCAGCTCGGGAGTGAGGATGGCGTCCACCCCCGCCCCGATCGAGTGGTAGTAGCGCAGGCGCCGGTTCAGCAGGAAGGTGTCGTTCGAGACGCGCCCGAAGAGCACGTCGGTGTCGACGATCTCCGCGCGCTGGCGGGCGGCGTCCTTGGTCTCCACGAGGGTGGTATCAGGACCGGCCGCCTCCAGAATGCCCGCCCGCTGGGCGGGATCCAGCGACGGCACTATCATGAGCGGCGTGTAGAGGATCTTCATGAGCGTCTGACCTCCGTGAAGACGCGGTTGGGGGTCGTCACCTCGCCCCGGGGCGCCCCCGAGACATACCACGACGCCGCAGACTGCGCTCAGTGGAGCATTTTCGTGCCGTGCTCGAGCACGTTCAGCACCGGCTCGGGCAGGTTCAGATAGCCGAGCAAGGGCACGAGGGCGCCCAGGGTCTGGACCAGCAGCTCGGCGAAGGAGCGCAGATCGAAGGGCACGATCCGCATCTTCTCCACGTGCTCGTACAGGGTCCGGAGCTGATGCCACTGGAGCAGCTCGGCGTTGAAGCTGACGGACGGCTCGACCTTCCGCCACCTGTCCTCGAAGATCCTCGCGCGGTCACCCATCCTCTCGTACAGCTCCTCGCGCGCCCGCTTCTTCACCCGGTAGAGCTGCTTCGTGAACATGAAGAGGGGCAGGGTGAAGACGAGGGGGGCGCCGATGACGAAGAAGACCAGAGGCCCCCACACGGTGTGCAGCGACCACGGCGCGTGCTCGATGCTCAGCTCGTATCCCACCGTGGAGGCGATGTTGCTGATGCCGAAGGCCAGGATGGCCAGCCCGAACTTCGTCTGGACGTCGCTCACGAAGCCGATGCCGCCCGTGGCATCGGGATGAGTGGGGACCAGGATGAGGGGCACGCGCGACATCCGGTAGAGGAACCAGGACCACAGGGCGATCTTCCAGATCCACCGGAGCCACCAGTAGTTGAGGATGGGGAGGGTGACCAGCATGGTCCACCAGCCGGCGAAGTTCAGCTTCTTGGTCACCTCCGGATGCGCTCCCTTCGCCTTCGCCTGCTCGTCCGCCGGCTTCCCCTCCGAGCGCTTGCCATCCCTGACCGATGCCCGTAGCTCACCGGCGGCGGACTTGAGCTCCTGGGCCGCCTCCTGCAGCTCTCGCTCCGGCCCCTTCAGCTTCTTGCCCGCTTCTCTGTCTTTCTCGGCCTGCGTCCTCCTCTCCTCGCACTCCGCCCTCAGGTGCTCCTTCGCGGTGGCCAGGCTCGCCCCCGCCTCCCGCGGCGTCGTGTGCCAGCTGATGCAGACGCTCGACTCCTCCTTCGGCAGGATGGTGACCAGGGCAAGGACCACGGCGAGGGCGAGACACACGAGGTCGGGCACGATCCATTTCCGCAGCTGTTCGACCTTGCGGTTGGTCGCCTCGATGGTCGGGAGCTCCTCGGGAGGAATCACGCCCGCGGCGAGGAAATAGCCCGCCGCCTCGCGCGTGTGCTCGCCGATCACGCGCTCGGCGATGACGAAGAGGGGCAGTCCGATGAGCAGCTGGAGATATGCCGCGAAGTCGAGGAAGAAGTTCTCCCCGGCAGGGCCGTGCGCCACCTTGCTCACGAAAACGGCCAGCACGGCGAGCACACCCCACGTCACGGATATGAGGATGAGGATGCGGGCGATCAGATCGACGGCGCGCCGGCCATGGATCCCGAAGGAGCTGAAGATCCGGTTGACGAGATCGCCCTCGAAGAGGGAGAAGGCGACGCGCGTGGGAGACGGAGGTAGGTGCTGAGGGGGACGAGGAGGGAACCGTTCCTCGCTCGGCCGCTGCGCTTCGCCTTCGGTCACGGCGCCGATCCTGCCAGAACGGCCCCGCAGGGTCAAACCACACCGCCCCTCAATGGTGGCGCGCGGGGTCACGGGCCCGGCGGAATCTCCAACGGCGGTCGGCCGCTCCGAGCGCGCAGGCGGTCGACCACTGCCCGCACCGGCCCACGGCGAAGCACGGCCAGGAGCAGGCGACGTTTGCCCGGGAAATCCATGAGGATCAGGCCGGCGAGAATCGTCAGGACTCCTTGGCCGGGGACGCCGGGGACGGACAGGGCGATGCCGAGGATGACCAGCGCTCCGCCGAGGAGATTCCAGCCCACCTTGGCCCAGAGACTCGTCGCGGGCGGCCGGCGTCGCGAGGTGAAATAGTCCGGGGGAAGTCGGATGAGCATGCGCCCGGAAAGCAGCAGGCTCAGGACGAGGCTCACGACCGAGAAGACCGCCACCACGGCGACCTTGCCCATCGCGGTCATGGCTCAGGAGCCGGACGAGCGCTAGCCTTTCCGCATGTACGCGGGCGGCGCCCCCGTGAGGAAGTCTTCGCGCGGCGGCGCGAACACGTCGATCACCTCCGTGTCCTCGGGAAACCACGCCTCGTGCTCGACGCCGCCGGGGATGACCGCGACGGCCCCGGGACCGCACATCCGCCGCTCGGCGCCGAGCCGGAAGTCCATGCGGCCAGAGAGGACCCAGAACGACTGCTCGTGCGGGTGGGAGTGCGCGGCGGCATGGGCGCCCGCCTTCATCGACCACCACACGATCATTCCCTTGTCGCCCGCCAGCACGCGCCGGGTGATCTGGTCCGTCAGCTTCTCTTCGGGAAGATTCTTCAGCAGCTCGAAGCCTTTGACGATTGGCATGACGGTCTCCTTTTCGAGTAGTTGCTCACCGTAGCCCCGGCCCTGAAGAGTGTCAACCGGCGCGGGGCGAGGCCGCTCGTGATCAAAACTGTCCGTGGCGGCCCGCGCCCTCGGCGAAGCGCCGCGCCCCCTCCTGGCTCTCGCCCGACTCGTGCGTGGCCTTGCCGAGGGCGAACTCGTTGGCGAGCGCGACCGGAAGAGGCAGTCCGACGCCTTCCCATGCCGAGCGTCGATCGCTCCGCACGCAGCGCGGGGGGAAGGCGGCGATGGTCCGCGCCAGGGCCTCCGCCTCTTCACGCGCCCGGCCCGCGGGGACCACGCGGTTGGCGAGTCCGAAGGCGAGGGCTTCGCGGGCCTCGACGGGCCGTCCCGTCAGGATCATGTCGAGAGCTCGCGAGAGACCGATCAAGTGCGGGAGCCGTACGGTGCCGCCGTCGAGCAGCGGCACGCCCCACCGCCGGCAGAAGACGCCGAAGATGGCCGTCTCGTCGGCCACCCGCAGGTCGCACATCAGCGCGAGCTCGAGACCCCCCGCGACCGCGTGGCCCTCGACGGCGGCGATCACCGGCTTCGTGAACGCCATGCGCGTCGGGCCCATCGGTCCGTCGCCGTCCGGAGCCAGGCGGAGGCCGCGCCCGGTGCCGCGGGCCTTGAGGTCGGCGCCCGCGCAGAAGGTTCCGCCCGCGCCCCAGAGCACCGCCGCGCGCAGGCCGTCGTCGGCCTCGAACTCCCGAAAGGCGACGGCCAGGGCAAGCGCGCCGGCGCCGTCCACGGCATTGCGCGCGTCGGGGCGGTCGATCACGATCGTCGCCACCGCGTCGTGTCGCTCGAGTCTGATGGCCATGAAAGATCTCCTCGGCGGTCGGTGAGGGTCAGCCTTGCTCCTGGGAAGGTGGCGGAGGCGCCATGGGCGAGCACACTACACGATATCAGCCCTCGCCTCGCCACTGTTCCACTCAGCTCTCGCCTCAAGGCTTCGCCCTTCGGCTCGAATTGCCACGCCTCCGGAATCAACCCAGCTCTCGCCTCGCGACGGCCAGGGGCCGCCGCTCAGCTCGAAAGGCGGGCAGCGTCTCACCTCGAACAACTATCTCTTGGGAGGCTACCAGCGCGGGACCCTCGCGAACGCGAGGTCGCGGACCGCCGCCGCCCCCTGGCGGACGGCGAGAATGCCGCCCGCCAGGAGCACGAGGACCATACCCGCCGCGAGGCCGAGCTTACGGCGTCGCGACTTCATCGCTCTTCGGGCCGACCTTCACCTGGGCCACGGGGCCGAAGTTCCGGATCTCGAGGTGGACGCGACGATTGAGCTGTTGGCACTCCTTGCCCGGATCGTCGCAGAGAGTTGCTTCCTGGCCGACGGCGACGACCTTGATCGACGTCTCCGGCACGCCCAGCTCGACCAGGAACTGCTTGACCGCCTCCGCCCGGCGCTGGGCCAGCAGCCGGTTATAGGTGGGCGGGCCCTGGTGGTCGGCATAGCCCGTGACGAGGACTGTCCACGTCTCCGTACGCGTCATCACCGCGGCGTTGTCCTGCAGCATCCGGGCGGCGTCGGCGCGGAGCCGCACGCTCTTGAAGTCGAAGTACACGTCCGCATGAAGCACCGGAACATCGGGAGCCGGCGCCGTCGCCTTCGGCCGCGCGGACTCGACCGGCCGGGCCGTGGCCGGCGTCCCCGCCGAGGCCGTTCCCGGCAGGCTCTGCATCCAGTAGAGGGCGCCGACCCCGGTCAGCAATGTCACGAGGAGCCCGATCAGCCCGAACATGATCACCAGCTCTTTGAAAAGCCCGCCGCCTGTGCGCGTTTCCTGCTCGTTCGTCATCGCCCTCTCCGTCGCTCGGGTTCACTGTCGGCGCCGGCCGGCCCGCCCTCGCGGGTGCCGCGCCCGGCGGATCACCATCGCAAGGGCCGCGCCAGCGCAGTAAATGGACGGAGCGCACATGGTGACGCGCACTTCCGCTCGGGCCGAGAGGCGAGCGATGCGGGGCCGTCCCCGCATCCCCGCACGGGTCCCGCGTCAGGCTGGCTGAGTCAGGGGTTGGAGAAGACGGTCAGGCCGCGGGTGGGCGGCGGTCGAAGTGCTGGCGGACGAGGGACTCGAGGGAGCGGAAATGGCGCTCGGGGAGGTTCTTGAAGCGGCGTCGCGACGCGGCGACGGCGGCCTCGGCAGTATCGAACCCGGCCACGGAGCGGAGCAGGTGCTCGTGGTACTCGCGAAGCTTCAGCTCGACGGCCCGGGCGAGCGGAGGGTCGCCGGCGAGATCCAGGGCGGCGCGGGCCCGATCTCCCCCGGCCTCGACCAGCGCGCGAAAGCCCAGTCCCTTGAGCCGCTGGGTGACCGTGCTCCGGTCCCATCCGAGCTCTCCCGCGGTCGCCTGCATGTCGAAGCCGTGGCGCCTCAGGCTGGCGAGGACCGCAGCATCGCCCGTCTCCGCCCCGGGCTCGACGGCGCCGCGCCGCTCCAGCGCGGGCAGTCTCAAGTCCTCCCGCTTGAGCAAGGGGCCCGCCGCCAGGGCCACGGCCTGTCGCAGACAGTTCTGCAGCTCGCGGACGTTGCCGGGCCAGGCGTGGCTCCGGAGGGCGGCCATGGCATCCTCGGAGAGCGCCACGCCCGGCCGGCCGAGCTCGGCGGCGGCGTCCGCGGCGATCCTCGAGGCGAGCAGCGCCACGTCGTCAGGCCGGGCGCGGAGGGGAGGCAGCCACAGCACGAGCCCCTTGAGGCGGAACCACAGATCCTCCCGGAACCAGCCCTCCGCGACGCCACGCTCGAGGTCGCGGTTGCTCGCGGTGACCACGCGCACGTCCACGCGCGTCGGCCGCACCGCCCCGACCTTGTGGAAGACCTTTTCCTGGAGGACGCGCAGCAGCTTGCTCTGCTGGTCGGCGCGCAGCTCGCCGATCTCGTCGAGGAAGATCGTGCCGCCGTCGGCCTGCTCGAAGTAGCCCCGGCGATCGGCCACGGCGCCAGTGAAGGCGCCCTTGACGTGGCCGAAGAGCTCGCCCTCGAACAGCTCCGCGGGAACGGCGGCCATGTTCACCGCGACGAAGGGCCGGGCCGCGCGCGCGCTCAGCCGGTGCGCCGCCCGCGCGAACAGCTCCTTGCCCGTGCCCGGCTCGCCGGTGATGAGGATGGGCAGGGACGAGCGCGCGGCGCGCTCGAGGTCGCGGAAGACCGCGAGCACGGCGGCATCGCACGTGAGGACGCCCGCCTCCTCGCAGGCGCGGCGCAGCGCGTTCTGTTCCGCGTCCGTGGGCGCGCCCGCGCGGGGATCCGCGGCGCGCAGCCCGGACAGCTCGCGCTCGAGCGACTCGAGCCGCTGCCTGGTTGCTTCCTCCTGGCGCCGGGCCTGGGCCAGCTGCTCGCGGAGGGCGTCGGCGGCGCACCCGAGATCTCGCTCGGCGCCGGTGGACCGGGTCACCGCCGCGCGTGCGGCGTCGAGGTCCTCCTCAAGATCTTCCACGGCCGACTCGTGGCGCATGAGGGCTTCGCGGGCCTGCGCGTTCTCGTCCTCCAGCCGCCGGATGCGCGTGCCCGAGGCGCGATGGCGGGTGAGGAGCGCGCCCAGCGACGCCAAGGCCAATGCGCCGAGCGGCAGCACGATCGGCAGCACGAGCCCAGCCTTCACGAGGCCGAAGACCAGGGCCACCTCGTAGCCGGCCGCGAGCGTCACGACGCCGACGAGCGCCAGCCACCAGCGCGCGGAGAGCAGCAACCACGCTGCGAGCGCCGCCAGCACCAGCGCCACCGCCGCCGTCGCGACCGGCGACGCCTCGCGCAGCCGCGAGTTGGCGAGCAGCCCCCGCGCGAAGTGGGCCTGGATCGCGATCGACGACATCTCGCCGACGGGCGTGCGCACGGTCGCCCGCGCGGGCTCGGCGAGCACAAGCACCGCCTTCTCGTTGGCTAGCGCCTGCAGCCGGTCGGCGTGGCCCTGCTCGATCGCCGTCCAGACCTCGAGGAACGGCACGACATTGACGCCGCGCGGAAGCGCGCCGCCGGTAAAGTCCACGAGCGCGCGGCCGCGAGCGGCGACTGCCACGCGGCTCTCAATGTCGGGCTGACCGAACGGAACGGAGCCTGTGAGTGCCGCGACAAACGCCAGTCCGAAGGCAGGCACGGCCCGCTCGCCGGGCTTCAGCCACAGGGGCACCGCGCGTACGACGCCATCGGGGTCGGGCTCGGCCAGCGTGTGGCCGAGCATCGGCTCTACCGGCGTTCCCGGCGTGGCCTGCGGCACGCGCGGCGCGCTGGGCGCCATGACCGAGACGACCTCCACCGTCTGCGCGGCCTGGACCAGGAGCGCGTCGCTCGACGCCCCGCCGCGCCCCGGCGCGCTCGGCGTCCCGAGCGGGACGTCGAGGCCGACGACTGCGGCGCCGCCGCGGCCGAGCCCGGCGCGGTCCCAGGCCCCGGCGCCGAAGCGCGCCTCGCTGGCGGGATCGCGCGCAACGATCACGAGCGACGGGGTGTCGGCGACGTCGACGCGCCCGCGGAGCCAGCGGTCATACACTGACCAGTCGAGCGCGGTGATGCCGGCGCCGCCGAAGAGCGAGATCGCCGCCGCCACGAGGGTGGCGCCCACGGCGAGGGCGGTAGCTCGGAGCAGGGTCCTCGTGGCCGCCCCGATGGGGACTACGGGCGTGGGCGCGACCGCCCCTCGGCGGCGGCGCTCTTGAGGTAGGCGAGGATTCGCGCGTCGTGCGCGGGCAGCTGGCCCTCTATCCCCTGGTGGTAGAGCGTCTCGAGCATCCGCTGGGCGGGCTCGCTCAGCGCGGCCGCCTCGCGGATCAGCACGGGCACGGCCTCGCGCGCGCGGCCCTGGCGCAGGAGGGCGGCGCCGAGCGGCTCGTCACCCTGGCGCGCCAGGTCGGGGTACTCGTTCCAGAGGCGCGCCCGGTACTCGCCGAAGGCCTGCTCGACGGCCTGGCGGTCGGCGGGCGAGCGGCGCGCCCGCCCCGACGCGGACTGACGCAGCTGGGCGAGCCCTTCCTCCGCCTGGGCTACGCCCTGCTCCGCCGCGCGCGTCCACCAGGCGATGGCGGCCACGAGATCGCGCGGGACACCCACCCCCGTCGCGTAGGCGGCGCCCGCGAAGTACTGGGCGCGGGGCAGCCCCGCCTCCGCGGCGGCGAGGAACTCGGGCGTCGCCTCGGCGTCGCGACGCGTCAGCTTCAGGACGAGCGCCAGGTTGTAGCGGGCGTCGACAGCCCTTGGCTCGCGCGCGAGGACGCGACGGTAGGCCTCGATGGCCCCGGCGAGATCGCCCTGGGCGTAGCGCACGACGCCGAGCGTGTACTGGGCCTGGAGGAGGTCGGGCGAGGCGGCCAGTGCCGTCTCCAGCTCGGCGCGTGCGGCGGGCCAGTCCTGGCGGGCCACGAGGGCGGCGGCCAGGGTCAGCCGCGCCTCGGCCAGGTCCGGGCGCACGCGCAGCAGCCCGCGCAATTCCTCCACGGCGGCGTCGAGGTCGCCCATGGCGTAGAGCGCCAGGCCGAGGCTTGCCCGCGCCTCGGCGAGGTCGGGCTTGAGACGGAGCGCCTCGCGCAGCGGCACGGTCGCCTCCACCGTCTCGCCACGCGCGAGGAGCGCCCGGCCGAGATCGAGGATCCGTGTGGGATCGGCGGCGGCGGGCGGCGCCGAATCGCTCGTCGTCGCGGGCGGCGCGACGACGGGAGGGCGCGGGCTCGATGGCGGCGCCAGCGGTATGGCAACGGCTGGCGGCGGCGAGGGCGTGGTGGCGATCGCGGTCGGCGTGGGAGCGGGGCGCGGCGTCGCGCATCCGCTCGCGAGCGCGATGGGCAGCACGAGGACGACGAGACGAGTCGTGCTGTTCATCACGCCCTCCGAGATCATCGTGCCGATCGTGCCAGATCACCATAACGAGGTCAAACTTCGGGGCAGGAGGTACTGGGTCAAGTTGCGAGCCAGACGAGGCCCGAGGGAGCCTGCAACGCGAGGCGTACCTGTATGTACGTTGAGCGTTGCAGGCGACCGAGAACGAAGTATGGCGAAGCAAATTGGCCCAGTACTGGCTCCCGAGCGAAGTCTGGGCTACAGTCAAGGGCCCATGACCGCGGCCGAGGCTCTTCCGCGCTGGCCCGGCGACTCGCGCGCCGCCTGCGCCTTCACCTTCGATCTCGATGCCGAGACCTTGTGGATGGCCCGCGGCGTCCACGAGCCGGTGACGCTGTCCCAGGGGCGCTTCGGTCCCGTGGAGGCGCTGCCACGCATTCTCTCCATGCTCGAGAAGGCGGAGGTGCGCGCGTCCTTCTTCATCCCCGCCTGGGTCGCCTCGCACTACCCGGACGCCGTGCGCGCCATCGCGAAGGCCGGCCACGAGATCGGCTGCCACGGCGACGAGCACGAGCGGGTCTCCGATCTCGATCCCAAGCAAGAAGAGGCGATCCTCACCAAGAGCCTGGAGACGCTGACGCCGCTTTACGGCCGCCGTCCCGTGGGATGGCGCGCCCCCGCCTGGCAGCTCTCCGCGTGCTCGCTCGAACTGGCGGCCAAGCACGGCTTCGAGTACTCGTCCAACATGATGGACCGGCTCGTGCCGTACCGGCATCCCGAGGCTCACGGCCGCGCCCTCGTGGAGATTCCCGTGTCGTGGGTGCTGGACGACGCGCCCTTCTTCATGTTCACGGGGCAGCGGAGCATCCAGGCGCCGGGACCGGTGCTGCAAGGATGGCTGACGGAGTTCGACGGCATCACGGAGGCGCACGGCGTCACCAACTTCACCTTTCATCCGCAGATCATCGGCCGTCCCTCGCGCCTCGCCTGCCTGCGCGAGGTGCTGGATCACGTGAAGCACACCCCCCGCGTCTGGACCGCGCCCCTCGCGGACATCGCCGCCCACTGGCGGAACACCCAACAGCCCTGAGGAGGAGCCTGTCATGCCCGTCCCGCTCGACCGCGCCACGCCCGCCTCGCTCGATCTCGACCCCAAGAGCCTCGAGCGCCTGCTCGAGACCGTCACGCGCCACATCGCCGAGGGCCGTTATCCGGGCGCCCAGCTCGCGGTGGCCCGGCGCGGGAAGCTGGCCCTCTTCGAGACGATCGGCGACGCGCGGATCGATCCCGCGCGGGCCACGGCGTCGGAGGACACCCTGTGGCTCCTCTATTCGAACACGAAGGTGATCACGGCCTGCGCCGTGTGGCTCCTCGTCGAGCGCGGCGCCCTCTCCTTCACGGATCGCGTGGCCGAGCATCTGCCGGGCTTCGAGCAGAACGCCAAGGGCGACATCACGGTGATCCAGCTCCTGACCCACCAGGCAGGCTTCCCCAACGCGCAGGTGCCCAAGACCGTGTGGGAGGATCACGATCTCCTGCGCCAGACCGTCTGCGGGTTCTCGCTCGAGTGGACGCCGGGCTCGCGCGTGCACTATCACGGGCTCACCGCGCACTGGACGGCCGCGGCCCTGATCGAGGCGGTGACCAAGACCGACTACCGTGACTTCATCCGCGCCAACGTGACGGAGCCGCTCGGGCTCGGCAACGAGCTCTTCGTCGGCCTGCCCGATGCCCAAGCGGGCCGTGCCGCGGACATCCATGAGCCCGCGAGCGACGGGGGGCGCCAGGTGAAGCGCGCCGACGAGAACAA
>Ga0137391_10003767_pt1 | contig 11547 bp, 9 predicted proteins | sample 15con2h24BmetaG_FD_101399 | JGI IMG/M metagenome (GOLD analysis project Ga0137391, IMG submission 101399) | Vadose zone soil microbial communities from Angelo Coast Range Reserve, California, USA - 15con2h2.4B metaG | ecosystem: Environmental > Terrestrial > Soil > Vadose zone > Saprolite...
CAATACTCTCTTAATTGGACCAACTGCAACAAAATCTGCCTTTGAGCACTCGAATCTCGACCAGCACGCTATCATCCATTTGGCAGTGCATGGCGTGGCGAACGAGAAACACCCTGACCGAGCCGCATTGATACTTCTAAGCGATTCACCAACAGGAGACGACGGCATTTTGGAGGCGAGCGAGATCGTTCACCTCCATACGAATGCTGACCTGGTCGTTTTGTCGGCCTGCGATACGGCAGTCGGCAGCCTGCAAGGCGAAGAAGGCATCGCAAATCTCTCTCTCGCGTTTATGTTGGCCGGTGCCAAGACTGTAGTTTCTACGCTTTGGAGCATCGACGACACCTCTGCCCTTTATCTAATGAAGCGCTTCTACGTTCATTTGGCCGAGAGAAGTACCGTCGCGTACGCCTTGACTGCGGCCAAACGAGACATGCTCAAGACCTTCGGCGCCCAAGCCATTCCGTATTATTGGGCCAGTTTCAGGTTGGATGGTGTCGGAGATCAACCCATCAGCATCAACTCTAAGAAAATGACTACGACGAAGTAGGAAGCGATAAATGTCAATCAGACAAAGCATGTCAGCGCCGCCACTCACGCAAAAGGACCGGGCTAAGATCCTCCGTACCCTTAAGAACCTCGTCCCCGAACGCCACATCAACGTCAGCAACCCGAATCAGGATTATGGGCCATGGATTGCGCTCGTCGATGAACGCATGCCGCATCTCATTGATGTGGATAGCACAGAAGCGTTTGAAACGGGGGTGAGTGAACTTCTCAGAGCGTTGGGCAGTAGCCACACAGCCTTTTTTCACCAGCGCCGCGACAGCGTCCCTGCGCCTTATTCCATCAACGCCACGCTGCGTGCGGTCGACACTCCAGAAGGCAAGCGTTGGATGTTTGTAGATGTGATTGAAGACGGGCCGACATTCCAGGCGGGGATTCACCCGGGCGAACTCCTTCTCTCCATAGACTCCGAACCGGTGATACCGCCAAGGTCTGCAAATTTCCGCATCGGCGGTAGCCATAAACTTGAAATCGGAACTTTCAGCGGCGGCAAGCGCCAAGTTGCTATCGAAGTGCCTAACCGAACAGCAAAAGATCGGCCACCGATGATTGAGCCCCGCAGCCTATCCCACTGGATGCTTGGTCCCGACACGGGGCTTCTCAAAGTAGCGACGTTTCCGGGAGCAGTAGGCCAGAGTTTCGCTTGGGGTCTGGATGCGGCGATTCGCGACCTGAAAGACCACGGCGCTCAACGTCTCATCTTGGACATTCGAGGCAATATCGGGGGCGGGTTAGGCTCTTTGCGCCTCCTGAGCTATCTATGTCCGGGCAAAGTGGAAATAGGTTATAGCGTTACGCGACGCCGGCTTCGGAAAGGGTACCAAAAGGAGAAACTAACTCGCATTGGCAAGATTCCAGCAACAAAAGCAGAGCTGCTCATGATGGCCGTGCGTTTCAAAATCTTCCAGAGGGATCGCTCAATGGTCCTCGTTACAGAGGGGCTCGGCGCGCAGCCATTCCACGGCCGCACACTCGTTCTCATCAATGAGCATACCCATAGCGCGGCGGAAATGGTCGCTAGTTTCGCAAAAGAGAATTGCCTCGCCACTCTTGTCGGCACAACAACAGCAGGGGAGGTACTCGGGGGCGCCAATTTCAAGTTGCCCAGCGGATATGTGCTCCGCATGCCGGTCGCGGGTTGGTATACCTGGAGGGGGGAGTGTATCGAGGGCAGGGGAGTAGAACCAGATGTTGCTGTTGAAAACCTCCCAGAATCGCTTGCGACGGGCGTTGATGTCCAATTAGAGAAGGCGTTGGAAGTTGTCAGAACACTGTGAACACATCGCGCAGTACTCGGCGAAGCCGTAAGAATGAACCAGGGATCGGGCACCGTAGCAAACCGTTTTTTCGCACAAGTCCAGCGCAAGTAGCACCTTTTTCTCAAACGCACCTCAGCTTGACTCCATAGGAGGGCCGGGTATAGCCTCTTCTGGAAATTAAACCTCCATCAATAAGATTTCCGAGGAGGTCGCAATGAGAAAGGTGCACAATCGCCTGAACTGGTCCTGTCTGATAATCGGGGCCTCGCTTTTCTCCTTACTTGCAACGCCAGCGCATACGCAAAATCCTCCGGGCTCATACCAGAACTCTTGCTTTGGCATATACCCAAACGCCGTCGGAAATGTTCTTGCCGCTACCTGCCAAATGACTTCAGGCCAATGGCAATGGACAGCACTGCCAAACTTCAGCCAGTGCATCGGTGACATCACCAACTTCGATGGGACCCTGGGTTGCAACATCGGCGGGCAGCCGCCCAGTGGTTCCTACACCCAGACGTGCCGTTTCTCTTGGGTGAATGGCACTGCGCTGAATGCAGAATGCAAAACGCCGTCAGGCCAATGGCAATGGACAGCACTGCCAAACTTCAGGCAGTGCATCGGTGACATCGCCAACTTCGATGGGACCCTGGGTTGCAAAATGAGCGGACAGCCATCCAACGGTTCCTATACTAAATTCTGTAGTAAAGCATGGGTGAACGGCAGTACGCTGAATGCAGAATGCCAAACGACCTCAGGCCAATTGCAATGGACAGCACTGCCAAACTTCAGCCAGTGCATCGGTGACATCGCCAACTTCGATGGGACCCTGGGTTGCAACATCGGCGGGCAGCCGCCCAGTGGTTCCTACACCCAGACGTGCCGTTTCTCTTGGGTGAATGGCACTGCGCTGAATGCAGAATGCAAAACGACCTCAGGCCAATGGCAACGGACGCAACTGCAAAACTTCAATCAGTGTCTCCAGCCCCCCGCCAACTTAGATGGTGCTTTGGTTTGCAAAATGGCTGGACAGCCCCCCAGTGGTTCCTATACTCAGACCTGTCGTAGCGCATGGGTAGACGGCAACACCCTGATTGGAGAATGCCAAACGACCTCAGGCCAATGGCAATGGACAACCCTGCCAAATTTCAGCCAGTGTATCGGTGACATCGCCAACTTCGACGGGACCCTGGCTTGCAACATCGGCGGGCAGCCGCCCACTGGAGGCTATACCTTCACGTGCCGTTTCGCTTGGGTGAACGGGACTACCCTGAATGCAGAATGCCAAACGCCTTCAGGCCAATGGCAATGGAAATCCATGCCAAACTTTAAGATTTGCCCCTACATCACTGACTTGGGGCCACAACTAACGTGCGGGACTCCGTTTCACTGAGGAACGGACGTGATGCTGTGTCCAAAGCCATAAGCTCCTTTCAGAAGCCACCCCGCTTAAGAGAATTATTACAGCGAAGTCAATGATGGTACGCAACGAAAGTCGCGACCGTTGTCCCCCTCTTTCAACCCCACCCAGGCGCGCGACTGCCGCCGTCCAGTGAAACTCCACTAATCCGCTCTTACGGCCGTAAGCTGTGAGGCGGGCGCAAACGCCATGAGATAGGGGATCCGCCAATCTCTTGAACAGCAATGCAGCGACGGGGTCAGACCACGGAAGGGCGCCTCAAGCCCTGCCGCTTCATGCAAATACCACCCGCACGTCCTGAAGCCAGCGGTCATACGCTTTCTAGGGCTGTTAGGGCTTGCCGCGTCGAAATGGGTCAGAAAAAACGTGCCCTTCGGTTCCATTCTTTTTACTCGCAACGAGAAGGCAACGTAGTCAAGTCCTGCATTTTTCTAATTGCGTTTTTCCTCTTCCGAGGCCTCTTAGTATAGTGAGGGGAGTTCTCGCTGGTTTTTCCCCGTAGGCTTGGTGGAGCCGTCCCACTTCGGTCAGCCACCCTGCTTAGCTGCGTGCCGCTCGATGGTTCCGAGCTGGACGCGAAGGTAGAAACCCTGTCATTGGAGCACACGCTCCAAGTGTGCCATCACGCCGATTAAGGCCCAATCACCGTGCAGACGTGGCCGCTTCGAGTTGAGGTTTTCTCCCCTGGATGCCTCGTTAGGGGTGAAGGGAGAAATTTCCAGATATGACCAGATCGCGCGGGAGCACCCATGCGTGATTACACGCAGGGGGCCAGGACAATTAATGGGCAGGTCCGTTTCGGCCTAGAAATGTCCTCCACGATGTAATTTGTAGTCAGGTATCACACCGCCGCGGGAACCAAACTTCCGAAAAACATCGCTGGTCGACAAGCGCTAGGCGTTCAGGGAGTCCGTCTCGTCTCTCGAGCGAACACAGCAAGGTGTTTGGCCCTATGGTAGACCGTTGGGGAAGTACAACGGGTGGCTATTCCTTCCGGTTTTTCTCTCCGGAACAGGCGGATCAAATACTGCGCGATGGCGCCAAACGCGGCCGTCAAGATTCTCATGCAGCGATCGAAAGGATACTGAAACTCGAACCAGGATTGGAGCGAGCAGAGCTTTGGCAACGTATACGGCAACTCAAGAATGTGTCGCTCGGGCGGCTTACCGTCGTTCCGTTTGGAGCCCGGAGGATGAAAGGATCCTGCGTGAGGGTTATCGGCAGGCAGGTTCGGGAAACAAAGAAGCAGTACGGGAAACTACAAACAGCGTAAGACAGTCGGGTCACCCTTGAGGTCTTATGTATCCTGGAGTAGAGCTTCGACTCTATCGCTATGTCGTTGTACTTGCGGAGGAATTGAATTTCACGCGCGCTGCGCTACGTCTGCATGTCGCTCAACCTTCGCTGAGCAAGCAAATCCGCGAACTAGAGGACTACCTCGGCGCGCAAGTTTTCGAGCGCACCAAGCGAGAAGTGCGATTAACCGCCGCAGGAGAAGCGTTCGCGGCAGAGGCGCGACTGACACTACTCCACGCCGACCGGGCCGTGGACGGAGCGCGTGCGGCGAACGGCCAGCACAAGGGACCTTGGAGCATCGGATACTCGCCGTTGATCGATCTGCGAATTCTCTCCAAAGTGCGGCAGCACCTGTCCCTTGCGCATCCTGCGGCGGACGTCCGCCTTGTCAGTGCGTATACCTCCGAGCAGGCAGACGGACTGATGAGAGGGAAACTGCAAGCTGGTCTGGTGATCCTGCCACTCCGAGAAGAGGGGTTAGCCAGCGAAGTACTCTACCAGGACGCGTTGGTTCTTGCTTTGCCAGAACTTCACCCTCTGGCGGCCAAAACCGATATCGAAATCACCGATCTGCATGAATTGCCGCTGGTCATCATTCGGGGAGATATCGAGCCTCGCTTCGCCGAAAACCTGAATCGAATCTTTGGCGTGGCGCGCGTTCGACCGCGCATATTCCACGAGGCGACAACGCAAGCCGAAGCCCTCGAACTCGTTTCGGAAGGCAGTGTTGCGGCATTGACCATGCCTTCGGCTCGGTACCCAGTGCGAGACAGGGTTGTATTTCGAAGATTTGTCGACGAATTTCTGACCGCCGAGACGGGCCTGGCGTATCTTGGGGAGAACGGGTCAGCAATCCTTACCTCGTTGCGGAAGTTCCTGTTAGAAACGTTCCACCCGCTTGGTGGAAGCGGGGTTCGGGACGATCGAGCCCGGCAGATGGCCCTCTTTTGACTGGTATTCATGGCCGGGCAGCTCGCCAGCCCAGAGAACCGACAGAGCATCACACTCATCGTGTGTAGACTCATCGTGGTCATCGCTTCGAAGATGGCCGCGTGCCAAGCGGCGACCCCAGAGCTTCTTTCGGAAAGCAGGTGCGGAAATTGCGACTTGAACGCGGCCTCTCGCAAGAGAAGCTGGCTGAACTAGCAAATCTGCACCGCAACTACGTGGGCGGCGGCGAGCGGGGCGAACGGAATATCGCGATCCTAAACATCGTTGCGCTGGCACACGCCCTCAGGGTAAAACCGGCCAAACTCCTCGAACCTTTGTCCTAAGCGCCCTTACCGGTCGCTGTCCTAAGCGCCTCACCGGCGCTCCTTCGCCGTGTACATACCTGGCGGCGCTGGTATCGAATGCTCCCCCTCTCCCCCAAGTCCCGCGCGCCTACCCCATTCCTTTCACAGCGTTACCGACAAACCAATGTCCAGCGCCACTTCCATAGTTTCAATTACCGCAAATGTTTGAAACAGATTTTGGCTGTGAACCGCTTTTTCGGACACCAAAGCAGACACCATGGCGCCCAGTTTCGCTTGGAACTTCGTTTGCGGCCAACTTCCGAGTAGCCGACCAACCGGGAGCTATCTCGCGTCGCGGCTCGAATCGCTACGCAAATGGGTCACTTCTACGGACTTAGCCCGGCTGGCGGAGGATAGACCGCGTCAAAGATGGCATTTAGGTTTATTATGAGCGCGAAATCGGATTTGGATAAGCTAGCCGCTTCTCAGTATTTTCATGGATTCAACCAAGCTGGGCGGTTGCCGCTGACGATTGAGGAGGGGGGCGGCGAAATACGGAAGTCTACGGACGCGCCGGGCAGCCTTAGACCGAGGCGGTATTCGTCTTTGTCACTGAAAGACGTCGTCTGTCTCTGCTGCGCCGGGCCTCGTGATGACGAGGCATGGGAGGAATTCGTTTCCCGGGTGGGAAGGCCCATCAGCCTCACCATTATGCGCACGGCCTGCCTGCGGGACGAGCTTTCTCGATCGCTGGTGGAAGACCTGGTCCAAATAACCTACCTCAAACTCTGGGAAGACGGCTGCCGCCTCCTGCTGGACTTTGCTGTCCAGCATCCTGAAGCTATTTTGGGATACGTAAAGAAAACTGCTGCCAATGCCACTCACGACTATTTCAAACATGTTCATAGTCAATCATCCGGCGGCGACAAAGCACACGTTTCCACGAGCGATGTCGACCCCGAGGCGGGGAACGAGGTTCATACGAGCGAAGAAAGAATCACTTTCGAAATCTTTTTGAAGGAAATCGATGAACACCTGAAGCATTGCTCGACAGGACCCGACCAGGAGCGCGATCGTACGATTTTCTGGCTCTACTTCCGCCAGGGAATGAGCACTAAAGAAATTGCTTTCCTGCCGACGATCGGACTGAGCGCCAAGGGGGTTGGAAGCGTCATTGAACGGCTGAAGCATTGCATTCGGGAGCAAACCCTTGGAATCCGTTCGGATTCCGACGACGACCGGGAGTAGAGCCAAAAGCAAACTCCCTCCGGAACTCGTAGTGTTTGTATGAGGAGTGTGAGAATTGGGACGTCCAGTGGACAAGCATATTGATAACGAGGAACTTAACGCTCTCGTTGCCCCGTCTGCGGACACCGGGCAAAAACCGCATGGGCTTTCTCGGGACGCCGTACGCGAGGCCGAACGTCACGTTGAGTCATGCGGGGATTGCAGCAGGAAGGTGTCGAAATACCGGCAACTCTTGGGCCGGCGCTCGAATGTAGTGGCATGGGAAGCCGTCCTCCCGGGAGCTGACTGTCCCAAGGATAAGGATGTCGACTGGCATGAAGTGGCCGCTGGACTGTGGCCGGAGTTAAAGGCGAAGCAGTTGATCATGCATGCTGCGCTCTGCGACCACTGCGGACCCCTGCTTCGCGCTGCTGCGAACGTGGACGACGACCCGACTCCCCAGGAAGAAAAGCTGCTGGCAGAGCTGAAGGCGCCTTCGCGGCCGGATCTCCCCCACGAACCCGTGCCGCCGCCTCCACCACCTGAACGGTTCATGAGGTGGTTGGTTCCAGCGGTGGCGCTGATACTGATTGTCGCTGCCTTAGTTATGTGGTGGCCGTCATCGCCGAAGCCACTCTCGGGAGCGAAGTTCGCCGAATTGGCCGTCAGCACCCACAGGCAGCACGCTCAGGGAAACCTTGTACTTGACGTTCGCTCGGACTCGCAGCAGAGGCTCAATGAATGGTTTAAAGCGAAGTCGCCGTTTTCCCTGGCTTTGCCGGCGTCCCCTCCTGCCCCTGGCGAGGAGCGGCCTTACCGTCTGGAGGGCGCACGCCTGGTGGAAGTCGGCAGCAAGAGTGCTGTGTTCATCGCTTATCAGATGGAAACAGGCCCAGCGAGCCTGATGGTGACGCCCGATTCCGTGGCGGTCGCCTCTGGAGGAGTCAAAGTAGATTTCAAGAAGGTGAGTTTCCACTACCGCATGGTTGAGGGCTACAAGGTTGTTACTTGGTCGCTGCGCGGGCGAACTTACGCCTTGGTTTCCCAGGAAGGAAATAGCACTCAGCGATCCTGCATGGTTTGCCATTCCTCTATGAGAGACCGCGATCTAAGTCAGACGCCGACTCCTTTACGTGCTCAGCCCGTATTGCAATGACTTCTAAACATTAACCAATCCCTGGGAGCGCGATATTCCCTCGTTTCGGGTGATCGTGATGCCCTATTGCGCCACGAATAAGTTTGCGTCCACGAAAAGGAAACTCCCCCGGGATCTCGTTATATCTAGTAAGGTTCAGGCCTCAGGGGAGGTGGCTATGGCTAAACGAATTCGATTTGACTACTCCTTCCCGGCGATTCTTTTTGCGTTCACATTCACGGCCTTGGGTTTAGGCGGTTGCACCTCGGGGACGAAGTCCCCGACGTTGTCCTCTCTGAAGGTCACCCCCGCCAATGCCAGCGTCACCGAAGGTTCCCAGCAGCAATTCACTGCCACTGGCACGTTCAGCGACGGCAGCACTCAGGATCTCACCAAGAGTGTCAGGTGGAGTTCGTCCGACAACAGCATCGTAACAATTGACTCCGCTGGCCTCGCCACCACCCATTCTTTGGGACGGCCGCAAATCACCGCTTCGGGCGACACCGGCGTCGGAACAGCCGCAATGGTCATCGGTTTCACTCATCTCATCATCGTGGCGGGTGCCGGAACCTCCGCACCACGCTTCGCTTACGTCACCAATCTCAGTGATGACACTCTTTCGATCTACTCCGTGAACGCCGCAACCGGTCAGCTCCGCCCGCATGGCTACGTTCTCACCGGCAGCCATCCGGACGCTATCTCTCTCGACCCCTCCGGAAAGTTCGCTTACATCACAAATAATCAGACCAACGACGTCTCCGTCTTTTCCGTTGACTCCGCCACCGGTTCGCTGACGACTGTCCCGGGCTCACCATTCGCAGCTGGTTCTACTCCCTTCGGAGTGACCGTGGACCCTTCGGGATCTTTCGCTTACGTGACGAATTTCGGGTCGGATAACATCTCCGCTTACGCTATCGACTCCTCTACTGGCGCCCTGACTCCCGTCTCCGGTTCGCCTTTTGCTTCCGGCGGAGTCCCTCTTTTCGTAACGGTTGACCCCGCCGGCAGATTTGCTTACGTCGCCAACTTCGGTGGAGATACTATCGCCGCTTTCAGCATTGCTGTAGACACCGGCGCCCTCGTGCCCATCACTGGTTCGCCTTTTCCGGCTGGATCTCAACCGGAATTGCTCACTATAGACCCTGCCGGCCACTTCGCCTACGTCATCAACCAAAACACCAACTCCGTCTCGGTTTTCTCCATTAATGCAACTACCGGCGCGCTGACGCCCGCCTCGGGCTCTCCCATCCCGACAGGGACAGCGCCCTCCCATTTCTCAATGGATCCGTCCGGAAAGTTCGCGTATATCGCAAACGGTTCTTCCAATAATGTCTCTGGCTACACGGTGAACCCCACGACCGGCGCCCTAACTGAGGTCGCTGGTTCGCCTTTCAGCGCTGGAATAGAGCCCGCCTGGCTTACAGTCGATCCCTCAGGAAAATTCTTGTATGTAACCAGCGAGATCTCCAATGACGTGATGATGTACAGCATTGACGGCACGACAGGCGTCCTCACCACCTTGGGAACGGTCAGGGCGCGTCCGGGAGCCCGTGCCATCGCCATGAGTGGCGGAGCTGCCGCCGTCAACTACACTCCAAAGTTCGCTTATGCGGCGAATGCCGTGTCCAACAATGTTTCGATGTACACAATCGATGCAGCCACCGGAGCTTTAACTTCCACAGGAACAGTTGGGGCCGCTGGCCCGCGCTCCGTGGCTATAGATCCTTCTGGAAGATTCGCTTATATAGCCAACCAGGCCGCCAACAACGTCGCAATGTACACCATCGATGTCACCACGGGCGCTTTGAGTTCCATAGGGGCAATAGCCACGGGATCCAATCCCATCACCGTGACGGTGGATGCGTCCGGGAGGTTTGCCTACGCTGGAAATGCGGTATCGAATACCGTTTCGATGTACAACGTCGACTCCAAAAGTGGCGCATTAGCGTTGATCGGTACGATCGCAGCAGGGACGACGCCCTTCGCAGTGACTGTAGACCCGACTGGGAGATTTGCCTATGTGGCCAACCAAACCTCCAACGATGTCTCGATGTACAGCATTGACCCGAAGAGTGGCGGGTTGACATCTATGGGGACCGTCGCCACCGGAACAAATCCCGTTTCCGTCACCATTGATCCTTCTGGAAAGTTTGCTTACGTCGCAAATCAAATCAACAACGTATCGCGATACACCATTGATCCCGTTACCGGTATCCTGACGGCTGCCGGAACAACCCCTGCTGGCACCGAGCCCATGTCAGTCGCTCTCGGCCCTTCAGGAAAGTTTGCTTATGTGGGTGATGTGGTTTCTAACGACATCTTGATGTATAGCGTCGACGGCATCACCGGAGCATTAACGCTCAACGGCACGGTTGCTTCAGGAATGTATCCCTACCCGGTCGTCGTAGACCCGTCGGGAAAATTCGCATACGTGGCCAATGGAAACTCCAACAACATTGGGATCTACGCCGTTGACTCTACAACGGGCGCCCTAACGCCAGTTGGCACCATCCCGGCAGGCACCCTCCCGGGATCATTGGCTATTGCCGCGACAATTCAGTGATTCTCGGCGGGTGCAACTTCAACTCGCCAAGAAGGTTCGCGTGTCCCGCCTTTGCCGTTTTGGTTCTGCGAATGTGGGACCATTTCTCTTCGTGTCCACGAAAAGGAAACTCCCACGGGATCTCGTTATATCTAGTGAGGCTCAGGAGGTAATCTAGTGAGCACAAAAGTCAATCATCGGTCATGGCTGCTTGTCGGCAGCTTGATCTCGATAACTTTCGTGATGACTGCGGTCGGTTGCAAGCGCAAGCCCGTTTCTCCGCCCCCGCCCCCAGGCCCCGACATAAAAGTACCGGATGGACAAACGGTCTTGCTGAAGGCGCTCGGCAAGGGGGTCCAAATCTACGGCTGTAAGGCAACAGCCGCGGATCCAGGCAAATTCGACTGGAGCTTCAAAGCGCCTGAAGCCGATTTGACGAACGAACACGGAGAGAAAATCGCGAAGCATTACGCCGGACCCACTTGGGAAGCGAATGACGGCAGCAAAGTCGTCGGGCAAGTTCAGAAGAAAGTCGATGCACCGAGGCCCGGCGCGGTTCCCTGGTTACTGCTCAAAGCGAAAACGAACGAAGGAACCGGCACGTTTGCGAGGGTGACGTACATCCAACGTGTCGATACGGAGGGCGGCGTGGCTCCAGCTGCGGGCTGCGATCAGGCCCACGTCACCACTGAGGCACGGGTCGATTACAGAGCAAACTACTACTTCTACGTTCCCCAGCGATGATGACCCGGTGTAAGAAGCACCTGGGGTGATCGCTTTCGGGCGACTCCCCAATAATCGGGTACTAGTCGAAGTGACTCCGAACGGCCCCTTTACGGACGCCTCTTAGAATTGCGGCCGAGTCACGG
>Ga0137391_10003768_pt1 | contig 11546 bp, 14 predicted proteins | sample 15con2h24BmetaG_FD_101399 | JGI IMG/M metagenome (GOLD analysis project Ga0137391, IMG submission 101399) | Vadose zone soil microbial communities from Angelo Coast Range Reserve, California, USA - 15con2h2.4B metaG | ecosystem: Environmental > Terrestrial > Soil > Vadose zone > Saprolite...
CGGGATGATGACCGAGGCGGTCTTCCCCGCGCGCGGGGGGCCGAGGACGAGGACGGCCTGCTCGGCGCTCGCCGTCGCCCATTCCCGGAAGTCGGGCGTGATGCCGAGGAAAGCGCCGCCCCCACGGGAATAGGTGAGGTCACGCGCAGCGACCAGGGGGTCCGGAGCCCTCGCGACGGCGAGCTGGGGCTGGCCCTCGTGCCAACCTTGCAGCTGGCGGCGTCCTTTGTCCAGCAACTTCCGGGTTCTCGACGGCCGCAGGATGAGGGCGTTGGCGAAGAAGATGATGCAGGCGCCGACGAAGATCGCCCCCACGATGCCGACGCTCGGGGACTGGCTGATGTACAGGAGGAGGGGCAACCCCATCAGCCCCACGACGGCCATGAGGGCGATCAGGCAGCCCCGCCGCCGGGATGGTGCCTTGGGTACCGGCGATCCTCCGGTCCTGGGACCCCACTGCTGCGGCGCATAGCTCATGACCGACCGATTATTTCCTATTGAGCGCACGAACTCGAACTTTTGGGCGATCGTTCACCTTTTTAAGTGGACAATGTGTGAATTCTTGGTGAACAATACGCAAAATAGGGGAAGTGCCCGTAGCGCCGAGGCGAGGCGCTGGACTAGGGTTTCACGGTGGGGTGCCCGTGGGGTTAGTTCCATGGAAGGAGGTTCGAGTTTGACGTCGATTGTGGACATTCTGAACAGGCTGCGCGACATGCTGTTGTTGGTGGTTGGGTCACTCTCGCTGGTCATGCTGACGGTTGGTGGGATCCGGTACGTCACGGCCGGCGGGGACAAGGAGGGCGTCCACGCTGCGAAGCAGACCGTGAAGCACGCGATGCTCGGCCTCGCCCTTGCCCTGATGGCGCCCCTGCTCATCCAGGTGGTCAAAGCAATCCTCGGGCAGTAACGAAGTTCTTCTGTTCTGTGCGGGGTGCAACGCCGGGCCTGCTGAAGAAGCCTCGGATCCCCGCATCCGCGGCCGCTGTGCTGATCGTGCTGACGGTTGCGTTCCTGTTCACGACTGCCATTGCACCGGCTCGAGCGGAAGCGGCGCCGGCTGGCCGCGCCCCCGCCGAGCCAGCCCAGATCGGGATTCCCAACCCGACGAACTGGCTGCTGCAGCACATCTTTGTCAACCCGTTCAAGTCCTCGGTCAAGAAGACGATCGCCACCGCGCTCAAGTCCTCCGAGGTCGCCTTCCAGACCCCGGACGTGTCGACCCAGCCGAGGGTTCGCGAGATCTGGCAGAGCCTGCTGATCGTGTCGGACTCGCTCCTGCTGCTATTGTTCGTCGTCGGCACGATCATGGTCGTGTCCGGCAACTGGAGTTACCTGACGGCGAAGGAACTCGCCCCGCGCGCATTCCTCTCGGCCCTGGCCGTCAACCTGTCCCTGGTCCTGCTCGGTGAGGGCATCGGGGTTTCGAATGCGCTGGTCAGGGGGTTCCTGCAGGTCGACCCCAACTCGCTGTCGGTAACGACCGACCGCCTGGTCCAGTCCGGGGTCGTCGCCCCCCTCGTCCTGGCGCTCCTCCTCATCGGGGCCCTCTTCCTGCTCGTCTCCAACCTGATCCGGGTCGTCATGGTCGTGCTGCTCGGCATCGTCGGGCCGCTCCTCAACGTCTTCGGCATCCTCCCCCAGACCGAGTACGCCGCCATGGGGTGGTGGCGGGCCGCGGCGGCCTGCCTGCTCGCTCCGGCTGCGCAGGCATTGTTGCTCACCATCGGGGTGAAAGTGTTCTTCTCCGACGGCGGTGCGGCCCTGGGGACAGCGGCGGCCAGCAATGCCGGGAGCAGCGTCCTGGTAGACCTGCTGGTCGTGCTGGTCATCATCGGCCTCATGGCCTACATCCCACTGTGGATGCTGAAGACCGCAGTGAAGGTCACCCACCGCCACATCACGGCCTCGGTGAACGTCGTTGCCTCCGCCGCCGGGGTGGGTGCTTGACCCGCATCCCCGGCGACCTCGACCGGCCGGACCAGTTCCTTTTCGGGCTCACCGCCCGCCAACTCATGTTCATCGCCCCGATCTTCCTCGTCATCGCGCTCATCGGGTGGGCCCTGGCGCAGGTGCTGCCGCTGGCGGCCCTGATGCCTATCCTTGCCGTCCTGACCGGATTTGCGATCTCGACGACGCTGATCAAGCAGGACGGGATGACCCCCGACCGCCTCGCCGGCGCCTTCATCCGCTACATCCGTACCCCCCGGAAGCTCGTATGGGCTCCCGAGGGCACCTCGGCACCGCCGCGCCGTCTGCGCGCCCTGCGCCGTGGGCGGCATGCCCACGCGGGCCTCGGTGAGTTCAAGGAGCCCTGGCGGGGGTTCCGGGACGGCGACGTCGACCTCGGAGACGCCTGCGTACGACTCCTCGCCGTGTCGTCGCTGGACCTGCAGCTGCGCTCCGAAAAGGAGACCCGAGCCCTGACGGAGGGCTTCGGCCGGCTCCTCAACGCCCTCGACGACTCACTCTGCGTCATCGTACGGGGCGAGCCGATCGACCTCGAAGCCCCCGCGAGGGTGGCGGAGCAGGCCGGCAATGAGCAGGACAACGGAGCCGTCACCGCCTACGGCGCGGACCATGCAGAATTCCTTCGCTCGATCTCGGGGGGTCTCCGCCGCCAGGTCTACATCGTGGTGCGTGGGGCGGACGGCCCCCAGCTCGACGCCCGTTGCGAGGAGATCCTCACGCTGCTGTTCCCCTTCGGGATCCGGGCGACGCGCCTCGACGCCGATGAGGCGGTGGCACTGCTCGCCCGAGCGACCGGGAGCGAGGTGCCCGAGCCCCGGCAGGCCCGGCCCGGCGACGCCGTCCGCAGCGTTGACGCCTAGACCAGTCGGCTTCATCCACGTCAAGCCGCCGAAGAAATGGGGGACACCCTCGTTTCGGCGAACCTGAGTTGAGCCTGCGGAAGTGTCCACCTCGAAGAGTCGAGGTAACCAAATGTGGACAAACGCTAGATCTAGAAATTATGCGATATCTGACGTCGGCAGCTGAGACAACCCGCAGGGGACTCCTAAGAAAGGAGTTCCCTGTTTTGTTGTACGCCGAGGTTCGCAGTTGAGCCGGGTCGTGCGGCCGGTGGGCGCCCCAACCTCAGGTTCTGTTGCGGCTGGAGGCCGTCCGGGTCCGGGACGTGTCCCTTTGTCTGCGAAGGGGACCGACGCCGTCAACCGAGCTACCGACACCTTCGCCCGCGATCTCCGGGCGGAAGCAGAACGAATCGGCTACCGCAGCGGGGCGGATGCTGCGTCGCGCACTCACGGCGCCGAAGCCGCCAGGCACCTCTATGTTGGGCGCTTGGACTTCAGGAAGCAGGCCCTGACGACCGTCGGTGGCCTGGTCAGCGGGTCCTCGGCGTTAGTGCGCTCGTCGCTGGCTTATTGAGTAGATGATGCTTCTTCTCGGGTGCCGAGCACTGCTCCGTCAACGGAATGGTCGCGTCGTCGACGCTACCTTCCAAGAACCACTATGTTATCAGCGTGACCGGATGACTTCGGTTGGGGGGATTGTACGTGAGAGGCTCTTCAAGGGGGTTTGAGGGGCGTTTTCTGTGGACCTATCGCACCACTTTTCCGGACGTCGCGGTTGTCCGGGAGCGGGGAGCTAGGAAGGAGTTGCCGAAGGCGCGTCGGGACGGCATCTAATGGTACGCTCGCGCCCAAACGCACGCAACACGTGAGTTCTGAGGAGATGCCGATGTCCCTGCCGAAGCCGTTCGCCGGCCTCCTGGGCAAATCGGGCAACGGCAGGGCAGGCGGGGGCCGGCCCCCCATCGACGGGTTCCCGGCGCCGGATGCCCTCGAGATCACCCCGCGGGCCGTCAGGGCCGGGGACACCTGGTTCCGGACCCTCGCCATCGTCGGGTGGCCCCGGGAGGTCTCGGCGGGGTGGCTGCAGCCGTTGCTCTCGTGGCGGGGGGCCGCCGATATCGCCCTCTACTTCGACCCGATGCCCAACGACGCCGCCGCCCGCCACCTGCAGAAGCAGCGGGCGCGGTTCTCGTCGTCGCTGGCCAAGAACGGGATCTCCGACCCCATGACCGAGGTGGCCGCCAACGACGCCGACGACATCGCCCGGTCGATCGCCCGGGGGGAGAGCCGGCTGTTCCGGCTCGGCCTCTATATCACACTCCGGGCGGAGACCCTGGAGGCCCTCGACGCCGAGACCTACAAGGTCAAAGCCCTGTGCTCGTCGCTGCTGCTCGACGCCCGGCCGACCACGTACCGGGCACTGGAGGGATGGCTCTCCACGCTGCCGCTCGGCGGGGACCATATCCGGATGCGGCGCACCTTCGACACCAAGGCCGGCGCCGACTGCTTCCCCTTCGCCACCGGCGAGATGGTCGGGCACCCCAGCGGGATCCTCTTCGGCAGGGGCGTGTCGCGCACCCGCACCGACGTCGGCGGTGGGGGCTCCCCCGTCTTCGTCGACCGCTTCGCCCTCCCCAACCACAACATGCTGATCCTGGCCTCGTCCGGGGCAGGGAAGGCTCTGGCCCTCGAAACGCCTCTTCCAACGCCTGACGGGTGGATAACGATGGGCGAGGCAAAAGTCGGTGACAGAGTGCTGAACGAGGATGGGTGCCCGGTTACGGTAACGGGAACGAGTGACGTCCAGGTTGGCCGGACATGCTACGAGGTGGTGTTCGATGACGGGTCGACCATTGTCGCGGATGCCGACCACCTGTGGACAACGGAGACGGCTGCTTCCCGACGCCGGAAACGCCGGGCTCCGACGCCATCCACAGTGACGACGGAGCAGATCAGAGCGACAGTGCGGACAGTGAACTGCCGCGCCGAAGCGAACCATGCCGTCCCGGTCTGCCGCCCCCTTGATCTCCCCCCACAACCACTACCCCTCGACCCATATCTGCTTGGCGTTTGGCTTGGGGATGGGAGTAGCCATACGCCAGCCGTAACCGTGTGCCACGAGGACATTCAGATTATTGAGGAGATCAGGGCACTCGGCTACGCGGTTCAACTTCCGGATCAGGTTCGGCCGACGTCAGCCCGGTACTACATCGGCAGGAGTCGCAACCGGGGAGAGCTATCGCATTGCGGCAAGGGGCACCCTCGAACGGACGAGAATACGTACCGGCCCGCACAATCCAAAACGGGAAACACGCAACGCTACTGCAAGCCCTGCATGGATGAGAACACCGCCCGCCGACGAGGGCGGGCCATCATTCCGGCACTAACTGAGATTGTCCCTCTTGAGGTCTTCGATCATCTCAAGGGACTTAGATTGCTCCGCAACAAGCACATCCCCGCCGCCTACCTCCGCGGGAGCAGAGAGCAACGCCTTAGTCTGCTCCAAGGACTGATGGACACGGACGGCACAGTAAGCATCCGTGGGAGATGTGAGTTCACCAACACCAACGAGCGGCTCGCCGAGAGGGTGCGGGAGTTGCTGTGCAGCTTGGGGATCAAGGCCGCCGTGAGAAAGGGTACGGCTCGCCTCAATGGTGTCGACTGCGGACCGAAGTACCGGGTTGTCTTCACCACGACGTTGCCAGTCTTCCGCCTTCGGCGAAAAGTTGAGCGTTTACCATCGGCGGTAAGGTTGACTCAGAAGTACCGATACGTCGTTGACGTGCGTCCTGTTCCGTCTGTGCCAGTGCGATGCATCGTCGTCGACACTCCATCGCACCTCTTTCTTGCGGGATCTTCCATGATCCCAACCCACAACTCCTACACCGCCAAGGCCCTCACCGGGCGCTCGGCGCTCCAGGGCGACGAGATCCTGATCGTCGACCCCGACGACGAGTACGTCCGGCTCACGAAGGCGCTCGGCGGGGAGGTCATCCGGGACCCGACCCAGGCTCCCAAGGAGGAATCACGCGTCGTCTGCTACGCCTTGGGCGAGTCCGAGGAGGCCCGGCTCCACCAGGCGGTGGGCCTTGCGCTCGGCGCCGTGTGGCAGCGGGTGGACAAGGGGCCGGTCCGGCGGCGGCAGGTCGTCGTCGACGAGGCCTACCTGATGCTGCGGGAGAACCCCGAGGCCTCGTACCTGCTGTGGGCGCTCATCAAGCGCTCCCGCAAGCGGCTCTGCGGGTTGACGATCATCACCCAGGACCTGGCCGACGTGCTTTCCACCACCCTCGGCGAGTCGATCATCAACAACGCCTCGATCCACCTGCTGCTCCGCCAGACCGAGAAGGCGATCGACGGGGTGGGATCTGCCTTCGGCCTGTCGGAGGGCGAGCGGTCCTTCCTCGTCGCCGCCCCCCAGGGCCAGGGTCTGCTGCTGGTCGGCGGGGAGCGGGCTGCCCTCAAGATCGTCACCTCCGCCGTGGAGCACGGGCTGTGCGTCACCGACCCCTCGATGCGCCTTGTCGGCGCGCCTACGTGATTGAAGGTCCTGGTCTGGGCCCTCGGGGTCATCATTGTTCTGGGCTTGGCGATGGCGAGCCTGGCCAATGACGGCCTGCCGCTGAACGCCTCACCGGGCACCATGTCACCGGTGTACGAGACGATGTACCTGGCGGCCGCAAAGACTTGCCCCGGCCTTCCGCCCGAGGTGCTCATGGCGATCGGACAGATCGAGTCGGGCCACGGCGCCAACCCCGGCCCCTCGTACGCCGGGGCGATGGGCTCGATGCAGTTCATGCCGGCGACCTGGGTCGCCTACGGCGTGGACGGCAACCACGACGGGAACGTCGACCCCTTCGACCCCGCCGACGCCATCCCCACCGCCGCCAGGCTGCTGTGCGCGGACGGGGGCGCCGACCCCAAGACGCTCATCGACGCGGTCGCCCTGTACAACCCCGGGGACCCCACGTACGCCTTCGCGGTGATGGAGGTCGCGAAGGGCTACGAAAAGGACCTCCCGGGCAACCCGACGTCGACGGTGACCGCCCCGCCGACCGCGACGGTGACGGCCCCGCCGACGGCCACCGCCACTCCCCACTGACCGCCCCCCGGGCGGCAAGTCCGCTCAGACCTCGAACCCGGCAGAGAACCGGTCGTCGAACGGGTCGAGGACGGTCACGCCGTCGAACTTCCGGAAATCCCGGTCACGGCTCCAGATCGCCCTGACCCCGTGTTCCTGCATCAGCGCCACCACGTGGGCATCCGGCACGAGGACCCCCCTCGGGGGCGTCGCCCGGGCAACCCGGCGGAAGTTCGCCCAGAACCGCTCGCCCTCGCCGGGGACGATGATCTGCGGCCGGCGGATGAGGTCGTCGATGCCGTCGAGGGCCGCCTGGGGATCCAGGGGCGACTCAAGGATCGACGGGTGGGTGATGATCCGCAGGTACCCCATCAGGACCGGCCAGAACAGGTAGGTGATCGTCGGGCTGACGGCGACATGCTCGAGCAGGGCGCGGGCGCGGGGCTGCAGATCCGACTCCTCGTCGACGGCGTAGACGAGGACGTTCACATCGATCGTCCGGCTCACCGGCCGTCGAGCAGCCGCCAGAGGGCTTCCTTGTCCTCCAGGTCCACCTTGAGGCCGAGTGGCCTCGACGGCCACCGGAGCGGGGGCAGCTCGTCCTCGCCGGCTTCATCCGCCAGCGCGCGGGCGAGCAGCTCCGTGGCCACCTGACCGAGGGTCTTGTTGTCCCTCCGCTGGCGGGCCTTGAGCTTCCGGAGCACCGCAGCGTCGATGTCGATCGTCGTCCGAGGCATACATCAGATGCTAGTACTTGCTGCATCAGATGTTCAAGATCGTGCATGCGAGGATACGGCCATGTGCCCTCTTCCCCCGAGCCACGTCGCCGCTGCGGAGGTCAACCGTCCTGAACGTGATCTGACTCCTGTGCAGGTCCAAACCGCTTACGATTTCCATTGGGGCCTCCTCGAGCTCCGTCTTGGACACCGCGTGATCTACCACGCTTGTGCCGTGGAGGCCCCTCTACATGTCATCTTTGGGTGAACAAGCACGATATTGATGGTTAAACACCCAAAGAAGTGTTCCAGCGGCCACGCCCCCTCGCTACTCCGAGGCGCGGCGCAAAACCAACCACCCACCGTGACCAGTGCCTCCGATCGGCCCAATCCAAGCCGCAATGGTGAGATCGCCGGGATTGGCCTGGGATCGGCCGTGACCACAGCAGCGCTGGACCGCTGGGAGGCAGGCGTCGGCCCCCGGATGACGGCCACCATGGCGCTGATCGAGAAGGTGGTCAGGCGGGCCGGACGAGGTGGTACCCGCCGACGTGGCGGCGGTCCGCCAAACCGGGGCCTCGGACGACGCCATCGAGGATGCCCTGCATGTTGCGTTCATCTTCTGCCTGATCAGCCGGGTGGCGAGCGCAATCGGCTTCTCCTGGGCCTCCGAGGCCGAGACGTTGAAAGGGGCTCGGGTCCTCAACGGCATCGGCTACCGGCTGCCGGGCTTCCTCCTGCGGTGATCGTCCGTGCGGCGACGGCATCCGACAGCCCGGCCATCGCCGACGTCGTCGAGGCGGTCTACGAGGAGTACGGCTTTGCCTGGGATGCGGCCGGCTGCCAGGCCGACCTGTATGACATCGGCGCCCACTACCTCGATCGAGGCCACCACGTCTGGGCCGCCTGCGAGGGCTCGGTGGTGGTGGGGACGATCGGCCTCAAGGTCTTCGACCCGCTGGCCGGCCCCCTCGGTGCGGCGGTGGCGTTGAACGGCGCCGTGCGCCTCGGGGGCTGCGACTCGTCCGTCACCCGCCTCTACGTCAACCGGGACGCCCGCCGTTGCGGCACCGGCACACACCTGCTCAGCACGGCGCTCGAAGAGGCGCGGGCGCGCTGCGGCGCCGAGCTGTCGAAATCTGGAGCGACAAGCGCTTCGTCGATGCGCAGCGCCTCTACGGCCGTTTCGGAGCCCGGCCTGTGGCCGATCGGGTTCCACGACCCCGACCTCTGCGTCGAGGCGGGCCTGGTCATCGACCTGGCCGGCTGATCACGGCAGCTGCCAGGTCAGCTCCTCTTTCAACTGCCGGTTCTCGGACTTGAGCCGGGCGATCGTCTCCCGGGCCACCTGCAGGCGCGCCTGGACGGCGAGGATCTCCTCGTCCCAGTGGTTCAGCTCGTTGATCGGGCAGCAGGATGCGGGGGGGAACGACTTGCCTCTCCCCTGCGCCTCGCTGATGGCGGCAATGTCCACGGCGAGCACGAGGTCGCAGTGCTCCAGCAGCGAGATGATCTCATCGGCCCCGTTCTGCGCTGCGGACAGGTCTCGTTGCAAGGCCTCACGGATGCCGGAATGTCGTTGCACCCAGTCCATTAGGATCTCCTCGGTGATCGTCAAGCAGGGCGTCAGCGGGCGGTCTCGGCCGAATACCGAAACCAGAATACCCCAATAACTGATCTCTTTACCCAATAGTCCTAAAGCTAGTGAATGGGACTAAGTGAACTCACCTAGTTCTTCACCGAACAAGAAGGTCGAAGATGCGGTCGAGCTCGTGGGCGGGGTCCTCGCTCAGGCCCGCATGCACGGGACCTGCCTGGACCACCGTGGAGCGCGGGGCGGCCAGCCAGCGGAACCTCGCCCCAGGGGGCTGCTCCCCAACGGGGCCCGCGGCGGGGTCGGCGGCGCAGACCGCCGCAACGGCGGTGAGGGCGCCCTCCAGCGCGGCGAGGTCGACGGCATCGTCGAGGGCCCGGAGGCGGGCCGGATCGATGTGGCTGCGTGCCGCCAGGAAGTCCGTCGCCTGGCAGTAGAGCACGACCCCGACGTTGACGAACTCGCCCCGGTCCACCCGCGGGACAGCCCGCAGGACGGCGTACTCGAAGGCCTGCCGGGGCGCCGTCATGCGGCGGCCGCGGGGAGCCAGATGTGCGGTGCGCCAGCCGGGCGAGCAGGAACTCGACGTAGGCCGTCCGGATCGCGTCCACGGACGGGTGTGCGGTGTCCGGCGCCAGCCACGCATCGGGCACGAGGTCGACCACCTCGGCGAGCAGGTCCTCGGTGACGAGCGGGGCGAGGTTGGCGTCGACGTCCCCGATCCCTGCCGCCGCCCGCAGGAGGATGTGATCGCTCGCGTCGTACGGCTGCATGCTGAAGCGCTCCGGCGTGGTCCAGGCGTGGTGGAAGTACAGGGCGGCCCCATGGTCGATCGCCCAGAGCTGACGGTGCCAGAGCAGCAGGTTCGGGTTGCGCCAGGTCCGGTCGACGTTGGCAACGAGGGCATCGAGCCACAGGATCCGGGCGGCCAGCTGCGGGTCCGGGCGGAACGAGCTCCCGTCCTAGCCAAAGAGAGCCGGGCAGGAAGTCCACGGCAAGGTTCAGCCCTGCGCTGGCGACGAGCAGCTGCTGGATCCCGGGGTCGGGCTCCCGGAGCCCGATGGCCTCGTCGACCTCGATGGTCTTGAGCTCCGGCACGCGGATGCCGAGCCGCCGGGCCAACTCGCCGACGATCACCTCGGCCACCAGCACCTTCGGCCCTGGCCGGCGCCTCGGAACTTCAACACGTATGTGCCGAAGTCCTCGGCCTCAACGATCCCGGGCAGGGACCCTCCCTCTCGCAGGGGAGTGACGTACCGGAGAGCCGTCGGTCGACTCGAGGGTCGCCCGAGCCTCGGGCGTTGATGGGCTGCTGTTCATATTCGGTTGTTATAGTGCCCGCCGGCTGTCCCCGTCGCTGTTTCGTATCACCTTGGAGCGTCCATGTCGCAGCCGGAACAGGTTCCATTCGGCGGCGTCGACTTTGCGGAGAACCCCGAGCCGCGCTGCCCCTGCCTGCTGCTGCTCGACACCTCGGCGTCGATGCGCGGGAAGAAGATCGACGAGCTGAACGCCGGCCTGCAGGCCTTCGCCGAGGATCTCCGGTCCGACGCGATGGCCGCCAAGCGGGTCGAGGTGGCCATCGTCTCCTTCGGCCCCGTCCAGACGGTGCAGCACTTCGTGACGGCGGACGCCTTCCGGCCGCCGACGCTCGTCGCCAACGGCGACACGCCGATGGGGGCGGCTGTCCACCAGGCGATGTCGCTCGTGGCAGAGCGCAAGGACACCTACAAGGCCAACGGGATCGGCTACTACCGGCCCTGGCTCTTCCTCGTCACCGACGGGACCCCCACCGACGACGTCATCGGAGCCACCGGGGCCATCCGGGAGGGCGAGTCGTCGAAATCCGTCATGTTCTACGCCGTCGGCGTCGACGGGGCCGACATGGACCGGCTCGGTCGCCTCGCGGTACGCCAGCCCCTGAAGCTGAAGGGCCTCTCGTTCCGCGAGCTGTTCGTCTGGCTGTCCAACTCGCTCGGCAGCGTGTCACGCTCCCAGCCGGGCGAACCCGTCCCGCTCGCCAATCCCGTGGCGCCGGACGGGTGGGCCATCGCCGACTGATGCCGCATGTGGCGATTCGCCGTAGCCCGGGTCACCGGTTCGTCGCACCTCAGGACCGGGACCCCGTGCCAGGACCGGGCCGGCTGCGCGCTCCTGCCCGGCGGGACGCTCGTCGCCGCCATCGCCGACGGCGCTGGGTCGGCGTCACGAGCGGAGCTTGGTGCCGCAACAGCGATCCAGGCCGCCTTGGGCCGGCTGCGCCTCGACCTGGCGACCCAACCTCAGCGCTGCGTGGGGCGGCGCTCCATGCACGAGACGCGATCCTCACGCTGGCCAAGGAA
>Ga0137391_10003775_pt1 | contig 11540 bp, 7 predicted proteins | sample 15con2h24BmetaG_FD_101399 | JGI IMG/M metagenome (GOLD analysis project Ga0137391, IMG submission 101399) | Vadose zone soil microbial communities from Angelo Coast Range Reserve, California, USA - 15con2h2.4B metaG | ecosystem: Environmental > Terrestrial > Soil > Vadose zone > Saprolite...
CGCGCGCGAACGCCTACCCACACCGTGTCGGTGTTGAAGACCGTATCCGCGAGGGACACCCTCGTGGGCGGCAACAGCGCGACGGAGTCGGGGGCAACGAGCGCTCCGCTGTTGGCCGTCACATACGGCGTCCCGGTGAAGACGGCGGCCTGCGTCTTCGCAAAAAAGACGTCGAACCGGACGCTCCCGCTGCCGGACGTATCGATGACCGACGCCGCCGCCGTCGCGCTGACCGAGTCGATCGCCGACTTCCCGAACCCCGGAGGAAGGTAGAATCGCCGCGCAAAGGCGGAGTCCGCCTGTGGGATGCCGCCCGGAACGCTGTAGCGCTTCAGGGAGTCGCTGGACGACAGGAAACTCAGGACGTCCACATTGAAGATCGCGCGTCCTTGACCGCAAGCCGCGACGAAGATCAGGAGAGCGGCAGCAAGAGCCTTCATGGGTCGCCCCTCAATAGAACGAAATCGACGTGGCCATCGTGATGGCCCGCTGCGTCGAAAGTGAATTGCTGTGTGTCCAGAATCCGACGTCCAATCCAATCGGTCCGAGTCTGACGCCCCCGCCAAAGCCGAATTGCATCTTTTTGCGCTGGTCGCGTGACACACCGCCGCGAATGGCGAACGGGCCGGTGCGCTGCTCCACGCCGACGTGGATCACCGTTCCACGACCCGAATTGATGACGTCTCCCCCGACGGTGGTTCCGGTGCCCATTTGCAACGCCGCGTTTGCGATGTAGGTGATCGGAAGCTTCGTCTTGCTCGTCGTGTCAGCCACAAGGACGGTATCGACGATCTGCTTCGTCGTCGTGTTGTAGAAGAAGTGTTGGATCTTGGTATGATCCCACGTCAACTCCGCCCCGATATCGTTTGCACCGGCGCCCACCTCGAACGGCCCGGAGATCCACACAACACCGACGTCACCGCCCACACCTTTGCCGAAGGGCCGGCGGGACGTGTAGAAATTGCCGTTGAGCAGCGGGGTTGGTGCGCTGCCAAGCACCGGACTTCCCGTCGTGAAGCCCGCCGGACCGACACCGCGGGCGTATGTGGCGCCGAAGTAGTAATGAAGGGCACCACCGACATAGATCCCGTCATCCGTGTCGTCTCCACCGGCGCCACGCACCAACCGCCCGGCATAGCTGACCGTTGGCGCAAACCCGGCCTGAGCCGTCCCATCGACGTTGACGAAGTACGCGGTGTTAGGCAGGGCCGTCGAATCCTTCGTCAGAAAATTGCGCAGCGTGCTATCCAGGTTGAACGTGACGTCATATTGGATAAAGCCCATGACGCCGACATTGAAGCCCGCAGCGCCGAATCCCGCGTCGAGGAGCCGGCTCGTGGTGCCCAATCCAAAGTCCTGTTCGGGGATCAACACCTTCGACGCACCCAGATCGATTACCAACTGGTTTCTGCCGAGTGTGAAGTTGACGTCGTTGGTAGGCGTCGGGGCCTTCTTGACCTCCAAAAAAATCGGCGGATTGAGGACGAGATTCATCATCGCGATCGGGTTGAACGCCGCCGAGTCGGGACTAAACATCGGATCATGGCTCAGCTTGTTGATCGGATGATCCTTGAAGAACTGGATCAGCCCGAGTGGCACCGGAATCGCGAATCGGGGAGTTCCAGCGACGTGGCTCTTGTTCTTGACGGCCCGGTAAGCCGGGTTATAGCGGCGGACGTTACCGTCGCGGCTAAGCGAGACCCCTCCCATCCCGACCCGACGCGCGTCGAACGAAAACTGCGCGCTGGCCCGCCGCGGGAGCAGGGGAGCGAGTACGAGCAGGGTGAGCGCAACAGCGACGACTCCAGTTCGCACGAGGCACCTCGGACGTGGGAAAGGCCGCCACAACTTTGCACATTGTGTCCGATTTTTCCATTGTTTGGTGTGAGGAAGGTCACCCAAACCCGCTTCAGGGAGCCGTCTGGAGCGTCAGAGTGACCCGTGTCCCTTTGCCGGGGTCGCTTTCCAGCGTGATCGCGCCGCCCCAGCTCTCGACCAGGCGGCGGGCAATCGCCAGCCCCAGACCGGCACCACTCGACGTCGTCGAGAACGTCGGCTCGAACACCCGCGGGAGGACCTCCGCCGGGATCCCACGACCGTCGTCGGAGACGACCAGCTGCCGCCCGCTCGCCGCGACCTGCACGGTCACGCGCTTCGCGTCGGCGTTGCGGGCGTTTTCGAGCAGGTTCACCAGCACTTCCTTCACTTCATCCTTGCGTGCCAGCGCTGGAGGGGGGGCGCCCTTGCTGGCGCGCACTTCGAACCGCGCCGCCGAGCCGAGATCGTAGAGCTGCACCACTTCGCGCGCGGTCGCCACGAGATCGACAGGCTCGAGCGGCAGCTGCTCGGCGCCCGATGGCGCTCCGAAGCGCGAAAACGCCCGCGCGATGCCGTCCAGCCGGTCGATTTCCGCCAGAATGCGCTCCGAGGTTTCCTGGAGCGTCGCCTCGAAGGTCGTGGATTGACCTTTCCCGCGAATCCGTTGCAAATGCTGGATGCCGAGTCGAATCGGCGTGAGCGGATTCTTGATTTCGTGCGCCACCTGGCGCGCCATCTCGCCCCAGGCGAGTACGCGGGCGGCGCGCGTCAGGGCCGTCGCATCATCGAGGGCGATCACGCACCCGTCGGGTGCCGCGCCGAGCAGCGCGAGCTGCACGCGAATCTGCCGGCCGCCCACTTCGAACTCCCGTTCCTGAATGACATCGCGGTGCTCGGCAATGAAGTCAGCGACCGCCTGCCACACGGGCGCCCATCCGGCGGCCGTCGCGCGCGGCAGCACGTTGCCGGGCGCCAACGTCTCGGTCGCACCCAGCACAAGCTCGGACGCGCGCGGGTTCGCCATCGTGACGCGGAGCCCCTCGTCTACGGCGATCACACCGGTCGCGACGTTGGCCAGCACGCGCGCCGTCCGCTGCCGCGCTTCCTCGAGTGCCGCCTGGCTGCGACGCACGTCGGTGGCCATTCGGTCAAAGGCACTGAGTACCGGCTCGAACTCCCGCGGCGTGCCCGGTGGGAAGGCCGGCGGCTCGCTGCCCCGCCCTACCGCGATGGCCGCTTCGCGCAACGCGGCGACCGGTTTTCCGAGCCGGCGCGCCGCGAGCCCGGCGAGATAGATCGCGGCGACGAGTCCGACGACGGTTCCGAGGACGAGCCCGAGCGCCAAGTCCTCCTGTTGCTGTTGCACACGCTCATCATCGAGGAGCTGCGGTACCGCGAGCACAGCCTGTTCCCCCGGCGCCCCCGGTGTGACGACGAGGTATCCGACCCGCGTCGGGCGACCCGCGGTCCGCGCGTCCATGGTCAGCTCCAGCTCGTCTTCGAGCGTCGCACGAAAGGCGGGAGGCGCGAGAAATGGATCCACGAGACCGAGCTCGGCCATCACGGGCGAGCTGGTCGCGACCAACACACCCCGGCGGTACAGCCAGAGCTCCGCGTCGAGCCGACGCCCCAGCTCGGCGAGCGAGCGCCCGATGGCGTCGGGCGGATCCTCGGCCACCGTCTCGGCACCCGCTGCCGCGTCGCGCAGCGTCTGACGAATGAGGAGATCGCCAGAACGGCGCGCCTCGTCGGCGAGACGCGCGAAGCTCCACGCCGCGAATCCGAGCACCGGCAAGACAAAGAACGCGACCAGCACCGATGTGAGCTGGGCGCGATAGCTCGTGCGCAGCGTCGCGACCAGCGCTGGCAGGCGGGCGCGCCAGCCTTCCGTGACGACAAGCCCGAACAGCCACACGCCGGCGAGCAGCGCGACGTCGAGCAGCACCACGAGGACGCCGGGCACGAGCAGTGACAACGGCCCCACCTCCCCCAGTGGAACCCGGAGGTGCACGTGACGCACGCCACCCGGCAGGTCGACCTGCCGTTCGCCCCGGACCGTCCATCCCTCGCGACGCCATTCCACCGTGCCACCGATGATGGCCCCCTGGCTCGGCAGCGACAACGTGATCGTGTACGGCGGTTCCACACTGGGATCGCCGCGAAGGAAGCGGGCCACCCGGTTCGGCGGCAGCCAGCGCGTGCGTGGACCGACTCCAACCGTGAGCACGGTGCCGTTGCTCAGCGGCGCGACCAGGACGTAGTGGATTCCGGGAATGCGCTCCAACCGTTCGACACACGGCGCCGCTCCGGCCGAGCGAGCGAGCGTAGAGAGCAGGCGAGGCGGCAGATCGAGTGACGCGAGCTGCAGCTCCGCCAGCGGCGGTCCCTCCGGCCCCGCGCCCCACAGCTCGAGCATCGCGGGATAATCCTCCGCGACGAGCGGCGACCCAACCCACAACGCGTACAGATCGCCCGCGGTCCGGGGGGGAGACTGTGTGGGAGCGGTCAGATTTTGGCCGAGTCGCTCGAGCAACGCGACGGCGACAGGGTCGCCTTCGTGGCCGAGCCGCAGCGCGTCGCGGCTCGCGAGCGACAGCCGTCCCTCGACCGCGGCCCCCCAGGCGATCAGCGCGGCCGCCGTGCCTGCGACGACCGCCATGCCGACGAGCGCCCAGCGCCGCGGCGCCGGCAGGATCGCCCAGGCCAGCGCGGGGAGCCAGAGAAATGTGTACCACTCCGGCCAGGCGCCGTGCGGACTCCACAGCCACAACCCGGCAATCGCCGCCACGGCACCCCAGGCGCACGCGGCCGTGAGCGCCCACGAGACTCGTGCCGGCTCGGTCGAGCCACGCGCCAAGGCGGCCGCGAGGAGAATCAACGCCATCGCCGTCACGGCGAGCGCCACTTGCCACGACAGCCACAGCTCGATGCTCACGCCGGTCGCCGGAGGAGCGATGCCGCGGCCGAAGTAGCGCACGACGTACGGCGCCGCCAGGATCAGCATCGCAGCGCCCATCATGCCCCACCAGGTTCGCTTCAGACCACGTCGCCAGAGCGACCCGGCGGCTACCAGCAAAAGCACGCCAAAGACGAGCAGCGATCCCGCCGACGTGCCGACGACTCCGGCGATCGGCCGATAAAACGTCGCGGGAGAGAACAGTGCCGCCGGCCCGACGGGCGCGCGCAATAGCGTCCATGCCGCGACCAGGAGCACCCCCCACCGCCACCGGCCGGCAGGCGCTGCCGCCAACAGTACCGCAAGCAAGAGGGCCAGGCCCAGCCGGGCGAGCCACGCCGTATCCGTGAGCGCGGCGAGCTTCGCGTCGCCCTGCGATGGCGGGATCGTTTGCACGGAGAAGAGCGTGTCTCCGGGCGCACACGCCTGCGACGGCAGAGTGCGGGGGTTACAGATTTCGAAGACGCTCGAGTCGCGCGGGCCTTGGCCGGGCGGGAACAAGCGCAGCGACACGCCGTGTCTGCGCGTGAATTGCGCGGCGAGGCTGCGATCGCCGTCGGGGATCGCGGGCGTCGCGGACAATAGTACGCTCCCGACGGAGGTCGCCGTTTGTGTCTGGCGCCGCGCCTCGAGCACGGCGTAGAATGGAGTCATGACCGCGTGCAGCTCAGTCGTATCTTCCCTGGCCGGAATCGTGCGGTGGCGCCCCGCCCATGCAGCACTGTCTCCGAGCACTGCCGCGCCGCGTTCGAACGCGGGTGCGGACTCGACGGCTTTGTCGAGGCGATCGAACGCGGCTTCACGGGGCAGCGCCGCCGCCATCGCGCCGCGTTCGGCGAGCCGCCGGGCTTCCGCGATCGCCTGGCCGAGCGCCGTCTGCAACGATCGCGAGGCAGCGGTCACCCGCCGCTCGCGCAATGCGGGCCAGCAACATTCGATGCGCCACACGCGCAGCGCGCCGCCGCCGAGGACGACACCCAGCAGCAGGCTGGCCAGCCCCGCCGCCATGCTCATCTTGTGCCGGGGAGCGGCCGGGGTGGGGGGGGGCCTGACGGCGAGCACGACTGCCACGAGGCCTGCCACGACCGTGAGCGCGGCCCACACGGCGGCGTCGCCGCGCAGCCACTCGGCCGTGGCCAGACTCGCGAAGCAGCCGGCGATTACGACGTGAGCTTGCCGCTGCACTTGAGCGTTCTCACTCCCGACGCGGTGCGCGCGGCCCTCGCGCGCGACTCACGATTGTTGGTGCCCGTGGGCACCTGCGAACAGCACGGACCTCATCTGCCGCTGGGCTGTGATACGTTAATCGTCGAGCGGCTCGCCGATGATCTTTCCGCCAGCTTTGGCATCCTGCGCGCGCCCACGATCCCGTACGGCGTCAACACCGCCACGAAACGGCCCTACCCTGGCAACGCCGCCGTGCGCCGCAAGACGCTGCACCGCTGGATGAACGATCTGCTCGGCTCCTGGGAGCAGTGCGGCGTAGACACTTTCATTATTCTTACCGCGCACGGGCACGACCCGCACCAGGAAGCCCTTTCGACCCTGCGCACCCGGCGGGCTCGCGTGTTCACCGTGGACATCTTTGCGCTCGACTTCACCGACTATCTCGAAGACCCCGGCGGCCCCACGCACGGCGGAGAGCTTGATACCTCGCTCATGCTGCACCTGGCGCCCGAGCTGGTCCGCATGGACCTCGCTCAGGACTACCCGCTGACCGAGCGTCAGGTCGCCAGTTACCGGCGGCGCGCCGCCGGACCGGTCCCCGCCCTTTCCCCCGGTTCCATGGGGCGGCCGAGCCTCGCGTCAGCCGCAAAGGGCGCGCGCCTGTATAAGATGATTCATGACCGTATCGCGACGCGAGTCTTGGGAGCGGTAGCAGCGTGACCGCGTGCCTTTTCGCCCTTGCGCTGCTCCAAGGAGCCGCGGGAACGACCATGGACGAGGGGGTCCTCGTCGTGCGCGTGGACACGCTCGAAGTCGCGCGCGAGTCGTTTCGTCTAAGCCATGGACGGCTGTCGCGCGGCGAACCCGGCTGGACGCTGGCCACGACGATTCGCTACGATCGCGCGCGGCCCGTCATCGTTCTCGCCCCCATTCTCGAAGTGAACAGCGACACGATGCCCGCGACGCTGCAGTACGACGTCGCCGATCCACGGCAGCCGTCGCGCATACTCGGCGAGCTGGGCCGGGGACGGTTCACCGTCCGGCTGGTGGCCCGCGCAACAGAGCGCGCGCGGGAATTCCCGACCGGGCCGCGAGCCGTTGTGCTCGACGACTCGGTCTTTGCGCCGTATGTCTTCGCGGCGTGGCGCGCCTCCTCTGACCCCGCGTCGCTCACGGCCATCTTCCCTCGGGGGCTCCGTCGCCAGGCCGTCCAGATCCGCGACCTCGGAGTTGCTTCGACTAGTCTGAATAGAGACCCCGCCCGCCTGCGGCACATCACCGTTGGTGGGGAGGGTCAGGAGACGGTCAGTCTCTGGCTCGATGACGCCGGCCGCCTGATGAAAGTCGAAATCCCCTCCCGACACCTCAGCGCCGAACGCCTGGCCGGCAGCTGACCTTGCTGCTCTAGTCGTCCCGACTAGGTTCCTGTCGCAGGCCGAAACCGCTTCCCGCAGCCGCGCGTAGGGCGCTTCGACCTCACGACATATCTTTTCAAGGACGACCATGAAACAGGTGTTGATCGTGGCGGGCCTTCTGCTAGGCCCCGCCGCCGTTGCAGTTGCGCAGCAGCCCACAACTCCTACGAAGCCGGTCACAGCGGCGGGTTTGTCGCTCAGCGACGCCATCGCCGTCGCGCGCGAAAAGAACCCCGCGTATCGGCAGGCCCAGAACAACCGAGCACCGGCGGGTTGGGGCGTCCGCGGCGCCTACTCCAGCCTGTTGATCCCGTCGATCACCGCTTCGGGCGGGATGAGCTACACGGGCCCCGGGTCGCAGACGTTCCTGGCGCAGAGCTTTTCGCAATCGGTCTCGACGGTCTCTTCATTCTATGATGTGGGACTGTTATGGCAGTTGTCGGGCTCCACTCTGTCCCAACCCGGACTCGCGAAGGCCCAGCAGCGCGCCGTCGATGCCGACATCGCCGGAGCGGAGAACGCGCTCATCACCGGCATCAAGCAGCAGTACCTGACGGTGCTCCAGGCGCGCGCGCAGGCTGACCTCGCGCAGAAGACGCTGCAGCGCAACGAAGAGTTCTTGAAGCTCGCGCAGGCACGCTACGGCGTCGGTCAAGCGACGCTGATCGACGTGCGCCAGGCGCAAGTCGCCCACGGGCAGGCGGAAGTGGGTCTGCTTCGCGCCCAGACGCTCGTCAACGTCGAGAAGTTGCGGCTGTTCGAGCAGATGGGCGTGACGCCGCCGATCGACGTAGCGGCGGTGCAGCTCACCGACTCGTTCAGTGTGCAGACGCCGCCATGGCAGCTCGCCGATCTGCTGACGATGGCCGAGCAGCAGAACCCCGCGCTCAAGGCGTTGCGCGCGCGCGAGGGCGCTGCTGCGTGGAACGTGCGCGCCGCGACGTCCAGCTACGGACCCGCACTGTCGCTCTCGGCAGGATGGTCGGGCTTCACACAACAGTTCACGAACGTCGACCCGATCATCTTTAGTCAGCAGGCCGCGTTCGCGAGCGAGTACTCGCAATGCCGGGACAACAACACAATCCGCGCCAACGCGGGATTGCCGCCGAACGATTGCAGCGCCTTCATCTGGGGTGCGTCCAACGAGCAGGCGCTGCGGAGCCGGAATTCCGTCTTTCCGTTCCAGTTCACCCGGCAGCCTTTCCAGGCGCGCCTGACGGTGACGCTCCCGATCTTCAACAATTTTGCGCGCGAGCTCAGTGTCTCGAACGCGCGCGCGCAGCACGGTAACCTCGAGGAATCGGTGCGAGCGCGCGGCCTGGCGGTGCAGACTGAAGTGAGCCAGGCATTCTTGACGCTGCAGACCGCGTTCCGGACCGTCGGCCTGCAGGACACGAATCGCAGCGCTGCCCGCGAGCAGCTCCAGCTCGCCACCGAGCGCTACCGCGTCGGCTCAGGCACGTTCTTCGAGCTGCTGGACGCGCAGGTCGCCGCCCTCCGTGCCGAGAGCGATGCCGTGAATGCGACGTACGACTACCACAAGGCCCTGGCGCTATTGGAAGCCGCCGTCGGCCGCAGCTTGCGTTAACTGAGAGGATCGAGGCGCCATGTCTAAGCGGAATAAAGTGCTGTTGGGAGGCGGCGGGGCGGTTCTCCTGATCGTGCTGGTAATGGTGAGTGCCAGTGCCAAGCGGGAGAAGGGGATCGAGGTGCGGTTCGAGCAGGTCGGACGTCGCGACCTCGTCGCCGCCGTCACCGCCAGCGGGAAGATTCAGCCCAAGAAGAAAGTGGACATCAGCGCCGACATCACGGGCCGCATCACGCGGATCGCGGTGCGCGAAGGCGATTTCGTCCAAAAAGGGCAGTTCCTGCTGCAGATCGACCCCACGATCTATGAAGCCAACATGCAGCGGGCGACGGCCGCGATGTCGTCGGCCGAGGCCGGCTCGGTGCAGGCGCGCGCGAACCGCGATCAGGCGCAGCGCGGCCTCCAGCGAACCAAGGAGCTGCACGAGCAGAATCCCAACCTCGTTTCCCAGGAGCAGCTGGAGCAGGCGCAGACCGCGTTCGATATCGCGGAAGCGAACCTGACTGCTGCGCAGCACAACGTGGAGCAATCGCGCGCCGGACTACGGGAGGCGCGGGATCAACTGGCGAAGACGCATCTCGTCGCCCCGATGTCGGGCCGCGTCACGCGCCTGGCTGTCGAGGAAGGCGAGGTCGCCGTGCCGGGGACGTTCTCGCGCGAGACTGGCCTGCTGCTCACGATTTCGGATCTCTCGGTCATCCAGACGAAGGTCAACGTGGATGAGACCGACGTCGTGCGGCTGCATATGGGCGATTCGGTCGAGGTCACGATCGATGCCTTCCCCGACACGACGTTCATCGGCCGCGTCACCAAGATCTCCAACAGCGCGATCCTGACGGCCGCGTCCGCCGCCGCCGGCCAGAGCGACCGCGCGGTGGACTACCAGGTTGAGATCACGCTGGCCAATCCCCCCTCCGAGGTACGCCCCGATCTCTCGGCCACCGCGCGGATCGTGACGGACACGCGCAAGCAGGCACTGGCGATTCCGATCATTGCGCTGACCGTGCGCGAGAACACGCCGCTTTCGACCGAGCACCGGCCGTCCCGCGGGACGGCCGAGGCCGCCACGCCGGCACCGGCCGACACGAGCCGTCGTGGCGCGCGCGCCGGCAATAAGAAGGAAGCGGAAGGCGTGTTCCTCATCCACAACGGCGTGGCGACGTTCCATCCCGTAAAAGTGGGCATTGCGGGCGAGGAGCACTTCGAGGTCGTCGAGGGCGTGCATCAGGGCGACACGATCGTCGCGGGACCGTATCAAGCGATCCGCGATCTGAAGGAAGGCGCCCGCGTGCGTCCGAGCCGGGAATCCGCCGATACGACCAGCCGGCGTCGCTCGTGAGCACCGTCCAGCTGTTTCGCACGGGTGATACGCCTCGCCCCGACGTCATCATCCTGACGTACAAGCTGACGCGCGAGTACGACATGGGCTCCGAGCTGGTGCGGGCGCTGCGCGGCGTGAGCGTACAGATCCAGAAGAACGAGTACGTGGCGGTCATGGGGCCATCGGGATCGGGGAAGTCCACCCTGATGAATCTCATCGGCTGCCTCGATACGCCGACGAGCGGAGAATACTGGCTCAACGGGCAGCAGGTGAGCGATCTCGCCGACGATGAGCTGGCCCGCATTCGCAACAAGGAAATCGGGTTCGTCTTCCAGACGTTCAACCTGCTGCCGCGCGCCGATGCGCTGCACAACGTCGAGCTGCCGCTGATCTACGCCGGCCTCTCGACGCGCAAGCGTCGGGACCGCGCGGCGCAGGCCCTCGAGCGCGTCGGCCTGGGCGACCGCATGGACCACCGGCCCAACGAGCTGTCGGGCGGCCAGCGCCAGCGCGTCGCCATCGCGCGCGCGCTCGTGAACGAGCCCTGCATTCTGCTCGCCGACGAGCCCACGGGGAACCTCGACTCCACGACTAGCTCCGAGATCATGGCAGTGTTCGCGGAGCTGCACCGCCAGGGCCAGACCGTCGTGATGGTCACGCACGAGCACGATATCGCGGCACATGCCGCGCGCGTGATCACACTGCGCGACGGCGTGGTGGCGACCGACCAAGCCCGGGCCGCCTGAAGTGCCGTTTTTCGAGGCGTTTCTTCTCGCGATTCAGACGATCCGCGCGCAGAAGCTGAAGAGCGGCTTCTCGCTGCTCGGCGTCTTCATCGGCGTCGCTTCATTGATCGGCGCGTGGTCCATCGTCAACGGCGTGAACCGCTACATGACCGAGAAATTCGCGCAGACGATCTTCGGAGTAAACACCTTCCAGCTGCGGCGCCGGCCGGTGTTCACGCCCAACGTGCCCGACTCCGTCTGGCGGGCGTGGCAGCGGCGTCCCCGCATCCGCTTCAGCGATGCGGAGGCCATCAACGAGGGGCTCACGGTCCCGGCGATCACGGCGTGGCAGTCGAGCGAAAACGTCACGGTGTCCTACAACGCCAAGGAAGCGCGGGACATCGACCTGACGGCGGCGAGCGAGCGCTATTTCGACATCAAGAACCTCAAGATCGCCGCCGGCCGCCCGTTCACGGCCGAGGAGAACCGCTCCGGCGCGCCGATCGTCGTCCTGGGCGACGCGGTCGCCAAACGCCTGTTCGTCGACCGC
>Ga0137391_10003776_pt1 | contig 11539 bp, 10 predicted proteins | sample 15con2h24BmetaG_FD_101399 | JGI IMG/M metagenome (GOLD analysis project Ga0137391, IMG submission 101399) | Vadose zone soil microbial communities from Angelo Coast Range Reserve, California, USA - 15con2h2.4B metaG | ecosystem: Environmental > Terrestrial > Soil > Vadose zone > Saprolite...
CAGTAGCGCGCGAATATCTCAAACAGGTAGCAAGGCCTCGCATCTGGCCCGCCTATGTCGCGCGACTGGTCGAGGCAAACCTTTCCCTGATGGGCCAGCGGATAATGGCGCTCATCCGAAAGATCGAACGCGGCGGGACACTGGTGGACGGCAACAATATTCAGGGAAGGTATACGAGAAGTCGGAGTCGCCGCTTGAGCAACGACGGCTCGACTCGCACGATCTGTGATCTCGGCATTCTACCTCCGTCAGGAACACGAAAAATCCCTTTGAGATATTTCCGAGACGCACTGGCGACTTGCGCGGTAAGCGCCGGGGAGTTCGTGCTCCGTGTGAACGAACAAAGTATCATTTCTACTGACAGATACTCCTCAGCGACACGCGCATTTAGGGAATTCGCCCTCACCTCTGCGAACTGGGCTGCGCTGTGAGCTTCGCTAACGCGCCTCTCCAAATCTGCTATCTTCGCGAGAGCAACCTTAATCTCAGCACCTTGCTCGCGAGCGTTTGCAGTCTCCCTGAAATGCTCCTGAAATTCCTCGAGTATCGTAACCTGCTGTTGCAGTACGCTAAAGCCAGTCAGACAGACCTGTCGCAAGCTATCTTCGCCTTCATCCGCTCGCGCCGCTGAGTGCACCGCTGCCAGGGCTAAACATATGCGCTTTTCTACGGACCAGCGCGTTGGCCGAGCTCTTGATAGACGGGCGAAAATGTCCTGAAGACGCTCTTCCGAGATTTCTCTTTCGACCAGGAATTGCGGTTCCTTTGCCTCGATCTTTGCGAGATACTCCGAGCCGACGTTCTCTAGCCATTGCTCGCGAGTCGTGGATGGCTTCCATCACGCTGTCTCGAGGCCTAGCGCCAGTGCCGGACGATTTGTATCAACGGAAGCTCTCCTCTAACGCTCTTTAAATATTCAGGATCTTGCGGAGATCACGTTCGATTGCCGCGGAATCGATTCCCCGCTCTTCAGTCGTCGTCACGAGAGCTCCCCCTTCACCTCCGCCATCCCCGAATGGCAGGATATCTTGAGCGCTATACCACTTGAGTTTCTTTTCCCAACGTCGCCGATACGCCGGCTCGGCCATCATCCCCAAATGTTCGATGAAGACGCGTTGACCTGACTCAGCATCTTCAATCGTAAAATCGGGATATCTAATCGAGCCATCCTTGCCAGGAAGCGCCTGCTCGTAAGCGTAAGTAACCCCGAGCGAATTCAGCAGATTGGCGATGATCACTTCGGATTTTGATCGGACCAGCTCATTTCGCGCGGTCCGATGAATCAAACCGTCTTCGAGGAAACTACCTGCGTACTCTACTGGGTTCGGATCTGAAAACAGATTTGTAAGCCTTCGAGCCGTCTCGGAATGCTTTGGCGTCGAAAACTTCAGCAGCGTCCGAAGCTCACCTTGATAAAACAGGATTATGCGCTTCTGCTGGCGAGTAATTGCAGTGTAAAGAAGCTCACGAGTTAGCAGCCGACACGGATTCGGGACGACCACGAAGGTAATTCCAAACTCACTGCCTTGGGCCTTATGAATCGTGAGGGCGTACGCGAGTTCGAGTCGCGCTTCGCTGTCCTCTCCAAAGTCCCGCCCGCCGAAGCCGTATTTGAAGCCGGGTTGCGAAGAGAACTCCACCTCCAGCTTCCAAGGCAGACCTTTTAGCTTCCAAGTTTCGCCCTTGTACTGTCCGACGACCATGCCGATCTCGCCGTTCGCAAGGTACGCGCCCTCCTTCCGCGGAAAAACGTCGCTGCGACGGCCATTGGACACGTTAATGACTTTGTCACCATACAGAATCCCTTGCGGACCGAGTGGCTTGCAGGTCCTTCGTTGCCAGTATTTCTCGGGTTCCGCCCAGGCCCGCGCCTGTCTTCGGAAAAGCTTTTGAATCCAACGATTTAGACCGTCGACACCGGTTTCGCCTGAGCGGATTGGCGAGAGGATCTGCCATGTCTCTGCACTTAAACCAGCGCCTGGTACGAATTTGCCGTTCCGGTTTTGACTGCAATGAAAGTATGCGGCTGATTTGTATGGGCGCCCTCCGAGGCTTACTTCAAAAAGTAGATCGTCCGAGCCTTGGCCTGCACCTATGTCTTTCGATTCCGCTATCTCATGCACCGAGTTCTTGAGGTGTTCGAGAAGTTTAGTCTGGAGGTCAGCCTCGTCATCCCACCGCACCGCTTGAATTCCAACAGCTGTGCCTTTCGCGAGCCGATCCCACGCTTCGTCCGCCCCCGGGTCCGGCGCTTCACCGCCGAACCATCGAGCGAGAATTATGTCGTCCCGGGCAAATTGTTCATGCGCCACTTCGCTCTCGTTGCCATTCCTCTTCGGTGCCTCCGTCTCGGGTTGCCGTCTCACGATTGTTAGCTCGGCATAACCCTCAGGTGTGTCGTTTGTGCTCGCACTCCGCTTAAGGAACCGGACTATATCGACGAACGGTCTTCCGGCACCAATTGGCGGCAGCTGCCGTGGGTCGCCGACGAGAATCAACCGTTCCACAGCAGTGGTCTCTATCGCATCGAAAGTTGCCGCAAGCTGATTCTCCGTCAGCATCGAAGACTCGTCTATAACAACGGTCTTGAATCCTCTTTCTCGCTCTGCAGAGCCGCTCACAAGGTATGCGCCCGTTTCAGGATCGTATCGGTCGAAGGCGAGTAGAAACTGGGCGAGCGTGAACGCCTGCGCGTTTTTTGCCCGCTTCTGCATCTGGACGCGAGCTTTTCCGGTGGGTGCTAGTAAGAGAACGCCACCATCGGAAACTCCCGGTAACGATAGAAGCGCGGTTGGGAGCCTCGTCTTTCCTGTGCCGGCCGGGCCAGTCAGTGTCGAGAAGCGTGATCGGTAAATCTCTTCCAGCGCACGTGCCTTCTCTTGCCGCGCCAGTTCCTCGGTTTCTGGGTCCTGAGCGTCTTCGAATGCCGGAAGATGCTGATCGATCAAGCTTCGCCAGTCATGATCGCCGCTGTGGCGCTTTCCTGCGAGGCGGCGCTTCACCCGCGTCGAAATCAGCTCCTTCGTTGAAACAAACTCATGCAGTTGCCACGCTGGTGAGCCATCCTGAAGTGCTGTCTTCGTAAAGCGTTGCTCGAGATTGGACGCGAACGCCTCCATCCAATCCGCGCCGACAGCGCACTTCGGAAGCACTTCGAAGTCCCGTACCCGCTTTACGAGCCAGGTCTGCGGCAACAGTGTGTGCCCATCTGCCGCCGCCCCATCGAGCGAATCGATGCATATGGCTCGTCCACGCCGCGGATCGATAGCCTCATTACACACCGACGGCTCAGGGATGGGAACGGCGCTTGAAACTGCAACGTCAGGAAATAGGCCACGATCGATCGTGCGCACCGAAATGGGATCGACCCGCCCGCGATCGATCTCGAAGCAGAGATAGGGATTAGAAACGATTTTGGCGTCGTCGAGTTCAATTCTTGCGCGCTTTCTTTCCTCCGGGGCAAACCAACGTGTCGCCTGGTTCGCTGTGATTTCGAATCGCGCGAGAAGCTGTAATAGCGAGCGTCGCTCGGGCTTCAGACTGTCCCATAGTTTGGCGGTGTGTTTGCCGATCGATGATGCCAAGTCCCGCGGTAGAAGCTTCGGATCGTGCATCAGCTTGTCCACGAGTGGCCATGGATTGCGAAGTTCCTTGGAACCGTCTGCGTAGAGCAAATTCCCGACCGCGTGGGCGACGAGCGTCCCGTGCGGGATGCCGAACGCGGTGAGCGCCGAACCCAGTCCGGGAAACGCACCGCGCAGTTGCCAGATGCGATTCAACTGTGTGTCGATCCAATTTCTAGCGGCTTTCCAATCACCTGGGACCAGCTTTTCGATGCATTCGAGCAACGACACGGACGAAATCAAAACAGTAATGCCCTGATCATGGCTGACGTGCTCGGCGCCCATCGAAAAGGCCGCTCGGTATTCGTTGGGAGCGTGAAGCACGAGGCCCGGAAGGTCGATTGACGAATCCTTTTGCGCAAGCTCGAGCAGATCGTGATAGGGCAGCAAAAACCCCTCGCGAAGGTCCGACCGTATTGAGTGATGCAGGTTACGCTCCCAAAGCACGCACCTCATTGCTCCTGGCGGAGCTGCGCCATTTTCATAGTTGTACTCGATGGGCGGATCCACCTTGAGGACACGCCCGATTCCGATGATTACTCGTCTACTGTCGTCGGTGAGCGGGGTGCGCTTCGCGTAGAAGAACGCGAGCGACTCTTTTGGCTCGATCGCGCCAAAGAACGTGTCCAGCATCGTTAGCTGGTTGCGCCGCTCCTGAACCCATAGCTTGTCGAAAGACAGGTCCGGCTCCAACTCCGGCTTGAAGCCGAGCTCGAATTCCTTTGCTCTGCGCGGTATCCCATCTTCGTCCTTCATCATCCACTCAAATGGCACTGCGGCGGCTGAGTACTGCGTGTGGTGGAAAGTCGTCTCCCGGAAATGGCCGTACAGACTGTCGTCTTTGTCACCCTGTTTGCTGTATGGGTGTTTGACGCGTCTCAGGTAGGCGAACGGAGCCATGAAAGCGCCTCGTTCCGCCGCACAAGCAGGTAATCGATCCCCATCAGAATGCCACGGCTTTCCCGCGACATCGGGCGCGCTCTCGAGTTCGTCGTCCCGCGTCGAGGCGATGCGAGGAAGCGCGAGGCAAGACGTATTACCGCGAGGGTTTTTACATACGGTTCCGGCCCATCTGGCGTCGTGCCACGGCACTCGAATCGAAACGTGTATAGTTGGCAGTTTGCGGGCCCCCTGAATCATCCCGATCCCCTCCGAATCTGGTGCTTCGACGATACGTGCACCGAAGTACGCCCACGAACCCAAAATCCCCGCCATTCGCGATATCCGACCCGGGCGTCGCCTGATGCTCAAACATATTAAACCTCATCTTATCTTCGAGAAACCAGTTTAAGCTCCAACCCGCGGCCAAAAGGCGACGTCGGCGCATTTTTCGGTTATTCGAGCCGTTCGTAAGTTCAAGAACCGCTTGAGGCCGAAATCCCAACACTCGACCCTAATTATATTGCGGCCCTTTCGAAACCTTACTGTGCCGAATAATTTGCAGCGCCACTGCCCCGCTCGCTCACCCAAGAAAACCTCGTCACGCTGCTTCGCTGTGAGCCGCCCCGCTGACGTTCCGTAAACTACGCGTCACGGCCCTCAACCCGTCCCAACGCATCCGTCGGCTCCGCTTCGCGCCGCTCTAAGCGGTGGCGCTCGTTTCGCTAGCACGACGCGCCAGCCCATTCGGGCCGCTTCGCTGTGGCACGTCCTGCCGCCCGCTCCGCTCGCGCATCTAGAAATCTGCGCACGGCTCTCCTGTTCGTTTGTGAGAGAGCCGCGCGGAAAAAGTTGCGCGGTGATGAAAGCAAAGCGCAGCACGCCCTGCCGCAAAAGCGGGAGCGGGCGCAAACGAACAAGGAGGTTCGTAGTCATGTCAGTAAACAAGGTGATCGTGATCGGCAATCTGGGAGCTAACCCCACGATTCGTGCACTGCCGTCCGGGCAGAACGTGGCGAATTTCTCGCTGGCCACGACCGAGCGGTTCACGGACCGCAACGGCGCGAAGCAGGAACGCACGGATTGGCATTGGATCGTCGCATTCGGACGGCTGGCCGATACGTGCGAGCGGTTCCTGAGCAAAGGCCGGCAAGTCTTCATCGAAGGCCGGCTTACGACCCGCGAGTACGAAGCGAAAGACGGGAGTGGCAAGCGCTATCGAACCGAAATCGTGGCACGGCAACTCCGCCTGCTTGGCAATCGCGCCAACAGCAATGCGCCCAAGCCCGAAGCTTCCGGCGACATCCCCTTTTAGTTCCAACCCACACGGGAGAGCCGCGCAAGCGGTTCTCCCGCAACCAACCAATCCACAATCGGAGATTTACGAAAATGAACGTCTACGAAATCGTGACCGAGAAGATCGTGAAGTTGCTCGAACAAGGAATAGTGCCGTGGCGCAGGCCGTGGACCTCGACCGGACTGCCGCGCAACCTCGTGAGCAAGAAGCCATATCGCGGCGTAAATGTGTTTTTGCTTTCCGCGTCAAAGTACGTTTCGCCATTCTGGTTGACGATGCGCCAGGCTAACGAGCTTGGCGGACACATCCGCAAGGGCGAGGAATCTACCGCGATCGTATTTTGGAAAATCGACGAAGCAAAGCAGAGCACCGAAGACCTCGACGCCGACGAGAAGACGCGCCGTCGATTCCTACTCAGATTTTATCGGGTTTGGAACCTCGAACAATGCGAACTGCCGCAATCGGTTCTCGACAAGCTTCCGAAGATGGAGACACATCAGCACGATCCGATCGAAGCCGTCGAGAAGATCATAGCCGGAATGCCTAACCCGCCCGAAATAGTACGCGGAGGCTCGAAAGCGTTTTACTCGCTGCTCACCGATCGCATTACGCTTCCGCCGCGCGAGCTATTCATCAGCGCCGAAGAAGAAGCCGCCACTGAGACCCACGAACTGATCCATAGTTCAGGTAGCGAGAAACGCCTTGCGCGAGAAGGGATTTGCGAAGCCGCGCCATTCGGCTCGCCCGTCTATTCCAAGGAAGAGTTAACGGCGGAACTCGGAGCAGCCTATCTTTGCGCTGAAGCCGGAATCTCTAACGCGGTCATCGCCAATCAGGCCGCGTATGTCGCCGGCTGGCTGAAGAAGCTTCGCGACGATCGCAAGCTTCTGATCCACGCAGCCGCCCAGGCACAAAAGGCCGCCGATTTCATTCTCAACCGTTCGTGCTCTGAGTAGACCGCGCGCGGCGCCCGAGCTTCCGCTCGGGCGCCGCGTTATTCTGGACCACCTACAGTCTGACGGACAGGAGTTGCCGCAAAAACCCAAAACGCTCCGGCGCACCGATCAAATACGCTTCGCGTCCAAGACACCACCGTCATCACCTACGGGGGCTCAACAAGCGCTTGCGGGAAAATACCCTTAAACTTAAGCTCGCGTGGATTGAAAGCTTCGCGGGCGCTCAGGGACGGACGACCGCGATGTCCGCGATCTTTGAAGCGCGTTTGGCCAGCTTGTCGTCAAAGGTCGCAAAGCGCCCTGCGGGCCGCGCCGACGCAAGATGCAAGGCATCGGCAAAGTCCATACCGTCACGCATCCATTGAATCGCGTCCGCTACCGCACCCGCATCCTCGCACACGAGATCGGGCAGCGCGACCAAAGCAACAAAGGCATCAGCGATGCGGTCCGAGCCGAAGCGGTAGAGCCGGCGCAGAACCCACTCGGATTCGAGAATGACCGTTTTCGCAAGCAGGACCGCTTCGCGCTCGAAGATTGCACGGGCTCGTGCGGTCTGCGCGGGCTCGTCGCCGGTCAGCAGCCGAATCACGACGTTAGTATCGACCGCGACCACGCCGGGCCTTTACCTCGGCCCTGATTGCCGCTTCCATCTGGCTGAGGGTTTTGGGCTTGCCAGCATAGTGGAGGCATCCGGCGACATCCTCGATCCGCGTTGGCGGGAAGGGCTTGGCCGGGCGCAGCAGGACTCCGTCCGCGGTGTTCTCGACGATGAACTCCGTACCCGGCCGCCACTGATGGGCGTCGCGGACGGACTTCGGCAGGATCACCTGCCCTTTCGAGGAAAGCCGGGTTGTTTCCATAGATGCTCTTTCGAGCGGTAAGATTCAGTAAGACTTACCTTTACGCCCGACGAGACCACGACGCAAGCTTGTTGATGCAGGATTTATCGGGAGCCGACGTTCGCGGACCAGCGCAGGGCGCGTCGATGAGCCGGTTGGGCACCGCGCGTTTGTCAGCGGTCGCCGCACTACGTGCGACAAGCCGCGTCTTCACGTTAGGCTGTTCCGGCCGTGGCGGGGCGGGCGGCCCTTGGAGTGGCCGTTCGTTTCGTACGCTTTGTAGCGATCAGGTTGCTTGTATAGGGTTCGCCGCCCAACACCAAGAATTTGTGCGGCCCGGGACTTGTTCCCGCCGACAAACGATATCGTACGGGCAATCAACTCGTTTTCGACCTCCTCCAAAGTGGAGCCAAGTCGAACCATAAAGCCGACTTCCGGCCCTCGTTGAGAGGCGAGAGCTTTCGGCAAATCACCAACCGACAGCATCGGCGACTTGGACACGATCACGGCGCGCTCGATCGCGTTGCGCAACTCGCGCACGTTGCCCGGCCAAGAATGGGCCATCAGCGCGTCGAGGCAATCCGGAGCGATTCCCTCGACTGCCTTGCGATGCTCCCGGTTAAATGCGCGGATAAACCGTTCGGCCAGTATCAGCACATCCTCGATCCGGTCGCGCAATGGAGGAAACTCGATCGACAGAACGTTCAGGCGGTAATACAGGTCAGCGCGCAGCCAGCCCTCGCGGATGGCGCGCTGAAGCTCACGATTAGAGGCCGCCAGAATCCGCACGTCAACCGTAATCTCCCGAGAGCCGCCAAGCCGCAGGACCTTCTTCTCCTCCAGCACGCGCAGCAGCTTGGCCTGCATGTCCGGCTTCATCTCGGTAATTTCATCGAGCAGAAGAGTGCCGCCGTTCGCCCGCTCAAAGCATCCCGCGCGCCGGTCGCTGGCGCCCGTGAAAGCGCCGCGCTCATGGCCGAACAGCTCGCTTTCAATCAGGCTTTCGGGGACGGCAGCGCAGTTGATGGCGACGAACGGTCCGTCGCGGCGCGGCGAGCGCGCGTGAATCATGCGAGCGGCAAGTTCCTTCCCGGTGCCGCTCTCGCCGGTGAGGATGACGGATGCGCTGGTAGCGGCGACCTGTTCGATCAGGCAGAGAACCCGATGTATCGCTGGCGAACGGCCAATCATGGTTCACACGCGAATCTCTACGCCTCAAATTCCCACACCTCACCCTTCAGGTAGAGCAAGCTGACAGTTAGTAGGGCTGTGGATAACCTGTCAACCGCTCGACTGTCAGTTATTGCGACTTATTGAATCCTGATTTGTAAAATTGAAGAAATCTGAAGCGAATGGAAGCGAAAGACCGACCCGCGATGGTTAGCAATGACGGTTCTTAGACTTCGATGCTGGGCATAGCTGCGCCGCCCCTTTTTTGTTGACTCCGCTCGCGAGGGGCAATGCGCTCCGGTTGCACCTCTTGCCACAAGATGTCACCCTAGGAGACTGGTCGACGTGCTGTGAGATCACGACCTCCCACGCCTCCGGGAAAGCGGGAATTCCGCCTGCAAGCTTTTCTTTTACGACACGACCAGAAACCATCGGCGGTGATGGTGCAGCATGAAGACGTGCGGCGACCGGATGAACGGCGCCTCCTCCGCCGTCGGCAACTCGCGACCCGAATCGAGCGCCGTTAATAATTCATCGATCATCGATACCTACGAACCCGCAACCGCTCCGCCGGGCGGCGGGGATTCGTATATGGACGACCGAGCGCCGGCTGTGCCGATTTTGCGCACCGGATCGGTGAAATCGGCGAATCAGCTAAGCTTCTCGGGCGCTTTTCGCCAAGTGTGCAAAAATTGCACAGGCACACTTTCTCTTCCGCCAAATGATCGCTATTTCTGACTGGCCGAGTCCGAGTTCGGAGCGCCGGTTTCAGACAGAGCATCGTTTGCGACGATTCCAACAACGGCATCGTGGTTGCTCAATAAGCTCTCGGATGAGTGTGAGGATGCGGGGAGCTTCCGATGCCGAGGGGTCTTCCATGTCGTACCAAGCGCCGCACCCAGTCACGATCCGGGGGACTCTGCCACCCGTAACCATCGACGAGCTTGTATCCGACCCATCGCGCGCAAGGGGTTTGCTTCTCGAATCTGTTCCCGAACTCTTGACCCAGCTCGCGTCGCGCGTCGCCGCGCTCAAGACGCTCGAAGGCGCGCTGCTCTCCCTGATGCTGAGCCAGCGTATCGCGGCTCGAAGCCTCAGCAACGCGAGTGGTCTGTTGGACGCGCCCAAACTCGCCAAGCTTTTCGGCGTTCCGGAATCGTGGGTCAGAGAACAGGCTCGCCTCGGCAATCTGCCATCGATCAGACTCGGCCATTACGTTCGGTTCAGAATCGAAGAAGTGGAGAGCTTTCTCGCCCAGCACGCCAGCCAAGTCGCTTGACTTTCCTTCGATTTGACTATACGCTCCGTATAGTCATGACCGGTCTGGAAATTCGTGCGCTCAGAGAAAAACTGGGCTGGACTCAGATGGCCTTGGCCGAGGCCGTAGGAGTAACCTCCAACACCGTGGCCCGCTGGGAACGCGGCGAAATGGCGATCTCCGAGCCCGCCGCCAGACTCCTCCAGAAAATTGCCGCCGAGCAACGGTCACGCACTGGGAAAAGGTGAGGGCACTATGGCTTCGATACAGCGATTCCATCAGGGCGGATGTAACGGCCAGAATTGCGAATGCGCGTGGCGGCTTGACTACCGCCCGATGGGAACCCACGGCCCACGACGGCGATTGTTCTTCCAGACCAAGAAGGCAGCGGAAAAACACCTGGCCGAGACATCGGCCAAGGCATCGCGCGGGGAATATCTCGATCGCGCGAGAGTTCCGATCTTCAAGGACGCCGCTGAACTGTGGTTCAGGTCGAAAACGGACCGCCGCGCGTCTCACGTTGCTGACCTGCGAGCAAGGTTGGACAAGCATATCCTGCCGCGCGTCGGCGCGATCAGGCTGGATCGGATCATGGTCGGGAGCATCGAAAAGCTTCGCGACGACTTGCGCACGGACGCCTACGCGCCGCGCACAATCAACACGATCATCCGAATCGTCGGGGCGGTTTTTCGCGCGGCTATCCGGCGCGGCGACGCTATCAGCAATCCGGTCGATCGTGTTGAACGCGCCTTCATGGCGGCGCGCGAGCTGCGTTCGAGTGAAGATGAAGCCGGCAGCAACGACGACACGATCAGCCCGGACGCGATGCTGAGTCCGGAGGAAATTCGCGCGATGCTGAAAGCGGCGACGCCGGGTCTTTACCGCACTCTGTTCACGACCGCGGCGCTGACGGGCGCGCGCTCGGGCGAGTTGTTTGCGCTCCGTTGGGGTGACGTGGAGATTCCGAAGAACGGAGCCGCCTATATCCACATCCGTCGCACTGTGTCTTGGGCGCGCATCAACGGCGAACCTATCCGACCGAAATTTTATCCGCCGAAGACGAAGGCAGGTGTGCGCAAGATTCCGATTCCGGCCGAGCTCGTAGCGGCGCTTCGCGCTTGGAAACTTCAATGTCCCGCGACAGCCGACGATCTGGTTTTTCCAGCCGCGAACGGTCAACCGATACGGCGCTCAAACGCGCTGCGCTACGGGCTATGGTCCGCGCTCCGGCGCGCGGGACTCCGCCGGGTGAACATGCACTCGCTGCGGCATAGCTTCGCCAGCGCACTGATCATGGGAGGCGCCGCGGTCACGGAGGTTCAGTCTCTGCTCGGTCATGCGAGCCCGGCGATCACGCTGCGGATTTACAGCCACTGGTTCAAGACGATCGACAGCGGGGCGGTTGGCCGGCTCAGCCAGATCATCCTGGGCAATGTGGGCACTGCGCCGGAAATCGAGAAAAAGTGGGCAATAAGTGGGCACTCGAACGGTCGCGCCGCGAGCCAAAATCGTGTAAG
>Ga0137391_10003780_pt1 | contig 11534 bp, 13 predicted proteins | sample 15con2h24BmetaG_FD_101399 | JGI IMG/M metagenome (GOLD analysis project Ga0137391, IMG submission 101399) | Vadose zone soil microbial communities from Angelo Coast Range Reserve, California, USA - 15con2h2.4B metaG | ecosystem: Environmental > Terrestrial > Soil > Vadose zone > Saprolite...
AAAGCTTTGGCATCGCCGGATTGCTCGATCAGAGAACGACGGCACAGTTTTCCAAGATGCCGGGTTTCGGAGACCTGCCTATCTTGGGGCAGTTCTTCCGCTCCAGGTCAATAGATAAGACGAACTCCGAACTGATCGTCATTGTCACGCCAACCATCGTGGACCCGATGACGGCCCCAGCCGCTGCACCCGAAGTCCCCAAGATGCCGATCGAGCCGTTGGATCAGAAGCAATATGACAAGGAAACTCCGCAAGGGTATGGGAGCAAATGAACATGGCCGCGCGCGAATTGTCAGCCAAAGTTACAGTAATGGGAGTCTGCCTTGATCCAGCATCGTATCAAGCGCTGTTGGATTTCATGGCGAGCGTGCCCGGAGCGGTCGTCAATGGAAATGTGGACCATTATTCCAGTGCGGAGCGAGAGGCAGGACGCGCTCTGGAAATCCCGCATGTGGAGCGAGAGGTAGGCCTCACTCTGGGCCTCCCGCACACGCGCATTTGTTTCATTGACTACGACCAGAATACGGAGGAAGCGATCCGCATCACGGAGCGATTGCGCTCCGAGCATTCCCACGTGCACGTATTTGCTGTGTCCTCCAACACCCAACCTGACGGGATCATCGGAGCCATGCGTTCCGGTTGCGCTGAATATTTGACGAAGCCAATGCGGCAGGACGACGTGCTGGAAGGAATGGCACGAGTGGAAGCTAAGCAGAAGAAAAAAGCTCGGTCGAGAGCCCGCGGAAAGATCATCACGGTCCTGGGCGCAAAAGGAGGCGCTGGCGTCACCTCGCTGGCTTTGCACTTAGCGTTGGATCTGGCTCACGATGGCAAGCGAAGATGTTTGTTGGTTGACCAGCATCCGGCCCTGGGTGATGCGTCGTTGTATCTGGGGATGGGTCGCCACCCGTACAGTTTTTACGAGCTCGCCAACAATAGCGATCGCCTTGACGAAGAGCTGCTGCAAGCCTTTCTCCTGCGTCACAGTTCCGGACTTCATCTCCTCGATTCGCTTGAGAGTGTCGATGGGATTCATGGTGCGCCGCCGTCGGCAGTGCAACATACGCTGGCGTTTCTGGCCGACCTCTATCAGTACCTGGTCGTCGATTGCCCTCCCGGGCTAACCGATGGGACGCTGGCATGCATTGCACAGTCCGAACAGATTGTGGTTGTCATGATCCCCGAATTACCGTCGGTGCGCAACGCTGTCCGCTACCTGGAGTACCTGTCGAAGTTGGGATACGCCTCGAACAACATATATATCGTGCTTAACCGTTATTCCAGAAAGGGGCCTCTGAGCGACGAACGCATTGAAAAGGCTCTGGGGCGGGGGATTTCGCTGCGAGTGCCAAACAGCTACCACGAAGTAATTCAGGCGATAAATGCGGGAGAACCGATTACCTCCGGGAAGAAGTCGGACTTCGGCGCAGCCATCCAGAAGTGGGCGGGCGAATTAACCAGCAATGGCGCCGGAAACGACAAAACCCAGGGCACAGATCCAGCAAAGCTTCCGGCTGAGGCGAAACCGCAGATCCGCGGAATGAGGGCGCTGTTTGGCAGGTAGTGAAAAGGGAGAATCAAGACCATGGGATTCGGATTTACAACCACACCAGATCCTCAGCCGCCACTGGGTAACAGCACGCCCCAGTACAAGTCATACCAAGAGCTGAAGACGGTCCTCCATCGTGAATTGTTGAACAAGATCGACTTGGAAAGACTCACGACGCTGCAGGACGTCCGCGCCCGGACGCAGGTGCAGACAGTAATCTACGACCTGATTGGTGCGGCGAATGTGCCCCTAAGCGGCGCGGAAAGAGAGCGAATCTGCCGCGAGGTGTTGCACGAAGTGTTCGGCCTTGGCCCCCTCGAACCGCTCCTGCAAGATGCATCCATCTCCGACATTCTGGTGAATACCCATCGACAGGTTTACGTCGAGCGTGGCGGCCTGCTCGAACTTACCAACGTCGTGTTTAAGGATGCTGCGCACCTTCGCCACATCATAGACAAGATCGTGTCGAACGTCGGGCGGCGCGTGGATGAATCGTCGCCGATGTGCGATGCGCGCCTCGACGATGGCTCGCGCGTAAACGTCGTGATTCCTCCGCTGTCGATTGACGGCCCCATCTTGTCGATTCGCCGCTTCGGCCGTACTCCAATCGGCATCGACCAACTGCTCGCCAAGCGCTCCCTTACTTCGCCGATGATCGAGCTCTTGAAAGCCGCGGTCAGAGCCCGGCTCAATATCATTATCTCCGGTGGCACGGGCGCCGGTAAGACTACCTTGTTGAACGTGCTATCGAGTTTCATTTCCGAGCGAGCAAGAATCATTACGATCGAGGACTCCGCCGAACTACAACTTCAGCAGCGCCACGTGGTCCGGATGGAATGCCGCCCTCCGAACGTCGAGGGCAAGGGTGCGGTGCGTCAGCGCGAACTGGTCATCAATGCTCTTCGTATGCGCCCTGATCGCATTGTCGTCGGTGAAATAAGGGGTGGCGAAGCGTTGGACATGTTGCAGGCCATGAATACCGGCCACGACGGCTCGATGACCACCATTCACGCCAATACGCCAAGGGATGCGATCGCGCGTTTAGAAACTTTGTGCTTGATGGCGGAGCTCAACTTGCCGGACAGAGCAATACGTCAGCAAATTGCCTCGGCAGTAACTGTCATTATCCAGGTAGCCCGGCTAAGTGATGGCGTTCGCCGCGTGACCAATATTTCCGAGGTGATCGGGTTCGCCGAGGACAGTGTGACCATGCAAGACATCATCGTCTTTGAGAAGCAGGGCATCGGGCCCGATGGCCGCGTGTTCGGCCGGTTCCGCGCTACAGGCTTGCGGCCAACGTTTGCCGAGCGGTTGAAGGTGTCGGGAATCCACCTTCCGCCGAACATATTTGAGCACGTTTGCGAGGTCTAGTCGTGACGCTTGTAAGTTTCTTTTTCATTATTTTGATTACCGCCTTCGCCGTGGTTGCGTTTTTTACTGAACCCTCCAAGGCGGACAAACGGACCCACTCCAGGCTGGTTTCCTTGGACCGGCAGATCGTTCATTCCGGAGACGATGAGTTGGGGATCATCCGAGATACGACTTTCAGCACGATTCCAGCCTTCGACAGATTTTTGCGAAACAACCGTTTCGCCATCGGTTTGCATTTGCTGATCGAACAGTGCGACCTGCAATGGACGGTAGGGCGAGTGGGGTTCACGACGCTCGTGTTCATTTGCTTTGGGGCTTTGCTCGGCAACTGGTGGATTGCGTCGGGCCTGCTGGGCTGGGCTCCAGGTCTTGCGCTAGGCTTCGCCCCCTATCTCTTTCTATTACGAAAGCGCAAGCTCCGGCTCCGGCGATTCGCGGAGCTGCTTCCTGAAGCGATCGATCTAATGGCGCGCGGCCTCCGGGGGGGCCAGGCTCTGTCGGCGACCGTGGTGAGTGTCGCCGAGGAATCCCAAGATCCGGTGCGTGCCGAGTTTCAGCGCGCCGCCGATGAGCAAAGCTTTGGGCTGCCTTTTCGCGAGTCGATGATTAGCCTCGCCCGTCGCGTGCCGGTGCCCGATCTTCAATTTATGGTCACGGCGATTCTTGTTCAAAAAGAGACCGGCGGAAATCTTGCCCAGATTCTCGACAAAACTGCCCATGTTATTCGCGAGCGCGTGCGTGTCGAGGGTCAGATGCGGATTCGTACGGCGCAGGGGCGGCTGACCGGCTGGGTTCTCTGTGGAATGCCATTTGCGATGTTCATCGGAATGAACTTCATGCGTCCAGGGTACGGGCGGGTGCTGTTCGAGGTCCCGCTGGGGCAAAAGATGGTGGCATACGCTGGGGTCCTGATGGTGGTCGGGGTATTTGCAATTCGGCGCATTGTGAACATCAAATTCTAGGAGCGGTCATGATGTTGTTATTGCTGGTGTCAGGGGCTATCACCGTGTTCTTGCTAGTCGCTGGCCTCATCTTGATATTCGGCGGCAACGAATCGGTTGATGCGCGCCTGATGGAAGTTACGGCCTCGCACGAGGCCAACAACTCTGCCTTCGGGGAAGCGCCGAAGAACGGACTCGCGGAGATCGCCGCCACACTCACTGGCCCCTTCCAACCGATCCGCGACCTGATCTCCGGATCCGACGGTAACATGGGGTATCGCCTCGCGCTGGCTGGTTTTCGCAAGCCTGAGCACATCCAAGTGTTCATGGCGCTAAAGATGCTCCTGCCGATTGTTGGGATTGTCGCGGGAACCTTCTTCCACGGCAATATGATAATCGCGATTTTGATTGGTGCGATGGCCGGTTTTTTTGGCCCGGATATGATGGTTTCGCACTTGACTTTGCGTCGTCAGGAAAGCATCCGCGTCACGCTGCCCGATGCTTTGGACTTGCTCGTGATTTGCATGGAAGCCGGCCTGGGGATTGACCAGGCGATGGTGCGGGTCGGGGAAGAAATGAGACTAACCTCGCCCGCCTTGGCCGACGAACTCCAGATCATCAATCGTGAGCAGCGTGCCGGAAAGCCGCGCCTGGATGCCTGGCGCAGCATGGCGGATCGAGTCAACCTCGAGTTCGTGAGCCAGTTTGTCAGCATGCTTGTGCAAACGGAGCGTTATGGCACGCCTATCGCGCAGGCGCTTAGTCAGTTTGCAGACCATCTGCGGCAGCGCCGCACGCAACAGGCCGAAGAGATGGCGGCCAAGACCGGAGTCAAACTGCTCTTTCCCCTGGTCTTGTTTATTTTTCCGAGCATTTTCGTAGTCACGCTCGGGCCCGCGATTCTCGAAATCCAGAAATTGTTTGAGAGTTTAAATAAGTAGTAAATATACGAGGAGGAACGAAAATGTCACCAGATACGATTCGCGTTATTGCCGGAGTTGTATTCGTGATCCTGCTTGGGATCATTGTCGCGCGGCGCAAGCGTGCAGGATCGCGACGCAGACCCGTCGCGTAACATGCGCTGGCAAAAGAAGGTTGTGCGAGCCGAAAACCGTACGCGTGGAACCGTGATTGGCGAATGTGTTCGCGTAGCAGACACGGGATTGACCGGCATTGTCGGTCTCCTAGGTGAGCGCGAACTTCTGCCCGGGGACGGGCTGTTGATAGTTCCTTCCCAGGGAGTGCACACGTTCGGAATGCAGTTCGCGATCGACGTTGTGGTTCTCGACGGCGAGTGGAATGTCATCGCCATTCGCCGTGACTTGCGCCCGTTCCGATTGACCCCGCTGTTTTGGAAGGCGGCGGCGGTGCTTGAACTGCGATCCGGAGCCGCGGAATCGAGCGGCACTTTAGTAGGCGACACACTGGAGTTCAGCCTCCCCGAAGGGGTGGCGTACTAAGGTACATGAAAATGTGGCGAAGACCTTTTGGCGTGCAACTGAGTTCCCGAGGACAGGAAGGGCAGAGTCTGCTCGAAACGGCGTTCTCTATACCGCTTTTGCTCGGGCTTGCCTTCAATCTCATTAATCTCGGTTACTTCTGGTTCATGGTGCTGGCCCTTTCGGCGGCGCCACGCCAAGGCGTGCAGTACGCAACTCAAGGCGGGGCGGCAGGGACGTCCGTCGCTGCTCCGGGAGCTACCGCAGTCAGCAATTTGGTTTACGAAAATTTGACGAACGGTATTAAAGGTGTGACCAATTCCAACGCGTCCGTGCGCGTCTGTAGTAGCGCCATAGGAGTCGCGGGGACTGGTTCCACTCAAGTGGCGACTTGTACCTCGTTTGGTCCTGCGTTCGGGTTTTCCGCAATTACTTCCGATCCGGAGGCGCCGCAATTTGTGCTGGATCGTGTGGACGTGGAATACACGGTTACACCGATCATTCCAGGGTCGGCATTCAACGTGGTCTTGCCCGCAAACCTGAATTTTACCCGGCACGTTTCAATGAGGTCGCTTTACTAATATGCGGCACCGCGCGCAAAGTCGATCGAACTCCGAGAGCGGCCAGAGCCTCCTTGAAACCGCAATGATGATGATCGTGATTTTTACGCTTATGTTCTGGCTGATTGAGCTTGGCTATTATACGTACACCTACTCGGTTCTGGCCGACGCGGCCGAAGAAGGTGTCCGCTATTCCATTGTTCACACCGGCGGAGACGTTGCTGGCACGAAGACCACGGTGGCAAACTTCGTGGCTACTGCTCCGGCGAGTGCAAGCAATTCCATTTCCACCACGGTCACATTTCCGGACGGCGGGAGCGCCGACCCGCCAAACCGCGTGCGAGTGGCCGTGACGTACACGTACGTTCCCTTTCTCAGTAGTTTCATTAATACCACCACAATGAAAACCTACGCCGAAGGGAGAAGGGTGGTCCAATAATGCAAAATCACTGTACTAACTCACGACGCGCATCCTCTCAGCGCGGACAGGCTTTCCTTGGGATTGCCGTTTTCGTCGCCGTCGTTCTGCTTGCGGTCATGGGGCTAGCAACCGATTACGGGCAGATCTGGGCGCATCGCCAAATTGCCCAGGGAGCGGCAGATGCCGCTTGCGAAGCTGCCTCGGCGGAGGTTTTCCTGAAGGGCACCGATCCTACAGCCACCACAGACTTCCCTGGGCTCGATTTTTCTTGGATCGGCTCCACTTTCGATTGCAGCACCAAACCAAGTTCTGTTCCTTGCAAATACGCATCGTTGAATGGCTATACCGGAGCGAACGTTAGCATCAGTTTTCCAGCCTCCCTCCCGGGTGTTACAGCTATTCCTGCCGCCTTTGGGACGATAACGAATCCTTACATCAAAGTGGCCATCACTGATCCTGTCCCGATGACGTTCACCCAACTGGCTTCCAACAGCACAACCGTCAACATTTACGCTAAGGCTGGCTGCGGCTTGATTGCCGTGACTACCCCGGTGCCGCTGGTGGTGCTTCACAGCACGGCAAGCTCCTCACTTTCGGTGAGTGGAAGCCCCGTGATCAAGGTTCTTGGCGGGCCTCAGCGTTCCATCCAGGTGAACTCCAAAAGCGCGACAGCGGTGAGCGGCGGTGGGACCATTGACCTCTCGCTGGGCGGGCCTAACGGTACCGGCTCAGACCTTGCCGTTTTCGGAGGCCCCGCAACAATGCTAAGCGGCGTTAGCTTGGGCACTACTGGCAACTGGATTCCGGGGGCTAATCCGTTTGGCGACCCCTTTGCCGCTGTGGCCGCCCCAACGAGCGCGCCAAGTACTGCTGGTAGCGCTACGGCAGTACCGTTCCGCATTAACGGGTGCCCGGATCCAAATGGCTGTGTTGAGTTTACTCCCGGTGACTACTCTGGCTGTTCAACCAGCGGCAGCCTTGCCGCCGGAGCGAAAGGTTGTCTGATGCTTCCTTATACCGGCGCGAACCCTGGATTCGCGACGGCCGGGCCCGCGTGGACGTCCGGCGCCACATATACCAAAGGCGCGCTGATTCAGCCGACCAAGACAACACAAAATAACCCTGGCAGTTATGTTTATCTCGCCACGAATACGGGATCAACTGGATCTACGCTCCCGATTCTGTGGCCCCAAACCGTTTGCACACCTCAATCTGATGGAAGTTGCTCGGGGGGGACTTTGTTAGTGGGCAGCGTTATCTGGCAGAACGTCGGCGTTGTTAAATTGCCTCAGTTGAGCGTGGGGATCTTTGATCCCGGGCTTTATTACGTCAAGGAGAATGGTTTCAACCTGGGCGATGGGTCAGGTGCCCGCATAAGTACTGCGACCGGTGACGGCTCAAATGGCGTCACTTTCTACTTTAGCACCTCCGCTTCCGTCGGGGTCACGGCTAGCGCCGGCAACTCCCCCGCCTGCACTGCTGCCTCCTCTGGTTCTGGCTCTCCCAATGGGTGTGTTGTTTCATACAAAATTGCCGGAACGCTATCGACTGCGGTGACCGGGTACGTAGGTTCTCAGAAGCTGCAGTGCCCCAGTGGCTCAGCAGCCCCGTCGCAAGTCCCTTCCCTCGTAGATGGCAACATTTTGCTTGGCCCGTGCTCCGGCACGTACGCATCTCCCGATGGCAACCGCGGATTCTTGTTCTTTCAAAATCGCGCCACAGCCGCCTCGCCAAGCTGGGGTGGCGGGGGCCAATTCCTGTCATCGGGCTTTCTTTACTTCCATAACGGCAACGGATCGACTTGCGGCACTAGCACCTCCTGTCTAACCCTGCAGGGCAGCTCAGGTTCGCAGTCTTTCACTCTAGGCAGCATCGTGGTGGACGAGCTTTTGATGGGTGGCAGTCCGCAGATCGACATGATCCTGAATCCGACAGCGACGTTTTCAGTTCTGCGCCCGTCGTTACTCATGTGATGTTCAACTCAATCTCATTTTCCGTTCAGGCAGGCTCCTGATGGCGGCTGCGGCAGCTTCGCCGATGCAAATCCTCCCTCCGAGGCTTGCGTTGCTCCCGGGGGCCACACCTCCCCTGGGCGGACTGTCGTTCTCTGTGCTCATACACACAGCTGCCGTGTTCGCTGTGTTAACGTGGCTGCCGATCTTGTTTCCAGGACGGACCATAAGTTCGGGCCTCACTGTTGCTGACATCATCCGCGACTTTGATGTTCAACAATTTACTCTGCCAACTTTATCCCGGCAGACAAATGCGAGCTCGCGCCATGAGCTAAAAAGCAGATCTGGGGCAATCTCGCACCGTGCGGTGAAGGCCAAATCCGACGCTGGCGGGTCCGCCTCCAATCCGCCCATGCCTGACTTTGTCGGCCCTCAGTTGATCGTTTCGAACTTTCCGGATGCAACGAACGGCGTCCAGACGATCCGGCGGCCTAATTTGGTTGCTCCTCGCAGGCTTGCATATCCGATGCGCTTGCCAAGTCTGGTAATGCTGCCGCCCCAAGCTGCTCCGCGGCTTGTTCCACCGCTACCTGAACAGCCCTCATTACCAAGCCCCCAAGGGCCAACGCCTTTCCGACCCACCGAACCCCGCTTGCAAGTTCCAGCGTTGCCGATGGGTTCGCCCAGAGGGTCGCTAGCGGCACCAAAGCTTCTTGAGCCGCCAGTCCTGCCAAACTCGCAAGAGCCATCCCCTTTCAGAGTCAGTGAACCCCGCTTGCGAGTTCCTTTATCGCCGATGGGTTCGCCCAGAAGGTCGCAAGCGGTACCAAAGCTTCTTGAGCAGCCCATAGTGTCAAACTTGCAAGAACCATCATCGCCTTTCCAAGCGGGTGCACCCCGTGCTCAAGTTCCAGCGTTGCCTATGCGCACGCCAAAGCAATCAGCGGGAGTTTCCGCGGAACCGGTTGCCCCGGAAATTTCAGGCGGTTCTGACCACAGTCTCCCGACGTTTGCCGCAACCACGCCTCCGGAGGCGCCCGCTCCGAAGGCGGTCGTTGTCCTTAACGCCGTTAGCGTTCCTTCAGGACGCTTTCCCGCGATTCCTGACGCCGAGTTGGCCGGCAACTTCGTCGTCGGTCCCTCCCGAGATGCGACCGCTGGTGGAACCGCAGCAGGGGCTTCTAGTAGAATTACGGCAGCTGCGGACGCGTCGAACGCGGCGGAGAATTCTTCGCAGCCGAACAGCGGCAGGAGTGGAACCGGAGTCGGTGTCGGAATGCACGCGGCGGACGGCGGAATTGCTCGTAGCGAGGAGGTGAGTGCCGGGAATTCCGAGGTTGGGCGGACCCGAGCCCCTGCAGGCGTGGGACCACGGCCAGGATCCAGCACCAGCATAAGCGTAACAACAGGCAGCGCAGGCCTCCCCGGGATCTCGATCTCAGGGGGCATTTCCGGGCGTAGTGGGCGAGCGGTCGGAGCAAGTTCAGTTGCACGCGGCACTTACGGCATTACGATTATTTCAGGTGGAAGCAGTGGCGGCGCGAGCCGGGATTTGGGGGTCTTCTCCCGAGGTGACACAGTCTACACTGTGTACATACCAATGACAGATGCAGGCGGAGGCCCGGACTGGCCCATCGAGTACGCACCGATGAGTTCTGCCCCAACCGGCAACGCCTTGCTTACACCTCCCGTCGTGCTAAGGAAAATCCAGGCGACGGCGCCTAAGACTGACGCTTTTGCCAATTCGGGGCCAGTATTCGTTGCCGGTATTATTGATGAGAACGGCAAGTTGAAAGCCCTGCGCCCAATCCATGCTCCGGATGCGAGGGCCCAGTCTGCAGTTAGTGCTCTCGCGCAGTGGGAGTTTCTGCCCGCGCAGCTCGAGGGGAAATCGGTCGCGACCAAGGTCTTAATCGGCGTCACTGTTATGCCTACACAGGAGGTTCGGAAGCAGAACTGATAGGCGTGAATTGGAGTCCGGCGGCATCGCCACGTCATTGAGAGGGGTGTCAAATAGCACTCCGATAAGATCGTAACTGATTCCACAACGTAGTCGAATTCATTTGGTATTCTGCTTGCTGGTCACAGGCTATCAACGTTATCGTTAAGGGGAGCTCTCGCGGATTCGCAATCTGGGAAACAAACATGGCGACACGCGCGCCGAATACAATCAATTGAGGGGTGTGCTTCGATGAATCAAGATACGGTTCGCATTATCGCCGGAGTTATTTTTGTTGTTCTATTGTTAATCATTATAATGCGCCGGAAGAACATGGCGTCCAAGCGCAAGCGCATTCTTTGAGACACCCTTTATCTCTGAATCTCTCATGGGCGACGGTAAATTGCCTAACCTGTCTTTGGGAAACATTTGGGAACGAAGTCCGGTTACCCAATTGCTCCTTAAATCGCACAGAATCAACGGGTCCTAGTATCTTGGGCCGTTCTCATAACCCGAAGGTCGTTGGTTCAAATCCAACCCCCGCAACCGTGGGCACTGAAGAGGGCCTCGGACACTTAGACCCTCTTCAAAAGCGACCGCTAGAACGGAACCTCCTCGGGCTGCGCGTCAAGCGGCGCTTTTTCCGTCACTTGCTCCTGTTTCTTGCGGTTGAGCTTGCGGATGGAATCCGCTTTCACCTGCCAGGCCTTAGCGGCACGGTGATCTTGTTCTTGCCTTTGCCGAACTCCTTCTCGTAATTGCTGCTCACGAGCGTGCCTTCGACGCAGATGTGGTCGCCTTTCCGAAGCTTCGCAGCAGCATACTCGCCGAGGCCGTTCCAAGCGACAACGCGATGCCACCCCGTCTTGGAGTGCCATGCTTCGTCCGCACCCTTCGACGATCGCTGAACCGCGAGCGACAGAACCGCGCATTTGCGATCTGACTCTCGGACCGACTTGTGCTCCGGGATCTTGCCGAGATAACCGATTGGATGAACTCTGTTTGCGTTTCTGCCCTTGTAATTGGGACACCCGAAAAGCGAGTGGATGCTGCTCCCAAAGCGAGCGTCTGCTTTTTGGGAGGGACACGAGAAATCTTCGGTGGACTTTCAGAAGATTTGTTGGGCGGAACCGAGAATGCACAAGACACGAACGTGCAGGGCGCAGGAATTATCCCGAAGTTGTGCCCAATGGAGAGGGCAGGAATGGAGAGAATGGGCCGAAACAAAACTCATCGGTCAGACCGAGACACAGACCAAGAGAGGCAGAAATTTGGGATCGACGAAAAATCCTCCCTCGCGGTTAACGGAAGGGTGGATGAAACTTCGGCATCGCTGGGCCTTTCGTGAAAACAGTGCGCTCG
>Ga0137391_10003791_pt1 | contig 11514 bp, 7 predicted proteins | sample 15con2h24BmetaG_FD_101399 | JGI IMG/M metagenome (GOLD analysis project Ga0137391, IMG submission 101399) | Vadose zone soil microbial communities from Angelo Coast Range Reserve, California, USA - 15con2h2.4B metaG | ecosystem: Environmental > Terrestrial > Soil > Vadose zone > Saprolite...
GCGTTGGCGAAGCGTGACGGCACAAAGCGGCTGTTCACCGAAGTCGCGCCCAGGGTAGTAGCAAAGCGTGCCGGGGCGCGTGGTGGTCGCGGCCACTGCCCCTGTTTAGCACTGGCTAATGAATCGTTGCCTGCCGCGGCCACGACCAGCGCCCCTTGAGCCTGGAGACATTCAAAGAGCACTTGCAGCCCCGTCTCGATGTGCGTGAGCGCGCGTATTGCGCCGACGAGTTGCGAGCTTGGCCACTCGCGATCATCAAACCAGATGAAAGGAAGACGGCGCGGGTCAGGCATGATCGTCAGGCTCAAATTGATCACCAGGCGCTGGATGCTTCCAGTATGTAGTTCCTGCTCGAGGTCGGTCAGCGCGGCGAACAGGTTATACAGGTCTCCGCCGCCGGAGTCGTTGAGGATACGCATCACGCGGATGCGTGCCCGTGGAGCAATATCACGAATCAGCCCGGCTATAAAAATACCGTGATCCGCCATAGGATAGTATGCCGGATCACCATAGAGGTCACGACCGGTATTGATGTCATCGGTGACGGGGTAACGATCATATTCAATCTCAAACGAGCCGTTTTCGCTGCGCAGGTTAGTAGCAAGGCGCTGCAGTAACCAGTTACGCTGCAGCTCTGGCCGCGCGGCCGCGCTGCGCAGGCGATCAGGATGCTGCGCCGTATCCAGCACCGCGACCACGATACCATCAGCGCCTTCAGGGTCAAGCGTTAGACCTTGATCAACCAGAGAGATATGCCAGCCTACCGGCGGATTACCGGGCGTTGGGAGATCGAGCGAAGGCGCGGGCCGGGGGGGAAGAGCTGGGCCTCCATCGCCATAGAGTGCAGGAGCGGCAGTCACCAGCCAGTTAGGCATGGCAGACACGAGCGCTAATCCCGCCTGTGCCAGTGGTTCGAGCTGGCCCTGCAGATAGGAAAGCGCCATCGGCACAGGATCTCGTACCGTCTCATCGCTATGGCGCGCGTGGAAGAACATAGCAACATACGGCTGCTGCCGGTGCAAGCCGAAGACAAACGAGCGCCGCCGTACCGGTGGCATGCTCGGTGTGCTCTGCCAACGTCCATATGTGCCATAGGCTTCCAACGTCAGGCTAAATGGCGCGAGGGTAGCATTGAGTTGGCTGCGTACCTGTTCCACCAGCACCTCCTGCGCATCATCTTTCACCTGCCCTGGCAGTCGAATCACGACCACCATCTCGCCAGGTACCCAGTGATACAATTGATCGGGCCTACTTATCTGCTCTACAAGATTACGAGACATACAAGGATTCCCCCCGGTGTAATTGGTGTCTGCGCGTGGTGCTGCCTGCTCGTCTGAATGCAAAATCGGCTGAAGCGAATGTTCCTATCACAATAGCATTATAGCGGAATGAGCAGTAAGAAACAATCCTTACGGCCGGGTTTTCTCAGCTGAAGAAAACTCACAAACAGCTATTTAGCTTATCACTCTGTCCAGCTTTTGGGGGATAGTATAATATGAAGATTCAGCATGTCGCTGGTCAGAACCTCTAGGGATGTCTGGGAGGTCAGGGATAGATGCAACCTGATATGTCATGACTACTCTACATGCAGCGCTCGTCACACCTTTGACTGGTCCGCTGGCCCCATTCGGACGAGCCTGCGCCACCGGACTTACCCTGTGGGCCGAGCATGCCGCGCGCCTGCCGCCACCATGGACCGATGTGGACCTCGACGTGCGAGACACAGGGAGTGACGTGGGTGCAAGTATACGTGCTGCTCTTGATACCCACCCTGAGGTGCTGTTCGGGCCGTATGGAAGTAGCACTATGCTAGCTGCTGCGCGCGTCACCGATCGGGTGGTCTGGAATCACAGCGGTGCAACCTCTCAACTTTCGTGCCCAGCGTTCCCACAAGTCATCAACGTGCTCTCACCTGCTTCTACTTATTTTACAGGGGTCCTTCAGGCCGTGCGTGCATGCGATCCGGGTGCAGCGACAGTCTCTCTCTTCCATACCACCAGTGGGTTTGGTCGAGATGTGGCAACGGGTGCCGCAAACGCTGCGACCAACCTCAAATTTGAGGTACAAGTCATCCCTTTCGAGCCAGATCATGCAGTTGAAGCCGCATCTCTCGTACCGCATGCAGATACTCTGCTGGTTGTAGGCAGCTTCGCTGATGAGCTGGCTGTGGCTCCCATCTTGTTGACTCGTACGTGGCGCGCTGCGGCATTCGTCGGAGCAGGGGTTGAGGAGGTGCTTGCTCCGCTAGGAAATCAGCGGGAAGGACTGCTTGGACCCGCGCAATGGATAGCTGCTGTGGCTCTCGAACCTGATGAAGGACCCAGCTCTGCTTGGTTTGTGACCAGGTACAGGGGTGTTGCAGGAGGTGATCCTCCGTATCCTGCGGCACAAGCCTTCGCAGCTGGCCTCCTCTGCGCGCGCTGTCTGCGAGAGAGTGGAAGTTGTGAGGATACAGCCCAACTCGCCGCCGCCCACCAGCTCGTCTGCACGACACTCTACGGAGCTTTCCGCCTCGATCCATACAGTGGCCTGCAGTCTGGTCACCAGATTCTTACCGTGCAGTGGCAGCAGGGAGTACGCCGTGTCGTGTGGCCTCCAGAGCAAGCAGAGCGTCCTTTGCTTTTCCCTCTTCCGAAGTGAAACGCTTTTTAGTAGTGCAGTACCAACATCTTCCACAACTCAATAATGCTGTGATACCCAATCACCAGCAGTGCGAGGCAGGCAAGCGGAATGTGGATGTAGCGCCAGGTGCGAATGATGAGGTGAGCGCGCTTCTGTCGTTGCAGCGAACGAGTGAGTTGAGCGTGAGCAGCAAGCACTTCGTAGACGCGCTGGAAATCGCTCCCCTCGCCGGGAGCTAGCACCGGTAAAAGCCGCGGCAAATCGAACTTCATATCCAGGGCAAGCTCGCAATATTGCTTGAATTGTACCGACTTGCCCGCGCTGAGCCGTTCAACCGTGAGCGCTAGCTCGAATCTGCTCATCTCTCAGCAGGTTTTACGTGACGAGCAGATCGAACTCGTAACACATACCAAGGTACCTGGAGGGTTTGCATGGGTCAAGGTGTTCTGTATGAACTAGGACTGGGAGGAGGAGAAGTATCTGGACTCTTTACCAAAATTAGGATGATTCTAGGGCGAGATCCTCTACCCCTCGGGCTCTGCATGTGGCGCAGGAGCCGCAGCTCACGCTGCCACCTACAGTCAACTGGTTCGACGAGGACGCGCTGCCCTGGGGCACTTGGCAGTTGATGCCTTCTATCATCTCGGAGGATGCGCCTGCCATATCGCCCACGTCCTCTACAGATACGGCGCCACAACCTTTACTAATCCAGCCGATGGTCATGGGAGTTTACTGATCCACCTGTCCAATGTCAACTTTGTGGCTTGTGAAAGGGCCTGTACCCACGCGGGAGTGTCTGTCGATTACCACACTAACAATGGTCAACTCGTTTGCCCGGCGCACGGAGCGGTTTTTGATCCGCTCAATGGTTTCCAACACGTGTCATGCCCAGGCAATGGCCCCCTGGCAGCCGTCACCATTCACGCTAACGCAACTCTGGGGAGCTTAGCGTCTGGTCGAGATTGAGGGCAGCGCCGATCAAGGAAAGGTGCGTAAAAGCCTGGGGGAAATTCCCCAGCGCCTCGCCGCTGGACCCGATCTCCTCGGCATAGAGCCCCAGGTGGTTCGTGTAGCCCAGCATCTGCTCAAAGATGTGCCGGGCGCGGTCCACCTGCCCCACACGGGTGAGCGCCTCGACCAGCCAGAACGTACACATACTAAACGCCCCTCCTCTCCCGTGAGGCCATCGGCTGACAGTTTCACATTGTAGCGATACACCAAACTATTGGAGACCAGGCCCCCCTCTTTTGGCGAGCGATTGATCGCGTTCAGCGTCTTGAGCATCCGGGGGTCTTTGGGGGAGACGAAGTACACCTGCGGCATCAGCAGCAGCGACGCATCCAGGTTGTCGCCGCCGTAGGCCTGCACAAACGCCTGCCGTTTCACACTCCAGCCTTTCGCCATGATCTCTTCATAGATTTGGTCGCGCACCCGCAGCCACCGATTCCGCTCCGCGGGAAAGGAACTCATGTCGGCCAGACGCAGTCCACGATCGAGGGCTACCCAGCACATCAGTTTGGAGTACACGAAGGACTGGCGGCCGCTGCGCATTTCCCAAATCCCTTCATCTTGGCGCTGCCAGTTCTTGCAGACCCAGCTGAGCAGGCGGCGCAGATGGGTCCAGAGATCATACGAGATCGGCCCGCCATACTTGGCGTACAGATAAACGGCATCGAGCAGCTCGCCGTAGATGTCCAACTGCAACTGGTTATAAGCGGCGTTGCCAATGCGGACCGGGCGCGAGCCGCGGTAGCCCTCCAGGTGATTAAGGGTCTCCTCAGTCAGCGTATGGTGGCCGTGGACGCCGTACATCAGTTGCAGGGAACCGTCCGGATTGATCTCGTGGCAACGGGCCTCCAGCCACGCCATAAACTGCTCGGCCTCCTCGGTGAAGCCGATACGCAGCAAACTGTACAGGGTGAAGGCCGCATCCCGGATCCAGGTATAGCGGTAGTCCCAGTTACGCACGCCGCCCACATGCTCCGGGAGGCTGCTCGTGGGGGCGGCGACAATCGCGCCCGTTGGCGAGAACGTGAGCAGTTTGAGCACCAGCGCCGAGCGGTGGACGCTCTCCCGCCAGCGCCCCCTGTAGGTACACTTGGCCAGCCAGCGGTGCCAGTACGCCACGGTCTGCTGGAACAACTCTTCGGCCTCCGCATCCGCCATCGGAAGGCCGCTGCCGGCTCCCTGCTCAATTTCCTGCAACACGAAGGTCGCCGTCTCCTCCTCTTGCAGCGTGAACTCGGCACAGACCCCGGTGCCCTGCTGCTTGAGGGGCACGCACGTGGCTAGGCCCAGACTGATGCTCGGCGCGTGAAAACTGGCGCCTTCGGCGCCGATGACGACCTCGTGGGCATCGCGCGCATAATTAAAAGCTGGAGCACATTCCATGTGAAAGGCCATCACGCCACGGACCACTTTGACGCGGCGAATCAGATAGTGGAACCCATACCGTTTGCCGCTGACTCTAAGAGCGGGAGCACCGATGGGCATATAGTCGACAATCTCGCCGACGCCATCGGGTGAGAGGAAGCGCGTGACCAGGACATTGGTGTCGGGCCAGTAGTGCTGTTTAGAGATGCTGCCGGCAGAGGCCGGAGCAATCTGGAAGCGGCCGCCCTTGTGGTCGTCGAGCAGAGCCGCAAAGATGGTCGGGGAGTCGAGGTGGGGGAAACAGAGCCAGTCGATGGATCCATTCATCCCCACCAGCGCTGCACTATGCGCGTTCCCGATAATTCCATAGTTTTCAATGGGTTGATAGGCCATGGCATCTGCTCCGAACGTATAGCTTCATATCCCTAAACTTTGCGGCGGCTCAGTCCGAGGCTGGCTCCTACATGGTTGAGTTGACTCACGCTTGGCTGCTTGGCGCTGCTCTGGGGAAACGATTGCTTGCATGGCGAAGCTTTCTTCTCCTTCTTCGTCACACTCATGGGCTTTTTCTCAGTGTATCACCACCTATCGATGCTGTCCAGATGCGCTGCTTTTTTTCCCGTAACACCCTGACAAAAATTCCCCCCGGTGTAGTTAGTCTCTGCGCGTGGTGCTGCCTGCTCGTCTGGATGCAGAATCGGCTGAAGCGAACATTCCTCTCACAACAGCATTAAAGCGGAATGAGCAGTAAGAAACAGTCCATCCGGCCACGTTTATGAACTTTCACAAACTAATACGGCATACAAACGGGCGTAGCCGCGCGATTATGAAATTTAACAATCAAAACCGGGAATGTCATGCTGAGCGAAGCGAAGCATCTCCGTGCCCCTCGAGCCAGACCCTTCGCGGAGTTTATCCTGAGCGAAGCGAAGGGCTCAGGGTGACACACTGGTATTACCGGTCTTGGTTGGTAAAAATCATTATCGCGCCAGGGGGGCAAAACCCGCATGAATTTCTTCGATGGAACATACCTGCCTGCACGCGCTATACTATGAAAAAGGGCGTCCCCCATACGCGTCAAGTTAGGGGCGTAGCCGCGACATTTATGGCGCTGGGGAGGGGCACGGCCTCGCCTGGGATACTTCCCCACCGCGCGATGAATCGCGCAGCTACGCCTTATTTCGTTCCATTATGTTGATGCCAAAGAGGCTGTCCCCTTGCACTCGCTTCAGGAGCGTTGACTATGGTTACTCAGACCAGAGAAAAAAATGCAAAATTCATCCCATCTCTACAAGAACTGCCTCTCTTGGGAAGTGTGATCACTCATTCTGGCGCAGGCCGCTTTGATCTCTATCGGAGTATTGCCCGCGAATGTGGCGATATCGGCCTCTTTCACCTGGGACCCTACCGCGTGATCCAGATTGTCTCATCCGACCTGATACACAGCCTGTTGGTGGAGCACGCCAACGACTTTGATAAAGGCGACATAGCGCATAAAGCCTTCCGCTCCATCACCGGGAACGGACTCTTCATCAATGAAGGGGAAGCGCATCGCAGGCAGCGCAAACTGATATCACCTTTCTTCCAGCCCCGCCATATCGCCAGCTATGCCCAGACCATGGTGTACGAAGCCGAAGAGGCCCAGCAGCGCTGGCATAATGGCGAGGCGCTTGACATGGACCGTGAGATGATGCGACTTTCAATGAGCCTTATCGGCAAAGTCCTCTTCGACGCGGATATCTTCTCCGAAGCCGACGAGCTTGGAGCCGCCGTCTGGACGCTGGCCCGGCACATCCTCTATCTGTTCGCCCATCCTTTTGCCCCGCCTCTCAACTGGCCCACCTCTCGCAACAAGAAAGTCAAACACGCTCAAGAAGTCCTCGATAACAAAATGCGACAGATGATCGCTGAACGCGAGGCAAACCATAATAAGGGCAACGATATCCTCTCGGTCCTGCTCCAGGCAAGAGACGAAGATGGCCTCAGGATGAGCAGCCAGCAGTTGCGGGCTGAATGTCTGACACTCTTCAATGCCGGTCACGATACCGCCGCTACCGCGCTCACCTGGAGCTGGTACCTGCTGGCATCCCATCCTGAGGCATATCACACGATGCAGCAGGAGATAGACACAGTCCTGCAGGGCCGCTCACCAACCCATGCCGATCTGGCGCGCCTGCCCTTTACCTTACAGGTCTTCAAAGAAACAATGAGGCTCTACCCCCCTGCCTACCTTCTGTCACGCACCGCGCTGCATAATACCGAGCTATGTGGCTACCCCATACGCAAAGGCGACATCATCTACGCAGGCATCTACGCCATGCACCACCGGCCAGACTACTTCCCCGACCCGGAAGCCTTCCGCCCCGAGCGCTTCGCCCCGGAGCAGGAGAAGAACCTTCCCCGCTCTGCCTACATCCCCTTCGGCGGCGGCCCGCGCATCTGCATCGGCAACCATTTCGCCTTGATGGAAGCCCAGCTCTTGCTCGCAACGCTCGCCCAACGTGTCACCTTTGAACTGGCCCCCAACCAATCTCTGGAGCTTGACCCCAACAAATCGCTCACCATGCGCACCAAAAACACAATCAAAATGATCGTGCATCGCAGACCCATCTCATAACGGGGATACAGGAGGGCTGATGAGGTTTCACAAAATAATAGGGCATATGAATGGGCGTTGTAGGTCCCCGATTATGAGTTTTAATATTCAGGGTCGGTCTTGTCATGCTGAGCGAAGCGAAGCATCTCTCTGCCCATCGAGAGAGCCCCTTCGCTTCGCGGAGGCCAGACCACACGGGACCGATGGTGGGTGTGAAAGTTCATTATCGAGGGACCGCGATTATGATTTTTCACGATCAAGATCGGTGATGTCATGCTGAGCGAAGCATCTCTGCGCCCCTGTCGCCAGACCCTTCTCTTCGCTCAGGATGACACGCGAGTATTACCGGTTTTGGTTGTGAAATTTCATCATCGCGCCCGGGGTGGGGCATACCCGCATGAATTTCTTCATCTCCATCAGCCCTCCTGTGTTTCCCCCCTCGCTACCCACAGCGACGAACCCCTCAGAGATTGTTGATAGTTGGATAACATGGCTTATGGTAACTTTTAGGGCATTCCCCTGCATCCTCTCAGATCTTCTTTCCCCAACCGCTTTCATACTGGAAAGGATTGGAGCGGTTGGAAAGATGCCTTAAACCCAACGGACAGGCCAATCTCTTATATCTTCGTGAGTTCACGAAGATATCCATAGGACGAGAGGACACGGGGCATGGACAATGAACCGAACGTTGTGACTTCACTGTTCGATACTATTCGCTTGCCAGATTTTTTGAACACTACCAATCTGCTGGTGGCATACGCCAGACGGTGATGAGATTGAGCGGGATATTCTTGAACGTCCTGAGAGTGTCCTTGTGCTGCCTGCTCGTCTGGATGCAGAATCGGCTGAAGCGAACATTCCTATCACAACAGCATTAAAGCGGAATGAGCGGTAAGAAACAATCCATCGGGCCACGTTTTATCGTGCTGGTAATTCGGGTTATCTGTAAAGTGTTGGTGGTGAGTAAAGCGCGACGTATTCGCTACTCGCAGCATTTCTTCCCTAAGCCAGCGAAGGCACTCCGGGTGTGACTAATGGCAGCGATTGATGGTGTTACAGTGGTCGAGCATGATGAGCACTTGGCCTTGGAGCAGTATGTGGCAGAAGAGGAAAACAATCAAGCTGAGAGTATGCAGTCTGGATAGGGTAAGGGTGGTGCTCAGCCAGAGTATTACTACTCCTGATTCTTCATAAATACTTGTCATGAATGAAAGGGTATGTTACTATCTTTCATGAAATGATGCTCTTTAGAAAGAGTTTAGTCAAAGTGCTTGTATTTTTATTTATGAGGGAAAAACACTGTGATTAGTGAGAATAAAGTACGAGAGCTTCTACAGCAGCACGAGAGCGAGATATTAGACTTTAAGAGAGAGCTTTATTCCCTTAGCGATGATAGAAAAAAGTCTGAGTTCATAAAGGACGTCCTAGCGATGGCAAATACTCCTAGGAAGGAGTCAGCCTACATCATTGTAGGAGTTGATAGCCATAATGATGGAAGTAAAACATATGTAGGAGTAATACAACATCCTGACGATAATGATCTGCAGCAAGCGATGGAACGAGCGAAGGTTGACCCAAGGCCGAAATTCGTCTATCAGCCAATCATGGTAGATGGTATTAGTTATGGAGTCATTGAGATTTTCCCCGAGAAAAATGATCCTTTCGTTGCGACAAAAGATTTTGGCAAAGTAGTAGCTTATCAAATTTATTTTCGTGCAGGAACGCAGAACAAGGATGCTACCACACAGGAAGAGAAACGAATCTGGAAGTGGTTTCTTGAGGAGCCAACTCCTAAGATTCTCATTCAGGAACAGCCAGAATCTACCTTTTTTCCTAGCTGGCCTGAGTTCTTGCAAGCTAGCTATGGATTTCAGAATAATCGCCTCTATCTCTTTATTTTAGGTCCCAATCAAGATGAACAAATTTCAGAAGATGCGTGGAAGTTCCTGGGTAAACTACCTCTTTCGCTTGTACTCGATTTCGATCCATCGACCAGGGATGAGGGAGCATATCACTATGCTGCTCCAGTGCTGGAAAATTACCGAGCTGTTCACTTAAAGACATATAATGATAGCCATACGTTTGTACCTGATAAGGCTTGTTGTTGGTATGCCGCCCGAGGGCTGGCAGGGCATGAAATTTCAATTATTGAGGGGGATTGGAACCAGTGGAACCGAAAGTATAGTAAATATGTACGAGGGCTTATTGAAGGTTTCCAACTGGCCTCTGGGGGAAGGTTTTTAACAGTCGTCTGCCTTTGGGATGCTATTGAGTATATAAATCTTATCTGTACCATTATCGATGAAAATTTCGGCGATAATGCCAATTATGTATTTGCCACGTCCAAAGCTGAGAAACTACAGGCGATAGCACAAAGATTTAAAAGCGATGTATTCCATATGCCGCTCAACAATATCTTATGTGGGATCCCGCACTATATAGTATCGCCTGACTCTACCTCCTCTCAAATCATGACACTCCCTAAAATTCATGATCAGGAATATATCCTCTCTCACCCACTTCTACACCAATTATCAGAAGATTTAGAGGTACTGCACTCATGTGTGGAATTGGAAGAGCCTGTAGAGCCTCGTACTATTGGGCAAGACTTCCTTAGAGGTATGATTGTGAGTTGGCGCGATTTAAGTGAGCGATATGATGCAGAACGCGACCAAAGAAACCGCGTCTTTAAGATGATAGAAGATGAATTGAATCTAAGAACAACCGCTCACCTTAACCTTTACCACTGGCCAGGTAGCGGAGGAACAACTGTAGCACGTCGAGTGGCCTGGGATATGCATAGAGATTTTCCCACTGTCTTGCTTAAACGTGTTATACCAAAAGTGACTATAGGCCGTTTTCGCCTCATCTTTGAAGCTACTGAACTGCCTATTTTTACCGTATATGAAGCAACTGATATCGAGCAAGATCTTGTAGAAATATTGTTTGCTGAGGCAAGGGAGAGTAACATCCCCGTCGTCTTCCTTTCAGTAGTTCGTCACTTTTCCACACCAGTATCATCTTCTGGCTCTTCTAAGGATTTTTCCATTGAACGTAGTAAATATATCAGTCAGCATCTGAGTGGCACAGAAGCATTTCAGTTTGCTAATGCGTATAAGAGAGTAGTACCTGCAAAATCCACATTATTGGATGATATAAGCAAGACTACTAGAACGCCATTTGGTTTGCGCTCACAGCTTTTGAGGATCAGTTTGTAGGTATAACGCCCTATGTAGAGAGAAGATTAGAATTAGCCACGGAACTTCAACGTGATTTGCTGACTTTTCTTGCTCTTGCATACTACTACGGCCATAAGCCAATGCGTTTGGAGATTTTTGCAGAGTATCTCGATATACATCACAGCCTTCGCTTAGATAGAATATTCAGGCAGCCAGCTTTGCACGAACTACTTGTCGCTGATAACGATAATGTGTGCAGGCCAGTACATTACCTAGTTGCTGAGCAAATTTTACAGATAGTTCTTTCAGGAAGTGGTAATAGGACAAAATGGCGTATCGGCCTGTCAAGTTGGGCGAAACGATTTATCGATGCGTGTAGTGAAGGAACGCTCTCAGCAAATGACGAACTAATCGAGTTATTGCGCAGTATTTTTATTCGACGCAATGAACACGAATCGCCAGAGACTGAGACATTAGAATCTACGCGATTTTCTCCTATGATTGAAGATATTGGATTTGTCAGTACAGAAGGCCAAATGAAGGTTTTCCAAGAGCTTGCCAACTATTTCCCAGCTGAACCGCACTTTCGAGGTCATCTTGCTCGTTTTCATAGTATTCAAGGGTAACTACATAGGTGCCCAAGCGACGGGCAATGGCTTGCCTGCAAAGACAGCAGCGAGCGCGGCTAGCATGGAATGTCCCTGCTTGTGCATCGTCGAAAGATAACTGCGGATGCGACAAAAC
>Ga0137391_10003804_pt1 | contig 11499 bp, 9 predicted proteins | sample 15con2h24BmetaG_FD_101399 | JGI IMG/M metagenome (GOLD analysis project Ga0137391, IMG submission 101399) | Vadose zone soil microbial communities from Angelo Coast Range Reserve, California, USA - 15con2h2.4B metaG | ecosystem: Environmental > Terrestrial > Soil > Vadose zone > Saprolite...
GCCCATCAGCATGTCTTTCTGGTTGCCGAGATGCGCATCGTTGCCGTACTCGATCCACTGCTGCTGCACGAACTCGAACTGCCGGGAGATGTTTGCGTTGAGGGCCATGAAGATGACGCCGCGCTCTTCCTGATCGGAGGCGGCTTCGCCGTCAGCGGCGAAATGTCCGTAGGGAAGACCCCGACGGGTGATGCGGCGACGATCGATCAGCTTGCTGTTGAAGCCAAAGGCATCTCGCGGATGGACACGTCGAACGTGCGCGCCTATGGGGCAGCGTGTGCCTTCGGGATCGGCACCGAAGGTGAAGTTTGTGCTGCGGCTGGGGTCCTGGGCGATCGCGGGATCGGGTCGGTCGGGGGAGAGTTCCATGGGCGTGCCGTCTCTCCAGCGGCCGATAAACTTTGCAGCGAGTTTCTCCTTGCCACCTCCATAGAGTGCCGCGTGTTCTTCGAGGTAGGCACGGAATGTCGCTAGGTTCTGGTGCAGCTTTCGATAGACCATGAAGGTTCCATTGATGGCGAGTAGGTGCGGCACGGGCGCGACCGGAAGCTCGCCCGCTTCGTCGGCATAGCCTAGTAGTAGCTCTCCTGTGGCGAGCGGAGCCCAGCTTCCGTCTGGCATGAGTTTGCCCTGGCCTGGTTGTGAACTCCGCTCGACGCCGAGATAGTCTGGATTGCCAAAGCCATCGGTGAAGCCAAAGTGTTCGCGTGTCGTTGGCTTGCCATCGACGACAACGGCGGCGGCATCCTGCGATGCGATTTTGGTTGCTCCGCCGGTCTCTTTGAGGAGCGCCATGACCTCGGCGCAGCCGGCGTCGAGCGCCTGTGGGGACTGGGCGTTGACGCCAACCCACGCGTGGATCTGGTCGGTGCGCCAGCACTCGTCCCAACGCTCGGGGGAGTTCAGGCCGGTGTCTCCGAGGATGGCGGCTCGCTTTCTCATGCCCTGTTGAAACTCGACCGGGAAGGTGAGCAGGGTTGCGTCCGGCAGATCGAGGGCAACGAGTCCGAGGTGAGTGAATGCGATGTTCAGGGTGTTCGCCGGCTTTCCGGTGTCCCAGCGCTGGCCGGTCGTTACTTTGCGAAGCAGGCGTCCTACAAGGCTGCGGGCGCGTGTCGGGTCTTCGAAGTGCAGGAAGAGATACCGGGCGACGGGCATGTTGTAGCCTCGCAGAGCAAAGCCCTGAATATCTGTCGCGTTCAATTTACTCATTTCGACCGCCAGTCTTGATGTCTCTGCGGGGAGCCATGCCGCCCGGCCTGGGAAGAGGTGCGGCTTTCAACACCGCCATGAACTCCGTGAACTCCTTCTGGAGTTGCTCCGGTTTCGTATGCTGGTGGCACGCGATAAAGTCTGTAACCGCGCGTTGCGTCTGCAGTGCGGAGAGCGTCTCCGTTACTGATTTGTCGTTGACTGCGGCGAAGTAGAAGGTGGTTTCAATCTGGCAGGCTTTCATGTAATCGATAAACGCCTGCGGGTTTGCTGCTCCGGGGTAACCGACACAGTGACTCCAAATGGCATCCAGGCGCTCGGGGACGCTGGCGGCCAGTCCTTGCAGATAGCTGTCGAGATCGCAGTCGCAGTTGGATTCAAAGACCAGGTACTTCGAGTGGAGGTGCTCTTCACAGGCGGGCGCGCCTACGTAGATCACGTCGTCCATGACAACGAGGCGGCAGAGATGAGTTCCCGGAGAGAGTGCAAAGGGGCTCTCTTCTCCTGTTGGCAATGTGGCGAGGTACTCGCGGATCTGAAGGTCGTGGGAGGGAGTGGCGCTCTCATCGTCGATGATGGGGGAGAGAATCGTTAATCCATAGACGTTGCCGTTTTTGTTTGGCATGACTGCTTTCTCTAGGACACGACAGGGGCTTCGCCAGTCTCACCGAGGTGAGCCTGCACCCGAAGGACAAATTTTAGATAAGCCTCGGCAAACTGCTCTGGACTGCAGGCTTGCGTGCGTTGATTGAGGCTGTCCAGTGCAGACTGAACGATGTGGGCTGACTTGAGATCGTTGGCCGTGGCGTAGGGATAGGCGGTGTAGTAGTAGTCGGTGTCGAACTGTACGCGCGCGATGTACTCCTTGAATGGAGTGACGGGAACGGAGCCGGGAAATTTTTCGCTCCATCGCCAGATCATATTCAATCCGCGGCTGAGCACGGCTGAGAATGCGTCGATGTACTGGTTCCAGGTTCCATTGAAGTTGCTGAAGAACAGAAGGTAGTCGTATTTCAGATCTTCTTTGACCTGGCCGTTGGCGAGGAAGGGAAACCGTCTGCGGGGCAGGATGACCCAACGCGCGAATTCGATGAAGGACAGATTGATCAGGTCGTTCTGCAAGGGCTTGACGTGCCCGAGCACAAAGAAGAGTCCGCGCAGGATCCAGGTCTTCCATGGCTTCATGGGGGTGATGACGTTCATCGCGTAGACTTTGCCGTTGATGTTGCTCATAGGCCTCCGATTTCAGTCGAACATGATTCCTGCGTTGTTCCTGAATCAGCTGGTTGGCGGCGACTTGAGACGCGAGAAGGAAGTCGTCAAATTATGCCAGAGATGGGGCCCGGATGCGCAGAACACTCCAGGGAGAGCTTCGAGGCCCATTGGGGAGCGAAGGTTTTTCCACTGATCTAAAAGCTATGCTGCGAGATTTTCTTCGCGCAGTAACAATCGTTATATGTGATATACACAATCTCCTCGTAAATTCCTCTAAGTCACCGTTAACTTTGAGCTGCCTGTAAGAGAAGCTCCGGCCTTCGTTCGATACCACTTTTTGGAGATCATGTGAAACGCATTTTTTTTGTCATTCTGGCAGTATGTCTTTTCCTGGCGAGTCCACTTTCAATCCTTGCGCAGTTCGAGACCGCTTCCGTTCTCGGTTATGTGCGCGATAGTTCCGGCGCAGTCGTCTCTGGCGCAACTGTCTCGCTGGTCAATCAGGAGACCAAGACCCAGGTGACCGCGCAGACTGATGCTCAGGGCGCCTATCAGTTTACCGATGTAAAGATTGGGCAGTATCAGATTACGACGCAGGCCAACGGCTTCGACACCAGCACGACGCAGCTTTTTACGGTCACGGTTAATGCTCATCAGCGCGTCGACGTCGCCTTGAAGATCGGCTCTAACACAGAAACGGTGACGGTTGATGCTGCTGCGGCGCTGCTTGAGACGGACAGCAGTGAACGTGGCCAGGTGATCGGCACTCGCGAGGTCGAGAATCTTCCTCTTAATGGGCGCGCTTATGCCGACCTCGCCGCGCTTGTCCCGGGGGTTCGCCGCAACATTCTCGAGAACTCGACTGATTCCAGCCGCGATGCTTCGTTCAACGTCAACGGTCAGCGGAGCGAGTTCAACAACTTCCTGCTTGATGGTCTGGACAACAATGCTTATGGCACTTCGAACCAGGGCTTCTCGAACCAGGCGATTCCTCCTTCGCCCGACGCCATCTCGGAGTTTCGCGTAGAGACCGACAACTACAGCGCAGAGTATGGCCGCTCGGCGGGTGCGGTCGTGAACGTCAGTATTCGGAGCGGCACGAATCAGTTTCACGGCAAGGCGTATGACTATCTGCGCAATACGGTCTTCAATGCAATTGGCCCCTTCACTCCACCCGCTAATCCCCTCACTGGCAAGCCGCAGAAGCCCGTCCTGATTCGCAATCAGTTCGGCGGAACGTTCGGCGGACCGATCTGGAAAGATCATCTCTTCTTCTTTGGCGATTATGAGGGCACACGGCAGGTTGTCCACGCTGTGAACCAGGCAACGGTTCCGACAGCCAACCAGAATGGAACCAGCGCGCTTGCGATCGCCAACGGCGGCTATACGTTTCTCTCCGGCAAGAGCACCGAGACCGGCAGTCCTGTGCCGCTGGTCAATCCCACTACTGGCCAGAGCTACGCGAACGGCGTCATCCCTTTCAACGATCCGTCCGTCTCGGCCTTTGCAAAGGGCGTTCTCGCGGCCCTACCCAAAGGAAACGTCCCGGGGAGCCCCTTCAGCAACAACTACGCCTCACTGCCGGCCGATACCATCAACGATGACAAGGGCGACATCCGCGTTGATGACACCTTCAATGCGCGCACTACAGCGTTTGTCCGCTACAGCCAGCATCAAGGCAAGATCGCTTCGCCGCCCAACATTCAAGGGCCGGCCGGTGGCAACAGCAACGGTAATGTCAACATCTTCAATCAGCAGATTGCCGGCGGAGTCACTCACACGTTCAACCAGAACTCGATCCTCGACGCTCGCTTTGCCTTCACCCGCACCGACGGGGGCAAGAGCCCTTACGGCGCGAGCCTTCCCAGTCTGATGGCGGGCATTCCCGGCCTGCCCACCGATCCCGCAGTCGTCCGGAGCCTCAACGTCCAAAGTGTCTCGGGCTTCTCGCAGTTCGGCAATCAGGGCAGCAATCCGCAGTATCAGAATCCTTACATCTTCAACCCGAAGATCAACTACACGCTGATTCGGGGACGCAACACCTATAAGGTGGGGTACGAATATCAAGCCATCTACACCACAATCGATGACTTCAACCCAACCTATGGTCAGGACACCTATAACGGCGGGTTCAGCTTTGTGCCTCCTGGCAAGACCAACACGCTGAGCTCTTCTGATACTGGCACCAAGGAGGCAGTCTCGCTTTCGGATTTTCTCTTCGGTGCGCGCGATACCTTCCAACTCAACAACTTTGTTAATGTTCATCTCAATCAGCGGATGAACTACATCTACTTTCAGGACGATATCCGGGTCAACTCGCGTCTTACGGTCAATGCCGGTCTGCGCTATGAACTCGTTACTCCGCAGTGGGAGTCGAACAATCTGCTCTCGAACTACGATCCGGGAACTCAATCTCTTATCCAGGCGAAGCCAGGCTCTCTCTATAATCGTGCGCTCGTGAACATGCCGAAGACCGACTTTGCTCCGCGACTGGGTTTCGCATACTCTCTCGATTCCAAGACGGTTGTTCGTGCGGGTTATGGGCTGAACTACGCGCAGTTCAATCGCGAGGGCGGCGAAAATCTGCTCGTCTATAATTTGCCTGCCATCGTCAATACGAATATTGTGCAGGCCCCGGCTTTCGCGAATCCCATTGTTACGGGAACGCAGAAGCTGCTGCCAGTCTGCACGGCCGCGCAGGCAAATGCACCGTTCAGCTCCAGCAATCCTACGCCGTGCTACCGGACTACGTCGCAGGGATACCCTTCCGGCTTCACCAGTCCCGCCAATGTAACCGCGGCGAGCAACCTGACGGCGCAGGCTCGCTACATCCCCAAGAACCTGCCCACCGGCTACGTACAGGGTTACCATCTTACGGTCCAGCGGCAGATCGGCAACTCCAACACCTTTGAGGTTTCGTATGTCGGCGAACACGGAGTCAAGCTGCAGGTTCTTGCTGATCTCAATCAGTCGGCGGCTAATGCTGTGACCGCTACCTGCAACTCTTCTGTCACTTCAGGATGTTTGAGTCTGGCGCAGCGCCGTCCTATTCAGACTTTCACCACCATCGAGGAGACCCTTCCGCAGGGATTTCTCTCGTACAACTCGCTGCAGGCAAAGTTCGAGCATCGCACGGGTCACGGACTCTACCTGCTGAACTCTTTTACCTGGTCTCGCGCGCTCGACAACGCAGGCGGCCACCTCGATGCCAACGATGGAGATAACTCGCGCATCAACCTTGCCAACGCATTGGGGGAGCGCGGCCCGTCGGGTTACAACCAGCCACTGAACGACGTCCTGTCGATCGTGTATGACCTGCCTTACGGCAGGGGCCGCATGTTCGGCGCAAGTGCTCCCTTCGTCATGCAGGAGATTCTCGGAGGCTGGCAGATTACTGCGATCAACAGCGCCAGCAGCGGCCTTCCTGTCAACATTACCTACTCGCCCAACGGCGCCCAGCAGGTGAGCACCATCCTCAGCCTGCGTCCCAATCAACTGCCCGGGAATGCCGTTATTCCGAAGAGCCAGCGTGTCAGGCAGTCAGGCAACCAGACCCTGGTCGCTTTGAACCCTGCCTTGTTCAGCCTGCCGGATCCGAACCATCCTTATGGCAGTGCGGGTCGTAACTCTGTCCGATTCGACCCCTTCTACCAGCTCGATCTTGGGCTGCACAAAAACTTCCCGCTTTATCCGGAGGGAACGTCGTTTGATTTCCGGGTTGAAGCCTTCAATCTTCTGAACCAGACCAACTACGCTTTCCCGCAGAGCAGCTTCGGGTCGAGCACGTTCGGCGTTGTTGCTGCTGGTTCCACCTTCCCGGCTCGCATCCTGCAGTTCGCCGGTAAGATTATTTTCTAACCAAGCTGAGGAGATCGTTACATGATGGACCGCAGACAGTTTTCCACGCTCGCTGGCGCATCGCTCGGCAGCCTGCTCACCCGGAGACTCTGGGCCGAACAGGCGCGTGCGACGGCTTCTCCGGACAAGTTCTACTTTGCGCTCGTCGCCGATACACACATCATCGACGAGTTTTATGTCAAAGGCAGCGAGAACGGAGTGGAGGATAACGAGAGTATTCTGCTCACCACTCCTCGTTTCATCTCGGCACGCGATCTCATCAACTCGCTTCATCCTGCCATTGAACAGGTGTTCCTCATCGGCGACTACTTTCATAACTATCCGTCTGCTGACTACGACTTCTATTTCAAGAACACGACGCGTCTTGACAATGCCAAGATCATCACTGACGGTTTCAAGATGCCGGTGCACCTGGGTTTTGGCAACCATGACTACGACGTCAAAAGGGTTTCACGCGAGATGAGCCATCGCCTCTTCGAGGCGCGAAGTTCAATACGAAGCCGTATTCAGCCCTGGACTACAAGGGTTACAAATTCATTCACCTTAATAATTTTCTTGGCAGCACGCAGGACCGCACCTCGCCGGATTTTCATCCGAACATTGGTTCGCTTGGGGAAGAGCAGCTCCACTGGTTCGAGGCTCAGCTTCAGCAGCACAAGCCTACCTTCGTCTTCATCCACTATCCGCTCATTCAGGACAAGCCAACCGAGTTCGCCGATTACGGCCTGCATCCTCTCCTGCGCAAATACCAGGACACCATTCAGCTTGTGGTCTCGGGTCACCAGCACAAGTGGGTTGACTACCATCGCGACTACGGTCCGCAACACTACATCATGGCTGCGACTCGCTACGACCCCAACGCCTACATGCTGATGGAGGTCGATACGAAGCACGTTACCTGGCGCTTCATGAACGAGAGCCTCGTCGAATGGTCGACGCACTACAGCAAGGCGTATGTCGCCAACTGACAGGCAATCGTCTCTTATACAACTTTGAAAATTTACGGAACTAAAGGATATCTACTTGGACTTGAGCTGCTTCCGCATCCCTTCCGGCATTGCCTTGACCGCAGTTCTGGCGTGCAACGCCCCCGCTATCCGGGCTCAGGCCGCCGACGCCACATTGAAGCTGAATCAAATTCAGGTCATCGGTACGCATAACAGCTATCACGCCGGTATCGCGCCCAACGAAAGCAAGGTCTGGCAGGCCAAGTATGCAGACGCTTACAAAGGTCTTGACTACCAGCATCAACCGCTTCCGCAGCAGTTCGATAGCGGTGTGCGCCAGATTGAGCTTGATGTCTACGCCGATAGCAAGGGCGGGCTCTACGCACATCCGTCCGGGCCGTCAATGGTTGCTGCTGCGAAGCTTCCGCCGGATCCTGACTTCGATCCCAATGGGGTCATGAGCAAACCCGGGTTCAAGGTGATGCACGTCCAGGACGTCGACTACCGAAGCACCTGCCAGCCCTTCACTGCTTGCCTGGAGGAGGTGCGGCAATGGTCTCGGGCCCATCCTAATCATGTACCCATCTTCATCCTGGTCGAGACGAAGCAGGGTAAACCGCGCGGCGAACTCCACCTGACCGAACCGGAGCCGTTCACCTCGAGCACCTTCGATGCACTTGATGCCGAGATCCGCTCCGTCTTCCCGGCCAATGAGATCATTGCTCCCGATGACGTGCGCGGCCACTATGGCACGCTCAACGAAGCTGTGCTCGCAGGCAACTGGCCGAGTCTTGCCAGTGCTCGGGGGAAGCTAGTCTTCCTCATGGACCAGCGTTCCGTGGGTCCTGTCTACCTTGCAGGTCACCCGTCGTTGCGTGGACGCGTCCTCTTCACCAACTCGACGCCGGGAGAGCCCGATGCCGCTTTCATCGAGCGCAACGAGGGGCCTGCCTCCGAGATCGCGGAGCTTGTCCGCAAGGGCTATCTCATTCGGGCGCGCACAGACTCCGACACCAAGGAAGCGCGAACCAACGACACTACGGTTCGCGACGCCATGATCGCGAGCGGCGCCCAACTGCTTAGCACGGACTATCCGGCCAACGAACCTGCGCGCTGGTCCGGCAACTTCGTCGTTGTGCTTCCCGGAAAGGCCGTTGCTCGTTGCAATCCGATCAATGCTCCCGCTGATTGCAATGCGACGGTGGCGAGTAGCTCTGGAAATTAGTGCGCCATCGGCATGTCTTTGATGGATCATCCTTTGACACGCCGGGATCTTCAAAGAGTCCAAGAGCGCTATTGGAGCCTCAAATGGCAAGCAACTCCGCTTTCAATACTGGAGTTCTGTGGCTTCGCGCGACGGGCATAAATCCTTGTCATGGTCCTCGGGCAAGGTTGCCGCCTTGCCTGCGCAGGAATTGCGATTGGCCTGATTACAGCGTTGACGACGATTCGGCTGATGACGCGCTTCCTGTATGGGGTCCAGCCTACCGATCCAACTACCTTTGCCGCTGTGTCGCTCCTGCTGATTGCCGTTGCGCTACTGGCCTGCTATGTGCCTGCCCGAAAGGCAATAAAGGTGGATCCAATGATCGCACTGCGCTGCGAGTGAGATAGTAAAACCCAAAATCGACACACAAATCTTCAGTGAATATCTTCAGTTCGCTAGAAGCGATTCAGTAATCTCAAGTGGCGTATTCATCAGCGCTTCGACTTCGGGGAGCGTCGGCATCGACCGCTGCGCACCTACGCGTGTCACAGAAACCGCAGCGACCGCACAGGCGAAGCGTGCAGCCTCGATCGGCGCCAAGCCCTTGGTAAGCCCATATGCGAAGCCTCCGTTAAAAGCATCTCCTGCCGCAGTCGTATCGATAGCCCGAACACGGTAGGGGGCAATAGAGGTTGGCGGCACATCTTTGCCCGCCAAGTAAATGCCGCGTGACCCCAGCTTGAGAATGAGATTGCGGACTCCTGTCTCTAGAATGCGTTCAGCCATGGCGGAGATAGCGTTGCCATCAAAGGCGTCGTCCTTCATTGGATGGCCTAGATGCTTCAGGATGGCGCGTGTTTCGGTTTCATTCGGGGTCAGCCACGTTACGTTGCGGAGGATCTCAGGTGAGAGAGCCTGTGCAGGGGCGGGATCCAGCACGAACGGCACGCCCAAGGAGGTGGCCACGGAGCCAACATGCTCCACTGTTTCCAGGGGAATTTCAAGCTGAGAGAGAATGACCGAAGCGTCGCGAAACAGGTCGAGATGCTCATCAAGGTGTTCAGGCCGCAGCGAAGAGTTGGCACCTGGAACAACCACGATTGAATTTCCTCCCCCCGGCGTCACTAGAATCACTGCCGATCCTGATGGGCCATCAACATTGCGGACCGCTTCGGTATCAACTCCAGCTTCGTCTAGTTCGCCGCGAAGCCGTTCCGCGAAGAGATCATTCCCCAATCGGCCCACCATCGCGACATGCGCGCCAAGACGCGCCGCCCCTACGGCCTGGTTGGCTCCCTTGCCTCCGGCATAGCTCGCAAAGTCGTGGCCCATCAGCGTTTCCCCTTCAGCAGGCAAGCGGGGAACAGATGCAACAAGATCGAGATTGACACTTCCAACTACAACTATTTTTTTTGCCATGGCTTCATCTTCGGTCAGTTATTTAGCAAGGAGCGGAGCGATAGCAATCGCACACAAGCCAGTCAAGAAAAGCAAGAACATCCACGGGATCAACTTGCGGGCCGCCCTGGGGGCTGACGCAAACTCGCGCCAGACGAAGACACCCCAAACGGCCGAGACCATTGTGGCCCCTTGGCCGATGGCGTAGGAAACGGCAGGGCCTACTAAGTTAGCCTTGGAAGCGACGAAGCTGGAGACAGCACCTGTGCACCAGATCATGCCGCCGAGCAAGGCCCAAAAATGCCATGAACCTTTCGTCTTCAGGTATTGCGCGAAACTCGTGGAAGGCTCGCCTGTAAGCGAGTGCCCCATCAAAAACGAGTTCAGCGGCAGCGAGCATAACGCCACGCCAATGGCGAAAATGAAGCCCACAGCGTAGGGACCAAGTGCATGATCTCCAAGGGTCGACTTCGCGACAAACGGATAGAAGATGCCCATCAGCACGCCGCTCACGATACTTAAGACGACGCCGCGTATACTCGTAGGGTTGCTAGACTCACGACGTTTATAAGCGAGAGCATCCAGCATGATCGCAACTGCGACTAAAGCCACTCCGCCAAAGATGAATAATGGATTGCCTGCCGGATGGATTGCGTAGTTCAGCATCACGCCCACTATCAGCGCCAAACCAATCCCGACGGGGAACGCGACTGCCATGCCGGCAAGATCGATCGCGGCTACCAAGAGCAGGTTCGCGACGTTGAAGATCACGCCCCCACTAATCGCGTAGAGAAGATGTGCTGAATCCGCAGCACGAAGATTCGCAAGAAAAGATGCTGAATCAGTGCCTAAGCTTCCTAAGGTAAATCCCCATAACAAACTGCCGACAACAATCCCAGCGACATAGTCCCAATAGAACAGAGAGAAGGGATACCCTGCGGTAAGCTTGCGCGTATTTGCCCACGATCCCCAGCACAGCATGCTGGCCAGCATGAACAGAAGAACTACGGTGTACGCCTGCGGTTGATACACAGAATCATTCTCCTGAAAGCGAGGTGGCACTTAGTGTATACAGACACTTTCCGCGTGTTCCGAAGAGTGCGCGAGAAGAGCGTGGCGGAAGAACCGTTGCGATTCTTCCGCCGGCCATTGCGGTTTAGAAGCGTATGCGACCGACAAGTCGTAGCCCTCCACGGTTCTTCGGCAGATCGGCGAACTGGATTCCGTTGTCGGTGAGCACGGTGTGGATGCGATACGGAACGGCTTCGACGAGTGCTTCGAGGAAGGCAGCGGCCGCCTGCAGGTGGACGGCTTTTGCGAGAAATTTCACCCTGCGAACCTACATGATCTACAACTATTGCGGACTGCCCAATATCGGGTTGCCGCGCAACGAGGAGGCATTTGCGCGCGCGACCAGGTTTATCCAGCAGAACCTGGCGGCCGGCAAACTGAAGCCCATCATCGCGAAGACCTTCCCTCTAAGTAAAATCCGCGAAGCGCACAGGTATATGGAATCGAATCAGCAATTGGGCAAAATTGTCGTCACCGTCTAAGGCACCCTTCCGCTTGTCATTCTGAGCGTAGCGAAGAACCCCCGCATTTGCCGTTGTCGTTGCTTTTGCCGTTGCCTTTTTGCCGTTGTCGTTGCATCTGGGTAGCCCA
>Ga0137391_10003806_pt1 | contig 11496 bp, 12 predicted proteins | sample 15con2h24BmetaG_FD_101399 | JGI IMG/M metagenome (GOLD analysis project Ga0137391, IMG submission 101399) | Vadose zone soil microbial communities from Angelo Coast Range Reserve, California, USA - 15con2h2.4B metaG | ecosystem: Environmental > Terrestrial > Soil > Vadose zone > Saprolite...
CCAGTGCCGTCCGTACGACGCTCGTTGTGGAGTGAAGGCCATTTGCGAAGAACAGCCGGCGCATCGAAATTAACGTGAGCCTCAGTACCCCCCATCGGTCCTGCTCCTTCGGTTCCTCCTTAATATGTTTGCGCTTGGCGATTATTCCCGAGCGATGCGCACACTTTCCCTAAGATGGGGAATTGTTTTTTAACCAAATTAGGTTGTTCTTTGCCTCCGTCTCACCCCCTCAGGCCAAGCGTCTCGCGAAGATGGGAGATTGACGCCTTTCCAAAATCCGGAAGGGCAAACAATGCCTCGTCCGACATTTCGCGCACCTCCCCGACGGTCTTCAGGCCGGCCGCGAACAGCGCGTCCTTTATCCGCGTCGGGAATTGGACTTCACGGATTGGTGTGTCATCCGGAAGCTCTGGCGTGGGCTCAAGCTCGCTCATCTTCCCTACGACTCAGGCAAATCGACCCGATCCTCACGAAACTCGGATGGGCCCCTTGGTGAGCGGCGACGTCTAGGAGTTGGCTCTGCCGGGAAACAGCCTGTCGGTGGAGCGATTGAGACGCTTCTCCGAGCCCCTCGCGTCGCTCAAATGCCCAACCAGTTCGCCGGACGGGCGATAGATATTGAGCCCTTTCAGAGTGTAGAGTTTTTTGCCCGTGAGGTCGAAGATGTCCGGGCCGTGCACCACGCCAACCTGGATGCCGTCGCTATTGAAAATATTGCCGCTCACGATCGACCTCCTATCGAGGTTCCAGAGGAAAGCTGCGCTTTTTGGACGGCAATAGCCAGATAAATCGCGCTATCTATCGCCCAATAATCCCGACCGCGAGCTGTACGATTTCGCGTTCATCGTCTTGCAGAAATGATGGAGCAGCTTAGGGCCGGGCTACTACGCCGGCTTCGAGCCATGAAGCACCGGCGCCGATCAATCCTACCGGACGGCGGCGCCTGATTCCGAGTGGCTGACCGCTGCGCCCTCAGGACGCGCGTTTGTTCGCAGTTTCAAGTACCAGCGCCGATCGCGGCGCGCATACAGCGAACACAGGTCCCATTCCCTGGCCAAGTGCGCGCCATCGGGCGTCAACGATGACAAGCCGGCTTCGTGGAATGCGAGGCCGGCGCTTACCAGGTCGCAACGGCCAGCCTTGCTCGTGATGTTGTCGTCCGACGTTGGGCCCTCCACGAACAACTGACCGAGGACGCTGACGGCGCATGGCGACAGCTCAAGCTTGCTCGCGATCATTGGTTGGCTGTCGCGCATTGTTGCCGCGCCTTTCCGGAAGAGGTGATCGGTCGGCATCATGGCTGATTCGTCGACACCAAAGAAAACCGGAGAAGTACGGTGTCAGTGCTTGGGACGGTGGGCCAAACAGTACTTGGCTGTCCTAAAGTCCTTGGGATCTTGACGACGGACCCAATTGCGAACCGCACTCCGATGGCAAGTCATGCAGTCGCCGGACTTTTCCGATACTGGGACCCCGCGGCCAAACCCGCACCAGTGGCCTTCTTAGAGTCGTGCAGAGGCCCATCGCTTGATCGGCGCCGATCTCACCGGAAGGCGTAACCGGCAGTGGCTGGCGAGCCATCGCCGGCGGCTGAGGCGGCAACTAATTATTAACCATATAAGCCCATGATTTAAGACAACTTTGGATGGGCAACTGCGCAAGAGCCGTCCTTGGATCGTCCATGCGACGGCTCTTTTGTTGGTCCACGGTGAGGAAATTTTGCGACTGACCTGACACCGTAGGAACGCAGGTGGCTGAGACACTGGATAAAGAGAAGCGCCCGAAAAACCAGTCTGCGACACTTCACCGGGCTTCGAGCCGAGCGCCCGCGATCGTTATATCACTAACTTTCTTCGCCTTGGCCTTCATAAGCGCAGCCACCGCCTATGCTTTGTCGAATTTCAATCGCTTTGCTGAACGGTCTCCACATGAGCCGGCTTCAGCGCCAATACCAGATCCCGTCATTAGTGCGACGCTGAAGGATATTCAGTTGGCACAACAGCAAAACGCCGCTGTGTTGGAGTCGCTCACGCAGAGTTCCGCAGTTCAACAGACGGATCTGAAAAGAATATCCGATCAGCTCTCTTCGCTAGCGGCGCGCGCGGATGCTCCACAAGATACGCCGGTGACGACTTCCGCGATCCCACAGCCAAATGATCGCGCCCGAGCCGGCAGGACGTCGCACAAAAAACCTTCTCGATTGCCTAGACCTATAGGACCCGTCTCGGTTCGAGGCGCCCCATTGAGTCCAGCGACGGAACCTGGATCACGCGCAGAATAGGCCTGTGTAGCTAGTGGCGCGGGGCTTCGGTCCCGCGCTCACACCGCCGGCGCAGGCCTCAAGCCTGTCGCTTTAACTCGGCGGGTTTTTCTTTTGGCTTTGCCGGGCGCGGCCAGCTCTTGCCTGCCTTTCAAACTGACGTTTAGGCGTGGTCGGCAGGTTCGGTCGGAAGAATCTTGCGGCCCACCGCTCTTCGCACCTTCTTTGAAAATCCAGAGGGATGACACTCATAACAACTCCGGTTTCAGTACTTCCAGGCGCTCAATCACCAACAGCTTTCTTGGAGTCGTGGGGAGGGCAACGGGAAGTTGGGTTTGCACAACGAGAGTTAAGCATTTTGGGTGATCCTATTCGTTGCTCGGCCGAGAATTGAAGTGCAGCAGATCGAAATCCTGCCATTGCCGTTCGGCATTGCGCACTCCTTGCCTTGCCCGTTCGACATTGACGCTCTCCAACTCCGCGCAAATACCCTCGACAACGGATAGGCCTGGAACAAGAGCCGGGAAGAAAGACGTTCCTTCGGAGGGGACAATGAGCGAATGGTGGGCATGTTTTGCGACCGGCGAGACGGCAGCATCGGATAGCAAGCAGACTGTAGCCCCTCTTTCGCGTGCCTGACGCCCTGCAGTGATCGCAACGTTGTAAAGGCGCCAAAATGTAATGATGATGACGACATCGTCGGAGCTGACGTCGGAGAGGCCGTTGGCGGTTGCCACGGCATCATCGTAGAACTCGCAGCGATAACCTGCGACGCCGGCATGATGCGCAAGGATTCTTCCCACACCGGCGAAGCTGCCGCATGCAATGATCAGGCGACGATTGGATTTTGCGATCAGCGTGGCGAACGCCTTGACCTTGTCTCGATCCAAGCTGCGGCGGATGTGATTCAGATCAGCTATCTGGCGGTTCAAAGCATCGTCAAACGGAAGACCGCTTGATCCCGCATCATGGACAGTTGCGAGTTCCGGCGCTGTCAACAAACCTACATAACGCGTCCGGATTTCCTGGCGTAACTCCGGCCAGCCAGAAAACCCTAGCGCCTGGGCTGCCCGCGTCACAGTAGCCGTATTGACCCCCGCATCTTGCCCGAGATCAAAAGCCGAGGCGTAAGACGCGAACTCCGGTCGCGATATCGCAGCCTGGATGACATCATGAGCGCCCCTGGAGATTTTGTGCAGCCGCGCCAGGGCGCGGAGCCAATCCTCCACCGGCTGATCAATAGAAAGCTTCTCTGCAACGTTCTTTGCTCTTGACATTTACCCGCCGAGAATATGCAAATTGCGGTGCATGGTTACTTGGGGTGATGCCGGCGTGCAAGCCCAACGTCGTGCGATGGTCTGTTTCGACTAAATGTATCCAATCGATTGGATTGAATTCTGTATAAGGGACGATCATGTCGGACATCGCAGAACGCCTTGAACGGTTGCCATTGGGGAGATTTCATTACCGGCTGCTGCTGATGGGCGGGCTTGGCTATATGTTCGAGGCCGTCGATGCGGCGATCATCGCATTCCTGCTGCCGGTGCTTCGAACTCAGTGGCATTTGACGAGCGTCGAGACCGGCCTGCTCGCGAGCAGCACCTATTTCGGCTTTCTCGTCGGCGCGCTGGTCGCCGGCGGAATCGGCGATCGTTACGGCCGCCGAAGCGTGATGATGTGGGCGCTGGTGTTGTTCTGCGCTGCTGCGCTCGCAAGCGCCTTCGTGAACGATTGGCATCAGTTCTTCGCGCTGCGCGTCGTCGGCGGCGTCGGAATGGGCGCGGAAGCCGCGATCATAGCACCTTTCCTCTCGGAATTTGTCAGCGCCGGGCGACGCGGCAGCTTTACGGCTTCCCTTGCGGGTTTCTTCTCCTTCGGCTTCGTCAGCGCGGCCTTGATCGGCTATTTCATCGTTCCGCTCGATGAGAATGGTTGGCGGTACGCCTTAGTCGTGACAGCGTTACCGGTCGCCCTCGTCCTGTGGTGGCGGCGGGCGCTCTACGAATCGCCGCGATGGTTGCAAAGCCGCGGTCGGCACGAGGAGGCCAACGCCGTCGTGTCGCGCATCGAACAAGAATTCACGGACCGCGGCATCGTCCTGTCGGCACCGCACCGTCAATCGACGGCCGTCGCCGCCGCCAACAACTTGTTCTTCGAGAGTTTCAAGGTGCTGTGGTCACCCCAACTGCGTCGAATTACAATTATGTCCTGGCTTCTCTGGGTGTCCGTGACCTTCTGCTCCTACGCATTCTTCACGTGGATACCTGGCCTCCTCGTCGAACGCGGCATGACGATCACGAAGAGCTTTTCGTTCTCGATCATCATCTATCTGGCCCAGATCCCCGGCTATTTCTCGGCGGCGTGGGTATGTGAACGGATCGGCCGCCAGTACACGATCATCGGGTACATGATTTTCGCCGCGCTCTCCGCGATCGCCCTCGCATTCGTTCAATCGGACTCCCAGGTCGTCGCGATGAGCGTGTTGCTCTCGTTCTTCATCAACGGCGTCAATGCCGGTGAATATGCCTACACGCCTGAGGTCTTCCCGACCCGCGTGCGGGCAACCGGCGTGGGGACGGCTTCGGCGATCGGCAGGCTGGGGGCCATCGCTTCGCCCATCCTGGTCGGCTACCTCTATCCCATCGCAGGTTTCGCTGGCGTTTTCGGAATGACGACAGGAGTCCTGCTGACCGGCGCCCTGTCGGTGCTGCTTCTCGGCATCCCGACCAAAGGCCGTTCTCTGGAAGACATTGAGGCCGCCGAGTTCGGGAAAACGGATGTCCCCAATAAGGTCGTCGAGCAGATGTCTTAGCGACAGCCATTGGTCTTGAATACCAACGGTCATCCTGCAGCTCGTGGCGTCCCGGGTCGCCACGACGGAAGCGGATCCATGAACATCATCGATCTCCTACGCACCCTCGCGGAACCGACCCAGCCCACGCGGCTATTCGTCGAGCTCGACAACGTAACGAAGTCTCTCGTTGGTCACCGACTCTTCACCTTGCTTTATGTCGACGGTGAAGAGGTCGCGCGGATCTATTCCAGTCGCCCGGAAGAATATCCTGTTGCAGGTCGCAAGCTTATGGGGCCGACGCCTTGGGGTGATCATGTCTTGAAAGCGCGCAAACCCTACCTTGGACATGACAAGGCCAGCATCCGTTGGGCCTTTTTCGACCACGCATTGATCGAAAGTATGGGACTTGAATCCGTCATCAATATCCCGGTGGTCTACGGGGGCGAATGTATCGGCACGATGAACCTCCTCGACGTCGAGCACCATTACCGCCACGAACATGTCACGCTACTGACGCCGCTGGCGCCGCTGCTGATTCCCGCCTTCCTCGAAGCCCGCCGCGGCACGCTCTGACGAAAGTACGACTATGACAACCGTGCTGCTCAAGAATGCCCATATCGTCGATGGAACCGCTTCGGAGCGCTCGGATCGCGTGAATGTCCTGATCGAAAACAGCATCGTGCGAGATATGGGCAAAGCCGTCTCCTCCGCCAGCGCCAACGTCATCGACGTCGCCGGCCGAACGCTGATGCCGGGCCTGATCGATTGCCATGTTCACGTGACCGCCGTCGTCGCAAGCCTTGGCGCCAACGCGAAATTGCCCGACTCTCTGGTGATGGCACGATCGATTGCCGTGATGCGCGACATGCTGCACAGAGGATTTACGACCGTTCGTGATGTCGGCGGAGCGGATTTCGGCTTGAAGCAGGCGGCAAGCGAGGGTCTTTTTCCGGCGCCCCGCCTGGTGATTTCCGGCAAGGCATTGAGTCAAACGGGAGGTCACTGCGATTTTCGTGGCCGCTACGACGACACACCAGCGCCGAGGACTAGAATCCCACTGGGATCGCTCGGACGCGTTTGCGACGGCGTACCGGACGTGCGTCGTGCCGCCCGCGAAGAGGTGAAAGCAGGTGCTGACTTCATCAAGATCATGGCTAACGGCGGCTGCGCCTCGCCAACGGATCCAATCCATTTCAACGGCTTCTCTCGCGAGGAACTGAACGCAGTCGTCGAGGAAGCTCAGAACGCCAGTACCTACGTCTCCGCCCACCTTTACACCGACGAGGCCATTTCCCGTTGCGTCGAAGCGGGCGTTCGCTCCCTGGAGCACTGCAATCTCATCAAGTCCGAGACAGCGAAACTTGCGGCCGAAAGAGGATGCATCGCGGTCCCAACATTGGTGACCTACGACCGTCTGGCCAGCGAAGGTGCCAGTCTCGGCGTGCCGCCGGATGCGATCGCGAAAGTGGAGGACGTTCGGTCGGCGGGAATGGAATCCCTTGAGATCATGGAGGATGCCGAATTGCTCATGGCGTATGGGTCGGATCTTCTTGGCGAGATGCATCGTCATCAGTCGGAAGAATTTGTCATCCGCGGACGGATTCTGCCCGCGCACAAAGTGATTTCAGCCGCGACGAGCGTGGCCGCGAAGCTGCTCGGGATGGAAGGGCTGATCGGGACGATCGCCCCGGGTGCTTTCGCGGACCTGGTTGTCGTCGACGGCAACCCGCTTTCTAACCTGTCCCTGCTGACACAACAGGGAGCGCACATCTCGCTGATCATGCAGGGCGGCAAGGTCATCAAGAATATCACGCCACGCTGACGGTTGAGACAGACGAGCCGCACATAGGGCAATCAGGCAAGCTGAAAGCCGTAAGCGAGCGGGTCGCGGTCATCGACGTAAATCGTGTTGTGACCGATTACGCGCGCCCAGCCAGCGATGCTCGGCAGGATCGCGGGACTGGACCCGACACGACTTTCACCTTCGACCTTGCAGTTGAAGAGCGTGCCGATAATGCTTTCATGCACAAAGGTCTCCCCGATACCGAGGCGCCCCTTCGCGACGAGTTGAGCCATGCGGGCCGACGACCCGGTGCCGCACGGCGATCTGTCGATCGCCTTGTCGCCATAGAAAACGGCGTTGCGGGCGTCTGCGCCGGCCGCTTTGGGTGCGTCGCACCACATGACGTGGCTGACGCCACGGATCCGGTCATCTTCGGGATGCACCGGCAAGAGCGCGCGCTGGGCAGCTTGCCTGACGAGCGGACTCAGCCGAACGATCTCGTCGGCGGTCATTGCATCCAAGCCCGCCCAGTTCGTCTGGGGCTCGATGATGGCGTAGAAATTGCCGCCGTAAGACAGGTCGATGGTCAGTGCTCCCAGGCCCGGCACCTCGATAACGATGTCGGCGGAATGGAGGTAGCTCGCGACGTTGAACAGACGAACCTGCTCGACGTGTTGCCCTTTCCTCTCATATTCGATCAGGACACGGCCGGCAGGCGCCTCGATCGCAATTCGGCCCTCCTCGCGCGGAACCAGGAGACCTTCTTCGATCGCCGCAGTCACCGTTCCGATCGTGCCGTGCCCGCACATGGGAAGGCACCCGCTCACCTCGATGAAAAGGAATCCGATCTCGCAATCGTCGCGACTTGAAGGATAGAGGATCGTGCCCGACATGACATCGTGCCCACGCGGCTCGAACATCAGGGCGCGCCGGACCCAGTCGTGATCACGAACGAATATCTGGCGCTTTTCCGCCATCGAGACGTTCGGAAGCTGCGGGCCGCCGGCAACCACGACACGAACGGGATTGCCACAAGTGTGAGCGTCAACGCAGAAGAAGGTATGACGAGCCATGATTGTTTCATCACCGATTAGTTGAACCGAGAGATTGCGTAGGGCTCCATGTCCAGCGGCGGACGTCGGCCCGCAACAAGATCGGATACGAGCTTGCCAGTGGTCGCCGCTTGGGTCAGCCCGAGATGGCCATGCCCGAATGCGTAGAAGACCTGCGCGTGGCGCGGTGACACGCCGATGACCGGGAGGCTGTCGGGCGTCGCGGGACGATGGCCGGCCCAGCTCGTGCCCCCTTCCGTCTTAAGACCGGGGAGATAGCGCTTGGCAAGGATCGCGAGCGCTTCCGAGCGCCTGAAGTTCGGTTTTGCCTCGAGGCCCGCGAATTCGGCGGCCCCTCCGATCCGCAAACCGCAAGTCAGCGGAGTGGCCACGAACTTTCGTTCTGCGAAGATGATCTCACGGGTGAGGCTCACGCCTGGGTTCGGGATCGTCGAATTGTACCCACGCTCGCTTTCCAGGAGCACGTAATCGCCGAGTTTCCGGGTCAAAGCCGCAGACCAGGCGCCCGCAGCAATCACGATATTCGAACCCAGAATCGACCGCCCATCGCTCAGGGTGACACGCGCCTGACCATCATCTGCTGCAACATCGATCACGTCCCCGCTGACGATCGTCAGACCGTTGTCGTGAAGCCACCGCCGCAGCGTATCGACGAGACGCTTGGGATCATTGACGTGCGACCATTGCGGGGTGAATACGGCGCGCCGTACGATCGGCCCCAAGGCAGGCTCTAAGGCGCGGGCCTGGTCTCCATTCAATTCCTCGACCTTAATTCCATGGCGCCGCTTGAGGGCCCATTCCTCTGCATCTCTTCGAAAACTTTCCTCGGTCTCGTAGACGGTCAGAGCGCCCTTTTCATTCAATTCGGACACGAGCCCAGTCTCGGCAAGCATCGGGCGGAGGTCGTCGTAGACCCGGCCGTTCAGGGCCGAGAGCGCCGAGGCGATGCGATCGACCTCGGCCGCACGGCCCACGCGGGAAAAGCGCATCAGCCATGGCAGAAGCTTCAGGGCATGCGAGGGACGAATGGCCAGCGGACCCAGCGGGTCGATCAGCCAACCCGGCACCCGCCAAATCAAGCCGGGAACCGATGCAGGCACGACTTCCGTCACCGCAATCCCGGCGGCGTTGCCGTAAGATGCCTTGTCTCCTTCGGGCGCACGATCGATAACGATTACGGCGACGCCTTGCCGCCTGAGGTGATAGGCGACGGAAAGGCCGACGATCCCTGCGCCCACGATCATGACCGGTTCCGACACGATTTTCGTTTGCTCCGACTTGCATTGCTGGAGCCCCGGCCTCACGGCCAAGACGCGAGCGTGCCTCACGCGGCCTTGCGTGAGCGGCGCTCGAGCTTACCGATCGCGGACCTGATGGTCGAGGCGACGAACTCTCGTTCCTCACCGACGAGAGGGAGGCGCGGCGCACGTGTCCATTCCGGGGCGCCGTAGACGATGTGCTCGGCGAGCTTGATGTACTGGACAAGTTTCACATGCGTATCCAGGTGGAATGACGGCGTCAGGATATGGTAGAGTTCCCGAGCCTGGGAGAACTTTTCCTCCGCGCAGAGATTGAAGATCCGCACGCACTCTTCCGGCCAGACATTGGTCATGCCGGACACCCATCCGGTCACACCGAGGGCTGAGCTTTCGACGATGAGATCATCAACCCCGCAGAAGATGCTGAAGCGGTTTCCGAGTTCGACATACATATCCGTGACGCGGCGAATATCGCCGGTTTCTTCCTTGACACATACGATCTCGGGAGTGTCAGCGAGCGCCTTGAGAACCGAAGGTGTGACATCGACGCCGTAGGCAATCGGATTGTTGTAGATCATGATGGGCAGGGATGAGGCGCTGGCGATGCCCTTGAACCACGCGGCGGTTTCGCGATCGTCGGTCTTGTAGCCAAGGCTCGGGAACACCATCAGCCCCTGAGCCCCAAACCCTTCGTACGCCTTGGCGTTCGCCCGCGCGGCGACGAGATTCGTCTCAGCCAACCCGGACAGTAGCGGAACACGTCCATTCACAACGTCGGCGCTGGCGCGGATGATGGCTTCGCGCTCCGGCAACGTCAGGGATGCGTTTTCACCTAACATCGGGAGAACGATGACGCCTGATACGCCTGCCTTGATCAGGCGGTCGATGCTCAATTGGGTGGCGAGGACGTCCACGCCGCCATCTTGAGTCATCTTCGTCGTAACCGCGGGGAAAACGCCAGCCCAGGTCTTCATTGGATAGGGTCTTTCAAGTCGTTGATTGTTGATATGTATCCAATCTACAATGATATTATCGACATGTCTACTTTAATCCGATCGACGGATGGTTTAACCTGTGCCCACGAAATGGGCTGCTTCCTGAACCCGCGAGCTAAATCGGCGATTGGATCCAACAATTGAGATGGAGAAGGCCAGAAAATGCTGAAGGACCCTTCCCGACCGAAGACTCACAAGATCAAGCGTCAGAGCCTTCCTGAAACGCTGGCCGAGTCACTGCGCGAGCGGATTCTAAACGGCGAATTCGGGGAGGGGGATCCGCTGATCCAGGAAGCGATCGCCGAGGAATATGAGGTAAGTCGGATGCCGGTCCGCGAGGCTCTCCGACAGTTGGAGGCACTTGGCCTTATCGTGATGCAAACGCACAAGGGCGCAGTCGTGACGTCGATGCGGCCGGAAAAGATCACCGAGCTTTTCGATCTGCGCGTGCTGCTTGAGTGCGACATCCTCCGGCGAGCATTGCCGATGTTTGATCAGGACCATGTCAAGCGATCGGAAGGAATTTTGATTCAACTGGAGGACGCCTATCATCGTTTGAATATTGCATCGTGGGGCGGCCTCAATTGGCAGTTTCACAAGTCCCTCTACCTGCCTGCGAATAGACCCGAGACGTTAGCCGTCATCGAAGCTATCAACGTTCAAACCGATCGCTTCATTCGGTTGCAACTGTCGATGAGTGGCGCGGCCGCCGTCGCAAATGCGGAACGTGAGCACCGCGAACTTCTTCGGCTCTGCGGGGAGCACGACACACGGGCCATCGAATATTTGAAGATGCACATCGAGAACGCGGGGAAGATGCCGATTCCCCCTCAAAGGACCGCTGACGCGGCCTGATATTGACCTGCCTCCCCCACATCAGCCGAGCCTGCGATATCTTCTCCAATCCCCGACATGATTGGGTTCATTGCAAGCTTCTAAGCCTAAGCGCCCACCCGTCAAAGCCAATTAAACGGCTGATGTTGCGGCGTGACGAGAGCAATTTGCCGTGGTTTGGAAAGGGCGAGATGCTGACCCAGGTCAGCGCATTTCGAGGAAGATTATCCTTGCCGCGGGTTTGCGGCCCGAACTGACCTTCACCTCATTCGGCCGCCACGAATAGCAATCTCCATAAATACTATTCCCGGCCCGAATGATCTACCGTACCTGTTTGGGCCGATGGAAGCCCACGCCATGTTCCAATCATGGTCCGCATTTCGAAAGACCACGCTGGCCGCTTGCAGCCGCATCCGAAGCGCAACGTTGAATCGCGCTATCCGGTCGCGAACGCGACGGCGTCGTCGTCACCGATGGAAATCCCAACCTGTGCGCCGA
>Ga0137391_10003808_pt1 | contig 11492 bp, 10 predicted proteins | sample 15con2h24BmetaG_FD_101399 | JGI IMG/M metagenome (GOLD analysis project Ga0137391, IMG submission 101399) | Vadose zone soil microbial communities from Angelo Coast Range Reserve, California, USA - 15con2h2.4B metaG | ecosystem: Environmental > Terrestrial > Soil > Vadose zone > Saprolite...
AAGCGGTCGAGGTCCAGGAGCAGCGCGGGCGTGGGAATTTCCGGTCGGGTCATGGCGCGGCGAGCATACCACGGCGCGGTGTATCATCGCCGCCATGACAATGCCCACGATGACTCATCCCGGTACGGTGGACTGGTCGGGGGAGAACCCCGGGATGTATTTAAAGGAGAAGGTCGACGGGCCGTTCTCGACCCTGGTCTCCTTCTTCCGCGTGGTCGCCTCGCCGCACGGCCGCGGCCACGCCCTCGTCCTGCTCGAGGCGCCGCTGCTGCACGGGAGCTATCCCGAGGCACTCAATGTCTGCGTCACCGACAACGAGTCGCTGGCGCGCTATCTCGTGAGCGACTTCGCCGCGCACTTCGGCGCCTTCAAGGGAGCCGAAGCGCTCGAGTACATGGACTATGTCAAGCTGACGGGTGTGGCTGCCTCGGGTGATACGCGCTCGGCCTACATGGAATGGGTCAAGGGCGAGGGCGTCGAGGCCACGCTGTCCTGGGAAAATCTCGGCGAGCCCTTCATGGTCAATATCCCCAAGGAGAAATCCGCGACCGGCCAACACGCCCTCTTCAGTCTCTTCGTGGACGCGCGGAAGGTCACCGCCACCGTCAATGGCCGCACCCTCAAGGGCCAGCCCGTCCCGCGCGAGTTCGCGGGCCGCCAGAGCAGCACCGCCTTCCTCGCCTACTCAGAGACCTGGATCCGCGTGTAGCTCGTACGCTAGCTGATGCTGATTTCGTCGGAGAGCTCGTTGCGGTCGTCGGGCCGCCGTGGAAAATGGCGGGCGAGCATCTCTCCCACGTCGCCGACCGCGTGCAGGAATCCGTCGCGCGGGCGTTCATTCCTGAAGTGGTCGGTGACCGCCGCCACCACGCGTCGCCAGTAGTCCTCGCCCACGCGCTCGTGGATCCCCCGGTCGCCGATCACCGCAAGCTTTCGGTCGGTGACCGCCACGTAGATGAGCACCCCGTGGCGGTCCGCCGTCTTGTGCATCCCCAGGCGCTCGAAGACGGCCACGGCCTTCTGAAGCGCGTCCTCCTTGCACCGGTGATCGAGGTGCACGCGGATCTCGGCTGAGGTGCGGCCTTCGGCCTCGCGCACCGCATGCGCAATCGCCGCCAGATCGTCATCGCTCAGGAACTTGCGTACCCATCGAGGATGCCGCGCCATCACCAGTCTCCGCTCGCGCCGCCGCCGCCAAAGCCCACGCCGCCCCCGCCGAAGTCTCCACCCCCGCCTCCGCCACCTCCACCGCCTCCACCACCGCCCATGAAGATGAAGGGCCCGCCACCGCCCCACCCACCGCGCCCACCCGTCCAGCCCTGGCGCCTGGCATTGGCGAACATCGCGGGGAGGATGATAGAGCCGAGACCAGCCAAGACGATGGCCAGGAGGAAGAGGGAATAAAGGCTCGAGCTCTGCTGTCGTTTGGCCGGCGTCGCACCCTTGTAGGTGCCCGCAATGGCCTGATCGATCGCGTCGAGGCCCGCAGCGATGCCGTCGGCGATCTTCCCCTCGCGGAAGCGCGGCGCGACGGCCTGGCGCAGGATCTGGCTCGAGATCGCATCGGTCAGCTTGGACTCGAGGCCATAGCCGACCTCGAGCCGCATCTTCCTGTCTTCGGTGAAGACCAGGAAGACCACGCCGTTGTCGAGCCCCTTCTGTCCGATGCGCCAGGCCTGCGCCAGACGGATGGAGTAGTCCTCGAGGCTCTCGCCCTGCAGCGACCGGAAGATCGCGACGACGACCTGGTTGCTGGAGCCCTGCTCACGGGCGCGGAGCTTGTCCTCGAGCCGCGCCCGGTCCTCCGCCGACAGCACGCCGGCGTAGTCGTTGATCCGACCGCCGGGAACCTTCGGAATCGGGAGCGCAGCCTGCGCGACGGCCGCCGCGCAGAGCAGAAGCGCAAGGACAAGAAGCCGGCTCAGGCGCATGGTGCCGCCACTCGCAGGGACGCTAGAACTTCACCTTCGGCACCTGCTCGCTGCCTGGCGCCGCCTCGAAGAAAGCCTTCTCCTTGAAGCCACGAATGCCCGCCACCATGCTCGCCGGGAAGAGGCGGAGCCGGGTGTTGTAGTCCTTCACGGCCTCGTTGAAGCGCATCCGCTCGACGGTGATGCGGTTCTCCGTTCCCTCGAGCTGGCTCTGCAGCGCGAGGAAGTTCTGGTTGCTCTTGAGCTCTGGATAGCGCTCCACGGTCACGAGCAGCCGCGACAGCGCTCCGCCGAGCTGATTCTGCGCGTCCTGGAATTTCTTGAAGGCGGCGGGATCGTTGAGCAGCTCCGGCGTGGCCTTGATGCCGGCCGCGCTGGCCCGCGCCTGCGTCACCGCCTCGAGCACCCCCCTCTCCTGGGCGGCGAAGCCTTTGACCGTTTCGACCAGGTTCGGGATCAGATCGGCCCGGCGCTGATAGACATTCTGCACCTGCGCCCACTTCTCGGTGACATTGACCTCGGCCGTCACGAGCTGATTATTGACGCCGACAGCCCAGCCGATGGCTCCGATCAGGATCAGGACGATCACGCCCACGACAATCAGTGCTGTTTTCATGTTCCGAGTATACCTCCCCGTGTATTGCTACAGGTCATTCCCAGAGTACGACTGGTTGAAGGACTTGTTGCAGAGCGGGAAGTCGGGAACGATGTTCTTCAGCAGGGCATAGGACAGGGGCCGCCAGTTGAGGAATGACGGGTCCATGATCTTGACCCGGTAGAGCCGATCCGGGGCGTCGGCCATGATCCAGTGGATGATGGCCCCGCGCCATCCCTCGACGAGACCGAAGGCGGGCTCGAAGAGCGGCAGCGGGCCGAGGGGCGAGCGCAGTGGTCCTTGCGGCATCCGCGCGACAGCCTGACCGATGAGCCGTACGGACTCGCGGGCCTCCTCGACGCGGACCCGGGTCCGAGCCTCGACGTCGCCCGTCTGGAAGACCGGCACCTTGAAGTCGAGCTTGCCATAGGCCGCGAAGGGATGATCGCGCCGCACGTCGGCATCCAGACCCGAGGCGCGCGCCACGTAGCCCAGCACGCCATGATCGCGCGCCGTGCGCGTGGTCAGCCGGCCTGTCCCCTCGAGCCGGTCGCGGACGAGGGTATTGTCGAGCGCCAGCGCCACGATCTCCTCGAAATCCTTGAGCGCCGCCACCAGCTCACCCTCGAGATCGAGGCCGGCAGGGAGGTCACAGCCGACACCGCCGGGCACGATACCACCCCGGAGGAGCCGATTGCCCGTCACTTGCTTGTTGAGCCGCAGCAGCCGCTCGCGGATGCGGAAGCAGTGCGAGTGCGCGACGGCGAAGCCGGTGTCGTTGGCGATCATGCCGAAATCGGCCACGTGGTTGTACAGGCGCTCGAGCTCCAGCAAGACCACCCGCAGATGGCGCGCGCGATCGGGGACTACGGTGGCCGAGGCAGCCTCGAGCGCCTGGCAATAAGCCAGCGCATGGCCGATCGTCGTGTCGCCGGAGACGCGCTCGGCCAGCTCCACGCCGGCCTCGGGGGCGCGTCCCTCGAAGAGCTTCTCCGTGCCCTTGTGAGTGAAGTACAGGCGCGATTTCATGTCGATGACCGTCTCGCCCACCACGCTGAAGCGGAAATGGCCGGGCTCGATGACGCCCGCGTGCACCGGCCCCACGGGGATCTCGTACACGCCCTCGCCGCCCACCTCCGTGAAGGGGAACGGGCTGCCGTCGTCGTGGAAGTCCGGCCGCACGGCGTCCTTGCGAAGCGGATGGTAGTCCGCTGGCCAGAAGGCATGGCGCACGAGCGGGCGAGGATCCGGATGTCCGGCCACGACGATCCCAAATTGATCGATGATCTCGCGCTCAAAAAGCGAGGCCGGATGGTGAAAGGTCCCGAGCGATCGGATGGTAGGGCTGTCGGCGGGCAGGAGCTTCACCGCCTGGAGAAACCAGTCCTCGCGTGGATGAGCGAAGAGGTAGTAGACCTCGAAGCGCCCCGCGTCCGACCGCCGATCATTGGCGACCATGAGTCGCAGCTCCGCGCCAAGCTCGCGGCGCAACGCCTCGGCCAGTCGCCGCGCGTCGCCCGCCTTCACCTGCCCGTGGAACTCGCGCCCGCGCGCCAGGCGCAGCTCCGTGAGTACCCCCGGCAGTCGCTGCTCGAGAGCGTGCCGGACGGCCGCGATCTCCCTCATCGGCTCACGATCTCCACCGCCCGATCGAGGAGCGTCTGGAAGGCTCCGAACCCGCCGAGACCGAACGCCACGAGCAGGGCCGCGCAGAGGACGAGCGGCACGAGCCCCCACCGGTTGCTCTCGCCCACGCGAACACCGGCGGGCGGCGCGCCATACAGCATGCGATTGATCTGGGCCAGCATGGCGACCACGGCCGCCAGCAGCAGGACCAGCACGAGCGCCATCAGCCACGGGTGCCCGGTGGCGAACCCGGCGCGCACCAGCGAGAGCTTGGAGAAGAAGATGCCGAAGGGCGGCAGGCCGGCGAGCGCCAGCATGCCTGCCGCGAAGAGACCGCCCGTGACGGGCATGGCCCGCAGGAGCCCCGAGACCTCGCCCATCTCGGTGGTGTGGTAACGATCGAGGATGCGGCCCGAGAGCAGGAACATCATGCCCTTGGCCACGGCGTGATTGACGAGATGCAGGAGAGCGGCAAAGGCGCCGAGCGGTCCCAGCCCGAGCCCCACGCACATGAGGCCCGTGTGCTCGATGCTCGAATATGCCAGAAGCCGCTTGTACTGCCGCTGGCCGACGAGGCTCAGCGCGGCCACCGCGAGGGAGGCGAGTCCGAGGACGAGGAGCAGGCGATCCGGCAGCGCCGAGCCCACGGCCAGATCCACCACGACCTTCCACCTGATGATGGCGTAGAGCGCCACGGCGAGGAGCACGCCCGACATCATGGCGGAAAGCGGCGCCGGCGCCTCGGCATGGGCATCGGGCAGCCACGTGTGCATCGGCGCCAGACCCGCCTTGGTGCCGTAGCCGATCACGATGAACACAAAAGCCAGCGCCATCACCCGCGGATGCATGGAGGGCGCCGCGGCCATGAGGCTCGTCCAGTTGAGCGCCGATTCTCGCTCGCCCGCCAGGTGGACGTAGTCGAAGTAGCCCAGCACCGTGCCCACGAAGGCCAGGGCGATCCCCACCGATCCGATCAGGATGTACTTCCACGACGCCTCCACGGAGGCCTTCGACACATGGAGCGGGATGAGAAGGGCAGAGGCGATGGTGGTGGCCTCGACGGCCACCCACATGATGGCCACGTTGTTCGCCGTCACCGCGATCAGCATGGTGAAGGCGAAGAGGCTCGAGAAGATCCTGAACCGCCGCGCCTGGGCGGGCGTGTAGTGCTCGTCGCGGCCGAGGCCGGGGCCGAGCCAGGCCGCCAGCGCGGCGACGAAGCTCACGCAGACGGCCAGGAGAACGGAGAGGGCATCCACGCGCATCATGTCGCTCGGGCCCCACGTCGGCGTGGCGCCGGCCAGCACCTGGCCGGCCAACCTCAGGGCCGCCGCCAGAGAAAGCGTCGAGAGCAGCGCGCCCGCCACTCCGACTCCGCGAAGGTACGGGCGCACGAGGGCGGCCACGAGCGCGGCCACGAGCGGCGCGCCGACGAGGAGCAGATAGGTCAGACGCATGCGCGATCGCTCATTGGCTCAGCCGGTTCAGCTGCTCGACGTCGATGCTCTCGAAGGTCTCCTGGATGCGATAGATGACGATCTGCATGACCAGGAAGCCCATCAGGGCATCGAGGAAGACGCCCACCTCCACGATGAACGGGATGCCGTAGGTGCCGAGCATGGCCAGGAGCGCGATGCCGTTCTCGAGCGCCAGGAAACCGATCACCTGGGTGAGCGCCTTCTTGCGGCTGATGATGACGAACAGGCTCACGAAGATGAGGCCCATGGCGAGCGGCATGCCCGCGCGTGTGGGCAACCGGCTCACGTCGAGGATGGGCCAGGTCACGATGTAGGCCAGCACCACGAGGAGGCCACCGATCACGAGCGAGGTGGCGGTGTTGACATAGGGCTCCAGCTCGCGCGGGCTGCCGAAACGCCGGTCCATGCGCTTGAGCAGAATCGGCATCAGGATGCCCTTGAGCCCGAGGAGGATCACCGCCACCACCCAGAGCTCGCGGCTGCCGGTGACGACGGCGATGAGCCCGGCCGTCGCGGCCAGGGCCACCGACTGGGCCGCGAAAGCGCCGATGTGCGCGGCCGAGCCTCGTCGCCACAGGAGCGTGAGCCCGCAGAGCAGCACCAGGCTCGACCCGAGCACCGTGAGCTGGCCGAAGGCGGAGTCCATCGCTACCGCACCAGGAAGGACACCGTGATGGCCAGCACGGCCAGCACGAACGACACCGCGAGCAGCTCGGGCACGCGGAAGAGCCTGAGCTTGGCCACGCGCGTCTCGAAGACCGCCAACACGACGGCCAGGACCACGAGCTTGGCGAGCAGGGTGGCGAGGGCCCAGCCGAGCGCCGACGGCGTGAGCACCGTGGCCACGCCCCAGGGGACGAAGAGGTTGCCCAGGAGCGAGAAGAAGAGGAGCACCTTGAGCCAGGCCGCCCACTCGATCAGGGCCAGGTAGCGCCCCGAGTACTCGAGGATCATGGCCTCGTGGATCATGGTCAGCTCGAGATGCGTGGCCGGATTGTCCACGGGGAGCCGGCCGTTCTCCGCGAGCGTGACCACGAAGAGCGCGCCGAAGGCGAGGAGGTAGCCGGGGCTCACGGCGGCGGCGGGGTCCGCCATCGTCCGCGCGACGATCTGGCCCAGGTTGGTCGAGCCCGCGCCCAGGGCCAGGGCGAAGATGGCGAGGGCCACGGTGGGCTCGGACAGCGCGGCCACGGTCATCTCGCGGCTCGAGCCCATGCCGCCGAAGGCGGAGCCTGGATCGAGTCCGGCCAGCGCGAGAAAGAAGGTGCCGAGCAGGAGAAGATAGACCACGACCAGCAAGTCGCCGACGGGGTCGAAGGGCGACGGCACCGCGAGCACCGGGACGAGGAAGGCCACGGCCACCGTGCTCGCGAAGACGACGAACGGCGCCACGCGAAAGAGCCACGAGGCGTTGCTGGAAACAACGACCTCCTTGGCGAAGAGCTTGCGCAGCTCGAGATAGGGCTGCCACACGGGGGCGCCCCGGCGATTCTGCAGACGCGCCTTGAGCCACCGGATCAGTCCGACCAGGCCCGGGGCCAGGAAGAGTGCGAGCGCCGTCTGGGCAATCGCGACCGTGTATCCCGTCGGCAGGGGCATCAGCTCAGCTTCCCCACAGCATGAGCAGCCCCAGCATGATCACGAGGGCGGCCACGAGATAGGTCAGATAGGCGTGGAGCGAGCCCGACTGGATGGCGCGGACGCGCGCGGCCCACGCGATCACGCGATCGATGACCGGATCGTAGAGGTAGCGCTCGAACCACGGGATGATATGGGCGCGGTACGCGATGGACTGGACGAAGTAGCGCGACTCCGGGTGAAAGTCGATCGAGACGTCCTCGGTGGGGCGATAGAGCGCGGCGAAGATCCGTCGCAGCGGCTCGGCGAAGGCGGCGGCGGTGTACTGCATGCGCGGCGTCTGCGCGATGCGGCCACACCCCCACGTGTCGCTCACGCGAAGGGCGCGGCTGGCGCGGGAGAGCCAGAGCCCGATGGGAATCGCCACGAGGAGTAGGGCGAGCCCGAGCAGGATCGGAAGCGGAGAGATCTGGCCGACGGCACCGGGTGCGCTCAGCGGCACGCGGAGGCTCCAGCTGACCGTGACGGCAGATGCGGGAGGCAGGCCGGCGAGGCCGGCCACCACCCGGCCGAGCGCCGGCACCATCGCATAGGCCGCCGCGCCCAGGACGACGCACGCCAGCGCCAGGGCCGCCATCGCCACCTGCATCGACACCGGGGCCTCGCGCGCCTGCTCTGCTTCATGCGAGCGCGCGATGCCGAGGAAGGTGATGCCGAAGGCCTTGACGAAGCAGGCTGCCGCGAGACCGCTGGCCAGCGCGAGCATCGCGACGGCGATGGGCATCAGGACCGCAACTTCCCGCTGCGGAATGGAGGCGCCGCCGAGCAGCGCCTGGAACACCACCCATTCCGAGACGAAGCCGTTGAGCGGCGGCAGGGCGGAGATCGCCGCCGCGCCCACCAGGAAGAAGAGGGCCGTGCGGGGCATCCGCTTGATGAGCCCACCCATCTCTTCCATGTTGCGCGTGTGGGTGGCGTGGAGCACGGAGCCCGCGCCCAGGAAGAGCAGGCCCTTGAAGCAGGCATGGTTGATCGTGTGGTAAAGTCCGCCCACAAACCCCAGTACGGCCAGCGCGGGAAGGTCGTAGCTCAGGAACATCATCCCCGCCCCCACGCCGATGAAGATGATGCCGATGTTCTCGATGGAGTGATACGCGAGCAGGCGCTTGAGATCGTGCTCCATGAGGGCGTAGAGCACACCGAGGAGCGCCGAGACGGCGCCCAGAGTCAGCACGAGGCCACCCCACCAGGCGGGACCGCCGCCGAGCAGCCGCAAGCCGAAGAGGAGGACGCCGTAGACGCCCAGCTTGATCATGACGCCGGACATGAGCGCGGAGACGTGGCTGGGCGCCGCGGGATGCGCGCTGGGCAGCCACACATGCAACGGCACCAGGCCCGCCTTCGAGCCGAAGCCGATCAGCGCGAGAACGAAGACCAGGCTCTTGAGACCGGGGGATAGCGTTGCCGCGTGCTTGGCCAGCGCCGTGAAGTCACCCGAGCCGTCGGGCGGCAGGAGGAGAAAGAACGCCGCCAGGATGAATCCGAGCCCGAACTGCGTCATGCCGAGGTACCAGTTACCGGCATGCACCGTCTCTGGCTCCTCAGCTTCGGTCATGACGAGTAGATACGAGGTGACGGCCATCCCTTCCCAGAAGAGAACGAACCAGAGGATGTTCTCCGCGAGCGGCACCAGGCTCATGCTGAGAAGGAAGAGATTCAACATGGCGCCGGGCATTCTCAGTGACCGGCGACCCTCCCAGGCTCGCGTGTACCCGATGCTGTAGAGCGCGGCGGGAATGGCAATCGCTCCGACCACGCCAAGGAACACCGCGCTCAGCGGCTGCGCAGGGTCCTGGATCACGCCTCCCTGCAGCCACCACGGTCTCCTGGCGAGCACCACGATGATCTGAAAGCTTCCAATGTCAAAGCCAAAGACTTCCGCCACCGCGAGTGTCACCGCGCACGCGCCACCAATGATGGCGCCCGCCGCGGTAAGCCAGCGAGCGACCCAGCCACGAGCGAAGAGGAGCGCGGCCAGGGCGCCGAACAGGTAACCGGCGACCATGAGCAGGAAGATCATGAAGCTTGCGGCGCGCGGCCGAGGGCGGTGAGGATGCCGCGCAGGATGTCGGCCGGCTCGGGCGGGCAGCCGTCGACGAAGACGTCCACGGGGATGATCTGATCCACGCTACCCGCGACGGCGTAGCTGCCCTTGAACACGCCGCAGGTGTGCGCGCAGTCGCCGACGGCCACGACCAGCTTGGGCGACGGCGTGGCTTCGTAGGTCTTCCGCAGCGGGACTTCCATGTTCCGAGTCACGGGGCCCGTGACGAGGAGAAGGTCGGCGTGGCGCGGCGAGGCCACGAAGTGGAAGCCGAAGCGCTCGCTGTCGTAGACGGGACCCATCAGGCCCGAGATCTCGATCTCGCAGCCATTGCAGGAGCCCGCGTCCACCTCGCGGATGCCCAGGGCGCGGCCGAAGAGGCGCCGGGAGCGGAGGTCGACTTCGCGAACGAGGTGAACGATTTGCGGATCACCGGGGGGAAACGCCTCGGTGACTATGCCCGTCCGGAAGATCTTGGAGAGGAGGCCCATCTACTGTGGCCGGCTCCTCCTCACCTTGGACATGACAGATCTCACTATAACCGCATCAGCCGCCTTTCCCGCCGATATAGCCGAGCAGCCTGTCGCGCAGGCGAAGGGCCGCGGCCCGCGCCCGGGCCGGCCCGTAGCCGCCGCCCCCGGGCGTGCTCACGAGCACGCGGTCGCCGCGCGCGAGGACGTGCTGGCGGCGGTGATCCACCTTCTTGCCGTTGATGCGCACGTCGCCGAGGCCGCCGGCCCCCCCGCCCTTGAAGCCGGGCGCGGGAAACTTCGTCCGCTCCGCCATGAAGCTCAGCACGATGGGACGGGTGGATCCGCTCTCGACGAGGATGTCCTGGCCGAGGCCGCCCCGGTGGCGCCCGGCGCCCCCCGAGCCCGGGCGCAGCCGCTTGTAGTGGAAGAAGAGCGGGCTATTGCGCTCCGCCACCTCCACCGGCGTGCTCGAGATGTTGCTGGGCCACGAGAGCACGTGCTCGCCGTCCTTGGCGGAGGTCGCGCCCATGCCGCCGTTGAAGAAGAGGACGTTCGTGTAGGGCCGGCCGTCGTCGCGGGTGCCCGTCTGGGCCACCGCCCAGAGCGGGGAGCCCGCGCCGGCCATCACCTTGTCGGGAATGACCCTGTGGAGCGCGCCTAGGACCAGAACGGGCACGTAGTGGCCCGTCTGGGCGCGACTGACCACGGCGGCGGGGAAGCGCGGATTGAGCAGACACCCCTCCGGCGCCTCCACCTTCACGGGGCGGTACATGCCTTCGTTGTTCGGCAGGCCGGGCAGAAGGGCGCAGCGGACCGCGTAGGCCGTCATGGCATACGTGTAGGCGTAGACGCAGTTGATGGCGCGGGGCTGGGCGGGCGAGGTGCCCGTGAAGTCCGCGATGATCTCGTCGCCCTTGATCGTCAGGGCGACCTTGAAGGTGTACGGCTTCTCGAAGCCGTCGGTCTCGAAGCCGTAGCGATACGTGCCATCGGGAACCGCGGCGATGGCCTCCCGCATCGCGCGCTCCGAGCGTCCGAAGAGCTCGTCGGCGAGCCCTTCGAGCGAGTAGAGGTCGTACTCCTCCATGAGCCGCCGCACGCGATTTTCCATGAGCTCGTTGGCGCTCACCTGGGCCCAGATGTCGCCCATGGTCTGGTCGGGCGTGCGCACATTGGCCCGGATGAGCTGGATCAGCGTCTCGTCGCGCTTGCCGTCACGGATGATGCGGCTCAGCGGGATGTGGATCCCTTCCTCGAAGAGCTCGCGCGCCTCGATGGCCCGCACGCGCCCGCCGATATCCGGCATGTGCGAGGTGGTGGCGGAGAAGGCGACGAGCCGCTCACGATGGAAGATCGGCTTCACCACCGAGACGTCGCTCATGTGGCCGGTGCCCTGCCACGGGTCGTTGGTGATGAGCACATCCCCGGGCTTCAGCCCTTCCTCCCCGAACTCGCGGAGGAAGTGCCGCACCGTCGCGGGCAGGGTGCCGATGAAGGACGGGATGCTCCCCGAGTTCTGCGCGAGGGCATAGCCGCGCGCGTCGGTGAGCACGCAGGCGAAGTCATTCGCCTCGTTGGAAAGCGTGGAGAACGAGGTCCGCACGATGGCCTTGGCGGCCTCATCGGTCACGGAGATGATGCGCGTCCACAGCACCTCGAGAGTGATGGCGTCGAAGCGCGTGGCCACGGCTCGCCCCCTCACCCTGC
>Ga0137391_10003810_pt1 | contig 11485 bp, 11 predicted proteins | sample 15con2h24BmetaG_FD_101399 | JGI IMG/M metagenome (GOLD analysis project Ga0137391, IMG submission 101399) | Vadose zone soil microbial communities from Angelo Coast Range Reserve, California, USA - 15con2h2.4B metaG | ecosystem: Environmental > Terrestrial > Soil > Vadose zone > Saprolite...
ATTCAAATTCCGACGGAGCCCGCGCTGACGGTCGCGAGCATTCAGCACGGGAAGGAACTTTTCCAAAAACTGGAGTGCTGGAAATGCCACGGAAATGAAGGGCGGGGTGACGGACCTTCCGCCTCGACGCTGACAGACAGCAACGACCAGCCAATCCGGCCCTACAACTTCACCTCGGACAACCGTTCGAAGTGCGGAAAGACGAACAAAGATGTTTACAAGATTTTCATGACCGGACTTGATGGCACGCCGATGCCCTCGTTCGCGGACGTTATCAAGCCGGAAGATGCGTGGGACCTGGTTCACTTCCTGCGCACCCTGCAATACAACAACAAAAGCCCCGAGTTGACCTTGTGGCTGAGCACCAAGGAAGGCGCTGCAATTGTGAACGCTCAGAAAGTGGCAAACACGAACACCGGATCCGGAGTGAATCCGTGACCGGTTGCGGTATCAGATTGAGAGGGAGGTCTGGGATGAGTATGAAGCACGTAATGTTGGCAGGAGCGGTGATGCTCGCAGCTTCGGCTGTGGCGTTGGCCGAACCCGCCGGCGGGACCGTCAGCGGGAAAGTGACCTATGAGGGTACACCGGCAAAGATGAAGTCGATTGATATGTCCAAAGAACCGTCTTGCGCAAAGATGTACACCACGCCGCCGTTGGTCGAGACCGTGGTGACTGGTTCAGGAAACAGCCTGCAGGATGTTGTCGTGTATATCTCGGCAGGGATCCCGGACGATGCAGCGCCGTCGAATGCCGCTGTGTTCACCCAAAAGGGCTGCCGTTACATTCCGCACGTCCTGGCGTTTCAGGTGAACCAGGAACTGAAGATCGTAAATGAGGATCAGACCTCGCACAACATCCACCCGCTGCCGAAGCTGAACCGCGAGTGGAACAAGTCGCAGCCGCCGGGAACGCCGCCGATCAGCGAGAAATATGACAAGGCGGAGTTTATTCCGGTGAAGTGCAACGTGCATCCGTGGATGCACGGGAATTTCGCGGTGATGAAGAACTCGCACTACGCCATCACGGGCGACAGCGGGGCGTTTAGCCTGGCAAATCTGCCTCCGGGGAAGTACACGGTCACGGCTTGGCAGGAATCCTACGGCGATCAATCGCATGAAGTGACGATCAGCGGCAGCGAAACCAAGACCGTCAACTTCGTCTTCAAGGCCAAGCCCTATTAAAACAGGGCTTGGCAGTTCAACTCCCATGATCAGCGGTATGGGGCAAGTGCACCCAATACAAAAGATTGCCCTTGAACCGGGCAAAGGCGGGGAACTATGGGCAAATTTTTTGCGATAACTATCCTTGTGATTGCAATCTTATCGGCAATCCCCATCGTCATGCATACGTGGGAAGCGCCCGCGGACATTTCGACTCATGGGCATTTGATTGACGAGCAGATGTCGGAGACCATGGCGGAAGCGGGAATCTCTTTCCTCGCCGCGCAACTCCTGCTGGCGTTTTTCGTCTGGCAGTTTTCAAACCGCGGCACGGAGACGAAGCTCAAAAGTTTTCCAGGCGGTGCCAAGGCTTTGGTGATTGCCGCCCTGTTGGTGGTGGGAGTGGAAGTCCTGGCACTTGGAGTTTTTGGTGTAAAGGCATGGGCCGGCGTATACCTCACACCGCCCTCGGCGGACGCCATGCCAATCCAGGTTCAGGCCGGACAATTCGCTTTCTATTTTCGCTACCCCGGCCCGGATGGAAAGTTTGGCCCCCTTCACCCGGAGCGAATCAACGAAGGTTCGCAGGAATTCTTCGGCCTCGACAAGGAGCACGATGTGGAGTCGCGAGACGACATTGCGACCGCCGAGATGGCCATCCCGGTGAACAAGGAAATCCATCTGCTCATGCACGCCAAGGATGTTGGCCACTCCTTTTTTGTGCGGGAGTTGCGGGTACAGCAGGACTTTGTTCCCGGGCTGGATGTTTCCCTGCACTTCACGGCAACGAAGATCGGCAGATACGAAATTGTCTGCACCCAGCTTTGTGGCCTGGGACATTACAATATGAAGGCGTATCTCGATGTGCTTTCCAACGACGATTTCAACGAATGGCTGAAGAAGCAGGCGGCGAACCAGTAGCACTTCCCCCGCTTTCGCGCGGCGGTTGGAGAATCTTGATTTTTTGAGGTGAGCAGAAATGCACGACACGTCAGCCCACGCGGTCCAGCACCAAGCTCCGACAAGTTTTATCCGGAAACACGTTTTCAGCCTGGACCATAAGGTGATCGGCAAACAGTATTACGCACTGGCCCTGGCCGCCGCTCTTATCGGCATGGCGCTCTCCTGGATAATGCGCATTCACCTGGGATGGGGGAATGCGGCGATTCCGGGACTCCAGACGCTGTCCCCCAACGGAGCGCGGGGCGGTGTCCTGACGCCGGAATATTATCTGCAATTGATGACCATGCATGGCACGATCATGGTCTTTTTCGTGCTGACGACGGCGCCTTTCGCCGCCTTCGGGAATTACTTCCTGCCGATTCAGGTCGGCGCGGAGGACATGCCCTTCCCGCGGTTCAACATGATGTCGTTCTGGGTGACGTTCACGGCCTTCCTCGTCCTGGTCTCTTCGTTCTTTATTGGCGATGGTCCGACACTGGGTGGCTGGACACAATATGCTCCGCTGAATGCGATCGGGCCGTCGTCAGGACCGGGCCAAGGCTTGGGTGTGGTCCTATGGATGACTTCGATTGCGCTGTTTTGTATCGGCCAGTTGCTGGGCTCACTGAACTTCATCACCACCACGCTTGATCTTCGCGTCAAGGGAATGAGCCTCATGCGGCTGCCGATCAGCGCGTGGGCCTGGTTCATTACCTCCTGCATGGGCCTGACCGCATTTTCTGTGCTGATGCCCGCTTGCATCCTGGTGATTCTGGATCACGTTGCGGGGACGAGCTTCTTTGTCGCGTCGGGACTGGTCCTCAACGATCAAGTGGTCCCGCATTCGGGCGGATCTACATTGCTCTGGCAGCACCTGTTCTGGTTCTTCGGGCATCCCGAGGTTTACATCGCCATTGTCCCCGGGATCGGGATTGTTTCCCACATTCTGCTGGCAAACATGCGCAAGCAGATGCTCAGCCAGAGAGTGCTCATCTATTGCATGGGAGCGCTCGCCGTCCTCAGCTATATGGTCTACGGCCACCATATGTTTGTCAGCGGGATGAATCCGATCTCCGCGCTGGCATTTTCCTTCCCAACGCTGGTGATCACGATTCCGGCCACCATCACGGTGCTGATCTGGGTGTTCAGCCTTTATGGTTCCCGGTTGCGTATCAACTCGGCATCCCTGTTTGCCCTGGGTTTTATTTCGATGTTTGTGAGCGGCGGTGTCAGCGGATTTTTCCTGGCTCAGCCTTCGATCGACATCATGCTTCACGCCACATATTTCGTGGTGGGGCATTTCCACATGGTGATGGGCGTCGCCGCGATGTTCGGAATTTTCGCGGGAACCTATTTCTGGTTTCCCAAGATGAGCGGACGGATGATGAACGAAACTTTAGGCAAAGTTCATTTCTGGCTCAGCTTTGTGGGGACGTATTGCATCTTCATGCCATTCCATTATCTGGGGTTGGTGGGGAACATTCGCCGGTACGCGACGTTCACGGACGACTTCCTGCAGCCGCTGATCCCGGTACATCGTTGGATCACCGTCGCCGCCCTGATCACCGGCGCTGCCCAGCTTGTTTTTGTTTACAACCTGATTCACAGCCGGTTCTGGGGCAAGCCGGCGCCAGATAACCCGTGGGAAGCGACTTCGCTGGAATGGAGCACCGCGACGCCGCCACCCTGGGACAATTTTGGTGGCAAACATCCGGTCGTTTACCACGATCCCTATCAATATGGTGTCCAGAGTTCGGTTGGCGACTACGTGATGCAAGCTTCGCCGGAGCAGGTAAAGACAGATCACGAAGAGAAATAGTCAGCGGATCAACGGGCGAGAGCGTTGGCAAGAGGAGTTCAGAAGCTTATGGCAACTACGGTTCATGAACCACCGCATTTGGATCCGCGGCGCCTACCCGATCATGGGAACGGCGGCGGGGGGAATTTGGTCCCCGCGGCTGGTAACGGGCGTCTGGCGCTGGACTACTCGCCGCCGCCGTCCTCGACCGCCATCTGGGTAGTGCTTTTCGCAATTTCGATGATGTTTGCGGCGTTTACCAGTGCTTTGGTCGTTCGCAAAGGTTCATCGATGGACTGGCGCAGCTTTAAGTTGCCGTCGATCCTCTTCTTCAACACGCTTGTGCTGTTCGGGAGTAGCGTGAGCTTGGAAGTTGCGCGCCGGCGCATCGCTGCGTTCATGGGCAACATACAGGCCCATGTTGAGAGCCCAGCGCGCTGGCTGTACGTGACTTTGTCTCTCGGCATACTCTTTGTGGCTGGTCAATACGTTGCGTGGTCCCAGCTGAGGGCCGAGGGGCTCTATCTGGCCACCAATCCAAGCAGTTCTTTTTTCTATGTGCTGACGGTCACTCATGCACTCCATGTGCTGGGGGGCCTCGGCGGGCTTGTCTATGTGATGCGCAAGCTGGGCAAGTCGACGCTGCGAAGGAGCACGTTGGATGCGACGGCGCGCTACTGGCATTTCATGGACCTGCTTTGGCTGTACCTGCTTTTGCTGCTTTGGGTGAAGCTGTAGACGATTCAACATTTAGGAGGCACCGTGAGCCAAGCGGATTCGACCCTGGAAGGACACGCGACAGGCCTGTCGGTAGGACCGGCGTTCTCGATTCCTACAAAAAAGCTAGCGATGTGGCTTTTCATTATCGCCGACACCATGACTTTTGCCGCGTGCCTGGTGGCTTATGGATTCTTGCGCAACGGGTCGGCTGACTGGCCCAGGCCGTTCCACAGCATCACTAACGTCGCGCTGATGACGTTCATCCTTTTGACCAGCAGCTTGACGATGTTGATTGGATTGCGGGCGGCGCGCGCGGGGGACAAAGCTGGGGCTTTCCGTTGGACGATGATTACCGCGGGCCTGGGTATTCTCTTCGCCCTCTTGCATGTGCGCGAATGGATGGGGCTCATTCATGAGGGTATGACGCTTTTCAAGAATCCGTGGGGGAATGGACTGTTCGGGGCAGCCTTTTTCAGCGTCACGGGCTTGCATCTTACGCACGTTACCGGAGGCGTGATCGCTCTGCTTGCTGTGGGTGTGCGCTACCGGGGCGGCCGCTACAATGCGGATGACATCGAGGTCTTGGGGCTTTACTGGCACTTCGTGGATCTGGTTTGGATGTTCGTTGTGCCGTTGGTTTACCTGATGAATCTCGCTCACTAAATACCTGGAAGCTCGAGGGCAGGGCGCGGAGGAAGATACCATGACGACAGCGGAAGCAGGCAAAAGCGGGGGAATGGGCAAGGATCTGGTGGTGTATCTTTGCCTGTTGGCATTGGCGGGCTTGCAATTTGCGATAGCCTTTCAGAATATCGACACATCGCAAATGTTGGTGCGCATGCTGGCGGTTGCGATCGTTGAGGCGGGGCTCGCGGTCCTATTCTTCATGCATCTTTGGACGGAAAAGCGGGGTTTTGCTATGTTTGTTCTGGTCTTCACGATATTCGTCCTGCTGGCGATGCAATATGGCTGGACAGACAGCACGCGCATGGTGGTTGGTGCACCGTTTTCGAAATGATAGGTGAATGGAAAGCCTAGGTAGACGCGTGAGAGGCCAAACATGCTAGCAAGAATGAGGGTTGCCAGGCCGCTCCTTCTAATTGGTGTGGTGCTGATTGGACTCCTTATGCTCGCTACGCCGCACCCGACAGCTGCCCAGAGTTGCGCCCTGTGCTATACCCAGGCGGCATCCTCGGGGAGCCGCATGATCCAGGCCCTGCGAAGCGGGATTCTGATTCTCATCGTCCCTCCAACGCTCCTTTCGGTTGGCATGATTTTCGTCTTGTACCGCAAGCGCTATCAGGTCAGACCAGCGGATGATGACGCGCCCAATTCTGACAGTTGGTAGCTGGAGCGAATGGCCGCCTACGCTGATACTCTCAGAGCCTTAAACCTCGCTTGAATCGTTGACTTGTTCTTCCGCCCCTCATAGCATACCGCTCGATGAAAGAACATTCGAAGAAGCACAAGTTACCGCACCCTGCGCCGCTGAGCGCTCTGGAACACGCGCGTCCGGGCGGGATCTCCACGTTTATGAGGTTGCCGCACATCAGCGAGCCGGAGGAGCTGGATATTGCCTTGGTGGGGATTCCTTATGACGGCGGCACGACGTACCGGCCGGGAGCGAGGTTTGGGCCGAGGCAGGTGCGCGACCAATCGGTGCTGATCCGTCCGTGGAACCCGGTGCTGCAGATCAATCCGTTTGAGAAATACCGCATCGCGGACTTCGGCGATTTTCCCGTGAATCCGCTTTCCATCGAAGATACCTTCCGCCGCGTCGAGAAGCACATGGCGCCCCTGATGGACGCGAGTACCCGGTGCGCCGCGGTCGGTGGGGATCATTCCTTGAGTTTGCCGCTCTTGCGGGCCACGGCCAAAAAATTCGGGCCCCTGGCGGTGATTCAATTTGACGCGCACAACGATCTTTGGGACGAGTATTTCGGCTGCAAGCTTTCCCATGGCACCCCATTCCGCAGGGCGATCGAAGAGGGATTAATCCGCGAGCACAGTTTTTTGCAGGTGGGCTTGCGCGGACAGGTGTACGGCGAGGATGATTTTGATTTTGCGCGTAAGCATAAGGTGAGCATGATTACCGCGGAGGAGATTCACGCGGGCGGGATCAGGGTGTTCCGCGAGCACCTGCAAGCATTTCGCGGCAAGCCGGTGTACGTCACGCTGGACATTGATTGCGTGGACCCCGCATATGCCCCGGGCACAGGGACGCCCCAGGTAGGTGGATTCACCAGCGCGCAAATGCTGGAGCTGGTGCGGGCGTTGCGCGGACTGAAGATTGTCGGATGCGACCTGGTGGAGGTCTCGCCGCCGTACGATAACGGAGGAATCACTTCGCTGCTGGCTGCGAATCTCCTTTACGAACTATTGTGTGTCTTTTAGATGACCGGCCTCGCGCGCAAGCTAAGCTTGTGGAATTATTTCGCGCTGGGCTTTGGGACGATGATCGGCACGGGCTGGGTCATCCTGATGGACGACTGGCTTGGGCGTGGCGGGCCGCTGGGGGCGATGATCGGTTTCCTGATGGGCGGTATTTTACTTTTGCCCATCGGGTACGTTTACGGGCAGTGGGTGAGGCGGTTGCCGGACGCGGCGGGCGAGGCGGCATATACCGCGCAGGTGTTTCCGCCGTTTGTGAGCTACCTGACGGGCTGGATGATGCTGCTGGCGTATTTCATCGTGTGCCCGTGGGAGGCGGTGGCGCTGGGAAAGCTGGCCGCGTACATTTTCCCCCGGCTAGATACGATGGAGCTATATCGCGTGGCGGGGCAGCCGGTGTTTTTGCCGCGTCTGCTGGTTGGGCTTGGCCTCACGGTGTTTCTTGGCTACCTTAATTATCGCGGAATTCGGGCGAGTGCGGTCTTCCAGAATTGGGCCACGTCCTCAGTGCTCCTGGTATTCCTTCTGCTGGTCCTTATAAGCGCACATGGCGGCGCTCCCTCAAATTTCAAGCCGGTGTTCAGCCACACGCCGCTGGTGTCGATTCTATTGACGCTGCAGATTGTCCCGTATTTTGTTACCGGATTTGAATCCGTGCCCAAGGTGGCGGAAGAAGCGCATCCGGGCTTTCCGCCCGGCAATTTTTTCAAGGCGATCGCGATGGCGCTGCTTGTGGGTGCGGGATTTTACGTGCTGGGGGTGGGAGCGGTGTCGTATATCGCGCCGTGGCAGGGATTGCTGGGCAAGCGATTTGCGACGGCGATTGCGTTTGAGCAGGGAACGCATTCGGTATGGCTGGTGCGGCTGATACTGGGGATTTCGCTGGTGGCGTTGTTTCAGGTTTTTAACGGAAATTTTGTGGCGTCCTCGCGGTTGCTGTTTGCGTTTGGGCGGCGGGGAACCATCGCGCCTGCGTTCGCGAAGATTCATCCGGTTAACCTGACGCCGACGGTGGCGATCTTCGCGGTGGCCGGGGGAACGCTGATCGGTTTGTTGTTGGGAGACTCGTTGCTGGTGCCGGTGACGGAAGTTGGTTCCATGGCGGCGGCATTGGGTTGGTTTGCGGCTTGCATTTCGTTTTTCTTCGTCGAGTCCAGCGCCGGGTTGCGCATTGTCGCCGGGTTGGGAATGACGATTTCCGCGCTGCTTATCCTGATGAAACTTGTGCCGGCAGTTCCCGGGCACTTTACCGCGGCGGAGTGGGTCGCGCTGGTGGTGTGGCTGGCAATTGGCCTGCTGTTGCATCGCCGGGCGAAAACGGGCGCGTGAAGCCTGTCGTGTATACTTTTGAAGACGCCTTTATGGCGCAATTCGAATGATTCCTTACCTTCACATTGGTCCGGTACAACTTCCCACATTTGGTTTGATGGTGGCGCTGGCGTTGATTACCGCCGCGTACGTCCTGCAGGCGGACTTCGACCGGCGCGGGATGAACGCCGACGCGTTCACAATGATCACCATTGCCGGGCTGCTGGGAATTTTGGGAGCGAAGCTTTACCACCTCCTTGAATCACCAGCGGAATTTTTTGCGGATCCCCTACCTTTGTTATTGAGCCGGTATGGATTCGCCTGGTTTGGCGGATTCCTTGGCGGCTTCGGCGCCTTGCTGGTGATGAGGTGGCGGGCAAAGCTGCCCATGTGGGAATTTCTGGATGCGTGCTCGCCGGCGGCTTCGTTTGGTTACGCGATTGGGCGAATTGGATGCTTTCTATCGGGCGATGGAGATTATGGGAAGCCGACTTCGCTGCCGTGGGGAATGAGTTTTCCGAACGGTGTAGTGCCGACGACGGAGCGCGTGCACCCCGCGCCTTTGTACGAGTTGCTGATCTGGAGCGCGATTGGATGGCTGCTGTGGCGATTGGGAGCGCGGTTTTTGAAACGCCCCGGCCACGCTGGAGAAATTTTCTGCTATTACCTGATTTTGACCGGCGTGGCGCGCTTCCTGGTGGAGATTATCCGAATTAACCCGCCGTGGATCCTGGGGCTATCCAACGCGCAAGTCGCCAGCGCGGCCTCGTTGATTGCAGGCTGCCTGCTGCTGTGGCGATTGAAGTTGACGCGATCTACATCGCAATAAGGGTATGCAAGGACGCGACCTTGGCAGCCTCGCAGCCACTTCACTTCAAACGAGCGGTATCCCAGGCCAGCTTGTAGTAGCGCTGTTTTGACTTAACGCGTTCGGATGCGGTGAGCCGCGAAAAGAGCGAATACAACGACCATTTACGGAGAATGCGCGCACGATCCAGGAAATAGATGGCCCTGGCATGAAGAGGCCCGTAAAACTTTTTGAGATAAAGATTTCTGCTTTCGTAAAAGGCCGAAATGGAATTTGCTGATCCTGATTTGCCGCCGAGATGGATGATGGATGCGCCGGGAACAATAAAGCACTGTACCCCGTTGTTTTTTAAGGTGTGAGCAAGCGCGGTATCCTCGTAAAAGAAGAAAAAATCTTCGTCAAAAAGCGCCGGTGGCGGAATCACGGATCTCCGCAGCAGGAAAAATGCGCCCATCACGCCATCGACCCTCAGCGGGGCGGTGGCCCTCGCAATTCTCCGCTTCTGGTAACTCGCCAGAAGCTTGGCAAACCAATTGGCATAAATTGAAAAAAGAGAAGCCTTGAAGACCATTCCCTGATTGTGCCCATCCTCATATGTGATTCGGGGCGCACAGACTCCGGCATCGGGCCGTTCTTGCAGGAAGCGCCAAAGACTGACCAACGCTTCGCGATTGAGGATAACGTCCGTATTCGTTACGCAGATGTATTCACTGGTGGTTGCAGCCACACCTCGATTGATGCCACGCCCGTAGCCCAGATTTTCGCCAGTTTGGAGATAGTTGATTTCCGGGCGGGATTTCAGGAATTCCTGGGAGCCGTCTATGGAGTTGTTGTCTACTACGGTAAATGTGAACGTAAACGGGGCGTCCAAGCCGCTGAAGAACTCGGCCAAATGCTTCACGCATTCCAACGTGTTGTAATTGACCGTTATGAACGCGATGTCTACCGGCATGGCAGAGGACCCCTGAATTTTAGCGGACGATTCAGTATTCACGGTGCGAAATGTAGCATAGCTCGACTGGGAACCGAAGTTGGCCTACGGCCCAGACGGCCACCTGAAGGTGGCCGCTACGCGATGCTACTCGAGCATTTGGCGGAGGACGTATTGGAGAATGCCGCCGTGCTGGTAGTAGGAAACTTCCTCGGGCGTATCCACGCGTGCCATCGCTGTGATTGTTTTTACCGTGCCGCCGGGAGCTTTGGCTTTTACGGTGACTTGTTTGCGTGGAGTCAAGGAGGCCACTCCTTCGACATCAAAAACTTCGTGGCCGGTTAGGCCCAGGGATTCGCGATTTTCGCCGGGCTTGAATTCCAGCGGCAGGACGCCCATTCCCACCAGGTTGCTGCGATGGATGCGTTCGTAGCTTTCGGCAAGAACGGCGCGAACCCCGAGGAGGCGGGTGCCTTTGGCCGCCCAGTCCCGCGAGGAGCCGGAGCCGTATTCTTTTCCGGCGATGACGAAGAGAGGCACGCCGTCTTCGCGGTATTTCACGGCGGCATCGTAGATATACATTTTCTCGCCATCGGGCAAGTGGAGCGTCCAACTACCTTCGGTGCCGGGCGCGAGTTGATTGCGCAGGCGGATGTTGGCGAAGGTGCCGCGCATCATCACTTCGTGATTGCCGCGGCGCGCGCCATAGGAGTTGAATTCGTGCGGCTTCACGCCTTTGGCAACCAGATATTTTCCGGCAGGTGAATCGACGGCAATCGAGCCGGCGGGAGAGATGTGGTCCGTGGTGACGCTATCGCCGAGGACGGCCAGGACGCGGGCTCCGCGGATATCAGCGAGCGGCCCGGGCGCCTTGGGCATATTTTCGAAATACGGCGGCAGCTTGATGTAGGTGGAATTCTGTTCCCACTGGTAGAGGTCGCCCTCGGGAACGGGCATTGCTTTCCAGCGGGCGTCGCCTTCGAAGACTTCGCTGTATTCCTTGCGATATTGCTCCATGGAGACGGCGGCGCGAACCGTGGATTCCACCTCCTGCGGCGTAGGCCAGATTTCGCGCAGATAGACGGGCTTGCCGGCTTTGTCGGTGCCGAGCGGCTCGGTGGTGAGATCGAGATCCATTCGGCCGGCAAGCGCGTAAGCGACGACGAGCGGCGGCGAAGCGAGATAGTTGGCGCGAACGAGCGGGTGGATGCGGCCCTCGAAATTGCGATTGCCGCTTAAGACCGCGACGGCCAAAAGATTATTTTCCTTGATTGCCGCGCCGATGGCATCAGGCAGCGGGCCGCTGTTGCCGATGCAGGTGGTGCAGCCGTAACCCACAAGATTAAATTTCAGCTTATCGAGATATTGCGTGAGGCCCGCCGCCAGCAGGTAATCGGTGACTACCTTGGAGCCGGGGGCCAGGC
>Ga0137391_10003815_pt1 | contig 11481 bp, 12 predicted proteins | sample 15con2h24BmetaG_FD_101399 | JGI IMG/M metagenome (GOLD analysis project Ga0137391, IMG submission 101399) | Vadose zone soil microbial communities from Angelo Coast Range Reserve, California, USA - 15con2h2.4B metaG | ecosystem: Environmental > Terrestrial > Soil > Vadose zone > Saprolite...
GCGGTCTGGATGAAACCGATCCGGTACACCTTCCCGGTCGGCTGCACGGCGGCGGCGAGCGGCGCGGCGAGAAGCAGAAGGATGACAGCGGTGGCGAGCCGGGTAACGTTGTGCCTCACGACTATTCGTCCCCAGTAGGCAATCCACCGCAACCGAAGAGGAGCGCTTGAGTCGTCATTGTCGTCGCGCACGTCATTTGTCTGCCCAACGCGCACGCTCAGCGGCCGGGGAGCGAGCAACGCGAGCCCCCGGTCCGTTGCAGCGTGGTGTTGGGCTGCCCTCCGTAGCTACTCAATGACCTGATCCGCCCGCAGCAACAGCGACCTTGGTAAGGTGAGGTTGAGCGCCTTTGCGGTCTTGAGGTTGACGAGCAGCTCATACGTTGTCGGCTGCTCGACGGGCAACTCGCCCGGCCGCGCGCCGTTCAGGATCCGGACGACGAAGCTGGCGGCCTGCCGCGCCATGCCGACCTGGCTCGCCCCGAAGGAGAGGAGCCCGCCGTCGTCGACGGCCTCGCGAAATGGATAGACCGTGGGCAGCCGGCTGCCCGCGGAAAACTCGACGATCTTCTTTCGGTGCTGGTAGGCCAGCCCGCTGGGAGGCACGTACATTGCGTCGACCCTGCTGCGCCTGATGGCCGCCAGCGCGGCGTCAAGATGCTCAGGCTCGGTGGCCATATGCGACTCCACCGTGATCTTCAGACCCCGAACCGCCGACTCGATTGCCTGCATGGTGACGGGATTGGCTTGGCCGAGAAGGACTGCCACCCGCCTTGCTGTAGGCACCGCCTCCTTTAGGATCTCGAGCGTCTTGCTGTACGTGGCCTCGGTCGATGTGAACGCCACACCCGTGATGTTGCCTCCCGGACGCCCGACGCTCTGCACTAGCCCGATCTTCTCAGGCGCGGTCACCGAGACAAAGACGATGGGGATCATTCGGGTGGCCTGCTGCGCCGCTAAAGCCCCGGCACTCGACCAGACGACGATGACGTCGACCTTGGCGTCGGCGAGCTCCACCGCGAAATCGAGCAGTCGATCGCCTCGTCCGGCGGTGTGCCGAGTCTCAAGACGGATTGTCTTGTCGGCGACGTAACCTTGCTCGGCCAGACCCTGCTCGAAGGCCTTCATGAGAGGATTGTCGGTGGTCGTCGGCGATAGCACGCCGACCGTCGGGATTCGCGCCGGCTGAGCCTCGACAGCAAGGGGCGCGACAAAGAGCAGGACGGCCACGACACTGCTGAGCCTAGAACTGAACCGGGCTTTCCGCGTCTTCACCATGACTCACTCTGATCGTCTGCCCAACTAGAATTCGGCCACTGGATATGCCGATCTGCGTAATACTGCAACCCCGGCAAGCCCCCGCCGCATATACCGGTCTGGACCCGATCCTTTCTGCAGACTCCCTGGCCTTCTGATCCAGGCGTTTGCGTCCGCGCGACGCAACCCTAGCGGGTCGAGATAGGCTGCGCCGTCGTGCAGCGTATCCCGGTGCGTATACCGGCGGAGGCCGCCGGCGTGGTCATGGGGCGAACATCGGGTCCGCCGGGCTCTTCACCGCGGCCGGCCCGCGATTCAGAACGTGGGTGTAGATCATGGTGGTGCTCACGTCGCCGTGCCCCAGCAGCTCCTTCCTTGTTACCCTTGCCGCCGCGGACGACGATCTGGTTGGTGGCGAAGTCGATGTCCTGGACGCGTGGCCGGCAGCACTCGAGCACCCGGAGCCCGGCGCCGTAGAGCAGGCAGGCCATGAGGTGAGGCACACCGTCGAGCCGCTGGAGCACCCCGCGCACCTCTGCCCGCGTGAGCACCACGGGGAGCCGCGCGGGGCGCTTCGCGCGCACGATGCCGTCCAGCCACGGCAGATCGACCTCCAGTACCTCCTTGCCCCATGGACATGTCCCGTGTCCTGGCCCTGTGAGGGGGCAGCATAGGGGATCGGCGCGAGGCTCCGCAAGTCGCCAATCGGATACGCCGGATAGCTTCCATCGGTCGAAGGTCGGACCGCAGCCGGCTACCAACGGGCTGGCCACCCGCCGGCCCCCATCGCCGACATCAGGTGGCTATTTCGAAGCTGAACTCGAGCGGCCTGTTTGTCTGCGTGTTTCTGCTCTCAGACGTGGCTGTGCGGGTGAGGTAACGGTCGAAGACCGAGCGTGTCTTGTGTCCGGACACCGTCATGGCGACGCGCTCCGATACGCAGCGGTTCACCTTGTTCCGGTGGGCGGCCCGGCGAAGGTCATGAGTTCACCCTCTAAGCACACCCCGGCACCTTGACTACGGGGGGCGCTGCGGCTACGTTTCGAGCACACTCGACACCCCTCGGACTGGAGGCGACGGCATGACAACTCGTCTGCGACGGTGGATGGTGCCGCTGGTCGGTCTTCTGCTCACCGCGCCTATCGACGCGGGCGCCTTCGATCTCCTTCGCAACGAGGAAGCGACGATCGCCGACATCCATGCGGCGCTCAGGGCGAGGACACTGACGTGTCGCGGGTTGGTCCAGATGTACCTCGATCGCATCGAGGCGTACGACAAGAAGGGGTCGGCCCTGAACGCGATCGTCGTCGCGAACCCCGATGCCCTGAAGGTCGCCGACGCTCTCGACGCCAGGTTCGCGCAATCGGGCCCCGTCGGCCCGCTCCACTGCGTGCCGCTGATCGTGAAGGACAACTACGAGACGACGGACATGCCGACCTCTGCCGGATCGCTCTCGCTGAAGGGCGTGATGTCGAGGACGGACGCCTTCCAGATCAAGAAGCTCCGGGAAGCGGGCGCCGTCATGCTCGCCAAGAGCAACATGGCGGAGTTCGCCCTCGATCCGATGGAGACGGTGAACTCGTTGCTGCCCGGCTACACACGCAATCCATACGCGCTCGATCGCGTGACCGCGGGCTCGAGCGGCGGCACGGCCGCGGCGGTCGCCGCCAACTTCGGCGCCGTCGGACTCGGCACCGACACAGGCAACTCCATCCGCGGGCCAGCGTCGCACACGAGCCTGGTCGGCATCCGCTCGACGATGGGACTCACCAGCCGCGACGGGATCGTGCCGCTCTTCCTCGACAAGGACATCGGCGGCCCCCTGGCGCGGACCGTGGGGGATGCCGTGGCGATCTTCGACGTGATTGCCGGCCCTGATCCGGCGGATCCGGTCACCGCGGCCAGTCAGGGAAAGCGGGCCGACAGCTACATGAAGTTCCTGGAGAAGGACGGCGTGCGCGGCACGCGGCTCGGCGTCGTCCGACAGCTGTTCACCCCCCAGAACACCGATCCAGACGTGATGAAGCGCATGGAGCAGGCCCTTGCCGACTTGCGGCGCCTGGGGGCGACGATCGTGGATCCCGTCACTATCGCTGAGATCGACACCATCCCGCCGGGGATGCTGTTCTGCTTCCGGTTCAAGTTCGACATCAACGACTACCTGCCCCGGCTCGCGCCCGACGCGCAGGTGAAGAGCCTGGAGGACATCATCAAGTCGGGGAAGTTCCATCCGTCGATCGAGAAACGGCTGCACGACCGTCAGGCGGAGCCGCCCCTGACGGAAAACCCCCGCTGCGCGCAGGTGGCTCAGAACATCCGGCAGATGCGCGAGTCGGTGCAAAAGGTGATGGACGACAATGCCCTCGATGCGCTCGTCTATCCGACGTGGGCGTTTCCTCCGCGCATGATCGGAGATCTCAACACGCCACACGGCAACAACAGCCCGCGGCTGTCGCCACCGACCGGCTTCCCCGCGATCACCGTTCCCATGGGTTTCGTTCGCGACACCTTGCCGGTCGGGCTTCAAGTCCTGGGCCGCGCCTGGAGCGAGCCAACCTTGATCAAGATCGTGTACGGCTACGAGCAGGCAACCCAGCACCGCCGCCCGCCCTCCAGTACTCCGCCGCTGCCGGGGCGTCCGTGAGGCCGGTCCAGGGGCATCACATCTGATGGCGCGCTTCGACGACTACGCCACGAAGTACCAGACCGTCCGCATGGAACGGCGCGATGGCATCCTCCAGATGACCTTTCACACCGGCGGCGGGCCCCTGCAATGGGGGCTCTTGCCGCACGGGGAGTTTCCCCAGGCCTTCCGCGACGTGGGCAGCGATCCCGAGAACAAGGTCGTCATCATCACCGGCACCGGTGATACCTATTCCGGTCCTCGCGCGGCCGGGGGCACCGGCATGCGTAGCACGCCGGCGGAGTGGGATCGTGTCTACTGGGAGGGCAAGCACCTGCTGATGAGCCTGCTCGACATCGAGGTGCCGATGATCAGCGCGATCAACGGCCCCGCCTGGAGGCATTCGGAGATCCCGCTCTTGTGCGATATCGTGCTGGCCGCCGATGACGTCCAGTTTCAGGATTCGGCGCACTTCCCGAACGGGATGGTGCCGGGCGACGGCATGCACATCGTCTACCCGCTGTTGCTGGGCTGGAATCGCGGCCGCTATTTCTTGCTGACCGGGCAGGTCCTCGACGCGGCAAAGGCGCTTGAGCTGGGTCTGGTCAGCGAGCTGTTGCCTCGACCCGATCTACTCCCGCGCGCCTGGGCGCTCGCCGAGCAGATCGCCCGGCAACCCGCGCTCCTCCTGCGCTACACACGAGTGCTATTCACCCAGCCACTCAAGCGACAGCTGGTCGACTACCTGGGCTACGGCCTCGCGCTGGAAGGCATGAGCGTGGTTGATCGAACCGTCACGCGGGACACGTGATCCGCGGAATGCCGGCCGCTACCACCGAACGTGTCCACCTGAGCCTCGCCGAGGCCCGCGCCCTGGCCGAGCGTGCCATGCGCGGGATCGGGTACGAGCCCGAGGAGGCCCGGATCCTCGCCGACCACGTGATCGACGCGGCCCTGTGTGGCTACGAGTACTCAGGCCTGGCGAAGCTGCTCAACGTCGCCGACCACCCCCGCTTCAAGGCTCCACGTCATCCGATGCGCGCGCTCAGGGAGACAAGCGTGTCGGTGCTCTTCGACGGTGGTAACCAGAGCGGCATGCTGGGGATGTACTACGCGACGCGCGCGGTGATCGAGCGGGCGCAAGCGCATGGCATGGCCCTCGTCGGCGTCAACAATATCTGGATGAGCGGCCGCAGCGCCTACTACGTCGAGATGGTGGCGCGGGCAGGCCTGATCGGGATCCACACGGTGGCTGCGCCCCCTCTGGTCGCTCCGCTGGGCGGCGCCAAGGCGGCCCTCGGCACCAATCCGATCGCCTTCGGCTTCCCGATGGAGGGCGACCCGCTGGTGATCGATCTGGGTACCTCCGCGTTCATGGGCACGGATCTCCAGTTCCGGCAACGCCTTGGCATCCCGCTGCCCGAAGGCGTGGCGATCGACGAGCACGGCCGTCCCACGACGGACGCGGGGGCGGCGCGACGTGGCGCCATCCTGCCCTTCGGCGGGCACAAGGGCTACGCGCTGGCGCTCGCCATGCACGCGCTCGGCGTGCTCTGTGGGACGCCTGATCAAGAGGGCGCCGGGTACCTCTTCATCGCTTTCAAGCCAGATCTGTTCGTTCCCGTGGAAGACTACCGACGCGCGCTGGCCGCGGAGATCGCCACGATCAAGGCGACGCCGCGGCAGGAGGGTGTCGACGAGATCCGCATCCCCGGCGAGCGCGCGTATCGGGAGCGCGAGCGCCTCACACGCGAGGGCATCGAGATCGACCGGCGCATCCAGGACGCGCTGATCCGGCTCGCGGAGGTCAGGCATGCGTGAGAACACATTCGAGCGATGAGCCCGGAGGGGGCACGAGGCATGGAACGACTGAGCGGGAAAATCGCCGCCGTCACCGGCGGGGCATCCGGCATCGGCGAAGCCACCGTGCGACGGTTCGTGGCGGAGGGGGCGAAGGTGGCGTTTGCCGACCGCGACGTCGATCGGGGCAAGCGCGTCGCGGCGGAGATCGAGGCAAGCGGCGGCCAGGCGCTGTTCGTGGAAGCGCACGTGGAGCGCGAGGCCGAGGCCGCAGCCTTCGTCAAGCAAGCCGCGGCTCGTTTCGGCCGACTCGACGTCCTCGTCAACAACGCCGGGATCCGGCTGTATCACACGGTAGATGAGGCCAGTGCCGAGAGCTGGGACGAGATCCTGGGCGTGAACCTCAAGGGGTATGCGTTCTGCGCGAAGGCCGCGATCCCGCTCATCCGTCAGGGGGGCGGGGGAAGCATCGTCAACGTCGCGTCAGTCCGGTCCGTGACGAGTGTCGGCAAGACGACGCAGTACGACACCACCAAGGCCGCGGTGGCCGGGCTGACGCGTGGGATGGCGGCGGATCACGCGCCTGACCGGATCCGGGTGAACGCCGTGTGTCCGGGGCCCATCTTCACGCCCTTTCACGAGCGCCGCACCCTGGCGCTGGGTCGGACCCTCGAGCAGTATCGAGAGGACGCCGCCAAGGGCACCTTGCTCAGGCGTCCGGGCACGCCCGAGGAAGTCGCTGCTTGCATCCTGTTTCTCGCGTCCGACGACGCGTCGTTCGTGACGGGCACGCTCCTGTTCGTCGACGGTGGCTACACGGCCATGTGACACGAGGCGCGGCTACACTACGTCGCGGCAACCTAACCGCCATCAGGAGGAGACTCGTGACCAAGATCCTCACGCCCCAGCAACTGGCTCCTGTCATGGAGATCGCGCGCGAGCTTCTCCCGCCGGGCATGGAGCTGGTCGTCGTCGATCCCACCAAGCCCGAGTTCTACGATGTCGCCGCCGACGCCGAGTACTATCTCGGCTCGCCGCGCCATGGGATCGGCAACGAGTTCTTTCGCGCCGCGCCCAAGCTGAAGCTGGGGCAGCTGACCAGCGCCGGCTACGACCGGGTCGACATCGAGGCGGCGCGCAAGGCCAAGGTACCCGTGGCCAACAATGGCGGCGCCAACTCGGTGGCGGTCGCCGAGCACGCCGTCATGCTCATGCTGGCCGTGCTGAAGAAGCTCGTGTATCACCACAACAACGTCGCCGCCGGCACATGGCGCGCCGCCGACTTCGCCGCCATCCGCACCTACGAGGTGGAGGGCAAACGGCTCGGTATCGTTGGTCTCGGCAACATCGGCAAGAAGGTCGCGCGCCGCGTTCAGGGCTTCGACATGGACGTTCGCTACTACGACATCCTCCGTCTCACCGAGGATCAAGAGGACGCGCTCGGCGTCCGGTTTGCCCTCTTCACGGAGCTCCTCCGCACCTCCGACATCGTGACCCTGCACGTGCCGTTGAACGACGTCACCCGCAAGATGATGTCCACGCGCGAGTTCGCGATGATGAAGCGCGGCGCGATCCTCATCAACACTTGCCGTGGCCCCGTCGTGGACGAGGACGCGCTGCATCAGGCGCTCACGTCCGGCACGATCGCCGCCGCGGGTCTCGATGTGATGGTGCAGGAGCCGCCGAAGCCGAACCACCCACTCTTCTCGCTCCCGAACGTCACCCTCACGCCCCACAGCGCCGGGCCCACGTGGGACAACTGGGCGAAGGCGTACCGCAATGGCTTCGACAACATTCAGCGCGTAGAAGAGGGACGCGCTCCGTTCTGGGTGGTCCCCGAGCTGCGGAGCTAGGATGCCACCGCATGCGTGAGAACACCCTGAAGCAACGGCTCTACGCCGGGAAGGCTGCCTTCGGCGTCATGTGCACCTTTCCCTCACCCCCCGTGGTCGAGATGCTGGGCCACCTCGGCTTCGACTGGGTCCTGCTCGACAACGAGCACGGCTCCATCACGGTCGACACCGCCGAGGCCTGCATCGTCGCCGCCGAGCTGAGCGGCATGGCGCCGATCGTGCGCCCGGTCGGGAACAAGGCCGAGATCATCGCGCCGTTCCTGGATCGAGGTGCCTGGGGCGTGCAGGTCCCCCACGTCAACACGGCGGACGAGGCTCGGGCCGCCGTCGACGCGGTGAAGTACGGCCCGGAGGGTCACCGAGGGATCTTCAGCGGCGGCCGGCCGGCCGGGTATGGGTTCAAGGGCGCCACCGCGGACTATGCCAGGGAAGCCAACCGCCAGACCCTGGTGTGCCTGATGCTCGAAGAAGTGGAGGCCATCGAGAACTTGCCGGATCTGGTCACCGTGCCGGGGGTGGATGTGTACTTCATCGGGTCCGGGGACCTTTCGCAATCCATGGGCCACAGCGGCCAGCCGACCCACCCCGACGTGCAGCAGGCGATGGAGCGCGGCATCAAGACGATCACCGGCGCCGGGCGCATTGCCGGGTGCAGCTGCCCCGACAATCTCATCCCCAAGTTCCTGGGCCTCGGCGTGCAGTACTTCCACAGCGGCGTGAACCGACTGCTCCAGCAGAGCAGCGAGGCCTATCTGAAGACGATGCGCCAGGCCGCGGCCGACGCCGGAAAGTGACCCACGGAGGTTTCATGGCCCGCATACCGCTCGCCACCAGAGATCAGATCGTCGAGAAGGAAAAGCCCGTGTACGACGCGTTCATGCGGAGCCGAGCGAATCGGCCCAACATCGGCCCCTACTCGCTTCTCCTGCACATGCCCGAGATGGCGCAGAGAGTGGAAGCGCTGCGCACCTACCTCCGCGACGAGGCCAGCCTGCCGCAGAAGCTGCAAGAGCTGGTCATGATCTCCGTGGCCAGGGAGATGGGCTGCGCCTTCATCTGGTACGCTCACGCCGCCGCGGCCCGGCAGGCGGGAGTCCGCGACGACATCGTGGACAGTATTCGCGAGAAGCACGCGCTGGCCCACCTCGATCCCGACGAGCAAACGGCGGTGGCCTTCACCCGCGAGCTTCTCCAGGACCGCAAGGTCAGCCGGCCTACCTTCGATGCCGCCACGGCCCGATTCGGGCAACGGGGGACCATGACCCTGACGAATCTGATCGCCTGCTATGCGGTGCTGGCGTACAACATGAACACCTACGCCCTGGAAGCCCCGGCGCATCCGACGGAGCCAGCGTTGACGGAGTAGCGACTTCTCGACCAGCCAAAGGGGGACAAGAGAGCCATGATCGGGAAATCCTTCACACGCTACGCCGCCAACGTTGGGGCGGCAGTCGGTCTCGCGTTTCTGCTGCCGGGTTTGACCGCCGTGTCCGCTGCTAGCGCGGCCGAGATCAGGGTCATAGCACGGTCGCGATGAGCGCCACGCTCGACGAGCTCAAACCGAAATTCGAGACCGCCACCGGCAATAAGGTCACGATGGTCTACGGCCTGATCGCCGATCTTCGGAAGCGAATCCAGGAAGGCGAGACCGCGGACGTCATGATCCTGTCGCGGGCTGCGCTCGACGAGCTTCAGAGCCAAGGCAAGGTCGCTTCGGGCAGCATCGTCAACCTGGCGAGCTCCTATGTCGCCATTGCGGTGCGCGCCGGCGCCGCCAGACCCGACATCGGATCGGTGGATGCGCTGAAACGTACCCTCCTGGCCGCCAAATCGATCGTCTATGCCGATCCGGCCAAGGGTGGCGCGAGCGGCGTCTATTTCGCGAAGGTCCTGGACCGGCTCGGCATTACCGATCAAATGAAGTCCAAGACCATCCTGGTGCCGGGCGCCCAGGCCGCCGAGATCGTCGCCAAGGGTGAGGCGGAGATGGGTGTCGCCCAGGCATCGGAGATCGTGCCCATCGCCGGCGCCCAGTTGGTCGGCCCGCTGCCTGGAGATTTGAACAACGTGACGGTCTTCTCGGCAGGCATCGGACCCGCGAGCAAGGATCCGGCTGGCGCCAAGGCGTTCATCCAACACGTCACGGGGCCCGTGGGCGCGGGGGTGCTCAAATCCAAGGGAATGGATCCGGCCTGAGCCGGATTCGGCGACAGTGAACGTCGCGGCCGCGCATACTTCGCTGGTCGCGCCCTGGGGAGGGTCAAACATGATGATTCCGCGAGGGTGGCCCCGATGGGCGATCTGGGTGCCCGCTATCCTACTGTTCGCCTTTGCGGCTCGCGAATTCCCGCTCATCGCGGTGTTTGTGACTCTCGTGGGTGGACTCGCTGGACTCGTTTATCTCATTAGCACTCGGCGGTCAATGTCGCCCCTGAAGCCCGAACAGGAACGAGAGAAGCACGAGCCCGGAGCTTGGTAGGAATCGCTGTTCTGCTCCCGCATGTAGTCAGCAATATAGCCTTGGCCTTCTGAAGGGAGGACTCATGGGCACTCGAATCGGCATCATCGGGGTTGGGGCAATCGGCAGTGTGGTGGGCGGGCTCCTGACCAAGGCCGGGCACGACGTGACGTTGATCGACCAGTGGCCGGACCACGTCGAGGCGATGAAGAAGGTCGGGCTGCGGCTCTCGGGCACCTGCGGCGAGCACCTGATTCCCGTGCGCGCGCTCCTGATCCATGAGCTGCAGGCGGTGGCGGAGCCGTTCGACGCCGTCTTCATCTCCGTGAAGTCCTACGACACGGAGTGGGCGGTGGCCCTCGGGCTCTCGTACTTGAAGAAGCCCGACGGGATCATCGTCGACTTCCAGAACGGCGTCAACGACGAGCGGGTGGCTGCCGTGGCGGGCCGCGAGCGGTGCCTGGGGTGCGTCATCACCATCGGGGCCGGCATGTACGAGCCGGGCCACGCCATCCGCACCGACCGGAGTCAGGTCGGCTTCAAGATTGGCGAGCACGACGGCACAGTGACCGAGCGCGCCGAACGGATCGCCAAGATCATGGGCGACGTGGCCCCGACCAAGGTGACGACCAACCTCTGGGGCGAGCGATGGTCGAAGCTCTCCGTGAACTGCATGGCCAACGGCCTGGCGGGCCTGTCCGGCCTGGGCTCGGCCGAGGTCCGCACCCGGGACGGCGTGCGGCGCGTGGCCATCCATCTGGCCGCCGAGACCATCAAGGTCGGCCGGGCCCGCGGCCACGAGGTGGAACCGATCTGGGGCATCACCGCCCAGCGCTTCGTCGACGCCGCCGAAGGGCGGATGCTGGCCGACGTCGAGCGCGACATGGCGGAGCGGGCCAAAGAGCTGGCGGGCGGACGGCCGTCGCTGCTCCAGGACGTCATGCGCGGGCGCCGCACCGAGGTGCAATACCTGAACGGTTACGTCTCCGAGCAGGGCCGCCAGGTCGGAATCCCCACCCCGTTCAACGACAAGGTCGTGGAGCTGATCACCCGCGTCCCCCCGGGCACGCTCAAGCCCGACCCGAGAAACCTCGAGCCGCTGGTGGCGATGCTGCCGAAGTAGCCACCTCTCGCTCGCCCGGCGTCGCCTTGGTTGGGTTAGGATGGCACGCGAGGTCTGACCGCGGTATGTGAACGCATTCCAAACGAGCGACAGACGAGGAGCGGGGAATGGAAAAGAAGCGCGTGTTCGGGACGGGCGGGGAGCTCTTGGTCCACCAGCTGGTCGCGCAGGGAGTGTCCTACGCGTTCACGAATACTGGGAGCGCGGAGGCCGGCTTCTTCAATGCGCTGCTGACCGTTCCGGGAGTGCAGCCGATCCTGCTCCTCGCCGAGTCGCTGGTGCTGTCGGCCGCGGACGGCTACGCGAAGGCCGCGCGCAAGCCCGCCTTCGTCAACGTGCACCTCGCGGCGGGAACGCGTCAGGGCTCC
>Ga0137391_10003824_pt1 | contig 11460 bp, 8 predicted proteins | sample 15con2h24BmetaG_FD_101399 | JGI IMG/M metagenome (GOLD analysis project Ga0137391, IMG submission 101399) | Vadose zone soil microbial communities from Angelo Coast Range Reserve, California, USA - 15con2h2.4B metaG | ecosystem: Environmental > Terrestrial > Soil > Vadose zone > Saprolite...
TCCAGGATTCGCTCCGCCTCACTCCCCTGCAAATTTTCTGGTGGAGCTGGCGGAGGGAATTGAACCCCCGACCCTCTGATTACAAATCAGATGCTCTACCAGCTGAGCTACGCCAGCGCTCTCAAACCGACTAAGAATAGCAGAAGGGGCATAAGAATTGCAAGGGCACCGTGCCAAATTTCCAGCACGTAACTGGCCAAGACTGTGGAAAACCACCTGCCAGGTGACCTCACTCTAACTTATATCCTACCTGGTTTCTACGGCTTAGCGGTATAAAAGACCTGCCGGTCGAAACCAAATGAATAAACGCCGCTGGACGCTTTGGATTGCCGCAATTTCGCTCGCTGGCTGCCTTGCTCTATTGGATGCTTATTGGCGCTGGCACGATGCTGGTGTCAGAACCCGCGATGCCCTGCTTTCCGCCATGCCGCCGGATGCCAGCGCCGTGCTGTTCGCCGACCTGGCCGAGCTGCGGCGCGCACCGTTCGCCACCCAATTCTACAACTGGATTCCAAAGAGCCAAGCAGATGCAGAGTACGCGCAGTTCTTGCGCGAGACAGGTTTTGACTATGAACGCGATTTGGACCGCATAGGCATTGCAATCATCAAGGATGAGAAAAGAAGCAAGCTGTTTGCAGTTGCGGAAGGCCGCTTCGATCGCAAGAAAATCGAAGCTTACGGTTCCAGGTCCGGAACACGCGGAACCCGCGGCGGGCGCGAGATCTTGACGGTGCCGCTTACCGACAGCGCACGCAAGATTTCTTTCGCGTTCTTGAGCAAAGAAGAAGTCGCCTTAACCGACGCAGGAGATCTCGCCGCTTTCCTCGCGCCATTGCCGAATAGCACGAACGCGCGCGAGTGGCGGGAGCGCTTCACGCGCGAGGCGGGCTCGCCGCTGTTCGCAGTGATCCGCCAGGACGCCGCGGCCGGCAGCGCGCTGGCGTCGCGCCCGCCGGGCGGTTTTCAATCGCCGCAGCTTTCCGCGTTGCTCGATCAACTGCAGTGGATCACGTTGGCGGGCAAGCCGCAGGACAACGCGCTGCGTATCGTCGCCGAGGGGGAATGCACTTCGGAGCAGACGGCGCGCCAGCTTGCGGATTTGTTGAATGGCGTGCTCGTGCTGGCACAAGCAGGTTTAAGCAGCCCGAAAACGCGGCAGCAACTCGATCCGCGCATTCGGGATGCTTATTTGGAGCTAATCAAGGGCGCGGATGTTTCGCGGTTCGATCGCGGTGAAACCAAGTCCGTTCGGGTGGTCTTTGATGTCACTCCCAAACTCCTGGAAGCGGCCACCATTGCCGTGCCAGCTGAGCCAGCGCCTCCCGTGCCGACGATTCCAGCGCGCAAAACACCGGCCGCTAAGGCTCGCGCACAAAAAGCAACGAAGAATTGAAACCGAACTTGGTGGATTAGTCGCCGGCAGGGGTGGAGCGCATGTAACGCCACGGATTGATCGGCGCGTTGTTCATGCGCACTTCGTAATGCACGTGCGGACCGGTGGAGCGGCCGCTGATACCGGTGTAGCCGACAACCTCGCCGCGCTTTGTACGCGCGCCAGGAACCGCGGAGAACGATGAGAGGTGTGCGTACCAGGTGGTGATACCAAATCCGTGATCGATTACCACCAAGCGGCCGTACCCTGCATGGTTTTCCGCGATGGTAATGATTCCGTCAGCAGTAGCGTGAACGGGAGCGCCGTAATCAGAAGCGACGTCTACGCCCGTATGAAACGCGCCCTCACCGCTGAATGGATCCAGGCGTTCGCCAAAGCTGTCGGTGATGTGACCTAGCACCGGCCAGATCGAAGGCGTGTAGCTGGAATCGGCAAAACTCACCGCCGGCATCAATCGCAAGCCGCCGCTGGAGATGGCAATCACCGCGGCATTGCGCTTCAAGAAGGTGTATTGCTCGACAGAGCGGTCAAACGCATCCTGTGGAGTAACCGGGTTATCGCCAAGATCGAAGGCGGCGGGGTGATAGCGAAGCACACCGTAGGTCATGGCAACTTCAGTGGCTAAGGATTGCAAAGAGTCCAAGCGCTGGTTGGTGTCGGCGACGGTACTCTGCAGTTCTTTATACTGGCGCTTCAAAGTCTGCTGATCGTGGCGGAGAGCGTTGTAGTTGCCAACCTTCCAGAGCATTCTGGAGTACGAACCGGCCGCGGCAACCACGGTGATCCCGCCAATAATGGCTAGCACCGCTATGCCATGGAGCACGTACGCGGGCACGATAAGCTTCTTCAGCTTACCGGGCGTCGAGGCGATAAAGAACGTGTAGGTCTTACCCTTCATCAGTAGCAGGGCCCCTTAGGCCTGAAAAATCGTCTTGCTGCGGGTGGCACACCCTGTGTTCCCGATTGGGTCGGAAGACGACCAATTCGACTGTGGCCATACTAGATTTTGCAGGGCATGGCCGTCAACCCTGTATTTTCCTGTTCGTGGAACAGGCGGTGCAAAGCCGTCCCCTGTACCAAAGGACAGGATTTAAGGTTTCTAACGTTAGACTAGACCTTGGGCAGGTGTAAGGTCCGTACCGGAATACCCTGAGAAGGATATAGATGAAAGCGGGAGAAGACAAGCTGGTTAAAAGGATCGTGAAGGCACTGGCTCCCAATCCCGGTCCGTGGCTGGCTTTGGGCGTCGGCGACGATGCTGCACTGCTGACGCCCCGACCGGGCTACGAGACCATTCTGACCTGCGACTGGTTCCTCGAAGGGAGTCACTTCTTGCCAGGGAAGCACCCGGCGGACTCCATTGGTTGGAAATGCCTGGCGCGTGCGATTAGCGACCTCGCAGCCATGGGCGGTAAGCCAAAGTGCTTCCTGCTGAGTCTTGCGCTTCCGGGCCAGTTGACCCTAAAAGAGAAAGGCAGGGGGAGCCGCTGGCTGAATGAGTTCCTGGGCGGTCTGCGGCGGGCGGCGCGGCGATTTGGGTGCGTCTCGGTCGGGGGAGACACCACGCAAAGGCGCGAGATTCTGATTAACGTCACGGTCGTAGGCGAAGTGCTTGCTGGCCGGGCGGTCCGGCGTTCCGGAGCAAAGGCAGGGGACAGGGTTTTTGTAAGTGGCGTTCTCGGCGAAGCGGAACTTGGTTTGCAAAAACTGCGGCGAAGCGCAAGAATTTCCCCAAAAAATAATCGCGCGCTGCGAAAGCATCTGTATCCGGAGCCGCGCTTGGCGCTGGGGCAATGGCTAGCTGACGGCAAGCTGGCCAGTTCGATGATCGATCTTTCGGACGGACTTTCGAGCGACCTTCCCCGACTGTGCGCTGCCAGCGGTGTAGGCGCAAGGATTGAAGCCGCGAGGATTCCGTCACCCAAAGCGCCTCTGACCGCCTCGAAGCGATTCGATGCGCTGGGTTTGGCGCTTAACGGCGGCGATGATTACGAACTGCTTTTTACGGTCGGCGCGAACAAGGCTCCCCGTATGCCTCGCTCCTTTCGAGGCCTCGCGCTGACGGAGATCGGGGAGATCACGCGCGAGCGGCGCGTCGTAATGGTGCAACAAGATAGAACCAGGAAGGCGTTGCTTCCTCGCGGCTGGGACCCTTTTCGCAAGTGAGGCTGGCGCGCCGGCTCAAAAATTCGGCTGAGGGGTGGCGCTAGACGTCACTGTTTTGGTTGGCGGTGGCGTAGGTGCAGGTTTTTCGCGGGGCGAAGCGGGTTCGTCTTCGGTGGGCGCGGTATCCGGAGTATCCACCGTGATTCGGTGCTCGCGCGCTTCCTGCTCCAACGGGACGACGTTGGCGAAATCGAGGGGCGGCATTCCGGCGAGAGCGCCCTGCATAAACTCCAGCCAAATAGGCAACGCGGCGCGCGCGCCGGTTTCTTTTTTGCCAAGCGAAATCTGCTTGTCGTCATAGCCAACCCAGACACCGCTAGTAATCTGCGGCGTGAAGCCGATGAACCACGCGTCGGTGTAATCCTGTGTCGTCCCCGTCTTGCCTGCGGTGGGACGGCCAAGCGCCCGGGCTTGAATGCCGGTGCCAAACTTAATTACTTCCTCCAACATGGCAGTCATGGTGCGAGCCACGTCCGGCGAAAGAACGTCGTGCACTTCCGGGTGCGCCTCTTCCAGTAACGCACCTTCATAGCTGGTGACACGGCGAATCATGTGCGGGTCGATGCGGATGCCGTCATTGGGGAAGACGGTGAAGGCGGAGACGTGTTCGAGCAGCCGCATGTCCGCGGCGCCAAGCGCGAGGGGCAAGTACGGAGGAAGCGGCGTGGTGATGCCGAAGCGGCGCGTGACATCCACGACAGAGGAGATGCCGATTTTTTCCGCCAGCTTCACGGCCGGAACGTTGCGCGAACCAGCCAGCGCGCGGCGCAGCGTGATGGTGCCCTCGAATTTTTCGTCGTAATTTTTCGGCGAGTAGGCCTGGCCGCCGCTTATGGTCGTGAACGGAGCATCGAGGATGGTATCGAATGGCGACGATCCTTTTTCCAGAGCATCGGCGTAAACGTACACTTTGAACGAACTGCCCACCTGGCGGAAGGCCTGCGTAGCGCGATTGAACTTGGAATCCTCAAAACTGTAGCCGCCGACCATGGCCTTGATTTCGCCGGTGGGGTTGTCGATCGCCAGCATCGCTCCTTGCGGAGCGGGTTGCTGCTCGAGTTGCACGCGCGCCGTAGTTTCGCGCAACTCTTGAATGGAGAATTGCGCCAGGTCGCCGACTTTTAAGAGGTCCGCGGGTTTCTTGCGGCCGGTCCACGAAAAATCGGAGGGCGAGAGGATCGCGCGATACGCGCCGACCTTCATGGTGGCGTTCTTCTCTTCCACGGAGAGAACCAGTCCCGTGACGTAGCTTCCCTTCTCAATCGAGTGGCGCCAGTCTTCGTCTTCATAGGAGGCCAGGTTGCCCAGATTGTCGCGCAAAATGTTGGGGAGATCCCCGCGCCAGCCATGGCGGCGGTCGTAGCTATGCAAGCCGTCGCGAATGGCCTGGTTCGCGGCGCGCTGCATATTGATATTCAGCGTGGTGTAGACGCGCAAGCCGCGCTCGTGCACGGCTTCCGTGCCGTAAGTGGATTCGAGATACTTGCGAATTTCTTCAAAGAAATACGGCGCCAGGTCGTTGCGTGGATACTGAATGTGCAGCCCCAGCGGTGATTTCCTGGCCGCCGCTTCCTCCGAAGCTGTGATCCTGCCTTCATCCTCCATGCGGTGCAGGACGAGATTGCGGCGCGCCAGTGCTCCCTCCGGGTTGGCGAGCGGCGAATATTTTGGGCCGTTGACCATGCCCGCGAGGAGCGCGGCTTCCTGGAGCTTCAAATCCGCGACATTCTTGCCGAAATAAAATTCCGCGGCGGCGGCAAAGCCGTAATTTCCGTGCGCCAGGTACACCTGATTGGCGTACATCGTAAAGATTTGAGGCTTCGTATAATGGCGCTCGATTTGCAACGCCAGCAGCATCTCCTGCATCTTGCGGCGGAAACTGCGGTCGCTGCGATCCAGGAAAAGATTGCCTGCAAGCTGCATGCTGATGGTGCTGGCGCCGCCGGTGATGCGGCGCTTGGCGAGGTTGCGATACGCGGCGCTGGCAATGCGCGGGAAGTCTATGCCCCAGTGTTCCTCGAAGTGCTGGTCCTCGATCGCAGTGACGGCGTTGTAGAGCATCTTGGGACATTGCTCGTAGGTCATCAAGACGCGGCGCTGCAAAGCGAAGCTGCCGACAAGCTGGCCGTCATCGGCGTAAATCTCCGTGACCACGTTGGGACGGTAGGTCTCGAGCGCGCGAATCTCCGGCAGGTCGCTGGCATAGACGAAGAGCAAGCCGCATCCTGCGCCCAACGCAATCGAGCACAACAGCAGAAACGCCAGCGCGACACGGTCAATCAGCTTCCAGCCGCGGAGGCGCAGGGTGATGGGTGGGAGACTTAGCATAGAAAGTAGGATTTTAGCGCAGAAGAACAAGTTGGGGCGAATCTAGCACCAAGCGGTTTCCCTTGTCTCAGGTCTGACGGCTAAAAAGGCGGCGGCGCTTCGAGGCTCAGGATAAACCAGACCGCCGCACTCCCAAAAAAGTCACTCGCCATTTACAATGGCCCGAAGTAGCGCTCGCCGGCGCAGGAGCGGCAGAGCGTGCGGCCATCGCGAACTAGTTCGCGCTTGAAGTTAATGCCTTCGCCGCATTCGGCGCAGATTACGCGCGGGCCTTTGAAGCCGGGCAAATCTTCCGGCTGCACTTCTACCTTGACCCATTTTTTGTCGAAGAGGATTTCATCGGAGAGCTGAGCGTAGGCTTTCTGCTGGCCGGCTTCCTTCTCTAATTCTGGGAACATTTCGCGAGCTGCTTGCTTGGAGGATTCCTTCGCGGCGACGCGGACGGCGCGACCCGTTTTGAGGTCCACGAAGGTGGCGGCGACTTTGCCCCAATCGCGGAACTTCAACGCGCGCTTGCCCAGGCGGCAGTTGGCCACCAGCGCAACGGCATCGGTCACGCAGCGATCGATCTCCACGAAGGTGACTAGGCGCTTGCGCTCGGCTACCGGATCATCGATGCCGAGCTCGCGCAGTCCCAGCATCGCTAGGCGGATCCCCAGGACCTGTCCGGCACACAGGTGACCGTGGGCTTGGGCTGCCAGATCCAGATACTCCGCGAGTGACTTCATGGCGCCATTGTACTGGAGAGCGGACGCTCGCGCTGCTGTAGAAGCTAGTGACCGCAGATTAAGCCGACATTTGGCATCAAGCTGGCTCTGGGGAAAAACCTCGCCCCTGCCTGCCGCCGGCAAGCCTCACAAGGGCTGAGCTACAGGGGCCCCCTCCCCGGTTTTTTGCAAGTGCCCATTCTAAAGACACTTAGCGTAGTGCAAGAGGCTAGGTGGGTTGCGGGGCGGACCATGGGTGGGGCTTGTTGGCTTCGAGGAAGGCGAAGTAGGTCGTTAGGAGCGCTAGCGCGGAGAGCGCTGCGTCTTCTAGGATTTTTCTGGGGCCGATCGGTTCGGGGGTCGCAAAGCAGCCGCAATTGATGTTCATGTGCAAAAGATACGCACGCAAAACCACCACGAAAAATCCGAGCATGATCAGGGTGAGGAGCGAAGCCCAGATACGCAGGCGCCAACCGATTAGCACCAAGAGTCCAAGGATTATCTCGGCGAACGGCAAAGTGTGCGCGACGAATTGGACTCCCCAAGGCGGCAGCAACTTAAAAGCGTCCACCTGAAGAGCAAAGTTCGAGAGGTTCATCGATATGGAGAACTTCAGAACGAAAAGAGGCCAGAGGTTGCTGTTGGGAAGAAAGACCTTGGAGTAACCGGCGTAGATGAAAATGCCTCCGAGCACCAGGCGGCCAATCCAGATAATCGCTCGGCGAAGATTCAGAGGGCTGGATTGTATCATTTGGGTTTTCAGCTTTTGCCGAGCTGGTCCAGGAAATTGCGCAGGATTTCGTAGCTCATTACGCCGGAGTACGGAAACGTCTGGCCTTTGGCGTGAAATACCGTGGTGGGCGTCTGATTCACGTTATAGAATTTACCAAGCGCGACATCTTTCTGGATTGCCGCGTTGGGCGCCCCGCTTTTCACTAGCGCACGCACCTTGCTCATTTCTCCGGGCGAAAGCACAGCCGCGACAGTGCCATCCACATCGCCGGTCTGCTCCCACTTTCCCTGGTTATCGAACAACACTTGCTCGACAACTTCAAATTTGCCGATCTGTGCCGCGGCGCGGCTGTACTGCGCGGCCACTTGGGAGTACGCGTGCATGGGTAGCGGGAAGTCGCGGTGAATCAAATAGACCTTGCCGGTGCTGACGTAGTTGTCCATTACTTGGCGATTGGTGGTCACGAACAGCGTCTTGCAAGCCGGGCATTGGAAGTCACTAAAGACTTCCATCACGATCGGAGCATTCTTGGAGCCCGCGGCGACACGCGGGTCGATATCCGGCACAGTAGAGGTTGACTGGGCCGCCCTCAGGGCTAGCGCCGGCGCGAGCAGCAGCGCAGAGAGAGCTGCCAAACTCCAAACGAGCGAACTGGCACTTCGCAGACGATCCACGCAGCCCTCCTCAATCTCTTATACAACCCGGCCCAACAAAAATATTACCTGTGATTTGGCCCAAATTGAAGCGTTGCCGCAATCGATGTGCGCAGCAGGCGCATCTGGTCTTATTAGTAGGATGCGCATCGGGCGACTGGAGCGGCTTAGGACCGGTGCCAAGACGCGGTGGAAAGGCCGCAGGGCACCGCGGACTGCGCCCTGCGCTACGGGCGGGCGCCGCACGCTGGGTAAAGCAGATTGTGGGCGAATGGGATGGGTAAAGGGCTGAAAGCAATAGGGATAGCCTAAGGCATCAACAAACTTGACAAGAAGGCACTCAACATGTATACTCACCTTCGAGCTTACGGTTGGCTAGAACCTGGCGCGACGTCCCCTGGGCGCTCGACCCGCGGATGGCAAATCAGGAAGCAGTCAAGTTGCAGGGAGGAAGAGCAGTCATGAGTAAGATTATTGGAATCGACTTGGGAACCACGAACTCGGTCGTCGCGGTGATGCAGGGTGGCGAACCAGTGGTCATTCCGAACCAAGAAGGGGCGCGCACGACGCCGTCTGTCGTGGCCATCACCAAAGGTGGCGAGCGCCTGGTAGGACTAGTGGCCAAGCGGCAAGCGGTGACCAATCCGGAGAACACCGTTTACTCCATCAAGCGTTTCATGGGCCGCCGTTTCGACGAAGTCTCCGAAGAGATGAAGCGCGTTCCGTATCACGTGGTCAAAGGCCCGCACGATGACGCGCGTGTGGACGTTTCCGGCAAGGTGTACAGCCCGCCGGAGATTTCCGCGATGATCTTGAGCAAGCTGAAAGCGGCCGCCGAAGATTTTCTCGGCGAGAAGGTGACCAAGGCGGTCATCACCGTTCCGGCGTACTTCAACGACTCGCAGCGGCAAGCCACTAAGCAGGCCGGTGAGATCGCCGGGATGGAAGTGGTTCGCATTATCAATGAGCCGACCGCAGCGGCGCTGGCCTACGGGCTGGACAAGAAGAGCGATGAAACGATTTCCGTGTACGACCTGGGAGGCGGCACCTTCGACATCTCCGTGCTGGAAGTTGGCGCTGGCGTTGTCGAAGTGAAATCAACCAACGGCGACACGCACCTGGGCGGCGACGACATCGACCAGCGCATCGTGGATTGGTTGATCGACGAATTCAAGAAAGAAAACAACATTGACTTGAGCAAGGACCGCATGGCGCTGCAACGCCTGAAGGAAGCGGCGGAAAAGGCCAAAATCGAGCTTTCGCAGATGATGGAGACGGAGATCAACCTGCCATTCATCACCGCGGGGCCGAGCGGGCCGATTCACATGCAGCAAAAGCTGACGCGCACGCGGCTCGAGCAGTTGATGAGCGACTTGCTGGACCGCACGATGCGCCCGGTGCAGCAAGCCCTGGAAGACGCCAAGCTGTCGCCCAGCGACATCCAGGAAGTGGTGCTGGTGGGCGGCTCGACGCGAATTCCGAAGGTGCAGCAACTGGTGCGCAACTTCTTCGGCGGCAAAGAACCGCACAAGGGCGTGAACCCCGACGAAGTCGTCGCGGTCGGCGCGGCCATTCAGGGCGCGGTTCTGGGCGGCGAAGTGAAGGACATCCTGCTGCTGGACGTGACGCCGCTTTCGCTGGGCGTGGAGACGCTCGGCGGCGTGATGACCGTGCAGATCCCGCGCAATACGACGATTCCGACGCGCAAAGTGGAAACTTACTCGACCGCTTCGGACAACCAACCGGGCGTGGAGATTCACGTCCTGCAAGGCGAACGCAAATTCGCGAAGGATAACCGTTCGCTCGGCACCTTTAAGCTGGACGGGATTCCACCGGCTCCACGCGGGACACCGCAGATCGAGGTGACCTTTGACATCGACGCCAACGGCATCTTGAACGTGAGCGCGAAGGACAAGGCCACGAACAAGGAGCAGAAGATCACCATCCAGTCTTCCACCGGCTTGACCAAGGAAGAAGCCGAGAAGATGCGCACGGAAGCCGAATCGCACGCCGAGGATGACCGCCGGCGGATGGAAGAGGTCGACGCGCGCAATCGCTTGGACGGCATCGTCTATCAGGCGGAGAAGATGGTCCGCGAGAATCGCGACAAAATCGCGGAAGCGGACGCAAAGTCGCTGGACGAGGCCATCGAGGATGCCAAGAAGGCCATGAACGAAGGCGGCACAGCGCGGCTGCGCTCGGCTACCGAGAACATCGAGCGGCAACTGCACAAGGTTGCTGAGGTGCTGTACAAGGCTAACCAGGCAGCGGGCGCGGCGCAGGCCGGAGCGGCGGGAGCAGGCGCCGGAGCAAGTGGTGGACCGGCCGCCGGCTCGCAACAGCAGAAGAAACCGGACGACGTAATCGACGCCGAATATGTCGATGTCGACGAGAACAAGCGCCCGAACTAAGCAATAAAACCAGGCAGGGGTGCAGATTGGACCGCACCCCTGCATAGTTTTTCAGATTGTAGATGGCCACCACTACCAAACAGGATTACTACGAACTCTTGGGAGTTCCGCGCAAAGCGAGTGCGAAGGACATTCGCACGGCTTTTCGCAAACTTGCCCGCAAATATCATCCGGACCTCAATCCCGGCGATAAATCCGCCGAGGAAAAATTCAAGCAGCTTCAGGAAGCCTACGACGTCCTCTCCGACACCAAGAAGCGGCAGATGTACGACCAACACGGCTTCTACAGCGACAATTTCCATCCAGGAGCCGCGCCGCCCGGCGGCGGAGGCGATGACGAAGCCGCGGTGAACTTCGACTTCGGCGGATTCGACTTTGGCGGCTCGGGAGGCGAAGGTGCCGGCGCAGGCAGCTTTCGCGATCTTTTCAGCCAGTTCTTTCGCGGTGGCGGTGGCGCTGGCCGCGGGGGCGCCGTGGGGCCGGAGCAGGAAGCCGGCGGCGACCTGGAATACCAGATCGAAATTGATTTTTGGGATGCCGTCCGCGGAGCGGTAAAAAAGCTACAGATTACGCGGCTCGACACCTGCGAAACCTGCCACGGCACGGGCGCGATCGGTTCGCCGCAGACTTGCCCGGTTTGCCACGGCAGCGGAACCGTCCAACAGGCTGCCGGCAAGATGCGCTTCAACGTTCCATGCACGCGTTGCGGCGGCACCGGAAAGATTCGTACGCCCTGCAAGACCTGCGGCGGAGAAGGGCGCGTGCGCCGCACGGAAACGATCGACGTGAGGATTCCGCCGGGACTGGCCAACGGTGCGCGCCTGCGTGTTCCGGGCAAAGGCAACTCCGGGACGATGGGCGCGCCGCCGGGCGATCTGTATCTGCGCGTAGAGGTAAGGCCGCATCCCTTTTTCGAGCGGCGCGGCAACGACATCTACACTAAAGTCCCGGTCACGGTGAGCGAAGCCACGCTGGGCGCAAAAATCGAAGTGCCCACGATTGACGGCCGCTCGTTGGTGAGAATCCCGCCGGGGACTAATAGCGGCAGCACGCTGAGGCTGCGCGAGAA
>Ga0137391_10003826_pt1 | contig 11457 bp, 9 predicted proteins | sample 15con2h24BmetaG_FD_101399 | JGI IMG/M metagenome (GOLD analysis project Ga0137391, IMG submission 101399) | Vadose zone soil microbial communities from Angelo Coast Range Reserve, California, USA - 15con2h2.4B metaG | ecosystem: Environmental > Terrestrial > Soil > Vadose zone > Saprolite...
TACCTGGACCGGCAACGCCAAACGCGCCGCGCTGGGGATGAGCGTGTTATCCTATAGAGGTTGAATGGCGGCGAAGGCTTGCCGAGCGCAGGCGATTGCGTTAGGTTGAAGGGGCGCAAAGTCAGAGGCCGCGGAGGCAGTTCATGGGTGAATTTAGCATTTTCCACTGGTTAATTGTGCTGGCCATTGTGCTGATTTTCTTTGGCGGGCGGCGCATCCCGGAAGTGATGAAGGGCCTGGGCGAAGGCATTCGAAGTTTTAAGGACGGCATGAGTGGAACGTCAACGACGCCTCAGCCGCCACCGCAAGCGCAGCCGCCGGCCGAGAAACCCGCGGAAGAGAAGAAGTAAGCGAGAAAATTAAAATCTCAAGAGTTCTCAAAAGGCTCCGGCTGAGGCTGGAGCCTTTTGTATTTTTGGCTGAGCGGAGAGTGAGAGGCGCCTTGAAAAGGAACACAAGAAAGTAAGATTTAACGCAGAGAACGCTGAGGAAGAACGCAGAGATCGCTGAGAAGAAAAGAGGGGCCCTTCCGCGGCGGCGGACGGGCCCTATATGCTGTTTGGTGACCAACCGAGAGTCTGCAATTCGGTCAGGATTCGCGACAGCGGAAGGCCGACTACGTTGAAATAGCAGCCTTCGATGCGGGGGATGTAGCGTCCGGCCTGGCCCTGGATGGCGTACGCGCCGGCTTTGTCGTATGGCTCCTCGGTGGCGAGATACGAGGAAAGCTCTTCCTCTGTGATTGGCCGGAAATGAACCAACGTGGATTCGATGAATTGACGCCGCTCCCCGTCGGGAAGCCGGACCAGCGCCACTCCCGTCATAACGGAGTGTGTGCGGCCAGAAAGCTCCTGGAGCATGTGTCGCGCGTCTTCGATGGAACTGGGCTTGCCGAGGATTTTGTCGTCGAGGACAACGACCGTGTCGGCGGCGAGTACGATCGCCGGGCCAACAGTCCTGGCAGTGACGAGATCCGCCTTGGCATTGGCGAGCCGCTGAACGAGCGCCGCCGGCGCCTCACCGGGACAAGGAGACTCATCCGCCGCAGAAGAAAGAACGGAAAACGGCAACCTGGCATTCGAAAGAATTTCCGCGCGGCGCGGCGAGGAAGAGGCAAGGATCAGTTTCATGGGCGGCTCGCGGAAAGAATACTACAAAGAACGCAGCGTGATAGCTGTGCTTTGGGGCAAGGTAGAAAACGTGGCGAAAATTCAATCACACTCGCGCTTGTAGTGAGGGAGCTTGCTCCGCCCGCCTGGTGAGGCAAGACTTGCTCGTTGCACATGCGATCCAAGAACGGGCCGGGCGAGGCCGGCCCCTACAAGGGATCGCCATTGGAAAGCAGAAAAGCTGCAGAGCATTAAATGACGACGGATTCGTGGTATTCACCGTAGACGCGGCGGATGGTGTCGGAGATTTCGCCGACCGTGGCGTAGGCTTCGACAGCCGCGAGTATCGCAGGGAGAAGATTCTCCGTGCCCCGGGCGCGGCGTTCGAGTTCGCCGAGGGCTGCGTTGGTTTTGGAAGAGTCGCGTTTGGCGCGCAGGGCTTGCAGGCGCTGCACCTGGTTTCGTTCGATTTCGGAGTCGATTTGAAGCGTCGAGATGCCGCGTTCCTCGCTGGCCACGAAATCGTTCATGCCCACCACAATTTGTTCCTTGGTTTCGACGGCGCGCTGGAAATCATAAGCGGCGCGCTGAATTTCCGATTGCACGAAGCCCGCTTCGATCGCCTTGATCATTCCGCCCATCGCGTCAATCTTCGCAAGATATTCCTGCGCGCGCTCTTCGATTTGATTGGTAAGCGCTTCGATGGCGTAGGAGCCTGCGACAGGGTCGGTGGTGTTCGCGACACCGGTTTCATTGGCGATGATCTGCTGCGTGCGCAACGCAATCAGCGCGGACTCCTCGGTGGGCAATGCCAGAGCCTCGTCCATCGAATTGGTGTGCAGAGATTGGCACCCGCCAAGAACAGCGCCAAGCGCTTGAATGGCCACGCGGACGATGTTGTTCTCCGGTTGCTGCGCGGTCAGCGAAGAGCCGGCGGTTTGCGCGTGGAAACGGAGGAGCAACGAGCGCGGATCCCGCGCATGAAAGCGGTCGCGCATGATTTTGGCCCACAAGCGGCGCGCGGCGCGGAACTTGGCCACTTCTTCCAGCAGGTCATTGTGGGCGTTGAAGAAAAAGGAAAGCTGGGGCGCGAATTCATCAATGGCCAGGCCCGCGCGCAGGGCCGATTCGACGTATGCGATGCCGTCGGCGAGAGTGAAGGCAACTTCCTGCACAGCGGTCGAACCGGCTTCGCGGATGTGATAACCGGAAATGGAGATGGTGTTCCACTTGGGAAGCGAATCGCGGCACCACCCGAAAATATCGGTAACGATTCGCATCGCATGCTGCACGGGGTAGATATACGTTCCGCGGGCAATGTATTCCTTCAGGATGTCGTTTTGCGTGGTTCCGGAAAGCTTCTTGAGGTCGGCGCCCTGTTTTTTCGCAACGGCGACATAGAGGCACAAGAGAATCGCCGCGGTCGCGTTGATGGTCATCGAAGTGGAAACTTTTTCGAGAGGAATCTGATCGAAGAGCAGTTCCATGTCTTCCAGCGAATCGATGGCCACACCGACCTTGCCGACTTCGCCGAGCGCGAGGGGATGGTCGGAGTCCATGCCAATTTGTGTGGGCAGGTCGAAAGCAACCGAAAGTCCCGCCTGGCCCTTGCTGAGCAAATAGCGATAACGCTTATTGGATTCGGCGGCGCTGCCGAATCCGGCGTACTGGCGCATCGTCCAAAAGCGGCCGCGATACATCGTGGGATAAATTCCGCGCGTATACGGAAATTCGCCGGGATAACTCAGGGCTTCGTCAGGATTCCAGTCAGGAAGCGATTCTTCCGAATAGAGGCGCTCGATAGGAAGGCCGGAAAGCGTGGTGAATTGAGTTTTGCGTTCGGCGGCGCTGGATTTGGCCTTGCGATCAGACATGCGAAAACCCGTTCCGGAGCAGTTCGATGAGTGGCCACTCGAAAGGACGGCCTCTAAGACTATAACTGGCGGGAGCGGCGAAAGGAACTGACGGCAAACAGAACGAAGAGTCCAGCGACAGCGACGGCCATAGCGATGAGCCAGTAAGCGACATCGCGGGTCCACGCGCGGAAGGCGGAGTTGAGCCAGCCAATCGCTAGCACGGCGAACATCGCGCCGACCACTTCGTGAAATATCTGCTTCACCGTTCGCCAAAGGCGGCGGAAGCCGCTGGGCTCGCTGGGAAGCAACGCTGCTGAGGAAGGCGCGGGCATCAAGCTATTTTAACTCAAGCCTCGCCAATACCCGCTCCCGGACCCCGGCCAAAAGGACAGGTTTGCGGCTATGAACAGATTGACGACAAGGCCGAGAAGCCAACTTGTATCGGTTTACAGGTAGGCCTAGAATCAGGATTGAAGTACTGGGGAGCCGGCCTTGCAACTCGATGATCATCTCAAAAACCTCTTGCGCGAGCTTGGACATGCAATCAACGACACCGTGTCCGAATCCGACAGGATTACCGGGGCGATTGCGGGAGTACGCGCGCATGGGTACGACATTGTGTTGAAACTGGATGCAACGATTGGATTGGCGAAGCGCGACGGCCAGGCCGAAGACGGGCCGCGCATTACCACCCAGGACCGGCGTTTCCTGGAATCCCTGCGCATTCAGGTGGACCAGGAATCGATGGACCAGGATGCGGACAAGAAACCGGTTGCGAGACTCACGATGACGCCACAGGACGTGCGATTTTTGAAGTCGCTGCGAATTGCCACCGACGATATCGAATGAAAAGAGTGATCCAAATCGGGTGCGCAGGCGTCGTGCTTCTGGGCACGATGGGAGTTTCGCGCGCCATGGCGCAGGATCCGATTGTGACCGGACCGATTATCGCGAGCGAGGTGGCCCCGATCATCGTCAGTGCCGTGAAACCGAAACCAAAATTCACAGGCCTGGCAAAGTTTGAAGGCACCGTGCTGCACGCCAACAGCGTGCAGATTACGCTGAAGGCGATGGGCAACGACCTGGCCATCCAGACATTTCCGCTCAGCGAAGCAGCCTCCGCAAAAATGCAACTGATCATCGACAGGGGCGGCTACCAGTACGGCGACAAGGTCAAGCTGGAGTACGACCCGCAATCGCTCCGGGTTGTGAAGTTCAAAGGGAAACCGTCGAAGCCCCTCTGATCCCGGAGGGTAAAATGTTGCGCCTGCCTGCCGTTGCCGGACAGTTTTATCCCGCCGATCCCCGTGAACTGACCCGCTTGATCAGAAAATTTACAGTCGAAGAACCTGGAGCTGCAAAATCTCGCGTCCGCGCCTGTCTGGTGCCGCATGCCGGATACATTTATTCCGGCGGCGTGGCGGGAGCAGTATTTTCACGAATTATTTTCCCCAAGCAGATTTTGGTTTTGGGAGTGCGGCATTCGCCAGTGGGCGAAGATCTCGCCATTCTCTCGGAGGGCGCGTGGCGAACGCCACTCGGAGACTCGCCGGTGGATGAAGCGTTGGCGCAGCGAGTCAAGGCGTCCTGTCCGGGTCTACGGGAAGACAGCGTGGCTCACCGCCGCGAGCACTCTTTGGAAGTAGAACTTCCCTTTTTGCAAATCCTCGATCCGGGTTTTTCGTTTGTCCCCGTTGCAGTGGGAACGTTGCGCTTCGAGGAGTTGCACGCGTTGGGAATGGGACTGGCGCGGGTGCTCAAGGAAAGCACGGAAGAAATCCTGATGGTGACCTCGTCGGATATGAATCATTACGAGCCGGACGATGTGACCCGGATCAAAGATGCGAAGGCTATCGATCGGATGAAGGTTGTGGACGCCAGAGGATTATTCGAAGTGTGCCGTAAGGAGAAGATTTCCATGTGCGGGTTGGGGCCCGCGGTAGCGATGCTCACAGCGATGAAAGAAGTCGGTGTGGAGAGTGGCGAAGTCGTACGTTATGCGACATCCGGCGACGTCAACGGCGACCGGGACGCAGTGGTAGGCTACGCGGGAATGATTTTTGCGTAGCCTGGAGCCAGCTCAAAAGCCAGCCCTGCATTGAAGACTTAAGAGAACAACAAGAACGATAACTAATTCTGCGTCAGTGCGGGTGGGCGCCTCCGCCACCGCTGGGGGCAGGGTGCCCTGCTGATCCCGAAGAAGCCCCCGATGAACCTCCGCCGCTCCGGCTGCCGCCTCCCCACGAGGCGCCCCCGGAGGGAAAACTGCCTCCAGAACCAGAAGAGCCAGCCCCGCGAGCGGGCGCAGGAACAGCGGGAGCTCGCGGGGGAGTTCCCGCACGGGCAGAAGCCGAGGAGGGCGCTTGAGGAACCGCCGGCGAACCGGGAATTGCCGGCCTGGCCGGCATGCGGGCCGAAGTTGCCCCTTGAACTATGGCGCCGTTGCTCACGTTGGCGGCAGGCTGCGTTCCATTCACGTGAGTGATGGCTTCCGTTCGAGCTTCATCCTTTCGAATTTCATTCGTCGGAGTTGCGGGTGAATTTCCGTTGTTGACGTAGCGATGCTCGTGCGGATCGTACGAAATCGAAGAGTCGCGTCCAAGCGCGACCACACGGCTCCCGGCGGCGCCGGCGACGATCGTGCGTGATACTCGCGAAGGCGGCGCACTGGCGGCGAGATTCGAGGAAATCCCTTCCGCTGGCCCCTTCTTCAGGACCGACCACTTTTCGGTGCCGGCCGCAAGGGTCGAATGTGCAATCTGGGAATTCTGCACAGGGAAAATTCCCTGGTTCAGGTTTTGCGCGGTCTTCCCCGGTTTGTCCCCTGGATGCGAGGGAACGATGCCGAGCGTGCTGCCGTTGCGAACCCATACGGCCGTCACTGGCCGGTAGCGAACTGGGCCGCCAAGACCAAAGCCGGTAGGCGCCCAGACCCAGCCGTAAACTGGCGAGAAAATCCATCCGCCATAGTGATACGGCAACCAACCCCACGGTGCGGATCCGATAAACGTGTTGCCGAAAAACGGATCCTGATACCAGCCGCCGTAGCTAAAGGGCGACCAGCCGAAGCTCATGCCAAACGGCCGCCAGCAATAACCGTAGCCGCCCATCGAAAACCACGAACCATAGGTGTAAAGGTCGCCAAAGCCCGCAGAATAATTCGGCGAATTCACGTACTGCGAAGAATAGTTCGTTGCGGTCACCACGCTGTCAACGCGCCCGGAAACCCAACGGTCGAAATCGTCGGTATCCGAGGCGCGCCCGACCACCGGTTCGGCGGAGTCGCCTGCGTGCACTGAGAGGGATTGGCCTTTGTCGAGAGGCGTTGATTTCTTATCGCGCAGGACAGTCGCGCGGCCGCGCTCGATGTTGACCGTGCTGCCGTCGTCGAAATTGTCCAGCCGAAACGTCGTGCGCCCCGTGGCTTCCACCGTGAAGTCGCCGCCGGTAACACTGAAATAGTCGCCGTTCGCAGGATTCACATAGACGGTGGAAGTGCCTTGGCGCAGCACCAGACGCGTAACCCGGTCGCCGTCGCGCAGGGAAAGATCGTAGAACTCGACGACGGAATTCGATCCGAGAAACATCATGGCGCCGTTCTCGAATTCAATTTCGGCCCGGCCGTTGTCGGTCGCGACCACATAGCCCTGGCGAATCGGAAGATTTAAAGGCGCAGATTGCCACCCGGCGTTCGCGTCGGTCAGGGGATCGTCGCGAAAGCTGGGCGCGAACCGGACGTCCCCTTGAACCAGGCTCAGTCGAACGATGCGGGCGTGGCTGTTGTCCGCAAATGTGCCAGAGGAAAACCCCAGGCAGAGAATGGATAGCGCGCAAATAAGAAGAAAAAGTCGGTGGCTCATGGCAAACCTCTCTCGGATGCGCGGGTCTATAGGCTAAGACGATAACGGAGTCTGACACGTTGCATTACTAAAGAGAACAAGGAAAGGAAGGTAGAGGGGGAGGCGGGGTGTAGGAGAGTAGGGCTGGACGGGCAATGTTGCTCGGGGATAAGATTCGCGAATTGCACTCATGAGAAAATATGATTGCCAAGTGCTTGACAACAGGGCGGTTATACAACTACCTTCGCAAGCACAGAAAGCTCCACGCGTGTTGCTAGTTCCATCGTTTGAGTTTCTTTCTCGCAGTCTCTTTGTGGCCGCGCCGGCGGGCAAGACGCTGGAAAATTCATACTAAGTTCGGGTCATTGATTCGAAAGCATTCCTGGGGGTGGGAAATGTTGAAAGTCATAAGGGCATTCATATTACTTCCTTTGATTCTTGGGCTCACTGGCGGAAAACCGGCTTTTGGACAAGGCGGCGCCACCGGAGCCATCAGCGGAACGGTAGTAGACGTGAACGGCGGAGAAGTCTCCGGCGCCGACGTCCAGATTATCAATACTTCGACGGATGGATTGGTCCGTCGCTTGACCACAGGCGCGGATGGCTCATTTGAAGCCACGTTGCTGCCGCCAGCGAAATACTACGTGGTGGTGAACAAGTCGGGGTTCGCGGAAGCGAAGGCCATCAATATCGAAGTGCGCGTCACGGAGACCACGCGGCTGAGCATCCCGCTGAAACCCGGCACGGTGACCGAGAAAATCGAAATTTCGGCACAGATTACGTCCGTTGAGACGACGAACGCGACAACGGGGCAGACAATCGGTTCCGAAACGATTCGAGACCTGCCGCTGGCGACGCAGAATTACCAGCAACTGCTTTCGCTCAGCACGGGTGTGCAGAGCGAATTGAACCAATCCACCCAGTTGGGACGCGGCACTACAAAGATCTACGTGAACGGGCAGCGCGAGGACAATAACAACTATCTGATCGAGGGCATCAGCGCGACCGACTACAACGTGGCCCAGAATTATTACGTACCGCTGCCGAACCCCGACGTGATTCAGGAATTCAAAGTGCAGACTTCGCTCTATGACGCCAGTCAGGGGCGCAACGGCGGAGGCAACGTCAATGCGATCCTGAAGAGCGGCACCCGGGAATTCCACGGCGATGCGTACGAGTTCTTCCGCAACGACGCGCTGAACGCCAACGAGTATTTTCACAACGCCACGGGCCAGGCGCGCCCTTCCGTGAAGCAAAACCTGTTCGGCGTGAGCGCGGGCGGGCCGGTGGTCAAGGAACAGTTCGGATATTTCTTCGTGAACTACCAGGGAACACGGCAGCGCAGCGCGCTTTCACCCGGGACGCAGATCAATAACCCGGGTTTGCCCGTGCTTCCGACGCAACGGGATGCGACTTCGATCGCCGACGCTTTCAGCACGGCGAGCGCACCCATCACCCCTGCCATGATCGATCCGCTTGTTCTGAAGCTTTTCCAGGCAAAGGGCAACTTGTTCGGTGACCCGAACGGCTTTTTGATTCCCTCAGTTCCGGGAATTTCCGCCAACCTGGATCCGAACAAAGCCGCCTACGTAACCGCCCCTTACGTCTTCAGCAGAGCCGGGAAATACACGGATGACCAGTTCACCACGAACTGGGACAGAGAGTTCAACTCCAGTAGGGACAAAATTGGGGCACGGTTCTTCTTCTCGAATTCGGAGACCAATTTGCCATTCGGGGCGGGCGGATTGCAGGCATCGCTGGGCGGAACCCTGCAAAGCAGCATTAGTTCCACGGATCTGGATTTCCCGTTCGATATCCCGGTCGCGGCACGTTTCCTTGCGATAAACGAAACGCACCTGTTCACGCCATCACTGGTGAACGACTTCCGGTTTGGCTATATCCGGATGAATTACAGCTTGTTGAACTTGCCGCCGGTCACGGCCACGGATTTGGGAATCGACCGCCCGTCGAACAACATCACACAATCCATCTACAAATTCACGTTCAACACGTCGGGATTCCAGATCGGCCCGACACCGCCGGCAGACCAGTTTCAGACCCAGAACAACTTCAATTTTGTGGATACCGTGAGCTGGGTCAAGGGTCCGCATGACTTCCGGTTTGGCGCCGAATACACGCGTGTGAATCTGGATAAGAAGTTCCCGCAGACATTTAACGGGCAGATCTTCTTCAACAACGGCGGCGGCTTCACGGACTGGCAAAACTTCCTGCAGGGTATCGCTTCGTTCAGTTTCGGCGGCGGCGGGGTCTACAACCATAATTACCACGCAAACATTTACGGCCTTTTCGCACAGGACGATTGGAAGGTGACACGAAACCTGACCGTGAACCTGGGCGGCCGCGTGGACATAAACGGAGCGTTCTACGACAGCGCCTGCCACATCGGCAACATTGACGAGAATCTGGCGGCACAGGACCTCTATCCCATGGTGTACGGAGGCTGCGCGAATAAGTTAAACGTGCCCGGGTTGACGGGCCACGGCAACGACAGCACCTTCAACAACGCTTACGCGACTGGCTTTGCGCCTCGCGTTGGACTGGCCTACGACCTCGGCGGCCATCACAACACTACGATTCGCGCCGGCTACGGCATCTACTACGTTCGCGAAGATGTGGGCACGGCGGACCAGTTGTCGTTCCAGGCGCCGTACCTCCCAATTGTCTTCGGCGCTCTGCCGCCGGGCTGCCTGTCGGTGTTCTTCTCGAATAAGACGCCTTTCCCGCCAAACTGCATACCAGCGAACGCGCCGCCGGGGACCACGACCAACTTCAACGCTCTACCGACCGCTGGAACGCTCAATCCCAGCTTCATTCCGTGCCAGGCGGCGTTTACGGGATTTCCGGGAGGAGACACCACGCAAGCGGGAGGATTCCAGTGTGCAGCGGGTAGCCCAGGTTCCATCCCCACGCCGTTTCTGTTCACGCTGGCCGTGCCGCGACGCTTTGTCACGCCCAGCACGCAGCAATGGAACCTGACCTTGCAGCGGGCACTCGGGAAGGATTGGGTACTCGAGGTGGGATACGTTGGCACACACACCGTCCACCTGCGCGAAACTCGCACGAACATCCCCGCAAAAATTGTGAGCCCAACAGACCCAATTACTGTGACCGACGTAAATAACAATTCTTATACGATTACGCAGAACACCATCCTGAACGGGCCGCTGCGGAGCCCGATCCCGGCGATCAACGGTTACGGGGGCTTCCAGATTTTCGACAACTCCGCTTACGGCCATTACAACTCGCTGCAGACGACGGTTTCCAGGCGCTGGGCTCACGGCTATTTTCAGGCTGCCTACACCTGGTCCAGATCAACGGACGTAAACTCCAGCGGAAATACGGCGCTGAACACCGCGTTCAATGACGAATCGAACCTGAGGGCTGGCTACGGCCCTTCGGACTTTGACCGCACGCACCGCTTCGTGGTGAGCTACCGCTACGACCTGCCTTTCTTCTCGAACGAAACCGGTTGGAAGAAAATCGCGCTCAGTAACTGGGCCATCAGCGGAATTACGGTGATTCAGTCCGGCACGCCGTTCAGCGTGACTGACTCCGGCGCGGGCACCGCTGTGCTCGCACCCGGATATACGCCGACGCTGACAGGCAGCCTGGCCCCGGGTGCGACGATCCATGGCAGCTACACCAGCGGCGATATTCATAACCGGCTCAACGGTTATCTGAACCCGAATGACTTCGCGACGGCTCAACTTCTCTATCCGTTCAATCCTGCGAGCCCGTCGACCACTTGCGATTTTGTAAACAATCCGAACTTCTGCACCACGTTCTTCGGGAACCTGGGACGCAATACCTTCCGCGGCCCCTACCAGCAGAACTGGGATTTCTCATTGCTGAAAAACTTCCGGCTGACGGAGCGGTTGAATCTCCGTTTTGCGACGGACTTCTTCAACATCTGGAACCACGCGAACTTCGCGAATCCGCCGATCAACGATGTGGAGACAATAGGTGGGCCGTTCGGGAAAATCTTCTCGACGGTCGGGACGCCACGGCTAATCCAGTTCTCGCTGCGCTTGTCGTTCTAACTGAATTACTGGGAACGAATAGCAACGGGGCGCACGGTTCGCGTCCCGTTTTGCTTCGGCAGATTGCAACTTCCTGCAAAGTGATATCATTTTCTTGTTATGGCTAAAATTGCATCGCGTATTGCTCAATTAACGGGCGAAGGCGCCCTGGCGGTCTTCACCCGGGCGAAAGAACTCGAAAAGACGGGGCGCTCCATCATTCACCTTGAACTTGGCGAGCCGGATTTTCACCCGGCGGCGCCGGTGGTGGATGCTTTGAGAGCGGCCGTTGCGGAGGGGCGCGACCGCTATGTGGCGACGCGCGGGATTCCGCCGTTGCGCGCGGCGATTGCGGAGTACCTTGGGCGCACGCGCAAACTGGATATTGCCGCGGAGCAGGTGCTGGTCGCGCCGGGATGCAAGATGGCGTTGGCCCTCTCGATGATGGCCCTGATCGAACCGGGCGACGAAGTGCTCTATCCAGATCCGAGCTTTCCGATTTATCCTTCGTTCACGCGCGGCCTGGGGGCGAAAGCGGTGCCGTACGCCCTGCGGGAGGAAAACAAATTTCAGCCGGATCTGGCCGAGATCGCGGCGAAAATCACTTCGAAAA
>Ga0137391_10003827_pt1 | contig 11452 bp, 7 predicted proteins | sample 15con2h24BmetaG_FD_101399 | JGI IMG/M metagenome (GOLD analysis project Ga0137391, IMG submission 101399) | Vadose zone soil microbial communities from Angelo Coast Range Reserve, California, USA - 15con2h2.4B metaG | ecosystem: Environmental > Terrestrial > Soil > Vadose zone > Saprolite...
CTTGTACACACCGCCCGTCACACCACGAAAGTTGGCAACACCCGAAGCCGGTGGCCTAACCCGCAAGGGAGGGAGCCGTCGAAGGTGGGGTCGGCGATTGGGGTGAAGTCGTAAGAACGTTGCGACCCTCGCCGGTAACGGCGGGAGAAAAACTCGGCTATGTGCTGGAAACCCCGAGAATCCGGCGGTACTGTCGGTCCCTCTGACTAAGCTCAGGGGGATGGTCAGTGAAAATCCGTCCGGTGCGGGCAATCAGCAGGGAAGTCGGGAGACCGGACCCGTTCCGGTGGCCTTGACCCCTCAGAGACTACACGCCGAGCTCCTGGAAGGAAACAGACGCATCGGGCTTGGAAGCCTATCTCCAGGGCGCACTCCGGGACGGAACCCGGAGCCGCCTCAGTGCGGCCGGATTCACAATCCGAGCCTCACCGTAGATCCCAACTACTGGAGGTTCTACGTGCCAAGCGCCGGCCACCGTAGGTTCATGGAGGTCGTCGGCTCGTGGCATCCAAGGAAGCGTCTACTTGTTGATACCAGGATGAAGATATAGTCCACGCCTCATGGCGACATGGGGGCACACGTGAACAAGGTAGCCGTACCGGAAGGTGCGGCTGGATCACCTCCTTTCTAAGGAGTTTGACTCCTAGTCGATCATTGGCTTTCGCGCCTCGGGTTTCATATCCTGAGGCATATCGGGCACGCTGTTTAGTTCCGAGGGAGTACCCTCGGAACCCGCGGCCCACGACGACAGCTCGCCGAATAGATGGACGGAGCTGTCGTTCGTATGTCCGGACTCTGGTCCTTGAGAACTGCATAGCGAGCGCGAGCATCAAACTCGGTCAAGTTAGTAAGGGCAATCGGTGGATGCCTTGGCGCCAAGAGGCGATGAAGGACGTTGCAGGCTGCGATAAGCCACGGGGAGCTGCCAAACAAGCCTTGATCCGTGGATTTCCGAATGGGGGAACCCGGCGGCCGTCATGGGCCGTCATCCTGGTCTGAATACATAGGGCCAGGAAGCGAACCGCCTGAACTGACACATCTCAGTAGGGCGAGGAAGAGAAAACAACCGTGATTCCCTGAGTAGTGGCGAGCGAAACGGGAACAGCCTAAACCCATGTCGTGTGATAGCCCGGTGGCGTTGCGACGTGGGTGTTGCGGGAAGCATCAGACCCGACACCGGTCGGGTCAGGGAGTTACAAAGCTCTGAGATAGGCGAACCCTCTGGAAAGTGGGGCCACAGCAGGTAACAGCCCTGTAGCCGAAATCTCACAGCCTCCCGATGCTCCTCCCAAGTAGTGCGGGACCAGGGAAATCCCGTGCGAATCTGCCGGTACCACCCGGTAAGGCTAAATACTCCTTGGCGACCGATAGTGCACTAGTACCGTGAGGGAAAGGTGAAAAGTACCCCGGGAGGGGAGTGAAATAGTACCTGAAACCGATTGCCTACAAGCCGTTGGAGCGTACCTTCCTGGGCAACCAGGAAGGCGTGACAGCGTGCCTTTTGAAGAATGAGCCGGCGAGTTAGCGATCTGTGGCGAGGTTAAGGGATATCCCGGAGCCGTAGCGAAAGCGAGTCCTAACTGGGCGTCCAGTCACAGGTTCTAGACCCGAAGCCGAGTGATCTACCCATGGGCAGGCTGAAGCGAGGGTAAGACCTCGTGGAGGGCCGAACCGACTCGGGTTGAAAACCGGGCGGATGACCTGTGGATAGGGGTGAAAGGCCAATCAAACTCGGTGATATCTGGTTCTCCCCGAAATGCATTTAGGTGCAGCCTCGCGTGTTTAGCATTGGTGGTAGAGCACTGGATGGGCTAGGGGGCCCACAAGCTTACCGAACTCAGCCAAACTCCGAATGCCAATGCTTGAGAGCGCGGGAGTGAGACTGCGGGGGCTAAGCTCCGTAGTCGAGAGGGAAACAACCCAGACCGCCAGCTAAGGTCCCTAAATTACGCTAAGTGGGAAAGGATGTCGAGTCGCACAGACAACCAGGAGGTTGGCTTAGAAGCAGCCACCCTTGAAAGAGTGCGTAATAGCTCACTGGTCAAGTGGTTCGGCGCCGACAATGTAGCGGGGCTAAGCGTAATACCGAAGCTGCGGCATTTCTCTTAACTGAGGGATGGGTAGGGGAGCGTCGTGTGGCGGGTGAAGCGGCCGCGGAAGCGAGCCGTGGACGCCACACGAGTGAGAATGCCGGCATGAGTAGCGAGAGACGGGTGAGAAACCCGTCCGCCGAAAACCCAAGGTTTCCTGGGCAAGGCTAATCCGCCCAGGGTAAGTCGGGACCTAAGGCGAGGTCGAGAGACGTAGTCGATGGACAACGGGTTGATATTCCCGTACCAGTGCTTCCGCGCCCAGCCCGAATCCAGTTCCTAAGTGCGGCCCTACGGGGTCAATCGACCGAACTGGTACTAGGGCAGCGATGGGGAGACGCAGGAAGGTAGCCCAACCCGGTCGATGGTAGAGCCGGGGTAAGTGTGTAGGGGGGTCCCCCAGGCAAATCCAGGGGACTGTTAACCCTGAGGCACGATGCCGAGCCGTTTTAGGCGAAGTGGGTAATCCTATGCTGCCAAGAAAATCCTCTAGCGAGCTGAAGCGCTGCCCGTACCCCAAACCGACACAGGTGGGTAAGTAGAGAATACTAAGGCGATCGAGAGAACCCTGGTTAAGGAACTAGGCAAGTTGGCCCCGTAACTTCGGGAGAAGGGGCACCTCTGGAGGTGAGAGCCCTTGCGGCTCGAGCTTCCGGAGGTCGCAGAGAAAAGGCCCAAGCGACTGTTTACTAAAAACACAGGTGCATGCGAAGTCGTAAGACCATGTATATGCACTGACGCCTGCCCGGTGCTGGAACGTTAAAGGGAGGGGTCAGCTCTTCGGAGCGAAGCTCTGAACTGAAGCGCCAGTAAACGGCGGCCGTAACTATAAGTTGACCGTTGTAGTTACGTTAATAAATCTGGCTATTTGCTGGGAACCCTGAGTATCCGCGCCGTACTCGCCGGTACATCCGGCAGTGAAAATCGGACGGTGCAGGCAATCAGCAGGAAAGGCCGGCCCTCGTGAGAGGACCGGAATCCTCAGAGGCCATACGCCAGACACGAGACTCCAACTGGAGCCTGTGAAGATATGGTCCAGCCTCATGGCGACATGAAGGAATTGGACGAACGGTCCTAAGGTACAAGGTCCCCTTGGCAGGCAAGGGGAGCTGCCCCCCATATCGGTGACGATGTGGTGCGCAGCCGGCTGTTTGCTGGAAACCCCGAGTATCCGGCGGTACTTCTCGAGAGAGAAGTGACAATCCGTCCGGTGCGGACAATCAGCAGGGAAGTCCTCGTGACCCCTCAGAGACCATACGCCGGCCCTCTCCAGCGGGAGAGGATGAGATGGTCCGACCCCTACGGCGACGTAGGGAGGCTGGCGGAAACGACCAGCCCCGCCTGAACGAGGGCGGTAACAGACGATTCGAGCGAAATTCCTTGTCGGGTGAATTATTGCCCTGCACGGGAGCAATCCCGTGTGCAGACCCGCTCATAACGGCGGAGCCCACACCGGCTGCCTTTAAGGAAAGGCGACAGACGGCGGGTGATGCCGTGGGAAGCCCTCTGCTTCTTCGGAAGTATGGCCCCGTAACGACTGATCCTTCGGGAAAGGGTTCAGTTCTGTCAGTGGTCGTCTTTACGCTCGACTGGTGACAAATCTATGGCTGGACCAATACGCGGGCTCTCAACAGGGCCTGGTAGATTACCCCGTCGCAACCATTCTCCAGGCCATTGGTGAGATGAAGGCATAGTCTGTCCCCCTGGAAACAGGGGACTGAGACGAAGTTCCGACCTGCACGAATGGCGTAACGACTTGGGCACTGTCTCAACTGGGGACTCGGCGAAATTGCACTACGAGTAAAGATGCTCGTTACGCGTGGAAGGACGGAAAGACCCCGTGGACCTTTACTACAGCTTGGTATTGGGACTTGACATGTGTTGCGTAGGATAGGCGGGAGGCTGTGAAGCTCGGACTCCGGTTCGGGTGGAGCCAACCTTGAAATACCGCTCTGCATGTGTTGGGTCCCTAACCCACACCCGTGATCCGGGTGAGGGACAGTGCCAGGTGGGTAGTTTGACTGGGGCGGTCGCCTCCTAAATTGTAACGGAGGCGCCCAAAGGTTCCCTCAAGCCGGTCGGCAATCGGCTGTCGAGTGCAAGGGCACAAGGGAGCTTGACTGCGAGACCTACAAGTCGAGCAGGTGCGAAAGCAGGGCCTAGTGATCCGGCGGTCCCATGTGGATGGGCCGTCGCTCAACGGATAAAAGGTACCCCGGGGATAACAGGCTGATCGGTCCCAAGAGTCCATATCGACGGACCGGTTTGGCACCTCAACATTGGGGTGTAGCGGCAGAGATGCCGTATTGGTATCGGCTTATAACGGTGAACCCCGAGACTGTCACCTGTTCGGTGAACAGTGGGCAATACCGTGGGAAGTCTGTCGGAAGCGAATGACCTCTGTAGCAGCTTCCGCAAGTGACCCCGTAACGACTTAGGCCCGCACCCGCAAGGGCCGAGGTGGCGAGTCGTCGTCCCGCTAGGGGCAACTCTATGGCTGCCACAACACGCCGACCCCTACTCTGGGTCAAGAGAGGGTGAAGATATAGTCTGCACCACCGGGAACGGTGGAGACATGTGCGATGTCGGCTCGTCGCATCCTGGGGCTGGAGCAGGTCCCAAGGGTTAGGCTGTTCGCCTATTAAAGCGGTACGCGAGCTGGGTTTAGAACGTCGCGAGACAGTGAATCGTCTGAATTGACCGCGCTGTCTTTAAATTCGGCTATATGCTGGAAACTCCGAGCATCCGCTGGTACTCGTCCATTTTTGTCAGTACCCGTCAGTAACATGATGGGTCCATGGACAGTGACAATCCGTGCGGTGCGGACAATCAGCAGGAAAGGCTGGATGCCTATATAGCGGGTTACGTCGACGGAGAAGGTACGTTTCATGTAGCTGTTCAGCGGAACCAGTACACCCGGACCGGCTGGCAGCTCGTACCGGAGTTTCATGTGAGTCAGAACGCTGAACGAAGGCAGGTTCTCGACCTGATAAGGCAGCGGTTCGGCTGCGGCCGGATCCAAGAGAACCATCGAAACTCACTCGACTCCACCCTGGTCTATGTCGTCAGAAATCGGGACGACCTGGCAACCAAGGTGATTCCCTTCTTCGAACGGCAGCCGCTCCTGAGCAGCAAGCATCAGGAGTTCCTCGTGTTTGCTCGAATCGTGCGCGCCATGGTACGAGGAGAGCATCTTGACGTGGCTGGCGCCTCTTTTCGCAGCGAAGCCCTGCTGATGAATGGAGGTGGCCGGTACCGACGGGCGCACAAGGAAGAGCATCCAGAATCCTCAGAGACCATATGCCGAACGCCACCCGACAAGGTGGCAAAGATATGGTCCGACCTGCATGGCGACATGCAGAGCCAGGCAGAAATGATCTGGCCCCCCGCCGGCGAAGGTGCTGGTGGGCGGTAACAATCGTGTCGGTCCCTATCCTCCATGCGCGCAGGAGCCTTGAGGAGAGCTGTCCCTAGTACGAGAGGACCGGGACGGACGAACCTCTGGTGTGTGAGTTGTCCTGCCAAGGGCACTGCTCATTGGCCACGTTCGGAAGGGATAAGCGCTGAAAGCATCTAAGTGCGAAGCCCACTCCAAGATGAGGGCTCCCACGGGTAACACCCGGTAAGGACCCCAGCAGACGACTGGGTCGATAGGCGGGAGGTGTAAGCACAGCAATGTGTTCAGCCGACCCGTACTAATCGTCCGAGGGCTTGATCGTTCGCTCGCGCTCGCTATGGAGTACTCAAGGCCACGCGGCCACAACTGGGCCGCGGCTTTGAAAACTCAATATGTTCCGGTGGCCATAGGAGAGGGGAAACACCCGGCTCCATTCCGAACCCGGAAGTTAAGCCCTCTACCGCCGATGGTACTGCTCTGGAGACGGAGTGGGAGAGTAGGTCGCCGCCGGGCACCATTGCAACGAGGTCGGCAGAAATGCCGGCCTCGTTGCGCGTGCGCTGGCCCCGGCCCCCGGGACGGCCCTACCCGGGCCCCCGCTTGGTCAGGTAGCGGGCGATGCCCGCCGCGTTGAGCTCGTAGGACGTGGTCTCGCTCAGGCGACGAGCCAGGGCGGTGTCCTCCGCAAGGCCCGGGATCGCCAGCAGCTCGTCCTCCAGGAGCCTCGTGGCGATCTCCGGCGCCCCCCCGCCGCCGGCAACCACGTCCTCGGCCACGGCTACCGCCCGGCGCAGCGAGGCGGCCGCATCGTCGAACAGGTCCGCCGGGTCCAGGGCCGACAGCCCAAAGTGCGTCGGGAATGCCCGCCTGGCCCCCAGGGCCCGCATCCGGTTGAGGGACTCCAGGCTCGCCTCGAGGGCGAACTCGGGCGGCGGGGTTGCGGGATGGACCGCCCGGACCTCTGCGAGGAGCACCCCGGCCGCGTCGCCGGTGAACAGATCGCCGGAGGCCGGCTCGAACAGTGCCATGTGGTGCCGGGCATGCCCAGGGGTGTAGACGGCTTCGAGTCGCCGGCCATCGCCGAGATCGGCGACGACGCCGTCCGACGAGACGGCGTCGATGCGGTCCGGGGGCACGGGCACCATGCTCCCCCACAGGCCCTCCATGTCCGGGTACAGGCGGGCGGCGGATGCCCACAGCCGGGAGGGGTCGACGAGATGCGGGGCCCCCTCGGCCCGGACAACCACCCGGGCACGTGGGAAGCGCTGGGCGAGATGGCCGGCGGCTCCGGCGTGGTCGAGGTGGATGTGGGTCAGCACGATCCAGTCCAGGTCCGTGACCCCGGCCGCCGAGAGGCCGGCGAGCACGTGCGAGAGCGACGTTGCGGGCGCCGCCTCGATGATCGCCGGCCGGGATCCCGGCAGGTAGTAGACGGCCGTGACGCCCTCGGCGCCGTGCATGACGGAGTCGATGGTGATGACGTCGCCGGTCTCGCTCACGGAAGCCGATGATACCGAGGCCCGAGCCAGCCCGAGCCAGGCCCGAGCCAGCCCCGGGAAACCCGGGCTAACCCCCGCGGCACCGTGGGCGGCTGTTACCCTGCCCCCGAGATGCTCCGAGCCCACCTGATCATGAATCCGGAGGCGCGCGGGGTGACGCCATCCCTGCAGCACCTGATGGCGACGGCCCTGGAGGCCCGCTTCAAGCTGGGCGTCACGGAGACCCACGCCCGGGACGCTGGGGTCGAGGTCGCCCGCGACGCCGTCAACAGCGGCGCTGAGCTCCTCATCGCCTTCGGGGGGGACGGGCTCGTCAACGAGGTCGTCAACGGCATGGCCGGCAGCGACGCCACGCTCGCCATCATCCCCGGCGGGACGATGAACGTCTTCGCCCGCAACCTCGGCATCCCGACGAACCCCACCGAGGCCGCCGACCACATCCTCGGCCGGGCAGGCAGCATCGAGCCCCGCAAGATGTCCCTCGGCCTCGCCAACGACCGCTACTTCACCTTCGCCTGCGGGTGCGGCTTCGACGCCGAGGCCGCCGCCCGCGTCGAGGCCCACCGCACCGCCAAGCGCCGCTACGGGGAGCCCTACTTCTACGCCGCCGCCCTGGCGACCTTCGCCGCCTCCTACGCCACCAGGAAGCCCTTCCTCACCTGCGAGGGCGACTTCGGCACCGAGGAGGCCGTCCTCGCCGTGGGACTGGTGGCCGACACGTACGCCTACCTCGCCGGCCGTCCCCTCCGCCTCGGGTCGAAGAGCTCGACGGACGGGACGCTCGGCCTGTTCATCGTCCGCCGCCTGAGCTTCATCCACCTCCCTCGCTACGCCTTCGGCGCGTTCACGGGGAAATTCGGGTCGGGGGCCGTCTCCCTTGCCGACGTCGACGAGTTCACCATCCACGGCGACGAGCCCGTCTCCTACCACGTCGACGGCGAGACCCTTGAGCCCGCCAGCAAGGTCCACGTCCGCCGTGCCCCCTTTTCCCTCAACGTGCTGGACTAGCGAGACCTCGAATGCCCGTCCTCATCGCCGCCCGCTCCGCCGACCTCGACCTGGTCCGGCCGCTCGCCCGGCTGCTGCGATCCGGCGGGGGAGAGGTCCGCTGCTACCTCGACACCGACGACCACGAGCTGCGGGACCTCGGCTGCAAGATCGCCGTCGGGGCGCTCGACGACGCCTACAACCTCGAAGCCGCCCTCACCAGGGTCCACACCTTCATCCCTCTCCTGCCGGACCCCTTCGACATCCACGACACCGACGATCTTGCCGATCTCCGGGCCGCCGGCCTTGCCGCGGCGGCGGCCGCGGCGGCGGCGGACCTTGCCCAGACGATCCTCCCCATCCCCGTCCTGCCCGAGGCCCACCCGATCCAGGCGGCCTTCGCTGAGGTGGACAAGGCGTTCGCCGCCGGTCTCCAGCCCCTGTGCCGCATCCGGACCGGCTACCTCCTCGGCCCGGACCGCCCGCTGACGATCGTCCTGCGCGGGATCACGTCCGCCGGCGTCGACGTGGTGCGGAGCGTCATCGTCTCGGTGCTCGACGTCGACATGTGGGCGGCAACCGTCGCCGCAGCCGACGACCGCGAGGACCTCGACGGCACCTGGGAGCTCGGCGGGGACGCCGAGCCGCTCGTCGACCTGCTGGAGCGGGTCCCGTCGACGACGAGGATCGGCAGTGCCCCGTCTCAGTGGAGCCTCGCCCTCCTGGGCGAGGACCTCGTCGTCGGCGCCTCGGCCGATGAGTTCCTTTCAGGCTGAGGTCGGCGCTGGCGTTTAGCTCAGCTGGTGGTCCCGCAGGAGCAGCCCCGTCCTGGGCTTCGGCCAGAACAGCGTGCTCTTCGGGGGCATGACCTCGCCCGCCAGCGCGGCGGTGATCACGACCTCGATGGGGATCGGCGCCAGGAGGAACGCAAGGCTCCCTGCCGCCACCGCGGCCGCCACCTCGTCGAGGTCGTGCTCGTAGGCGACCGTCGCTCCCGCGGTGTCCAGGACGCCGGCCAGCCAGGCGGTGTCCGGCGTGCCGCGGGAAGGCATCGTCCAGCGCCCCGACGAATCCGCCAGGCCGACGGTCCCCGGCCCCACCGTGGCGAGGTGGTTGGCCAACGACGCCAGGTCCCCGCCGTACGGCTCGGGGGCGGCCCCCCCCGAGAGGTCGTCGCGGTGCAGGTCCGTCACCCGGTGGATGGCCAGCAGCGCCGGCGGCTCCTCGGCAGGATCCGACACCAACGCCAGCGTCCGGTCCCAGGGCCCGCCGCCGTGGGCTGCCCGCATCTCGTCGCGGTAGGTCAGCGCCGCGGCGTAGCGATGGTGTCCGTCGGCGATCACCAGTGGCGAGTCCATGCCCCGCGAAACCGCCGCGGCCTCGGCCTCGTCCAGCCGCCACAGGCGGTGGCGGACCCCTGCGGGGTCGACGAAATCGATCAGCGCGCCCCGCTGCAACGCCGACGTAACCGCCGGTCCGACCACGCCGGGCCCCCCCACCAGCCAGATCGGCTCCAGGTTGGCCTCCGTGGTCTTCATCAGCTCCAGCCGGTCGCTGCGGGGCCTGGGCATCGTGCGCTCGTGGGGATGGATGCCGCCCGACCCGAGGGGCTCCAGCTCGAGCGCCCCGATCACGCCGCCGGAGGAGCCGGGCACGCCACCGATCTCGTAGTCCATCCGGTAGGCGAAGAGCCGTGGCCGGTCGTCGTAGACGAGGACCCCGGCGGCGATCCAGTCCCGCAGGTACGCCGCCGACCGGCTGTAGCGGTCCTGCCCGGGCTGGTCGCCAGGGAGTTCGGCACCGAGGATGATGGAGATGATGTTGTACGGATGCAGGCGTTCGAGGCGCTGGCGTTCGGCCGGCGAGATGACGTCGTATGGCGGGGTCGTCACCAAGCCAGGGTCTATGCTGGGGGCGTACAGAAGCGCCCGGAAGGGCTCGAGGGCAGCCACGGCAGGCTGTATACCACGAGTGGACACCGGGGTCCCCCTGGGGTAGAGATGTGCCGGGGCCCCCTTGGGGTAGAGAGCAGGGTCGGGGTCCCCTTGGGGGTAGAGATGTGCCGGGGCCCCCTTCGGGTAGAGAGCAGGGTCGGGGTCCCCTTAGGGGTAGAGAGCGAGGAATCGACCATGGACCAACAGGATGTCTACGACATGGTGATCCGTGGCCGTGACCTCCTCGAGCGGGGCCATCACCACGGCGCCGCCACCGTGCTCGAGCGGGCCAGCGTCCTGGAGCCCGAGAAGACGTCCATCCGCGAGGACCTCGCCCGAGCCCTCTACCTGACCGGGCAGAAGGCCCGTGCGGGCGAGCAGTTCGCCAAGGTGCTGGAGCTGGACCCTTCCAACGACTACGCCCACTTCGGCCTCGGGCTCTGCCATGCCGCGGCGGGCGACACCAAACGAGCCCTCGGCCACCTCAAGATCGCCGTGGCGATGCGTCCCGACTCCGAGGACTACCGCCAGGCGCTCGACCGGGCGCTCGAACGCCTCGCCGGATAGCGCCAGTCGTTTGGGTCGATCCCTTCTCGAGCGCTACGACGCCTTCGCCTTCGATCTCGACGGCGTCATCTGGCTCGCCCACCACATCATCGCCGAGGCCCCCGGGGCCATCCAGGCCGTCCGCGACACGGGCAAGCCCCTGCTGTTCCTCACCAACAACGCCTCCTACCTCCCCTCGTGGATCGTCGAGCGCCTTGCGGAGGGCGGCATCGCGATCACCGAGGACGAGGTCCTCACCTCCGCCTCCGCTGCCCGGACCTGGGTGGAGCGGGAGGGCCTCGTGGGGGAGCGGGCCTTCGTGCTCGGCACCAAGCCCGTCGTCGACCAGCTCGCCGACCTCCTGGAGATCGTCCCGGTGGAACGGGGTGTGAAGGTCGGCGTGGTGTTCGTCGCCCGGGACATCGAGCTCACCTACGAACGCCTGACCGCAGCCTCGGACGCAGCCCGCAGCGGTGCGGTGTTCGCCGCCTCCAACCGTGACAACGTCATGCCGATCCCCGGCGGCTTCGAGCCGGGGACGGGGTCGATCCTTGCGGCCGTCGAGGCCGCGAGCCGGCGGCGGGCGGTCTCCATCGGCAAGCCCGAGTTGCCCATGATGCAGGCCGCAGCGGAGCGGCTGGGCCACCGGCGGGTGCTGATGATCGGCGACCGCTGCGACTCCGACGTCGCCGGGGCACGGGCGATCGGGTGGGACGCCGCGCTCGTGCTCACCGGCGTGACGCAGCCGGGCGACGTCCTCGATCCCGAGCCCGACTACGTCCTCACGACCCTCGCCGACCTGAGCGGGCCCGCCGAAGCGTGAAGCTTTTGGTACCGAGAGCCCCCCTTTTCCGGCTCCTCGCTATTTGGAGTGGTGGCGACAGCGAACAGCGCCGCCGTCCAACCCAGACCCATGAACGCACGTCCGTGCCGGAGCGCCTACTTTCCTCCAAAAGGTGCGCTATCCGCACTTTTTGGAGGAAACTCACTTCCCTCAGA
>Ga0137391_10003839_pt1 | contig 11442 bp, 8 predicted proteins | sample 15con2h24BmetaG_FD_101399 | JGI IMG/M metagenome (GOLD analysis project Ga0137391, IMG submission 101399) | Vadose zone soil microbial communities from Angelo Coast Range Reserve, California, USA - 15con2h2.4B metaG | ecosystem: Environmental > Terrestrial > Soil > Vadose zone > Saprolite...
CTGTGAATTTTCAAGGCCAGTTTCATACGCTGTCAGGCGCGCATATCCGGCCGCGACCGCTGCAGCAGCCATTTCCGAAATTCTATCTCGGGGGCGGCTCGCGGCAGGCCTGGGAAATGTCGGCGAAACATTCCGACGTGCATCTGTTCTGGGGCGATCTGCCGGAGCGGATCGCCGCGAACATCGCCGAAATCAGGGCGGTGGCCCGCGCGCACGATCGCGAGGACGAGATCGGCTTCGGGATGCGGCTGCAGGTGATCTGCCGCGAGGACGAAAGCGAGGCGTGGGCGGCCGCCGATCAATTGGTGCGCCACGCCAGCGAGCGGCAAAAGCAGGACGTGCAGACACTCTACTATAACTCGGTCGCCAATCAGCGCGTGCAGCAGCTCGCGCGCGAGCATGGCGATCTCCTGCTGCCGCATCTATGGACCGGCGTTACCAAGGTCCGTCCCGGCGCCGGCATCGCCGTGGTCGGCAACCCCGCGCAATGCGCCGCGACCCTGCAGCAATTCATCGACGCCGGCTGCCACTCGTTCTGCCTGTCCGGCCATCTGCATGACGAGGAGGCGGAACGCTTCGGCCGATTGATCCGGCCGATTCTCGCCGCAACCAACCGTGGCCGGCTTGCGGCATAGGCTTGGTTCGCAGCCTCAAGGGTCGCAGCTTAAGCTGGTACGATGACCTTGCCGATCGGCCAGAGCGCGATGCCGGCGAGCTTGAGATGCGCCCAGGCGAACGGGATGCCGATGATGGTGACAGCGAACAGCACCGCAGCGATGAGGTGTCCGAGCGCGAGCCACCAGCCTGCCAGCACGAGCCAGATCAAATTGCCGATCAGGCCCAGCGGGCCGGTGCCGATATCGCTCTCGCCCGTGAGCTCGTCGCGCCGGACTGCGCGTGATCCGAACGGCAGCAGGGTGTAGACGGCGATATTGAAGGCGGCCCGCGCCCAGGGCAGGCCGATGATGGTGATCGCCATGATGATCGCAGCGACGAGCCAGCCGAACGCCATCACGGCGCCGCCGAAGAGAATCCAGAGCACGTTCAGAAGGATGGATACCGGTTCCATGCGATGACCAGTCTTGCCGCGTGATGTCGAGGCCGATTATAGCCCGCTGACGGTGGAGACGATAGCGAGCGCCGCGAGAAAATCGTCACGCAGCCGTCATGTTGTCGGCCTGCCCGCCGGCGAAAGCGGGTCAGGCCACCGCCGCGGCCTGTGCCGACGTCGCTGCGAAGAGCTTCTTGACCTCGGCGGCCGGCTTCGCGGCGCTGAACAGATAGCCCTGCATCTCGGTGCAGCCGAGCTCGCGCAGCAGCGTCCGCTGTGCCTCGGTTTCGACGCCTTCCGCGACCGTCGTCGTGTCGAGCGCGGCGGCGATGTTCACCACCGCCTGCACGATCGACGATCCGCCGGCCGCGTCGACATCGCTGACGAAGCAGCGGTCGATCTTGATCTTGTCGAACGGGAAGCGCTTCAGATAGCTCAGCGAGGAGTAGCCGGTACCGAAATCGTCGAGCGCGATGCGCACGCCGATGCCGCGGAGCTGGTGCAGGATGGTAAGAGCGGCCTCGTCGTCGCGGATCAGCACCGCCTCGGTGATCTCGAGTTCCAGCCGGTCAGGCTTGAGGCCGGAGGTCGCGAGCGCGCCCGCGATCCTGATCGCCAGCGTCTGGCATTTCAATTGGATCGGCGACACGTTCACGGCGATGCGGATGTGATCGGGCCAGGTGGCGGCTTCAGTGCAGGCGGTGCGCAGCACCCAATCGCCGAGTTCGTCGATCAGGCCGGCGTCTTCCGCGATCGGGATGAATTCGGCCGGCGAGATCATGCCGCGTTCGGGATGGCGCCAGCGCAGCAGAGCCTCGCAACCGCAGACCTCGCCGCTGGCGAGATTGACCAGCGGCTGGTAATGGATCTCGAAACCGCCGCCTGCCAGCGCCTGCCGCAGATCCTGCTCCATGGTCAGGCGCGCCTTGGCGCTCGCGTCCATCGCCGGCTCGAAGAAGCGATAGGTCCGGCGTCCGCCGGACTTTGCCGCATACATCGCAAGATCCGCGTTCTTGATCAGTTGGTCGAGCTCGGTGCCGTCCCGCGGCGCCAACGCGATGCCGATGCTGGCGTTGGTCGAAAGCTGGTGGCCGAGGCACTGGCAGGGACTGCGGATCGCCTCGTAGAGTGGCGCGACGAAGGCTTCGACTTCGGCCGTGCTCACGATGCCGGTCTTGAGGACGGCGAATTCGTCGCCACCGAGCCGCGCGACCATATCATCTTCGTTGACGCAGGCGCGCAGGCGGCCCGCCACCGCCTTCAAGAGCTCGTCGCCGACATGATGGCCGAGCGAATCGTTGATGGCCTTGAATTCGTCGATGTCGATATAGAGCAGCGCGAACGGCTTGCCCTGTTCGGCCTGCTTCAGCTCGCGTTCGATCCGCTCGCGGAACAGCACGCGGTTCGGCAGGTCGGTCAGCGCATCGTAATGCGCGAGGTGCGCGATCTTCTCATCGGCCCGGCGGCGTTCGGTGACGTCCTCGACGACGTTGATGATATAACGGGGCTCGGCGGCCTGATTCCTGATGATGATGCGCTTGGACGTGATGAAGCGGACGCCGAGAGCCTTGCTCTCCCAGCGATGCTCGTCGATGAACAGGCTGTCGCTGGATTGCAGCGCCTGCTCGTCATCGGCGGTGATCGTCTCTGCCAGCGCCGGATCAAACAGTTCGGACGGCGTCCTGCCGATGATCTCCTCGCGCGCGAGCGCGAATTGGGCTTCGGCGACCTTGTTTGAGAGCACATAGCGCCGGTCGCGGGCATCCTTCACCGTGATCTGCGAGGGGATGTGGTCGATGATCTCGCGCAGGAACGCGTAGCTGCGGTCGCGCTCCTGTTCGAGATTGCGGCGCTCGGTGATGTCCTCGATGGTCGCGACCCATCCGCCCTGCGTGAGAGGCTTGTTGACGATCAGGAACGCGCGCCCGTCCTCGGATTCCAGCAGGCGATGGTGAACCCGGCCTCGCGCGACTTCGTGCATGACGCTGGAGCAGAATTCATCGACGTCGCCATCGAAGGTTCCGGTGTCCTTGCGAAGCTGGATCAGCGCGCGGAAAGGCAGGCCCGGTTTGACGAGATCGGTCGACAATGAATGCAGGTCGAGATAACGCTGATTGGTGGTGACGACCCGCGCCGACGCGTCGTACAGCACGAGCCCCTGCGTCATGTTGTTGAGCGCGGTGTCCAGCCGCTGCTTTTCCAGTTCCAGCCGCTGTTGCGCCTCGCGGCTTTGCCCGGCGATCTGCCGGATGATCAGGAAGAGGATGAAAGCGATCACCACCGCGCACAGGATCGCGGCGGCGACCAAGAGCCGCGTTTGCGCACCCCAGTCGGCCAGCGCGGCCGAGACGGTTTTCGTGACGACGATCGCGATCGGAAAGCGGCCCAACTTGGCTGCGGCGCCGAGCCGGTCCATTTGATCGATCGGGCTTTGCGCGCGCTGGGTCTGCCGGCCGCCATCGGTCAGGATCCGCTGCAGCATCGGCGCCGACGTGAATTTCCGCCCGATCATCGCTTCGACGTGTGGAAAACGCGCCAGCAGCGTTCCGTCGGTGTGGAACATGGCGATGGCCGCGCCGTTGCCGAGCGCGACGGAGGCGAAGAATTTCTCGTAAGCCGCGGGATCGATGCGCCGCGCGATTACGCCAAGGAACACTCCATCGGGCCCGCTCAGCCGATGAGCGACGATCGTGGTCCAGCGGCCGGTAAAGGCGCTCCGGACAGGCTCGGTCAGCACCGTCACCTGCGAGTCGGACTTGAAGGTCTTGAAATAGTTTCGGTCCGAAATGTTGATGGGCGGCACGGGCCAGGTGTCCGATGAATTGACCAGCTGTCCGTCCGCATCGAAGATGTTGACGCTGCCGATATAGGACGAGACGCTGGTCTTGGAGCGCAGCATCTCGTGCGCTTCCGCCGTCGACATCTGTGCCTTGAACCGCTCGGCCGAGGGAATCGCGGAGACCTGCATCTGCGCGATCAGGTTGGTCGCGATGACGTCGCAATCCTCGAATTGCTGGTCGAAATGGCGGGTCAGCAGCAGGACGGTATTTTCGAGCTCGCGTGCGCTGTTGCTCAGCGCGCGCTCGCGGGACTCGCCGACCATTGCGATGGTGCCGATGATGATCGCGACGACGAGCAGGCCGCCGCAACCGACCAGCCAGACGATCGGGTCACGGCTCCGCGCGGCCGCGATCCGCCGCGACACGGTGATCGCGACGTGGGACATTCTGTTCCGGAGGTTGGAAAGCAACTCGCGCACGTCCCCACTCCCAAGGGGGGACATGCATACGATGCAGCAAGGGCATAAGCGGTTAGCAAATCAGGTTACCGGGGATTTAACCCGTAATTTTTCGCAACCATGCGGAGCGTTAACGCAAGCTTAACGGCGCGGCTGGCGGCGAAGGTGGCTGGCCGCCGGTCATGCGCCGGCTGGCGAACCAGCTCTAGCGCCGGTAGCGGCTGCCACGCGAGTAGGCGACGCGATTTTGCTGGACCGGGCGGCTCGCAAGGCTCGATCGCGATTCGCTCGCGAGCGGAGCCGCCGGCCTCAGTTCCTCGAGGAAGATCGGCCGGGAGAAATAATAACCCTGCGCGTAGCGGATCTTGGTTGCGGCCTGCAGGTAGGCCAGCTCCTCGAACGATTCGATGCCCTCCGCGATCACGGTCATGCCGAGCGCTTCGCTCAGGGACTCGATCGCCCGCAGGATGCCCTGGCTGCGCGGGCGCTTGTGAATGTCCGTGATGAAGGAGCGGTCGATCTTGATCTCGTCGGCGGTGATGTCGGCCAGCGCCGACAGGGACGAATAGCCGATGCCGAAATCGTCGATCGAAATGCCGACGCCGAGCTTCCGGAACAGCGGGAGGATATCCTCCTGGAAATGCGTCTTGGTCACGAACGCGTCTTCCGTCACCTCGATCATGAAGCGTTTGGGGAAGCCGGTCGCCTCCAGGGCCAGCGCGAAGGAGTTCATGAACTCGGGATTGACGGCCTGCTTGGCGGCCACATTGATGCTGATCGTGGCGCCGTGGCCGAAGGTCTCGTTGATCAGGTCGATCGATTTGACGATCTCGGCCAGGACCAGGTGCGTGAGCTCGTCGATCAGGCCGAGCTCGACGGCCAGATTGACGAAAGTGCCCGGCGCCTGGATGACGCCTTCGTCGTCGCGCAACCGGACCAGCGCCTCGATGCCCTTGATCTCCTGGGTGCGGACGTCGACCTTGGCCTGAAAGGCGCAGCAGAAGCGTTTTTCCAGAATGGCAAGCCGCAGCGACTGCTCGATCTTCATCCGAGCCAGCGCCTCGTGCTCCATGGCGGCGTCGAAAAAGGCGACCGCGCCCTTGCCGTCGTTCTTGACGCGGTACATCGCGAGGTCCGCGTTCTGGCGCAGCACGTCGTAGCTGCGGCCGTGATCGGGATGGAGGCTCACGCCGATCGAGGTGGATGCGAAGATTTCCGATCCTTCGATGAAGAAGGGCGCGGCAAGGCGGCTCAATGTGGACTGGAGAAATTCCTCCACTTCATGCGGGCCCTGGATCGGGCTGAGCAGCAGCAGGAATTCGTCGCCGCTGATCCGCGCCAGCATGTCGGAGCAGCGCAGGTCGCGGGCGAGGCGCTTTGCGACCTCGACCAGAAGCGCGTCGCCGACGCTATGGCCGTAATAGTCGTTGATGTGCTTGAAATTGTCGACGTCGAGAAACGCAAGCGCGAACATCGCGCCGTCCTCGTCGCGTTTCAGGAGGTTGTTGGCGCGATGCTCGATCACCCGCCGCGTCGGCAGGCCGGTCAATTCGTCGTAATAGGCGGAGCGGAAGAGCTGGTCCTCGAAGGCTTTCTGCTCGCTGATGTCGGCGGAACTCGAGATCAGCAGGGTGCGGTCGGCGATACGGACCGGCCGATGGGCCGTGAGCAGGATCTGCCTGGCGTGGCCGTCGTCGACGCATTCCTCGATGATGGCGGGCCTTCCGCTGCGCAGGAATTCGAGGCCGCTTTCGCCGCGCTGGCTCAGTTGCGGTGACCGCGCCGCGGCATGCCCGTTGTCGCCGATGCCGAGCTGCAAGGCGGCGGCGTCATTGATGAGCAGGAAATCGCCGTGCTCGTCCTGCACCGTGACGCCCGCCGGCAGCATCTTGAGCACATCCCGCAGCAGGCTCAGCTCGGATTGCGCCGCGCGCCGTTCGTCGGCGTCGGTCGCCGCGGTCTGCGGGTCATGGATGGCGTGGCTTGGCATGGCACGCGAATACTGGCGGGTTCCCGCTTAGTTTTAGTTAAGCCGTGCGGAGAAATACGGGCCCTTTCGAGCGCGCCGGCCGAGCCGATTTGACGTCATGCGCCGCAGGTTAACAGCGCATCAACGGCCGTTCTGAAAGTGCCGTCGGGAACGTCGTCGCTCCAGGCCTTGAAAATCGCTCTAGGCCTTGGGAACGCGGCACTGCATGGTGCAATGAACGCCGCTCTTCAGGAAGGCGATTTCGGTCTTGCCGTCGAATGGCGATAGTGCGGATTTCAACAGCTTGGTGCCGAAGCCGGCCGCGCCGACATTGTCCACCACCGGTCCCTCGGTCTCGTCCCAGGTCAGGTTGAGACGATCGTCAGAGAGCGTCCACGTTACCTGCAACAATCCGCGCGCCGAGGAGAAGGCGCCGTATTTTCCGGCATTGGTGGCGAGCTCGTGGAAGATCAGCGCCAGGCTGACCGCGAGCTTGGCCGGAAGGAACAGCGGGTCGCCGTTCAGGTTGAACCGGACATGGCCGTAGGGGCCGAGTTCGGACAGGAGCAGATCCTTGATGTCGCAACCGCTGCCGTCGACCCGCGCGATCAGGTCGTCGGTGGCCGACAGCGAGCGTATCCGGCTGTCGATGCTGGCCCAGACCTGCGGCTGGTTCTCCAGCACCTGGTGCAGCACCGCATGAATCGTCGACGACTTGTTCTTCAGCCGATGCTGCAGCTCCTCGACCAGGAGCTTGCGGTACAATTCCTACTCAATCAGGCGTTTCGCGATCTGCCGCTCCCGCGTGACGATCGAGCGGTACTGCGCTACGCCCCATATCGTGAGGCCGCCCACCAACCAGAAAATAAACATCAGGACAATGCGCGGGAGGTCGGCCGTGGTGTTACCGAAGTTGACGATGATCCCAAGCGCACTGGCTGCGACCGCGGTCAGGACTCCGGTCCGCAAGCCGCCAAGCGCGGTGGCAAAGAACACGGCCGGAAGATACGGCGTGAAGAACACATCGGGCCGGATCTGGGCGAGGCCCCAGCGCGCCGCGGTTGCAAGCGCGAGGCAGGATGCTGCAAAACCAAGACTGGCGAGCGGTGAGACATCGGATACTCCATGCCAGCCGCGGCGAAATTCATCCATCAAATTCCTCATCGGCTAGCATCAGCCCGATCAGCCAATCCAAAATAAGGCCAGGCTGTGGGAAAATACCCGCTTCTGTTTTGCAAGCCTAGCTTGCATCGTCTTGCGGTGGTCGCGAATATTGGTTCCAATGCTCCGGGTTCCGAAGGCGCGCGCGACCAGCCGGGTGATGCGGCCGGCCAGCGTCAGATGGACTCCGGCTTATCCAGAACAAGGAGAAACGACATGGGACGGCTCGACGGCAAGGTCGCGGTGATCACGGGCGCCACCAGCGGCATTGGATTGCGTACCGCCGAAATCTTCGTCACCGAGGGCGCGAAAATCGTCATCGCCGGCCGCCGCGTACCGGAGGGCGAGGCGCTGGCGAAGAGGCTCGGTGCCAATTGCGTCTTTCGCCAGACCGACGTCACGGTCGAGGACCAGATGCAGGCGCTGATTGCGCTGGCGGCCGAGAAGTTCGGCAAGATCGATTGCCTGTTCAACAATGCCGGCGGCCCGGCGCAGACCGGCGGCATCGAGGGACTCGATGTTGCGCGGTTCGACGCCGCGATGGCGACGCTGGTCCGCAGCGTCATGCTCGGCATGAAGCACGCGGCGCCTTACATGAAGAAACAGGGGTCCGGCAGCATCATCAACAACGGCAGCATCGCGGGCAGGCTGGCCGGGTTTTCCTCGTCGGTGGTCTACGGCGCGGCCAAAGCCGCGGTGATCCACCTCACCAAATGCGTCGCCATGGAGCTCGGCGAATCCGGCGTGCGCGTCAATTCGATTTCGCCTGGCGCAATCGCCACGGGTATTTTCGGCAAGGCGCTCGGTCTTTCGGTCGATGCCGCGGAAAAGACCCCGGCGGTGATGCGCGAGGTCTACAAGACCGCGCAGCCGATCCCGCGTGCCGGCCTGCCCGAGGACATCGCCTACGCTGCCGTATTTTTGGCCAGCGACGAGTCCAGTTTCGTCAACGGCCACGATCTGGTGGTCGACGGCGCGATCACCGGCGGCCGCAATTGGAGCCAGCAGCAGCAGGGTTATGTCACCCTGCGCAAGGCGTTTGATCAGAATGCGGGGTGAGCGATGACGGAAATGTTCGATATCAGGTCTGCCCGGGCGGAAGCCCGGCCGTTGCTGATGGCGGTCGTCGGCGGCCTTGCCTGCGCCTTGGCGCTCGGCAAGGCGCTGCCGCTGACGATAAATGCCATCTCAGCGGCGGTCGAGCCGCTATGCATGGCGAGCGAGGCCGCGGGCTCCGCGCTCGATACCGTCGAGCCGATTACCTCCCACGCGCTGCCGAACGTGCCGGGCAAGCGCGTCACCATCGTGCGCGTGTTTTATGGCCCTGGCGGATTCACCCGCGCGCACCGGCATGCGGGCTCGGTCACCGCCTACATCACCAAGGGCGAGATCCGTTCGCAATTGGCGGGCGGCCCGGTCGAGACCTTCAAGGTCGGGCAGTCGTTCTTCGAGCCGCCGGGCGCGACGCACCTGGTCTCGGCCAATGCCAGCAACACCGAGCCGGCCGAGTTGATCGCGGTGTTCGTCGCCGACGAAGGCGCGCAACTCACGACCTTTATCGAGTGATAACGCGTTCCTCAATTCTCTTCGCCGTCATGGCCGGGCATAGCCGTCCGAAGGACGGCGTCGCTTCCGCTCGCCTATGTCCCGGCCATCCACGTCTTGTTGCTCGGTCCAAAACGTGGATGCCCGGCACAAGGCCGGGCATGACGGGTCTACGGAGAGCTCGAGTTCGGACGAACGTCCTCACACCGGCTTCACGGTCACGCGCAGGCCGTCGCGCGGCTTCGGGATCGGCCACATCTGCCATTCGGGCTTGTAGCCCGGCTCGAGCGAGACCGAGATATTCTGCAGGAAATGCCGCGCGAAGCATTTCGCCTGCATGTAGGCGAAGTGCAGTCCGAGGCACATATGCGCGCCGCCGCCGAACGGCACCCAGGCGAAGCGGTGACGGTTGCGCTGCGCGTCCTCGGTGAAGCGCTGGGGATCGAAGGTGTCGGGCTTGGGCCAGATCGCCGGCATATGGTGGGTGAACAGCGGATTGACGCCGACCATGGTGCCGCCCGGGATCGCGTAGCCCATGAACGAGAAATCGCGGATCGCCCGCCGCGGCATCGACGGCACCGGCGGCTTGAGCCGAAGCGCCTCCTTGAACGCCATCTCGGTCAGCGGCATGGCCTCGAGATGATCGAAACTCGTCGCAGCGTCCGTGGCGAGGCCGAGCGCGAACACCTCGTCGCGCAATTTCTGCTGCCATTCGGGGTGGGCTGCGAGTTCGCCGATGAACGAGGTCAGCGACGACGTCAGCGTATCGTGCGCCGCCATCATCAGGAAGCTCATATGGTCGATGATGTCCTGGGTCGACAGCAGCCCGCCGTCTTCATGGGTGGCGTGGCAGAGCTGCGAGAACAAATCGTCGCCGCCACTACCCTTGGAGCTCTTGGCCCGGCGCAGCGGAATCTGCTCGGAGAAATAGGCGATGATGCGCTTGCGGCCCTTGACGCCGCGCGACATCTGCGTGCCGGGCAGGGGCTTGCGGATCGGCGCGACGGCGGCCGCCACCATGTCGACGAAGGCGCGGTTGATCTCCTCGACCTCCGGCCCGATATCGGCGCCGAGAAACGAGGTTGCCGCGAGGTCGAGCGTGAGCTGCTTCATCGCGGGATAGAGCAGCATGTCGCCGGGCTTCGCCCTCCACTGCGCGACACGGCGCGCGATGCCCTTGTCGAGTTCGACGAGATAGGACTTCATCGGGGCGGACTTGAAGGCGACCGACAGCGCGCGCCGGTGCAGCCGGTGTTCCTCGAAATCCAAAAGCATCAGTCCGCGGGGAAACAGCAGTCCAAGGATTCGGCCCCAGCCGAGTTCGGAGGAGAACAGCTTGGCCTGATCGAACATCACGAGCTCGTTGGCTTCGGGCCCGAGCAGCACGATGCTGGTCTCGCCGAACATGTGGCTGCGGTAGACCGAGCCATATCGCGCGGCGTTCCGCTCGATATGGCCCTTGGGATCGGCCAGCACTTCGAGCGTCTTGCCGATGATCGGCCAGCCCTCATCGCCAGGGATGTGGGTCAGTGAATTGCGCTTCGGCGGCGTAAATTGAATCGCGGGCGGGGCCACGCTTTGCATCGACATGACAGTTGCTCCGTCAGGCTCGATCGGCAGTGTTGTTCGGGTTTCCTAAATAGACCGTTGCCGGCGCCGGCGCAAAGCCTGCCTGTCGTGCCCGGCAGAGTTGCGCCAGTCAAAAAGGCGCGACAAACCCGCGCATCGTGCTAATTTGGCTCAAAACAACAACCATCAGGGAGCTTAGACATGTCCGGAATTTTTCGCGTGATTTTCGTCACGCTGGCGGTGGCCGGCTGGGCGGGGGCGGCGCAGGCGCAGACCAAGCCGCAGGTGACGAGCCTGGGGCCCGATTTCCCCAGGCGCGAAATCTTCATCGGCAACAGCTTCTACTATTACAACAACGGCCTGCCCAGCCATGTCAGCCTGTTGGAAAAAGCCGCCGACCCCGAGCACAAGCAGGACTATCGCGCCACCATGGTGACGATCGGCGGCTCCGGGCTCGACTGGCATGATGTCGAGAGCTATTTCCGCCCGAATGGCATCGGTGCCTATTCCTTTGACGAGCAGAACAACGTCGTCTTCAATCCGCCCGGCAAGATGTTCGATGCCGCCGTGATGATGGATTGCAGCCAGTGTCCGATCCATCCCAAATTGAAGGCGGCGTTTGTCGAATACACCAAGAAGGACAGCGACATCGTCCGCGCCCATGGCGCCAAGCCGGTGTTCTTCATGTCGTGGGCCTATGCCGACAAGCCGGAGATGATCGCGCCGCTGTCGGAAGCCTATACGGTCGCCGGCAACGCCAATAACGCGCTGGTGATTCCCGCAGGTCTGGCGTTTGCGCGCGCCAGGGACAAGCAGCCGGAGCTCAATCTTTACGCGCCGGACAAGCGTCACCCGAGCCTTGCCGGCACCTATCTCGCCGCCTGCACGACCTTCGCGGCGTTGACCGGC
>Ga0137391_10003849_pt1 | contig 11426 bp, 6 predicted proteins | sample 15con2h24BmetaG_FD_101399 | JGI IMG/M metagenome (GOLD analysis project Ga0137391, IMG submission 101399) | Vadose zone soil microbial communities from Angelo Coast Range Reserve, California, USA - 15con2h2.4B metaG | ecosystem: Environmental > Terrestrial > Soil > Vadose zone > Saprolite...
CCTGTTCAAGCGCCGTTTCGGAAACAATATCGAAGTGTTTTTCGTGTTCAACGGGACCGCTGCCAATTGCCTGGGCCTGAAAGCTCTCACCAATTCCTACCACGCAGTCATCTGCGCCGAGGCTGCTCACATTTGTGTAGATGAATGCGGCGCTCCCGAGAAATTTACCGGTTGCAAGCTGATCCCGATTCCCACTAAAGACGGAAAACTAACCGTAGAAGCGGTCCGCACGGCGTATCACGGAATTGGGGTCGAGCATCACGTTCAACCGCGTGTTGTAGCGATCACTCAATGCACGGAAGTAGGCACCGTCTATAAAGAAGATGAGGTTCGCCAGTTAGCGAGTTTCGCCCACGAGCGCGGTCTGTTTCTCCATATGGACGGAGCCCGCATCGCCAACGCGGCCGCGTCCCTCGGTCTCGACCTACGCCAGGCCACCCGCGATCTTGGCGTAGACGTGCTTTCTTTTGGAGCAACCAAGAATGGAGGCATGGGGGCCGAGGCCGTCGTTTTCTTTGACCCGAAGCTCGCAGCCGACTTCAAGTTCTACCGCAAGCAAGGAATGCAGCTGGCCTCCAAGATGCGATTTCTGTCCGCCCAGTTCGAGGCCCTGCTCAAAGACGGACTTTGGCTTCGTAATGCCCAGCACTCCAATCGCATGGCGCAAATGCTAAAGCGGGAGTTGAGCAAAATCCCCCAAGTCAAAATTGCCTATAAGGTCGAGGCCAATGGAATTTTTGCTAAGCTCCCCCGCCGCGCCATCGCGAAACTCCAAAAGCGCTACTTTTTCTATAAGTGGGATGACGCGCAGTCCATGGTCCGCTGGATGTGCTCCTGGGATACGACCGAGGCTGACGTGAAGCAGTTTGTGGATTTCGTTCGGCGCAGCCTGTGACGCGCGACACGGAGCTACGTCGAAGCGTTAGCCGAGTGGAGTCTCGGTGGAAGAAATGGTGCGCCCGGAGAGATTCGAACTCCCGACCTACAGCTCCGGAGGCTGCCGCTCTATCCAGCTGAGCTACGGGCGCGTAACTCTAGTTTACATCGGAAACGGCGATTGCTTTCCAGTGGACCAACTCAAGAGCCAACAGCCAAGAGCCAATCTATCTCCGGCCGCGGTCGCCGCGGTCCCCGCGATCGCCACGGCCACCGCCCCCACCACCGGCGCGCTCGGCCTTGGGACGAGCCTCGTTCACGTTGATGGTGCGGCCTCCGACTTGTGTTCCGTTCAATCCAGCGATGGCTTTCTCACCTTCTTCGGCATTTGCCATCTCCACAAAAGCGAAACCGCGCGACCTCCCGGTCTCGCGATCGGTGAGAATACTCACTCGATCCACCTGTCCGTAACTTTCGAAAAGCTGGCGTAATTCATCCTCGGCGGTATTGAAACTGAGATTTCCAACGAAAATGTTTTTCACGTTGCCCCTCTCTCCGCGAACCGGGGCCAACACTGCAGCAAACAGAACGCTGTTTTACCAGGGTTCGCAAACGCGCGGAGAGTATAGCAAATCCTGGCACTTGGGCAAGTAGGTGCCGGAAAAATCGGCTCCGGCACCGTGGGGACTTGCAGCTGAGTGCCGCCGGAATGACGTCTAGTAAAGGTTTTCGGATGCCGAGTCCACTCCCGCCAATCTTGATACTCGCCGTGCGTTCGCGTAATAGGTGCTGTCCATCAGCTGTTTGCCGTCGCGCCAAGCTCCAAAACCAAGATTGCGGAGAGTACAATTCCTGTTTTGCATTCCGCGCAGGATGAGCCAAGCTGTTGGTGCGCGGAAGAAACGATTCTCTGACTGTGCAGGGGTCAGAAAAAAGGAGCTCGTGAATCATGAATAAATTGGCACAGGCGAACCTCATCTATGGGTTTGGACGTCGGACCCCGGCATTCTTCGCCGTTGGTCTCGCCTTGGCAAGCCTTCTAGCTTCACCTGGAATCACCAACGGTCAGGGTCTTAACCAAAATGGCGCCGGTGAGCATGCCAAACAAGATATCCAGGATGTCGACGTGACTCAGGAGATCAAGGGGCCCGTTAAGGTCACGATCCAGGTGGACAAGCTAAAGGGGTTCCTGGCGCCGCGAGCTCTCGGAATGGCTTCGTCCGCCGGCGACAACCATCTGATGGATCCACTGATGCCACAAATCTTGCAATCGGCGGGGATCACCACCTTGCGTTATCCCGGCGGCAATTATTCCGATCACAATCACTGGTCCACCTACAAACCCACAAAATTGCAGGGATCAGATCCCCCACAGTATGCCTATTACGCTGCGAATAACGACTTCGGACATTTTGCCGCCTTGATGGATCAGTTCGGAACCGGAGTCTTGACAGTGAACTACGGCTCAAATCTTGACGGATCCGGCGGTGGAACTCCGCAAGAGGCGGCCGCCTGGGTGGCTTATGCCATGGGAGATGCCACCAGCACCGTGGCCATTGGCAAAGACGCCTCGGGCTACGACTGGCAAACCGTCGGCTACTGGGCGACCCTTCGTTCGTCGCAAAAGTTGCCGTCGGATGACGGCATGAACTTCCTGCGTATCGGACATCCCAACCCGGTTCTCATCAAATATTGGGAAGTTGGGAATGAGGTTTATCAGAACGGTTACTACGCCGGCCAAAGCAACGAAGAAGACCTGCACGCGCCGTATCAGAAAGAAGCGAAAGACAACGAGAAACAACGAACCAGGAACCCGAACTTATCCCCGGATGCTTACGGCAAAGCTCTGCTGGAATTCCAAAAAGCGATGAAAGCAGTGGACGGGAGAATCAAGGTCGGAGCTTCGCTGGATGTGCCGCTAGCCGGCGATTGGAATAGCTCTGGAGATTGGGTTGAGGATCCGCTCAGACCTGGAAAGTACGTGCAAAAGGGTACTGCCGAAGCCGCAGGCCTGGGTGGTGTTCAAAAAAACTTCGACGCCGGAATTGACTGGGACAAGAACGTTCTGAAAGTTGCAGGCAAAGATGTAGATTTTGTCGCCCTGCATTGGGCCATCGGCGATACTACCGAGGCTTCCAAGTGGCAGACCTTGGACAACACAAAGACCCTCATGGAGCCGGAGCAGGGGTTGCCGAAAATCCTGGCGGCTCTGGTCGAAATGATTCAGAAGAACTGCGGCCAAAATGCCGGCAACATGCAAGTGTTAATCACCGAGATGGGCATTAAGTCCTACATCAAGGTCCCAGACCCAATTGTTCCCGCTCTATTTGCAGCCGATGCCTACTCGACATTGATTGAGGATGGAGTCGCCAATATTGACTGGTATGACATGCGCAATGGCGGATTTCTCGACGATGCCAACAAGCCGGGCCCTATCTATTTTGCGCTGCAAATGGTGCGCCAGATGGCGGGTCCCAACGATAATTTCGTGGCCACAACGTCCGGCAATTCTTTGCTTGCCGTCCATGCTTATGCTCGCCGAGATGGGAAGGTCGGGATCATGCTTATCAATAAGGACCCTAAGAACAATGCGACCGTGAAGATCAATGTGAGCGGTGCGAACTTGGCGGCAGCAGGCGTGCGTTTCGATTTCGGCAAGAACAATCCAGGTACGCAGTACATGGTTCCGGCGGTCGCTGCCGCCGATCTGGGCAACAGCTTCACCGTGACAGTTCCTTCGTACACCATTACTGATTTGGTGATTCCGAAAGCCCAGTGAGCGCGGTCCTGGGTATCGGGGACAATTAACACTTGTCCACTTTCCAATACCCGTCGGTGTGATAGCCAAGTTCCAGCAGATGGTTCTTAGGGTCGTGCCGTTTACCGCAACTCGGACATACCAGGTAGCGACTCCAGCCAGTGCCGCTGTGGTCGTAGTCCTCCGACACCGCAAATGTGGCCCCGCAACTGGAAGGAATCAAGTACATCCGAAGTTGCCGCTTAGCGGGATTCTTACCGAGCTGACGGCTCGAATGCATGTTCCAATTCTCCACGCCGCGGTCGTTCGAGGTTAGTAGTTGTCCGAGCGGTACACTACGTGCCCGCCCACCATCGTCAGCAAAACTCTCGTTTCGCCAATCTTCAAAGGATCAACCTTAAACACATCCTGAGAAACTACGATCATATCCGCCAGCTTGCCCGGCTCCAGTGAACCTTCGGTCTTCTCGCGGTGTCCGGCAAATGCCGCGTTCAAAGTGTAGCCTTTGATTGCCTCAGCAAGGCTGATGCGTTGCGCCGGGATCCACCCTCCCTTTGGTTGGCCCTCGGTTGTCTCTCGGGTGACGGCATTCTGCAAGCCCGGCCAGGGACTGAGAGTCACAATTGGCCAATCGCTGCCGAACGCCAGAACTCCACCTGCGGCCTGAATGCCGTGCCACGCCCAGGCCCGTTGTGCGCGCTCCGCGCCAACGCTCGGCTGCCAGGACTTAAGCGCGTCTTCGTCGGGATAAGCATGAAGCGGCTGCATGCTGGCGATGACTCCGAGTCGCCCGAACCGGGGAATGTCCACCGCGGATGCGTCCTCGATGTGTTCAATCCGATGCCGCGCATCTTTGGTGCCGTTTTTCTTTGCGGCGGCTTCGTATGCATCCAGCGCCACCCGGATGGCGCGGTCCCCAATTGCGTGGGTGAAAACTTGAATGCCATGCTCGTCTAGCTCCGCAACAAGACGCCTGTACTTCTCCGCGTCCCAGAGCAGATCACCCGAGAGCGAGGGAGCATTCGAGTAAGGCGCCAGCATGGCCGCGGTATGGGTCTCGATAACGCCGTCAAGAAAAAATTTTGCCGCGCCCGCAGCGATCCAATCGTCATGATATCGGTCTCGCATTTGCAGGATCTCCGCTTGTTGACGATCACTCATCTCCGGCGGATCGAGACGATAAGCCAGATAGAAACGTAAAGTCAGTTCGCCGCTGCGGCGCAGGTCGTCCAACAGATCAAAGCTCAGCAGGTCGTCTTGGTGAGCATAGACACTGCCCGGAACGTGGACCCGCACCACTCCGAACTGGTTCGCATGTTTCATTCCGGCACGCATGGCCTGAAGCTTGGCTTCACGGCTGGGCTCAGGAATGGCACGCCGAACCACGGCATCCGCAGCGTCTTCTTTTACAGCTCCGGTTGGCTGGCCGGTCGCCGGATCGCGCACGATCTCGCCTCCTGGCGGATTCGGTGTGTCTCCTGTGATGTGTGCGGCCTCCAGCGCTTTGCTGTTGGCCCACCACGTATGCCCGTCGTAGCTTTCCAGATACACCGGGCGACCGGGGAGGATCGCATCAAGATACTTTTTGTCCGGAAGTCCCGAGGCTCCAAAGACGGGATACATCCAGCCGCGTCCGAGCACCCAGGGATCCTTCGGATGCGCGTCGGCATATAACTTCACCCGCTGTACGATCTCGTTGATGGTCTTGGCATCATCGAGGTTGACCTGCTGCAGGGTGAATGAGCCATCGAGAAAATGCGCGTGGCAGTCAGTAAAGCCAGGAAGCACCAGACGGCCCTTGCCGTCGACCACCTTGGTAGAGGCGCCGCGGTACGCTGCAATTTGGTGATCCGTCCCCACGGCCAGAATCTTTCCGTCACCAACGGCCAGTGCCTCCGCCCACGGCTGGCGCACGTTCACGGTGTAGATGTGGGCGTGCAGTAAAACGATGTCGGCGGTCCGGCGGGAACTCTGGGCGAACGAGAAGCGCGAGAGCAGAACGACAACGGCAACGCCGAGCATGTTTCGCATAAAGTTAAAACGTCGGCGGCGTATTTACCCACAGCACCAAGGTTTCCGACAGGCCTGGGTTCGTCCAGTTGTGCGGCACTGCGCTCTCGAAGTAAAAGCTGTCCCCTGATTTCAGCCGGTACTTCTGTTCGCGGAGAAAAATCTCCAACTCGCCTTTGAGTACAAACAAAAATTCTTCGCCTACGTGAGTGTAGGAGTCACCACTGCCCGCGCCGGCTGCGATGCTAAACAGATGCGGCTCCATGACGGTATTGCCCCACGCCAGTAGTTCCATGCGGACTCCGCGACCCGCCTCCAGCACCTTGCGTGCATCCGGACGGACCAGATGTTTGTTGGGCTCCGTAGTATCGTAAAAATCAAGAATATTGGTTTTGTAGTAGCGCGCAAGTTTGCGCAGCGTTCCCACGGACGCGCTCATCTGGGAGCGCTCCAGAGCGCTGAGAAATCCAACTGAAATACCAGCCGCCTTGGCTACAGTGGCGAGAGACGAGCCTCGCTTCACGCGCAACTGCCGCAGGCGGGTGCCAATGGCCCGCGCAGTCCCGTCTCCTGGAGCGTGCGCCATGCCTTCGTGTTTCAAGGTCTGCACAATTGCCGGCGCATTCATGCCCCGCACTTTGCGCAAGAAGCTGGCGCGTTTCAGCAGACGGACATCCTCATGCGTGTACAGGCGATACCGGCTGGCGGTGCGCCTCGGCTGAGCTAAGCCCAGGCTTCCCCACATCCGGATGACCGTGGGAGAAAGCCCGACCAGACGGGCAACGTCTCCAATCTTGAGATAATCGTTGTTGCTCTGCTTCGCGGACATAACCGTCCCAACGCGCTGACGATGCGGAAGTTTTTGCTTGACAGCGTCCTGCACCGCCAACTAACCTTGCGGGATTATAGCAAGGTTTGTGATCTGCGCAACTGCCATAAAAATTCTGCAAGCTCAGAACTTGGAGGTATCGCATGTACGCGCCCCCTGCCGTTCGTCGCACCGTGCTCTGCTTCAGCCTCGTCGCATCTCTCTTGCTGTTTTTCTCTCCCGCCTCAGGCCAGAGCACCGGCGGGCGCCTGATCGGCCGGGTGGCAGATTCGACCGGCGCGGTAATCAGTGGTGTTAGCGTCACCTTGGTGAACGAAGCCACAGGAGTAAGCCGGAACACCAAAACCAACGAGAGCGGTGACTACAGTTTTGTGGAAGTTGCTCCCGGCAACTATCGCGTGGAGTCCGCGCTGCAAGGCTTCAAAAAGGATATTCGCCACGATATCACCTTGCAAGTGAATCAGATTCTTACCCTGAATGTGACCATGCAGACTGGTGGTGCGCAAGAAACTGTTGAAGTTACGTCGGAGGCGCCGCTGGTAGATACCACCAGTACCCAACTGGGTGCGGTAGTCGACGATCGGTCAGTCGCAGGACTGCCCCTGAATGCCAGGGATACATATCAACTTCTCCAGATACAACCCGGTGTCCAGGGCACGGGCGGAGCCGATCTGTTTTATGGCAGCAGCCAGTCAGGAGCGGTTTCGGTGAATGGCGGCCGCGGGCGGGCTAACAATTTCAGCGTCAATGGCGGGGACGCCAATGACCTGTTTGTGAACGCGCCGGCGGTGCAACCTTCGCCCGACAGCATTGAGGAATTTCGCGTCATCACCAATAACTTCGATGCCGAATATGGGCGCAACTCAGGCGCAGTCGTGAATGTGGTCACCAAGTCGGGAACGAATAAACTTCATGGCGACGTATATGAGTTTTTCCGGAACAAGGCACTGAACTCCAAGGGTTTTCTGGATCCCTTTAAGCCTGATAACAAGACTAACCAGTTCGGAGCGACTCTTGGCGGTCCTATCCGGAAAGACCGCACTTTCATCTTTGGTTCTTATGAGGGAAGGCGGCAAGTCGCCGGCTTAACCTCTGATCCAGTCGTTGTTCCTTCCGCGACCGAATTAGGGGGAGACTTCTCAGCGACGGGCTTCACCGGTTCTATCGGCGACCAAACTGTGGCAAGTATTATCAACAACCGCTGCGGCCTGAGCGCTTCAGTTGGCGATGCTTACACCACGGTTTTTGGTCCAAACAGTCAAATCCCAACTGCGTGTTTTGACCCGGTAGCGCTGAATCTGATCCAACAGTTCGTGCCGGCTCCAAATCATCCCAACGACATATTCAATTCCATTCCCAATGTTCACCAGACGGTCCCCAACGGCCGTGAGCAGGACGACCAATTCACGGTGCGGCTGGATCACCACATCAACAACAACCAGAACCTCTCCATCTACGACTACTTCTTTGACAGCCGACAAGCCCAGCCTTTCACTCGATTTGAGGCTCTGACCCCCAATCTGCTGGAGGGATTTGGCAATACCAGCGCCACCCGGTCCCAGCAGATCAACATCTCGCATGCCTGGACTGTCAGCAATACCTCAGTGAACGAGTTCCGCTTTACCTATTTCCGCAACTCACAAGGCAAGTTTCTTCACCCCGCACGCACAAACAATGTGATCGATTCCTGCACCGGGACCGCCCATAACTATTGTTTCAATGGGACTTTCGATGTGCTGGGAATTTTTACTCCGGATCCGAAGCTCGGTATCACCCCCGGCCTGGGTCCTAACCACGAAGGCGTCCCGTTCATCAGTCTCTCCTCGGCGTTCACGATCGGCAACGATTTTGAAGGCGAGTTGCCGCAGGTGGGCAACACCTTGCAGTGGTCTGACAGCTTCAGCAAAGTTTCTGGATCGCACAGTTTTAAATTTGGCACCGATGTGCGGCGCGCCATGTTCGATCAAACCCTGTATTTCGATCCCAATGGATACTACGGCTTCTTTGGCGGCGGTTTCAATGACACTGGCGACCTGATCGCAAATTTCCTGCTCGGCCTGCCGGATTCTTTCTTACAGGGTTCCACAAATTCCGAATCCATTCGCAACACCGCCCTCTACCTGTTTGCCCAAGACAGTTGGAAAGTCAAGCGAAACCTCACTCTGAACTATGGACTGCGCTGGGAGTTGAACACGCCATTGGCAGATGCGGGCAGGAAGGTACAAACGTTCCGCCCTGGCCAGATTTCGACCACGTATGCGTGCCAGCTTTCTGCACCGACGATCGCTTCGTTTCAAAACAATTTCGGTATCGCCAATCCCGACTGCAATAACACAGGAGTGGTCCCGGTTGGTTTGGTGGTGCCGGGGGATAAAGGAGTTCAGCCCGGGTTGACGGACACTTACTACAAGGCGTTCGCTCCGCGCATCGGGCTGGCCTACAGTCCCGGGAGCTCGGGTAAGACCAGCATCCGAATGGGCTACGGCATCTTCTATAACCCGATGGAGCAGCTGGTGCTCGAGCAGTTCCAGGCCGAGCCTCCGTTTGGCGTGAGCACTACCGTCTCCGAGGGTTTCCTGGACACACCGTGGGCCCTTCAGAGTTGCGGCGATAGCGGACTGCCGTGCGCCGTGGGCGGAACCGGTGTAGTACCCAATAACTCGGGCTCCATTCTGAATCCGGCTCGAGGCACCCCGCAGGATTGGTCGTTATTCCGACCGATGATCCTGTACGGCGAGTTGCAGCCCCACATACGTCCCCAATACGAAGAGCAGTACAACCTCTCCGTGCAGCGCCAGTTGAGTCGCGATATGGTGCTGCAGGTGGGTTATGTCGGAACCCAGGGCCACCGCTTGTTGGCCACGCGCGACCTGAATTATGGCAATTCGCAAACCTGCCTGGATTTGGAGGCGCTAGCTCTCAACTACCCGGGAGACGGCACTTCTGCCCATCCTGGTATTGGTACTGATTGCGGTCCGTTTTTTGCCGACACGGCATTCTCCATTCCGACCCAGGCATACGACGCGACCGGCGCGCTCGTGAATGTTGTGGCGCCAGCCAAAGGCCTGCATCTTCCCTACGGACTCAATGGTCCGGCGGTTATTCCTGCGGGCACTCCGGTGGGCAGTGTCGCAGCCAGTGGCATCACCCTGGTGGGCCTGCGGCGCTACTCCTCGCCCCTCTGCGATCCCTTGACTGGAAACGGTTGCCCCCCCGACGGCACCCCTGTGTTCGCGGAAATTTTTGCCCAGAATACAGTGGCCAACTCCAATTACAACTCATTGCAAGTGTCGCTCGAGAAGCGAGCGTCCAAGGGACTGCAATTTCTAGTTGCCTACACTTACAGTAAGACCATTGACGATGCATCGACCTTTGAGGAAGTCCAGAATCCGCTGAATCCTCGCGCCAACCGCAGCCTGTCTCTGTTTGGCGCAAAGCAGCGACTGGTTTTCAGTTATGTGTGGGATCTGCCAGTCCCGAAGTACGCAGGCGGGAAAGGCAAGCTTCTGAATGGCTGGCAACTTTCCGGAATCACCAGTTTCCAATCCGGTTTCCCGATTCGCATTCTGTCGAACAATGACGACGAGCTGATGAACAGCTTTGATTTCAACTTGCCCGGCAAGCCTGATCTGATTGCCCCTTTTAAGACCCTGAATCCCAAGAGCAACCAAGCTTACTATTTTGATCCGAACGTGTTTGCGGATCCCACCATCGATCCTGCCACGTCAACCCCGCTGCAATTGTTCGGCAACGCTCCGCGCGCCATCTGTTGCGGGCCGGGGATCAATAATTTTGATATCGCCTTACATAAGGTCACCCCCATTGGCGAAAGGATTTCGAGTGAGTTGCGATTGGAATTGTTCAATGCCTTTAATCACGTGCAGTTCCAAAATCCGGATGGTAACTTTAGCGATGGCGCCTACTTCGGGCGCGTGCTCCACACCCGTGATCCACGCCAAATCCAGTTGGCGTTGAAGCTCTTGTTCTAATTATTGTTCAAGACCCGGGTGGCATTGCCGCCCCGGACACAATCTAATGGCCATCCGTATGGCCTGAGTCAATTCGAGGACCACGATGTACCCCGACCTACAGAAAGAACTCGACACCTTCGTCCGCCGAACCCCGAAGTCCGCCGCGGCGCACAAGAAAAATCTGAAGCGTATTCCGCTTGGCGTGGCCAGCAATTACCGCGCTTATGATCCTTACCCGATTTTTGTGAAAGAAGGACAGGGCTCGCATTTCCGCGATCTCGATGGCAACGACTACCTGGACCACAACCTGTGCTTCGGCGCGCTGATGGCGGGTCATTGCCATCCCGCGGTAATGAAGGCCGTCGGCGCTCGCCTGACCACCGGCACCATGTTCGGCATGCCGCATGACATGGAATGGGAGTTGGCCGAAGAAATCTGCAACCGCTTTCCGGTCGAAATGGTTCGCTTCGGAAACAGCGGCACTGAAGCCACCATGCACGGCATCCGCCTGGCTCGCGCCGCTACCGGTCGCGACAAAATCCTAAAGTTTGAAGGCGCGTATCACGGTCTGCACGATGCCGCTCTGGTCAGCGTCAAGCCGCACGCGCCAGACTACGGCGATATCAACGCGCCCACATCAGTCAGCGGCGGACTCGGCGTGCCCAAGGCAAGTCTGGCGAATGTAACCATCGCCACATTCAACGATCTGGCGTCAGTAGAACGCCGCTTTAAAGAAAATCCCGGAGAAATCGCGGCGATCATTCTGGAACCTATCCTGATGAATGTTGGCTTGTGCATGCCACAACCCGGCTTCCTCGAAGGGCTGCGCGAAATCGCAACCCGTAACGGTGCACTGCTCATTTTCGATGAAGTGAAAACCGGCGCCAAACTTGGATGGGGCGGAGCATCGGAATATTTTGGGGTTGTCCCGGACATGATTTGTCTGGCCAAGTCCATTGGTGGTGGCCTCCCGCTTGCCGCA
>Ga0137391_10003853_pt1 | contig 11420 bp, 5 predicted proteins | sample 15con2h24BmetaG_FD_101399 | JGI IMG/M metagenome (GOLD analysis project Ga0137391, IMG submission 101399) | Vadose zone soil microbial communities from Angelo Coast Range Reserve, California, USA - 15con2h2.4B metaG | ecosystem: Environmental > Terrestrial > Soil > Vadose zone > Saprolite...
CGGCGCAAGTCGTACGGCCGATCTGAACACTGCGAGCGACGCAGGCCTGAACGGAGAGAATCAGTGAAACCCATGCCCCTGGCCGCCAGGCTGTTCGTCGCGTTCGTCCTGATCGCGGGCGCCGTTACCTTTGTCTCCACGGTAACGGCGTGGCCGGCGGTCATCCCCGCGAAGTTCCTGGTTATTTTGGCGCTCGCGCTGGTGGCCTCGGGCATGAAAGTTTCCCTGCCGTTGCTGAACAGCACTATGTCCGTCAACTTTCCCTTCATTGTGCTGGGGCTGATGGGCCTGGACCCCGCGCACACGATGGTCCTCGGCTGCGCTTCGATTCTGGTGCAGTGCTTTGTGAAGGTCAAAAAAGCCTTCAGCGTCATTCAGGTCCTTTTCAATACAGCGAATGTGGCCGCGGCCATCTGGTGCGCCAATGCCGTTTTCCATGCGGGATGGCTGGCGCACTATCACGGTGGAATACGCCTCTTCGCCGCGGCCACGACCTATTTCGTCCTGAACAGCCTGTGCGTTGCGACCGTTCTTTCCATCATTTCCTGGAGCGAAGGCCGCTCGACCATTCCTGTCTGGAAAGACCTGCTTCTCTGGTCGTTTCCCTACCATCTGATCGGGGCATCCGTTGCACTCGGCATCCACAACCTGATGAATGTCGCGGGATGGGTGGTCATCCTGCTGATCGCGCCGGTCATCTATGGCATTTATGCGGCCTATCGATCTTATTTCGGCCGCCTGGACGACCAGGCAAAATATGCTTTGGAAGTCGCCGATCTTCATCTGCGGACGATTGAAGCCCTGGCTCTGGCCATCGAAGCCAAAGACCAGAACACCCATGAGCATCTGAATCGCGTGCGGGTCTACGCTTGTGAGACCGCGAAGCGGATGAACCTGGCTCCCGCGGAACAGGAAGCGGTGCGGGCCGCATCGCTGCTGCACGACATCGGAAAGCTGGCCGTTCCGGAACACATTGTTTCAAAGCCCGGCAGGCTCACGCCCGAAGAATTCGAGAAAATGAAAATTCATCCGGTCGTGGGAGCCGAGATCCTCAGCCGCGTCAACTTTCCGTATCCGGTGGTTCCGATCGTGCGTTCGCACCACGAGAAATGGGACGGCTCAGGGTATCCCGATGGATTGAAAGGCACCGCGATCCCGATCGGAGCGCGTATCATCAGCGCCGTGGACTGCCTGGATGCTCTGGCTTCCGACCGGCCCTACAGGCCGGCCGTGCCACTCGATCAGGCCATGGCGATGGTGCGGGCGGAGTCCGGCAAAGCGTTCGATCCGGATGTGGTCGATGTACTGGAAAAGTTCTACCGCGAGCTGGAAGTCAAGGCGCGGCAGGCGAACACCGCAAAAGACAGCCTGAGCACCGGGATTGTCGTGGAACGGGGCGAATCTCCGGCCGCCGGATTTGCGGCTGAAGCCAGACGCCCCTCCGAAGAAGGCCAGGAAAACTTTCTCAATGCGATTGCCTCGGCCCGCCAGGAAGCTCAGGCACTTTACGAATTGTCACAGGAACTGGGCAGCTCACTGCGCCTGCCGGACACTCTGCGTGTCTTCCAGGCCCGGCTGCAGGGGTTGATTCCCTTCGACAGCCTGGCGCTGTTTCTGCAGAACGGCCGCTTCCTGGAACCGATATTTGTCAGCGGCGTCGATCAGCAGTGGCTCTCAAGCCTGCGAGTTCCGGAAGGCGAGGGCATGGTGGGCTGGGTCCTGCAAAACGGAAAACCCATTGTCAACGGCAACCCGGCGGTGGAGCCAGGCCGTCCCGGTGAATCGGACCTGCTGACTTCACTGCGATCGGGCATCGCCGTACCTCTGGAGGGCCTAAAGGGAACCCGCGCCGTGCTCGCCCTGTACAGCCGCGCCAGGGATTCATTTTGCCGGGACCATCTGCGCGTATTGCAGGCGGTTTCTTCCAAGGTGGCCCTTACGGTCGAGAACTCCCTCTACCTGCAGCAGGTCGAGGACTCCGCAACCACAGACTTTCTTACCGGACTGCCGAACGCCCGCTCGCTGTTCCTTCACCTGGACCGCGAAATCGCGCGCGCCCGGCGTGAAGTCCGGCCGGTCACCATTCTGGTCTGCGATCTGAATGCTTTTAAACCAATCAACGATTCCTTCGGCCACCTGGAAGGGAATAAGGTCCTGAGAGACATTGCGGGCTGCCTGAAAGACTCGTGCCGCGAGTATGACTATGTCGCGCGCATGGGAGGCGATGAGTTTGTGGTGGTTCTGCCCGGACTGGGCGCCGCCGATGTCAACCAGCGAGTCGCCCTGCTCGGCTCCGCCGTCGAGGAAACGGGGAACAAGCGCGCCTCCGCAGCGGGTCTTTCCATGAGCATCGGACAGGCCACCTACCCCGCCGACGGCGAGACGGCCGAAGAAATTCTCGGAAAAGCGGACCGCTCCATGTACCTGGCGAAGCAGTTGCACCATTCTCCCCGTTTCAGCGACGACATTCCCATGAGCGCCGCGAGGACGGTGAATATCCAGTGAAAGCCGCGTTCGATTTCGCGCGATGGACGCTGCGCTCCGTCGTCATCCTGTCTGCCGCTATCCTGGCCTCGGCGCTGCTGGCGGGTTCATCTCCCGGAACCGGAGTCGACGAGCGGGAACTCGATGCACGGCTCAGCAGCGGGTCCATTCAGAGCATCCGCGCCGATCATCTGCGGGAGCGGTCACCGCTGTTCATGGTGCGCGCCGTTCTGCGGGACGCAATCCACGGCAGCCTCGGAACATCGTCGCTTTATCCGGTAAAGATTTCTCAATTGCTCAAAGCGCGCGCCGCTCTCAGCGCGCGATACCTTGCCGGCGGACTGTTGCTGGCCTGGGCTTTTGCCGCGGCGCTGATTTTTCTGGAGCAATCGATCTCGACGCGCCTGTCATTCTTCCCGCGTCTGGCGGCCATCGTGCTGCTCATGGTTCCATCCGCCGCTCTGGCGGCGGCCCTGGGACTGCTGACGGCCGGCGCTCCTTATTTCTGCACGGCCGCGGTGGTCTTTGCCCGGGTCTATACGGTATCTTCCGAGATCGCGCGGAAGGGCGCCGCAACCCGGCACTCCTTCTATGCGCTGGCCAACGGCATGCGCCTTCGGCAGCGTCTTTTTTTCAGCGTTCTTCCGGAAGCTACGCCGGAACTGCTGGCCCTGCTGGGTCTTTCCGTCAACATCGCCATCGGAGCGCTGATCGCGGTGGAAGCGGTCTGCGACAAACCCGGTCTCGGCAGGCTGGCCATCGAGGCAGCCATGGGCCGTGACACACGGGTGGTGATTGTTCTGACCGCGATCATCTGCGCGTTAACCCAGCTCGCGAACTCGCACCGTCAGTTCTGGATCAAGAGGCGCCAATGGCTTTAACCCTTCGATCTCTGACGGCAAAGCCCATCGTGCTCCTGGCGGCCCTGCTGCTGGTGGCGATCGTCTGCGCGGGCCTGCTCGCTCCCTGTCGCTACGACGCTCAGGACCGCGACGCGATCAGCGCCGGCGTCAGCCGGGGACATTTACTGGGCACCGACGACCTCGGCAGAGACCGGTTTTCGCGGCTGCTGTTCGGGCTGCGCACTTCTCTGCTGGCGGCCTCCGCGGCAGCCGCGCTGACCATTATTCTGGGAGCGGCGATTGGCACAGCGGCTTCGCTCGCTCCGCCTCTGCTGACCGGAGCGGTTCTGGGCATGAGCGATCTGGTTCTTTCCCTGCCCTGGTTTTTCCTTCTCGTGATCCTGCGCGCGGCCCTGCCGCTGTCGGCGCCGCCCGCCGAATCCATGGTCCTGACTTTTGTGGCGCTCGGCCTGATCGGCTGGCCGATTCCGGCCCGGCTGGTATGCGACTTTCTGGTGAGTCAGCGCAGTTCCAGGGCGGTCCGTTATGCGGTGGCGTGCGGCATGGACGAGCCGCGAGCCTTCAGAAGCGTGGCGCTGGGCGGTGTCTTCAGCATTCTTCTGGCGCAGTTCCTGGTATTCGTGCCCGCCTATGTGGTCGCGGAGGCCAACCTCGGCATCCTCGGCCTGGGTATCACCGAACCCATGCCTTCCATGGGTGGGATGCTGCGCAGCCTGGTGGCCTCAAGTTCCAGAAGTTTTCTCGACTGGATGCCGATATACGTCATGGTGTTTCTTTTGAGCGCCGGCCAGCTTGGCAGCATGTGGAGTAAAAGATGGAACGCTATCGCCTGTCGTTCGTTTTCCTCGTAGCTTTAATATTTTCCGGAAGTCTCTTCGCTGTTTCAGAATTGCGCATGGCGCTCCACTCTTCTCCGCGCACGCTGGACCCCGCCAGGGCCGACGATGATGCATCGAGCGTGGTCCGTTACCTGACCGGCGGGGTGCTGATCGGGTTCAACCGCCAGGCCCAAACCCTCACCCCCGAACTGGCTGTGTCATGGCAGATTCTGGAAGGGGGCAGGGCGATCCGTTTCAGGCTGAGAAAAGGCGTCAAATTTTCCGATGGATCGCCCTTTGGACCGGAAGACGTCGCTTACACGATGCGGCGGCTGCTCGATCCCTCCGTGGAGTCGGCCATCGCCGATCAGTTTCGCGGCGCGCCGGGAATGCCCGTCCTACGCACCTCCGCGGACACAGTGGAGATCAGGTTTTCCGCCCCGCTCACCGGCCTCGAAAAGATGTTTGACGAAGTTTCCATTCTCTCAAGTCAGGCCAAATCCGCCGAGGGCCCTGTACTCGGCCCCTTCGTGCTGAAGGAGAACCGCCCCGGCGACTATCTGCTTCTTCAGCGCAACCCGAGCTATTGGCGCTATCGCGAAGGGCCGGCCCGCGGACCCGACACGGTGCGTCTGGTCATTCAGAAAGACCGGGAGGTGGAGCTTTCCCGTTTTCTGAAAGGCGATCTCGATCTGATCAATAACGTGGACCCGGAAAACTATGACCGCATTCTGCGCGCGCAGGCGAAAAGCGCCATTGATGCGGGGCCTTCTCTCGACTCCGATTTTATGTGGTTCAACCAGTCGGCGAAATCACCCATCCCCGCCTATGAGCGGGAGTGGTTTGCCTCCAAAGCTTTTCGCAATGCTGTGTCCGAGGCCATCAACCGCGATGACATGGTGCGCATCGCGTTTCTCGGGCATGCTCAGCCGGCCGGCGGGGCGGTGTCGCCCGGCAACAAGTTCTGGTTTAACTCTGCTCTGCCGGCGCGCCACTACGATGCGCAGGCCGCCATCGCCCTGCTGCGGCAGAACGGTTTTCACCTGGCCGATGGCAAGCTGACCGACAGCGGAGGTCATCCGGTGCGGTTCTCGATCATCACCAACGCCGGAAACAAGTCACGCGAGAAGATGGCCCTGCTGATTCAGCAGGACCTTCTGAAAATCGGGATTGAAGTGAAAGTGGTGACCCTGGACTTCCCCTCTCTGCTGGAACGCATGACCCGCAGTTACGACTATGAGGCGTGCATCCTGGGCTTTACCAACGTCGAGGTGGACCCCATGGCCCAGATGAACGTGTGGATCAGCTCCTCCGCCAACCATGCGTGGAACCCGGAGCAAAAGTCCCCGGCCACGACATGGGAGGCTGAAGTAGACGATCTGATGCACCGGCAGTCTGCTGCCGTCGATCCGGCCGTGAGAAAGCGCCTGTTTGACCGGGTGCAGCAGATTGTCGCCGACCAGGAGCCGTTCATCTATCTGGTGAACAAACACAGTCTCTCGGCGGTTTCGTCGGCGATCCACAATCCAAAACCGGCCCGCATATGGCCGCAGACATTCTGGAATGCCTGGGAGCTTCAGGTGGCGGGGCAGTGATGGAAGCGGAGCTCCTTCAGCTCGAATTGAGTATCCGGTATGGCGATGTCACGGCCGTCGATTCAGCAAGGCTGGATGTGCGTCCCGCGGAAATTGTCGCATTGGTGGGTGAAAGCGGCAGCGGGAAGTCGTCGCTCGCCCTGGCCATTCTGGGAGTGACGCCGGCCGGGACCACGGTACGGGGAAACATACGATTTGCGGGGAAGGAGTTGCTGAAGCTCAGGGCCGAGGAGCGGCGCCTGATTCGCAGCCGCAGGCTGGCGTACGTCCCCCAGGACGCCTCGGCATGTCTCAGCCCCTGGAAGACCATCCGAAAGCAGCTCCAGGCGTTCTGGAAGCTGACTTCCCCGGAGCCGGGCATCGCATTCGAGCACGCGGTTACCGATGCCTTGCAAGCCGTTGAGCTTGATTCCCGAGTGCTGGAGAAATATCCGGCCCAGCTCAGCGTCGGCCAGTGCCAGAGGGTGGCCATTGCCAACGCTCTGTTGCGGCGTCCCGATCTGATTATTGCCGACGAACCAACCAGCGCTCTCGATATGATCACGGCCGGCGAAATCATGAAACTGTTTGCGGCGCTCCGGCGGAACGGGACCGCCATTCTTCTGATCTCGCACGACCTCTCTCTGGCCGGGGCGATAGCGGATCGCATCGCCATTCTCTACAGGGGGCGCACGGTCGAATTCGGCACAGTGAATCAGATCTTCGATGCCCCGGTGCATCCTTACACTCGCGCATTGTTTTCCGCGATTCCCAGGCGGGAACCCGCGGTTGAGCGGCAGCCGGACGAGATCCTGTATTCCGAAAAATCTCTGCCTCTGCAATAAAATCAAAAGCACACCACAGAGGCACGGAGACACAGAGAAACAAGGAAACAGAAAAGGGCGGCCTTCGGGCCGCCCTTTTCTGTTTTGTATTTCTCTGTGTCTCCGTGCCTCCGTGGTGAAGCTCCTGGTTTTAGAAAGCCAGGCGCAACCCGAACTGCACCTGTCGTGGGTTGTCCGCGGACGAATAGAACAGCGGCTGCTGGAGCTGGCTGACGTTGGTGGGCTTCACGCCCTTGAACCCCGTAAACGGCCCGGTCAGCAGGTTCACCGGCCCGTCGGCGGTCTGGACGATCCCATTGGCGGGAATGCCGTTCTGGTCGAAGACATCGTTGACGTGATTGAAATTGATGCGATTCAGCAGATTGGTTCCCTGCGCAATCAGGTGAAGGCGCACGCCCCGGTCGTGACTCACGTAGAGGACTTTTTGCACGCTCAGATCGAAGGAGGAAAACACCGCACCGCGATTGTTGTCGCGCGAGGCAAGGAACGGCATGGCGTAGTTGTTGTCGATGTTCTGGCCGTTGATCTTATTGACCAGGCTGGGCGTGCGCACCGAGAAAGGCAATCCGCTGTGCACTGTCACGATCGGCGAGATCGAGATGTCGCCGAAAATGTTGGAGAGCATGTCACCGTGGCCCGACTTCCACGGCAGCGCGTAAACAGCGTTGCCCACAAAGACGTGAGGAACATCGAATACCGAGACAGTCCGGTAGGAACCGAGCAGACTCGGCCGGAACCAGTTCTGGAAGCTGGAAAAATCGATGGTGTCGTCAATGGTCTTGCTCCAGGTGTAATTTGCCTGGAACTGCAGTCCATGGCTGTAGCGCTTGGTCAGTGAAGCCGTGAGGCCGTGATAAATCGAACTGCCGTTGGAAGCGTACGTGGTGTGCTGGAACTGTCCGGAGGAGGGCGCGTAGAGCGGACCGCCGGTGGCGTCGGTGCAGGCGGGCGTGGGACACAGCGGAGATCCCACCGGAATCTGCGTATACGCGGTTTCCACCGGCATCTGCAGGTGGACCGAGTGATACATGTTGTAGCCGAGTTCCAGGGAGAGATTGCCGGAGATTTCCTGGGCCACACTCAAACTGCTCTGGTAGCTGTAGGGGTTTTTGTATCCGGGAGCGGCACCGTAGCCGACCGTGGCGCCGGGTGCGGTAATGTTGATGCCGACCGCGGCATAATCGGCCGGTGTCAGATGACCGAAGGGCAACTCGCCCTTGGCGATTCCCAGACCCCAAAGCTGGGCCACCCTTGGGTCGGTGGGACTCAGAGGAACCAGCACCTCATTGATGTATCTGCCTGTGCCATCGAGCAGCGAGCCGTACGAAGGAATCAGAACGTCGATGGGAGCGACATAGATGCCGGAGCCGCCCCGGACGACCGTCTTATGGTCCCCGGCAACGTCCCAGGCAAATCCCAGCCGCGGCGACGCATAGAAATTGCCGCCCAGCGGCGAAGGCTCGCCGTCAAAATCCAGACGAACGCCGCCGTTGATGGTCAGGCGCGAGTTCGCCTTCCAGCTATCCTGCAGGTAGCTGCCGAAATAGTGTCCCCAGCCCTTCCAGACCGGGTTATTGAATCCCGCGATCACGTCCGCAGGTATGTTGAAGGCGAACGACTGAGGGCCCGAAAGGTTGGTGGTCACCGGGCCGGTGGCAGGAAGTCCGTGGCTGAGATTGAATCCCACCAGTTGCCCCTGTACAGCGGGGGGCGCAAGAGAGATCAGGGGAATAATGCCGTCTTTGAAGTCAAATTCCGGGTTGAACCACAGATCGTTTTCGATGGTGTAATTGGCGGGCCGGTACGACGCGCCGACCTTGAAGGTATGCCTGCCTTTGTTCCAGGTGATGTTGTCTTCAAATTGATAACGCTGCTGATGGGCAAGATAAGGCAGCAGCGCGGGGCCGCCGAAGGTGGAGGTTCCTCCCGGGCCGGCCGCGCCCAGGGTGCCGAGGCTGAAATTGACTCCGTTTTCATGGAGAGGAATCGCGCTGGAGCGATTGCGCGGAACCACTTGAATCAGGACCTGATTGAGCAGATCGGCGTTGATGGTGCGGGTCCACGTGCCCAGAATGCTGAAGTCGCGGACAAACAGGCCATAGCTGTCGGGCGTGCCGTTGGGAATGCCATCCGGAGGCGAAAAAAAGTTATTGTGGGCATAGCCGACGCGCAGATTGAATGAATCTTTTTCGCTCGGGTGGTAATCGAGCCGCGCGAAGGCGTTGCTGAGCCGGTCGGGGTTATTGAAAATCCCGTTGTCGCGATTGATGATTTTCGCCAGGGCCGGATTGTTCAGAGGAGAGAGGCCCGGAGTGATTCCGTTGGCGAAGCCCACCAGAAAAGGATTGCCCGAGGCCTTCAGCGCATTGACATAGCAGAGCTGATCGGGAGTCTTGCTGGCGAACTGCCCGGCACAGTTGCCCCCCAGGCCCGGCGCACCGATACCCAGGACGGTGGGAGCGTTGATGATGTTGGCGTTCCCGAAGTTCGGAGTGTCGGTTTTCACATACTCGTAGGAAACAAAGAAAAACAGCTTGTTCGCAACCACCGGCCCGCCGAGCGAGCCACCGGTATAAACATGCTGGCTGGAGGGCTTCGAGGAACCGCTGGTCACAAACGAATTGAAGAAATTGGAGGCCTCGGTGCTCTGGTTCCGGAAGTAGCCGAAGGCGTCGCCATGCCACTTGTTGCCGCCGCTTCTGGTGATGATGTTGATGGCGCTGCCGTCGGTAAAGCCGTATTCGGCGGCGAAGGCGTTGCGGTTGATCTGATACTCCTGGATGCCGTCCACCGGCAGGTTGGTCACGCGGTACTGTCCGGTGCCGTATTCATTCTCGCCGCCGTCGATGGTGGAGAGATTGTTGCGGCCGTTGCTGCCGCCGATGGAAAAGCCGGTAGTCAGATATCCGGTGAAACCGGGGTTCTGGGAGCGCGTGGCTTCGGAGTTGGTCACGCCGGGAACGGTGTAAACGTCGTTGGTGAAGGTGCGATTGATATTGGGCAGCTCATTCACCTGAAGATAATTGATGGTATTGGCCTGCTGACTCTGGTCGGTCTGAATCAGAGGCGCACTGTCGGCGCTGACTTCCACGACCTCTGAGGCTTTGCCCACTTTCAGATGGACATCATACGCGGCGGTCTGGCCCACCGTCAGTTCCAGGCCCTTGAAGGCTTCCTTCGAAAAACCCTGCGCTTCCGTCGTGACCTGGTAGGTACCGGGCGAAAGCGCGGCGAAACGATAAGAACCCTCGGCGTCCGTTTTGGAGGTCCTGGCGAGGCCGGTGCTGGTGTTGGTGGCGGTAACAACCGCCCCGGCAATGACAGCGCCATTGGGATCGACGACCGTGCCCCGCAGGGTGGCCGTGGAAGAGTCAATCTGACCCATAGACGGTTGGGCGATCAATAAAAGAGCAACAATCAGGACAGAGAAAACAAAGCTGTATGACTTCACTGGGGGTATCTCCTCCAACGTCGGGACATCGCTGAATCAATTCAGCCGCCTGGATGGGCCGGCCAGTCTCCGGAATATCGACCAGCCAGAAGAACTGCGGCACGATCCGCACAAGGCTGCATCCGGACACACCGATCCACAAGGACTGAGTAAATATCATTTATGAATGATGAATGTCAATGTCCGGAATCGGGCACAAGGGGACGCGCGCGAAGGATGCCCGATGAACAACCCGTAGAGACGTAGCTTGCTACGTCTAAAAGTCGCGGGCTTGAGCAGCGTGAGAGGGGAACTATGGAAATCCATAGGCCGCAATGATCATAAAGTTCGAGACGACACACCGCCAAATCTGAGGTGCGCCGGGAAAGCCGTTGGAGTCCGCCGATTTTTAGACGTAGCAAGCTACGTCTCTACGGTTTGAAGTCCTTCTTTCGGATCAGTGCGTGAACGCCCTTAGTCCTGTCCACCACCTGCGAAACTTCGAAATCGGCCGCCGCGCTCAGATAGGCGAACGCGGTTGCGCGGTCCATCCCCAGCCTCTCTGACACGAAGCGCACCGCTTCACGGGTGGCTTTTTTCATGGCCTCATTCAGGTCGGGATCGAGGCCGATGGCGATCCAGTAGTCCGGGGTTTCGGCGAACGGACCGGCGAGTTTGCCGTTGGCGGGAATCGCCTTGTCTCCGGCCTTCAGGATCGTAAGGCGTACCGTGGTCCGCAGCGAACCTTCAATGGCAGTCAGCGCGACCTCGCCGTTGCCCTGGGCGAAGTGCGGATCGGCGAGAAAGAACATCGCACCCGGAACCTGCACGGGTATGTAAAGCGTCGAGCCCGCAGTCAGATGGTGGATGTCCAGGTTGCCGCCGTAGTCGCCGGGCGGAATGGAGTTGGGTTTTCCGCTCACGTTGGGCGCAACCCCCATGGTGCCCATGAAAGGCGCAACCGGGATGCGCGCTTCCACGCCTTTGGCCGAAGTCAGAATGCCGTACCACTTCCCTTCGATCAGCCGAATGGGGACGAAGCGGGAAACATTGTTGTAGAGACCCGGATTTTGCGCGCCGGCTCCGGGCTGCGGTCCCGGGTTCTCAGGAAATTCGCCGGGCAGCGCTCCCTTGCCGTGACGATTGCTGATGACCCCGTAGGGCACACGCGGCGTCAGTGAGATCATCTCCACCTTCAGCACGTCCCCCGGCTGCGCGTTCTCGACAGAGACGGGACCGATCACAATGTGCGGACCGTCTTTCGCGAAATCATGGACGAGACCGGAAGACGTAACAGCCTGCGCATCGCTGAGCACCTGGCCCGCCGGAACACCGAAGCCGCCAAAGTATTTCACCGGATCGCGGCCCTGGTCTTCGAGTATCCCTTCGTGCGAAAGCGTATCGAA
>Ga0137391_10003856_pt1 | contig 11416 bp, 12 predicted proteins | sample 15con2h24BmetaG_FD_101399 | JGI IMG/M metagenome (GOLD analysis project Ga0137391, IMG submission 101399) | Vadose zone soil microbial communities from Angelo Coast Range Reserve, California, USA - 15con2h2.4B metaG | ecosystem: Environmental > Terrestrial > Soil > Vadose zone > Saprolite...
CACGAGCAAAAGAGGCGCTCGTGATGGGCGTCGAGGCGCTGGCCGAGCTCCAGGACATGCTCTACGCGCAGGATTCGTGGGCGGTGCTCCTCATCTTCCAGGCCATGGACGCGGCCGGGAAGGACGGCACCATCAAGCACGTCATGTCCGGCGTCAATCCGCAGGGCTGCCAGGTCACCTCCTTCAAGTCGCCGTCCTCCGAGGACCTCGATCACGACTACCTCTGGCGCTGCGTGAAGAACCTGCCGCCGAAGGGCCACATCGGCATCTTCAACCGGAGCTACTACGAGGAAACGCTGGTGGTGCGCGTGCACCCGGAGTACCTGGAGAGGCAGAAGATCCCGCCCGAGCTGGTCACCAAGGACATCTGGAAGGAGCGCTTCAAGGACATCCGCGGCTTCGAGCGTTACCTGACGCGAAACGGCGTCGTCATCCGGAAGTTCTTCCTCCACGTATCGAAGAAGGAGCAGAAGAAGCGGTTCCTCGCGCGCCTCGACAACCCGGAGAAGAACTGGAAGTTCTCGGCCAGCGACCTCAAGGAGCGCGCGTTCTGGGACGATTACCAGGAGGCCTACGAGGACATGATCCGGCACACGGCCACGGAGGACGCGCCCTGGTACGTGGTGCCCGCCGACAACAAGTGGTTCACGCGCGTCGTGGTCGCCGCCGCCGTTGTGAGCACGCTGGGCTCGCTCGATCTCACCTATCCGAAGGTCGGCCCCGAAAAGCTGAAGGAGCTGGCCGCGGCACGGCGAGCGCTGCTGGCCGGCAAGTAGCGTCAAAGGAGACCCCCGATGCGTCGTGACCTTCTTCGAAGCGCCCTCTGGCTTCGAAGCGCCCTCTGCCTGGGCCTCTTTCTGTCGCTCGCGTGTTCGCCCGCCTGGGCCCAGCCGGCCGCCAAGCTCAGCGAGCAAGAGGCGCTCGCCCTCGGCATCGAGGCCTACATCTACGGCTATCCGCTCGTGACGATGGAGATGACCCGGCGGGTGGTCACCAACGTCGCCGAGCCCGAGGGCGAACGCGCTCCGATGGGGCAGTTCGCCTATCTGCGCCAGTACCCGAACGCGTCGTTTCGAGCGGTCACCGCGCCGAATGCGGACACGCTGTACTCCGTCGCCTTCCTGGACGTGTCCAAGGAGCCGTACGTCCTTTCGCTACCGGATCAGGGAGACCGCTACTACCTGATGCCCATGCTCTCTGGGTGGACCGACGTGTTCGACGTGCCGGGCAAGCGGACGACCGGGGACAAAGCGCAGACCTACGCCATCACCGGGCCGAGCTGGAAGGGCGCGCTCCCCGCGGGCGTCAAGCAGCTCAAGTCGCCCACCGCGCTGGTCTGGGCACTCGGCCGCACCTACTGCACCGGCACCGCCGAGGACTACAAGGCGGTGCACGCCCTCCAGGACCAGTACAAGCTGGTGCCGCTCTCGGCCTACGGCAAGCCGTACACACCGCCCAAGGGCGTCGTGGACCCGTCCGTCGATGCCAGGACCGCGGTGCGGGAGCAGGTCAACCGGATGGACGCGGGAGCCTATTTCAAGCTGCTGGCCGCGCTCATGAAGGACAATCCGCCGGCGGCCGCCGACGCTCCGATCGTGGCCAAGATGGCGAAGCTCGGCATCGTCCCGGGCAAGGACTTCGACGCGGGCAAGCTCGACCCGGTCGCGGCCAAGGCGCTTCTGGCCGTGCCGAAAGCGGGGTTCGAGGCGATCGCGGGAAATTTCATGAAAATGGCGACGCCCGTGAACGGGTGGGTCGTCACCACCAAAACCGGGATCTATGGAACCAGATATCTCGACCGGGCGACGATCACCGCGGTCGGCCTGGGCGCCAACCGGCCCCAGGACGCTGTGTACCCGACCTCCACGAAGGACGGCGACGGTAACGCCTACGACGGCGCGAACAAGTACGTGATGCACTTCGACAAGGACCAGATGCCGCCGGTCAACGGCTTCTGGTCGCTGACGATGTACAACGCGGAGTACTTCTTCGTGGACAATGAGCGTAACCGCTACACGCTGAGCCCGCGGGACGCGCTCAAGTACAACAAGGACGGCTCGCTCGACCTGTACCTCCAGAGCGACTCGCCGGGGGCCGACAAGGAGTCGAACTGGCTGCCGGCCCCGAAAGGTCGGTTTGTCCTGATGCTGCGACTCTACTGGCCCAAGGACAAGAACCCGTCGATTCTCGACGGCACCTGGAAGCCGCCGGCGGTCAAGCCCGCCAGGTAGGCAGCTACTGGGCGCCGCGCTGCGCTTCGAGCGACGCGACCTTGCCCAGGCGGCGCAGGTGGCGCTCGGCCTGGCTGAATTCCGCCGCGAGGAAGGTCTCGACGAGGTCCCACGCGACCTCGGGTCCCACCACGCGTCCGCCCAAGCAGAGAACGTTCATGTGATCGTCCTCGACGCCTTGCCGGGCGGAGAAGTGATCTTCGATCATGCAGGCGCGGACGCCCGGCACCTTGTTGGCGCAGACCGCGGCGCCGACGCCGCTGCCGCAAATCGCCACCCCGCGCTCCACCGTCCCCGCCGCCACGGCCTTGGCGAGCGGGATCACGAAGTCAGGATAGTCGTCGGTCGTGACCAGGGTCTTGGCGCCGAAGTCGGCGACGTCGTGTCTGCCGGCGCGCAGCCGGGCGGCCATGTCCTCCTTCAAGCCGAACCCGCCGTGATCGCAGGCGATGCCCACTCGCATATCTAAGTCTCCCCGCTCAGCGAGGGCTGAACGCGATCAGGCTCACCAGCGCGCCGCACAGGACCAGGAGCGCTGGATTGACCCGGCTGAGCAGCAACACCGCGAACACAGCGGCCGCGATGACGACGGTGAGCCAGCCGGTCAGCGCACCCTCGGCCAGGCTGATGGACCCGGCAAGGATGAGCCCGATCGAGACGGGGGCGAGGCCCCGCTGGATCGAGGTCCTCCACGGCCACGTCTCGAGCCTGATCCAGAGGCGCCCCACGCCCAACGTCAGCAGCGCCGTCGGCAGGAAGAACGCGAGCAGGACCGCCACCGCGCCTGGCACACCGGCCACCCACTCTCCGATCGAGGCGACCATCATCATGTTGGGCCCGGGAGCCATCTGCCCGACGCTATACAGGTGGATGAGCTGTGGGAAGGTGAGCCAGTGGTGCACATCGACGACGAGCACCCGCAGCTCCGGGAAGGCCGCCATGCCGCCCCCCATGGTCAGCAGCGAGAGATACGCGAAGACCCCGACGAGCGCGGGAAGCTGATTCATTGGGGCCGGTACCACAGGATCGCGAGGGCGCCGACGCCCAGCAGCGCGACCGGCACGGACAGGTGGAGCAGGTTGACGGCGACGACCGTCAGCGCGACGAACACGAGATCGACGGCATGCCGGATCGACCTCCGGCCGAGCTGCACCGTCGTGGCCAGGATGAGCCCTACCGCCGCCGCCGCCACGCCGTGAAGCATGGCCGTCCCCGCCGGCCGGTCCCCGTGCCGGCGGTAAACGATGCCCGCCGCGATCATGATGAGCGCGCCCGGCAGGCACATGCCGCATATCGCGGCGATGGAGCCACGGGTGCCGCGCAGGCGGTCTCCCACGAGCACCGCCATGTTCGTGGCGTTCAGGCCGGGCAGGGTCTGGCTGATCGACAGCAGCTCGACGAACTCCCTGTCGTCGAGCCAGCCGTGCTTCGCGACGAGGCTGCTCCGCAGGTACGCCACGGCGCCGCCGCCGAAGCTCGTCGCCCCGATCAGCAGGAAAGCGAAGAAGATCTCGCTCAGCGTCGCGACGCGCGGCGGCGCGGCGGAATCACTCACGCGCCGGGTCACTCATGGGCCTGCGGTGGATTGCCCTTGAGGCGGTAGACCACCCCGGTCTTGGTCGTGCCGACGGACACCCAGTCGTGCGCGATGTTCTGCAGCCCGATGAAGAAGTCCTCGCACCGGCGCTGGACCTTCGGGTGGAGCTCGTCCCGCCGGTCGAACTTGGCCTGGAACGCGTACTCGCCCACGAGCGGCATGTGATCGCCCCGCTGACGCCACAGCGCGGCATTGCTCTTGGCGGTGACCCCCTTGCCGAAATCGAGCTTGCCGAGGTCGAGGAGCACTTCCTCCACGATTGTCTGGTTCACGAGCTCGACCATGTCGCCGCCGGACCCCTTGAGCGGCGCCAGGCACGGGAAGAGGCGCACGAGCGCCGAGAGTGCCGCACGGTCCGATTCCTTGAGCTGGCTCAGGCCGAACTCCACGTTGTGGGAGTAGAGCACGCGCATCCCCCCCACCTTGTCCTTGAGCGGCAGGGTCTCCGCCTTGAACTTGATCCGGTGAACGCCCGGGATGTGCGGCCGCACGTCCAGCTCCGCGGCCTTCTGCATGTCCGGGTGCCGGAACTTGAAGACGACCTCAGGGTCGCCCACGGGAAAGCCGTCCTCATAGCTGATGCGCCGACGCAGGATGAAGGCGTTGTTGTAAAGGCGGAAGTCGGCCGTGTCCAGGAAGACGACCTCCCGGATCTCGGGCCTCTGCCCATCCAGGTGGTCGGTGGAAAGATCGACGTCGGCCTTCTCGGCCGCGCGCCGGGCCAGCTTGGCGAAATCCACGAAGCCCTGCCTCGAGGTGAAGCGGTCCGGCTTCAGGATGATCTTGCATTCGAGGTAGTGCACGTCGTCGAGCGGATGACCGTCGCTGTACTTGCCCTGGTGGAGCTCGGGCACCAGCGGGGGCAGCGGATCGTCCTTCGCCATCGTCGTTCCTCCGATCTGTCAGTATCGCGCGGCCGCGCGGTCGGCGAGCACGAGGGCCCGATCCTGGCTCACTCGGCCGGCTGGAATCGACCGGTCGCCGGCGCGTAGGCGGGCAAGCATATCAACCTTCTCGCTCCCGGTCACCAGCCACAGGATGCGCCGGGACCGGTTGAGCATCGGAAACGTCAGCGTCATCCGGCGTCTGCCCTGGTAGGCCCCGGCGGTCACCGCGACGTCGGCGTCGGTGACATCGAGCACCGGGTCTCCGGGGACGAGCGACGCGGTGTGGCCGTCCGGTCCGAGCCCCAGGTGGGCGAGGTCGAGCACTGGTGGTGAGTCGGCGATCTCCTGGAGCGTCAACGCGTACTGCGCGGCCGCGGCCTCGAGGTCGGGCGATTCCACCGGCATCGCATAGACCTGCTCCGGGCGGAGCGGCGCGTGCGCGAGCAGGCTCTCGCGCAAGCGGGTCAAGTTCCTGTCCGGATCTCCCGCCGGTGCCACCCGCTCGTCCACCTGCGCCACGTGGACGCTCTTCCATGGCACGTCTTCCTCCGCCATGGCGCGCAGCATCTGCCACGGCGTATGACCGCCACTGACGGCCACGATGAATCGGCCGCGCGCGGCGACAGCCGCTCGCGCCTCCGCGGCGATGACCGCGGCGCCTTCCCGGGCGACCGCGTCGGCGTCGTCGAGCACCTTGACTTCCATTTCAGGACTCGATGGCACGCCGGTCGAGTCGGGGCACTACGGTGTCACCACCGGGTTCTGCCAGCCACTGGGGGGAGAGATCTTTTGGTCGAGGTCTTTCGGCCCCCAGGTGCCGGGCTCGTATTCGAAGACCGGGGTGCGCGCCCGGAGCGCCGGGTCGACGATGCGCCACGCCTCTTCCACGTAGTCTTCGCGGGCGAACAGGGTCGGGTCTCCCTCCATGGCGTCTCCGAGCACGCGCTCGTACGCGTCCATCTCGTCGGCGCGGGGATGTCGGATCGCGAGCATCTCCAAACACGTGCTCACGGTCTCCTGGCCTTCTGCGATGACGTTCGTGCCGACGGCGATCGCGATGTCGGGGCTGATCCGCAGCCGGCAGTAGTTCGGCTTCAGATCGTAGCCCTCGTACATCGTGGGAGGCTGGCGCAGCCGGACCACGACCTCGGTACAGGTCACGGGCAGGCACTTTCCCGCCCGGATGTAGAAGGGCACTCCCCTCCAGCGCCACGAATCGACCTCGAGCCGCAGCGCGGCGAACGTCTCGACCGTGGAGTCCGGCGCCACCCCCGGTTCCTTCCGGTACCCGCGAAATTGCCCACGGACCAGGTTTCCTGGGTCCAGCGGCGGCATGGCCTTGAGCACCTTGACCCTCTCGTCGCGGATCGACTCGCTGTCCGTTCTGACGGGCGGCTCCATCGCCAGGTTCGTGAGGACCTGGAACAGGTGATTCTGGACGACGTCGCGGATGGTGCCGGTCTCGTCGTAGAACGCCCCCCGGCCCTGAACCCCGAAATCTTCCGCCATGGTGATCTGCACGCTCTCGACGTGGTTGCGGTTCCAGAACGGCTCGAGGAACGCGTTGGCGAAACGGAAGAAGAGCATGTTGTGCACCGGCCGCTTCCCGAGGTAGTGATCGATGCGGAAGATCGAGCTTTCGTCGAAGGCGCCGAGCAGGATCCGGTTGAGCTCCTGCGCCGATGCGAGGTCGTGGCCGAAGGGTTTTTCGACGATGACGCGGGCGTCCCTGATGAGGTCGGCCTTGGCCAGCTGCTCGACGACCAGCTCGAACAGCATGGGCGGGATGGCGAGATAGTGCGCCGGCCGCCGGGCGGAGCCAAGCTCCTTGCGGATGGCCTGGAACGTCACCGGGTCCTTGTAGTCGCCGTCCACATACCGCAGCAGGCCGCTCAGCGTGGCGAATGCGGCGGGATCGAGGCCCCCGTGCTTCTCGAGGCTGTCCCTGGCGCGGGCCTTGAGCTGGTCGAGGTTCCAGCCGGCCTTGGCCACGCCGATGACGGGCACGGCCAGATGCCCGCGCTTCACCATCGCCTGGAGCGCCGGGAAAATCTTCTTGTAAGCCAGATCGCCCGTGGCGCCGAAGAACACGAGGGCGTCGGAGCGTGCGTCGCTCGTCACTTGCCGGTCGCTTTCTCGACGTGACCGCCGAACTCGTAGCGCATGGCCGAGAGCAGCCTGTCCGCGAACTCCGCCTCGCCGCGCGAGCTGAAGCGCTCGTACAGGGCCGAGGAGAGGACGTGGGCCGGCACGGCTTCGTCGATGGCGGCCTTGATCGTCCACCGCCCCTCGCCCGAGTCCGAGACGCGCCCCGCGAACCCCGCGAGGACCGGGTCCTTGATCAGGGCGCTTGCCGTCAAGTCGAGCAGCCACGAGGCGATCACGCTGCCGCGCCGCCACAGCTCGGTGATGTCGGGTAGGTTGAGGTCGTACTGGTAGTGCTCGGGGTCGCGAAGGGGCGTCGTCTCCGCGTCGATCGCATGGGCCTGCTTGCCCACGTTGGCGGCGCGCAGGATGCCCAGGCCCTCGGCGTAAGCGGCCATGATCCCGTACTCGATCCCGTTGTGCACCATCTTGACGAAGTGACCGGCGCCATTCGGCCCGCAGTGCAGATACCCCTGCTCGGCCGTGCCGCCGGCCTTCTCGCGCCCAGGGGTGCGCGGGAGGTCGCCCGCCCCTGGCGCCAGCCTGGCGAAGATCGGATCGAGGCGCTTGACCACGTCGTCCTCGCCGCCGATCATCATGCAGTACCCCCGCTCCAGGCCCCACACGCCCCCGCTCGTGCCCACGTCCACGTAGTGGATTCCCTTCCCCGCGAGCTCCTTCGCGCGCCGGATGTCGTCGATGTAATACGAGTTGCCGCCGTCGATCAGGATGTCGCCGCGATCGAGAGTCGGCACGAGGTCGGCGATGGTCTTGTCCACGACGGCCGCGGGGACCATCAGCCAGACCGCCCGGGGCTTGTCCAGCTTCTTGACGAAGTCCGCGAGCGAGGACGCCCCCACCGCCTTCTCCTGAACGAGCTCCTGCACCGCCTTCGGCGACATGTCGAAGACCACGCACTGGTGGCCTCCCGTGATCAGCCGCCGCACCATGTTCGCGCCCATCCGACCGAGTCCGATCATGCCGAGTTGCATGTGATGTCTCCTTGGCGGGTTTACTTGAGCTTGCGGTAGCGGCGGATCAGGTTGTTCGTCGAGCTGTCGTGGGTGAGCGTGGGCTCGGCCTGTCCTTCGAGCTCCGGGATGATGCGCTGGGCCAGCACCTTGCCCAGCTCGACGCCCCACTGGTCGAACGAGTCGACGCTCCAGATGGTGCCCTGAGTGAAGACCGAATGCTCGTAGAGCGCGACGAGCTTGCCGAGAGCCTCCGGCGTCAAGCTCACGGCCAGGATCGTGTTCGACGGGCGGTTACCCTCGAAGACCCGATGCGGTACGAGCCAGTCCGGCGTGCCCTCGGCTTTGACCTCGTCGGGCGTCTTGCCGAAGGCCAGCGCCTCGGTCTGAGCGAAGACGTTCGCGAGAAGCATGTCGTGGTGACGGCCGAGCGGGTTCAATGCCTTCATGAACCCTATGAAGTCACACGGGATGAGCCTGGTTCCCTGGTGGATCAGCTGATAGAAGGAATGCTGGCCGTTGGTCCCGGGCTCGCCCCAGTAGACGGGTCCGGTGTCATAGTCGACCCGCACGCCGTCGAGCGTGACGTGCTTGCCGTTCGACTCCATCGTCAGCTGCTGGAGATAGGCGGGGAACCGCTTGAGGTACTGCTCGTAGGGCAGGACCGCGACGGTCTGGGCGCCGAAGAAGTCGTTGTACCAGACGGCGAGCAGGCCCATGAGCACGGGCAGGTTGCGCTCGAAGGGCGCCGTGCGGAAGTGCTCGTCCATCTGGCGGAAGCCGTCGAGCATGGCGCGGAAGTTGTCGGGTCCGACCGCGACCATCGTCGAAAGGCCGATCGCCGAATCCATGGAGTAACGCCCGCCCACCCAGTCCCAGAACTCGAACATGTTGGCCGTGTCGATGCCGAACTTCGCCACCTCGGCCGCGTTGGTCGAGACCGCGGCGAAGTGCCTGGCGACGGCCTTGACGTCGCCGCCCAGACCCTTGAGCGACCACTCGCGCGCGCTCTGAGCGTTGGTCATCGTCTCGAGCGTCGTGAAGGTCTTCGAGGACACGATGAAGAGCGTCTCCGCCGGGTCGAGGTCGCGAACCGCCTCGGCGAAATCGGTGCCGTCGACGTTGGACACGAACCGGAAGGTCATCGCGCGCTCGCTGTAGTGCTTGAGCGCCTCGTAGGCCATGACCGGGCCCAGGTCGGAGCCGCCGATCCCGATGTTGATGACGTTCTTGATGCGGCGGCCGGTGTGGCCCGTCCAGGCGCCGCTCCGGACCCGGTTGGAGAAGTCGGCCATCTTGTCGAGGACGGCATGAACCTGGGGCACCACGTTCAGGCCGTCCACGACGATGGAGGCTTCTTTGGGAGCGCGCAGGGCGACGTGCAGTACGGCCCGTTTTTCCGTGATGTTGATCTTCTCGCCCCTGAACATGGCGTCGATCCGCTCCCGGAGTCCGGATTCCTCCGCCAGCCGCAGGAGGAGTGTCATGGTCTCGTCGGTGATCCGGTTCTTCGAATAGTCGAGGTAGATGCCCGCCGCCTCGGCCGTCATCCGCTCGCCGCGCTTGGCGTCGTCCGCGAAAAGCTTCCGGAGATGCAGCCCGCGCACCTTGCCGTAGTGAGCCTCGAGGGCCTTCCAGGCCGGACGCGCGGTGAGTGGCGCGATACCGCCGGTCATGTTCCGGTGCCCTTCGATTCATTCTGCTGATCGGACGGCGCGCGCTTCCTGGCCGCAGGCTTGGAGACGAGCTTGGCGGCCGGCTTCCGATCACCGGCTTCCTCCCACATCCGAAACCCTCCTACGAACGCGTTGGCGTTATGGCCCATCCGGCATCCCGGAGGCAGCTTCTTCAGCAGCTTGACATTGCCTCCGCCGAGGACCACGTCGTCGGGCTCGAGGGCCGCCACCAGCTGCTCCACCACGTTCGCGACGTGCTTCCGCCATTTCTTCTTCCCCCGCTTCTTAAGTCCCCGCAACCCCACGTAGTCCTCGAACGTGCCCTTCTTGTACGGCAGGTGAGCCAGCTCGAGCGCCTCGACGATGCCGTCCGCGACGAGAGCCGACCCGAGGCCGGTTCCGAGCCCCAGGAACAGCATCACTCCGCTCTTGTAGCTTCCCAGCGCCTGCATGGCCGCATCGTTCATGATCTTGACCGGGCGCCGGAACGCGGCGCGATAGTCGAACCCGACCCAGCCCTTGGCGAGGTTGTGCGGCTCCACGATCGGGCGACCCCGGAGGACCACGCCGGGGTAGCCGATCGACACAGCGTCGTACTTCCATCCCCGAGCAAGCTTCTTGATCCCAGAGACCATTCGCTGGGGCGTCAGCGTCGGCCCCGAGACAAACTTCCGCGGCTCGTCGTGTCCCGTGGAAAGGATCTTCACGTGGGTCCCGCCCACATCCACAGCCAGCACGTTCGTGGCCATCCCCTTCCCCTTGTCTAGCTGGCCTTCGCCAGATCGGCGCTCTTGGAGGCGATCACCGCCATGAGCTCGTTCCAGGACTTGACGAACGACTTCGCGCCTTCGTCCTGGAGCTGCGCGGCGAGCGCGTCGACGTCGACGCCCGCCTTGGCGAACCGGGCCAGCACCTCCTCGCAGTCGCCGCCGTCGGCGGGCAGACTCTCACTAAGCTGGCCGTGTTCGGCGAGGGCTTTCAGGGTGCCCTCGGGCATGGTGTTCACCGTGAACGGCGCGGCGAGGGCATTGATGTACAGGATGTCGGACGCCTGGGGGTCCTTGGTGCCCGTGCTGGCCCACAAGAGCCGCTGGGGACGGGCGCCGGCATTGTAGGCGCGCTGCCAGCGCGGCGAGCCGAGAAGCGACCGGCAGGCCTTGTACGTCCGCTTGGCAATGGCGATGCCGAGCTGGTTTTTCAACTCCTCGGGCACCTTGGCCGCCACCGCGGCGTCCCAGCGGCTGATGAACAGCGACGCCACGGAGCCGACTTCCGGCTTGAGCCCGGCGGCCATGCGACGCTCGATGCCGCGCATGAACGCCTCCGCGGCGGCGACGTAGTGCTCGCGGGAGAACAGGAGCGTCACGTTGATCGGGACGCCGGCGAAGATCGCCTCCTCGATGGCGGGCAGGCCTTCCTGGGTGCCGGGGATCTTGATGAGGAGGTTGGGCCGCCCCGCCCGGGCGTGCAGGCTCTTGGCCGCGGCGAGGGTGCGGGCCGTGTCATACGCGAGGAGCGGCGACACTTCCAGCGACACCCACCCGTCCACGCCGTCCGTCCTGTCCCAGATCGGGCGGAAGAGGTCGGCGGCGCGCGTCAGGTCCTCCAGCGCCAGCTCGAAGAACAGGTCCTCGCCCGACTTGCCCTCGTTCATCTTCCTACGGATCGACGCATCGTAGGCCGTGCTGTTCTTGATGGCGTGGTCGAAGATCGTCGGGTTGGAGGTCAGGCCGGTGACGGACAGCTCGTCGATGTAGCGCTTGAGGGTGCCGCGGTCGAGGAGGTCGCGGGTGATGTTGTCGAGCCAGAGACTCTGGCCTCGCTCGTGGAGCATCTCCGTAGCTTTCATCGTGATACCTCCGTCAACGGTCCACGTCGACCAGGAAGACGATGGGAGCCGGGGTCATGA
>Ga0137391_10003862_pt1 | contig 11408 bp, 9 predicted proteins | sample 15con2h24BmetaG_FD_101399 | JGI IMG/M metagenome (GOLD analysis project Ga0137391, IMG submission 101399) | Vadose zone soil microbial communities from Angelo Coast Range Reserve, California, USA - 15con2h2.4B metaG | ecosystem: Environmental > Terrestrial > Soil > Vadose zone > Saprolite...
AGCGGTGATATTCGTGCTGATGATCTGAAGGGCCGACACCTGAGCGTTCAGCTGCGTCTGCTGCGTCTTCATCTGCTGTTCGGGCAGCCTCTGGCCCTGCATCAGGCTGGCAACCGTGCTGCCAACGTCAATGCCTGTGCCGAGCTGCCCGCTGGTACCGGAAGAGGAGCTTGCAGAAATTGTGCTCATTTTGTCTGGTCCCGCTTAATTCATCTGGTTTCAGGAATCGCTTTTTCCTGGCTGAAAGTTGGTCAGGGTTAAGGAAGAGGACGGGCCTGAAGGCCCGCCCTCTCAGGTTTCAGGATTACTGCAACAGTCTGAGCACACTCTGCTGCGACTGGTTGGCCTGCGACAGAGCGGCAATGCCGGTCTGCGTCAGGATCTGGAATTTCGACATATTGGCGACCACCTGCGGGATGTTGGCGGCGGTGATGCCGTCCATGGCCGAGGTCAGGTTCTGCACCTGAGTATTGGCCACCGCGGTTGCCGCGCTCATGCGGTTGATGTTGGCGCCGATGGTGCCGCGCAGTGAAGCCACGGACGTGATGGCGCTGTTGATAGCCGTCAGAGCGGCGGTGGCGTTGGCGGCCGAGGTCAGCGTATTGCCGCTCAGGTTGACGGCGCTCGCTCCGACGCTGCTGGAAGAGAGCACGCCGGTGGTGGTGGCAATCGTAACGTTGGCGGCCGCCGAACTGCCGTCGCTCACGAAGATCGAGCTGGCGCTGGCGGTGAATACCGAAGTGCCGTTGTAGGTCGTGCTGGCGCCGATGCTGTCGATTTCCGTCTTGATCGAGGTGAATTCCGCGTCGATCGCCGTGCGCTGGCCGCTGCTGAGCGTGCCGTTGGCCGACTCGGTGGAGAGCGTGACCGCGCGATTCAGAAGAGACGTAACCTGAGAAAGAGCTCCGTCAGCGGTCTGCAACTGCCCGATGCCGTCGTTCACGTTCTGTACGGACTGATTCAGGGCGGCGATGTTGGCATTCAGGCCGTTGGCGATGGCCAGGCCGGCGGCGTCATCCGCGCCGCTGTTGATGCGCGAGCCCGAAGACAGCTGGAAAAGGGTCTTCTGCAGGCTGGTGTTGGTCATGCTCACCTGGTTCTGCGCCATCAATGAAGAGATGTTATTGAGTATGCTGACTGACATGTTGGTACTCCTTTTCGGAGGTCCGATTCGCGATCGCTGGATCGGCCGATTTCGGTTCCGGGCTTAATTTGTTCTCTGTTCCTATCGGCGATGGTTCGGAGACCTTTAACCCGCCCGCGCCGCCCTGCGCGACCATTGTGTTGTCACCCAGTTGTGTCAGCTGCCGATGGATTCCCTGCAACTCAGCCGATCCGGGAAATTTTTCCAGTGCGGTCATCACGGTGCGCAGAGCCCGTTCAGGCTGCTTCGCGTACACCCAGAGCGTCACGGTGCGCAGAAAAGCGGGCTGCGAAAACCCCGTGCTGGTCAGCTTCTCCTCGGAAACGGCGGCGGCCTCGGCGATGCGGCCTACATTGACCAGCCCCGTAATCAGGCGATCAAACAGTTGAGGAGAGCGGCTGTTCTCGATGGCGGCCCGCATCTTTTTCAGGCCTGGCTCGACGTGGCCCAGACGAATTTCGGTCAGCCCCAGTTTGCTCAATACTTCCCGGCTTCTGCTCTGTTTGCCGGCCCGGATGTAAGCGCGCCGGGCCTGGTCGAATTGCCGGCAGTTATAAAACGCGTCGCCTTCCACCTGACGGCATTGCGCCACGTCGCCGCCGCACTGGCGGGCGCGCTGGAAGCATGCGGGCGCTTCGGCGTGCCGCGAGAGCCGCGCCAGCGCCATGCCCCGGAAGAACCAGGCCACCGCCATCCGTTCGTTGAGTTCGCACGCGCGGATAAAAAGCCGCAGAGCTTCCGCATCGTTGTGAAAGTTGTCGAACTCCACCAGCCCGAGTTCAAAGTGCGCCTGCGCGCTGCGCGGCATCTCTTTGACCTTCCGGCGCCCCAGTTCGCGATAAAGGATGTTCTTCGCCGCCCTCTGGTCGGGCGCGGCGGTGAAACCGAAGTGATGAATGATGAACTCGGCCTGCCCCAGTCTTCCGCCCACCGACTCGATGCGCGCCCCGACGGTTTCGTGAACGCGCCCTTCAAAACAAAATTCCGGGTTGTTGCGGAAGAGGCGCACGTTCTGATGGGGAAGGTAACCTTCGAAGATATCGGCCCGGGAAAGCCGGCCATCGTTGCTGATCGCGGTCCGGTCCCAGAGCCGCTCATCCATACCCAGCACATAGTTGCGGATGGTCACCTGATATCCGTCGACGCCCGGGTTGTGAAGCGCGGCGGGAACCTGTGCGCGGGCCTGGTCGTCGAGCTGCTCATCGGCGTCGAGAACCAGTATCCAGTCCGATTTCGCCTCGCGCAGAGAAGCGTTGCGGGCGGCGGCAAAATCATCCTGCCAGGGAATGCCGATGACGCGCGCCCCGAAATTTTCCGCCAGCGCGATGCTGAGGTCTTCGGAGCCGGTATCGGCGATCACAATTTCATCCACGATGCCGCGGACGCTGGTCAGACAGCGCGCGAGGTCTTCCCCGCCGTTGCGAACGATCATCGACAGGGCCACCGTGGGATTCATGCCTGTACTCCCTGCGCTTCCGCCGCATGCGGATGCATTGTTTTTCTAAATTCGTCGGCGAAGCGCGGGCCCAGATGCTCCCAGCTGAACCGCTTCTCCTGTGCGCGCCGGAAATCTTCGAGGATCCCCAGGGCCGCGGCCCGACGGTGCGAATTGGTCAGCAGCGCGCGCCACTGTTCCACCGCGGCCAGGGCGTTGCCGTCGCCATGCATATCGAAACGCGATACGGAAGCCAGTTCCGACGGCAGGCCCTCGGTAATCCACCGAGTCACCCGGTAGTCGTGCATCAGGCACGGAAGACCGGCAAAGTGAGATTCCAGATAACAGAGTCCGAACGTCTCATCCAGGCTTCCGCACAGTGACAGATCGGCCAGAGCATAGACATCGGGCATGCGCTCGAACGGGACACCGATCCGCGGAATAAAACGACTTCCGAACAGAGCATGCGCTTCTTTTTCCCAGGCGGCCGGTTCCGGGCCGCGCGATCCGGCGACAATCCAATAGAAGTTTTCGTCACTCGCCAGCGGGGCCAGCTCGCGCGCCAGATAAGGGAAATTCTTTACCTCATTGTCGAAGGCCCCGACGGTCAGCACGGCGAAAGCCCCTTCCGCAATACCGGCTTCCTCGCGCAAAAGTGTCCGCCGCCCGGCTGAATTCTGAAAGGGCGCGCTCAAGCCGGCCATGGGCAGCTCAAGAATCGAATCGGGCCGCACGCCCAGAGCGCGCAGCCGCTGAGCTATCGAGGGAGTAATCGCGTGAAAAGTGAATTTCGCGGAGGAAAGGCGTTCTATGGCGGATGGATAGACCCAATCGGTGTGGATGATCGTTTGAATTCGTCCGGCCAGACTTTCACGCGCCAGCAGTTCCAGCAAGCCCGTGGATTTCCCTCCGGCATCCATCAGGCCGCCCTGCCACTTCACATAAACCAGGTCCGGAGGGTTCACGCGGATTTCCTCGCGCAATCGCACCACCGCGGAGATGCCAAACAACTGATCTTCGGTGTGCTGCGCCCAGTCGTGCAATTCCGGAAAAGACAGAAACCCGCGATCGGGATGTTTACGCAGCTTTTCAAGCGCCAGCATTTCGAGTTCTTCTCTGCCGAAAAAAGGCAGGCCGTCGATACCGGGCGCGTCCGCCGATCCCCAGCAGCTGACCTCGCAGCTCTGCACCCTGAGTTGCTCCGCCATGTCGAGAACGAAACGCTCGTAACCGCGGCGGGCCGTCCCGAGGCCGGAAGCGAGGATAAGAACTTTCATATCCTCAACTCCTCAAGATCGCGGTTTTCAGCCGAGCGGGTTTCAGCCGAAGCGCGGCTGAAACCCTCTTCATGTTCCGGCCGCAGTCTGGTGTTGAGCGCTTTGCGAATTCCCTGCTCCAGCGAAATGGAAGCCTGCCATCCATAGGCTTTGGCCAGCGACGGATCGGCCACCCTGCGGGGTGACGACGATTGCTTGGTGATGTCTCCGGAAACCTTCGGAGCATAGCCCACGGCTTCAGCCATCTGCTTTGCCAGCGAGAAGAAGTCCGTGCCGATGCCGGTGCCGATCTGCACCGGCACGCCCCGGGGAAAATGTTCAATGCCATGCACAATAGCGCCGGTCAGGTCTTCGATGTGTACCCAGTCGCGAACCTGACTGCCGCCCCACACGACCAGCGGGTCTTCGCGGCGACGCGCACGACCCACGATGGCCCGAAACGGATACTCAAAGGACTGGTCTCCGCCGTACCCGCTGAAGGGGCGCAGGATCACCACGGGAATGCCCTGCTTATGCAGGCACTGGGCAAAAGCTTCCAGCGTCAGCTTGACCATGCAATAGGGGTCTTCGGGAAAATCGAGAGCGCAGCTCGACATCACCACCATGGCTTTCGCCGGCGGATTGCCCTCCACCCACCTGAACATCCTGGCGTCCAGTTCCAGATCCTCAAAAGCCTTCATCCCGATCTTTCCCCGATCATGGACATTGATAATGTTGGCGGCGAGATGAACCACGACATCCCACTTCATCGCGGCCTGCGGCGACTGCAGAAAACCTTCCAGGTCTTCCGTGCCATGGACCTCATAGCCGGCGCGCACCAGTTTTGGAACCAGGTGACGTCCGACAAATCCTTCGTATCCGGTGACGAATGCCCGCATCAGGAACCTCCCAGGGCGGAAAGTAAAACTTCACATCGCAGCTCCAGCCGATGAAGCCGATGGACCTGCTCACAGCAAATGCGCGTGGCCTCGGCCCTTTCGGCCTCGTGCTCCAGACAAAAGCGGATGCTCTCGCCCAGCTGATCGGGCCGGCTGCTGTCATAGAAATGGGCCTGCACGTTGTCGAAATTCCGGTGTTCGGCAATCGCAGAAGTGATAAGAAAGGTGCCGCAGGCCAGAACTTCATAGACCTTGGTGACCGCCAGCTGACAGAGCGTGGGCAGGTTCACAAAGACCTTGATGCGACGCAGATTCTCGGCGTATAACGCCGCGGTCTCGCGGACCCGCAGGCCGCCCAGATCCTGAACCTGAATGTTGCCGCAAAGAAGTCTGATCCCGCCCAGATGCGGAATGAGTTGATCCAGAAACTGTTTGCGTTTGGGGTAGATCAGGCCGACAAAGGCGGTGTCGAAATCCTTGCGCACGTTCCAGTCGGGCTTGAAGACCTCGGTATCCACGCCGAACGGAAGCCGGCGCAGGCCGAATTTTTCATCCTGAATCGCGGGCGAGAAGGTCGAATCCGCCAGCTCTTGTATCGCTTCGATGGGCAGACGGCCGTAATCTTCCCGCTCGACCGTTTCGTGCATCCAGGAAACCCTGGGAACGGCGATATCGCGCCAGTCCGGATAAAGCGAAAGTATCTCGGGCCGCATATGTTCGGGCCCGGAGAGCAGGATGCCGTCGTATTCCCGCAATTGTTCACTGGTCGGATAGTTGTGCAGGTTCCTGAGTGACGCAGATCGGTCTTCGCAGCTGAGCGAATTTGGCATGGTCTCAATAGGAAGAGGAAGCACCTCGTGCCCCATCCGTTCAAGCGTGTCAACCAGGCCGGTGGCCAGCGACCATGCGCAGTAGAGAGAGCCGGGATAAAAGCATGCGAGTTTCATCTGCGCGCTCCCGCGGACGACAGCTCCGTCGCCGGGGTCGGCGCGGATTGCCCGCTCCACAGGGAACAGAATGTCTCCACCAGGTAAAACCAGTACACCTGAGGAACAGCTCTGCTGAAGAGGACCGCGATCATGTCGGCGGCGCTGCCCTGCTTCGCCGGCATATCGAAGTATTTGCGGAAATCGATGGAATCGTATTGCTCAAGCGCTTTCACGCTCTCTTCGACCTCGCTCCGCCTGGCAGCCAGGATCGTCCGGAATTGTTCGATGTCCGCAACCGTGAGCCCGCTCCTGAGCGTTCCAAATAACGTGGGGACCTCCAGATGAGGATGCTTGCGAAGGAGTTGCAGGTAGACAGAGCCATAAGCACGGGCCCGGCCGATCATGTCGGCCATAGTCATATCCAGATGATCGTGCCAGGCGCGGGCCGCGGGATGGTACACAATATTCGTTCCGGCCTTTGCAAGTCTCAGACCGAGTTCGGAATCCTCTCCGAGCCGGAAAGATGAATCGAAGGAACCGCACTTGAGTACCGCGTCCCGGGCAATGCTGAGATTGCAGGTCACAAAGTGGGGCGCGCTATAGGTAGTCCCGGCCTGCATGCGAAGTTGCGGAAACATGAACGGATCGGTGCTGAGAAACCACATCAGAGCGCGTTCGCGCGCGCCCGATTCGTATTCAAAGGTTCCGAGTACGGCAAGGTTTTTTTCGCCGCCTGTCCGATGCTTAAAGAGGTGCTCCCGCAGCAGATCGATGTGGGCAATGGTGTCATCGTTGATGAGCAGCAGGTATTCGCCCCTGGCTCGTTCCACGCCCATCCTTCTTGCGGCGCCCGCGCCCTGGTTATTCTGGCGGAGGCAGTGCAGGCGAAACGGCGTGCGCAGGCTTTGCAGGAATGACCGCGTATCGTCGGCGGAGCCGTCATCCGCCACGATGACTTCAAAATCCTGGGCCGGCAGCGACTGAAGGGTGAGCGCCCGCAGGCAGCGTTCCAGCTTCTCCCGCCGGTTGAAGGTCGGAACAATCACGGAGATCGCCGGAGCCGAACCGGCGGCCCGCACGGATTTGGATTTGGTCGCCTCCCGCCGCAGGGCGGGGTTCAATTCCGGCAGGCACAGCCTGGCTTCCTGGCCGCAGCGGGCGGAAGATTCGGATTCGCCCAGCTCCCGGTAGCAGCGTTCCAGCATGCTGAAGACGCGGGCGAAAAAGGGCGTGCGCGGGACCTGACCTCGCACGTAGGAAAAAATATGACGCAATTGCCGGCGGGCCTCGGAAGGCTTCTCCATTTCCAGGAGCCGTTCCGCCAGTTCCAGATAAGCGAGCGCCCGCAGGACGTAACGAGAATCGGGAGGCTGCGCGGTCAGCGCCTGAGGATGAAACTCTTCCACCAGATTGAACGAGAAGCGATGCTCGGGGTCGAAAGGCTGAGGAACGATACCCTCGGCCTTTTTCATGATCTCCGAAATCCGGGCGTCCTGGCGTTGAACGGAAAATTCCGTTTCGATGTGGCGGCGGCCGCTGCCGGAGAGCCGCAGCCACAGATCGGAACCCTTATACAAATCGACGGCTTTATTGCAGAACGGTCCGGTCGAATCGGCAATCAGAACATTTTCGCCGTCGGTCAGAGCCATGCCTTCGGCGCCGATGGTGGTCGTGACCAGTGGAATGCCCTGCGACAGGGCCATCAGGTTTTTGGTCTTGATGCCCGTGCCAAAGCGAATCGGCGAAAGAAAAACGCGGAATCCCTTCAGCGCTTCTTCAAGGTCGGCCACGTAGCCGAGCACCCGGACACCTTCCGTCGACGTCAGGTCCGCGGGAATATTATTGCCGACCAGATGCAAATTCGCTTCCGGCAGGCGTTTCCGGATGCGCGGCCATATCTCCTCGCACAGCCAGGCAATGGCGTCACGGTTGGCAAGGTTGTCGTAGTTGGCGAGAAAAACAAAATCCCGGCGAGAGTCGGGTCCCGGGGCCCGCGCATTGGTTTCAGCGGTCATGGGCAGCAGCTCGATCTGAAGTTCAGGAGCGAGTTCCAGCATGCCCTGTCGGTCGTCATGACTGATGGCCAGCACCAGATCGGCGGCGCGGTAGCACTCGAACTCGCGCTCCAGAAAATCGAGAGCGCGCTCGCCGTCGCAGAGCAGGCCCGAAAGCTGCGACGCGCGCCATTCGCGGATTCCATGGCGATCGTCCGTCAGTACGATCAGCCGGGTCGAAGGCGAAAACCTCCGGACGTCGTCAAGATACTGTTCCGTGACCGAGATACCGGACCAGAACCAGTGAAAGAAAATGGCTGCGTCAAATCGGCCGGCCCTGAGAACATCTTCCAGCTTCCATTGGGTCTCGATGTCCATGCCCAGAGCGCGCAGCCGTTCGGCGTCACCCGCGAAGACGGCAATTCCGAGTTCCTTCAAAACCGGTTCATATTGCCCGCGCTCACCGGCATGGCGCGCGATGTAGGTAACTTCATGTCCCTGCGCGCGCAAACGGCGAAGTACCTGCATGAGCCGCATATCGGCGCCGCTGCGATCGAAGTGCGGCAGCGCCTCGTGTACCAGAAGAACGCGTCTGCCCGTCGTTTTTTCGGCGGGCGTTTTTTCGCCGCCGCCGGCGGAATCGACATGCTCCTTATGCTGTTCCAGCAGGCTCGCGACGGCCGCCTGTTCATCTTTGCCGAGGCGCGCGCTGAAGGTCCGCAGCAGCGCGAGCCCCCGCCGGAGTTCTCCCTGCGCCACCAGAATCAGCGCCAGGTTGAATTGCGCGCGCGCATTTTCAGGGTTGAGTTCCACGGCGCGCTCATAGCCGCGGCGCGCCTCCGCGACTTCATCGCCGACAATCTTCACCGTCGCCCAGTCGTTCCACAGCTCACTGGTCTCTTTTTCAGCCAGCGCCAGATCGAGAAGCTTCACCGCTTCCGGCATCCGGTTGGCGGCGATCAGATCGAGCGCGCGCTGGTGTTTGGTTTTATCCTGCATAGATTTCCATTCCATCGGCAAATGAAGCCGGTGCACCCGGCAAAACGTGCCGGGGTTGCGTCCCGAAAACTCCGTATCGCGTGTCTGAACGTGTAGGCTGCACTTGCGTTGCCAAACTAGCGGCCATCATCGACGACCTTCGGCAGAGGAGGCTGGGCCATTTTTCCCAGTGACTCTTGCAGCCGGAATTTCTGCTGAGCGCTCACCGGCTGCGACGGCGCAAGGATGACAAGGTCCACACGCCGGTTCGTACTGCGGCCTTCGGGAGTCGAGTTTGGCTGGACGGGATGGTATTCCCCGTAGCCCGCCGCCGCGAGCAGCGACGGCTGAAACTTGTAGCGTTCGATGAAAACGCGAACCAGTCCGGTGGAGCGAGCGGCCGAAAGCTCCCAGTTGGAGCTGAATCGCCCGTTGTGAATCGGAACGTTGTCGGTATGTCCTTCGACCCGGATGCTGTAGCCGGTGGGGGCCAGGATCGGCACCAGCTTGTCGAGCGTGGGCCGCGAGGTTTCAATCAGCACGTCGGAGCCGGGCGCATAGAACCCCATCTCATGCAGGCTCAGCACCAGCCCCTCGGGGGTTTCGCGCAGTTCAATTTGTTTTTTCGACATCTCCGGGGCAAGGGCCTTCATGAGCTTGTCATGCAGCGCGCGATGGTTTTGGGCCGACGTCATGGAAGGCTCGGCGGCCATATCGGGCGCGATGGTCCCAAACGAGATGCTGCGATCGATATTTTCGACCATCTGCGCATCCGCAAACGGCATGGGCTCCGCTTCATTCAGCGGCATGCGGGTCGTGGAGGCCTGAAACAGCCCGAGTTCCTGGAAGGCCACCTGAATGGCGATGGAGATCTTTCCGATTTTTCTGTGGTCGGTCTGCGACGCGGCATACATGACCACGAAGACCGCGAACAGCAGCGTGATGAAATCCGCATAGGAAACCAGCCAGCGCTCGTGATTGGCTCGCCCGCCGTTTTTTTTCCTTCTGCTCATGTCTCGTTATCCGAATAAGTTCTAAGGCTTCACCACGGAGACGCGGAAGATGCGGGCCTCCGACAGAGATTCTGTATTCGTTATCGGCGGAAATGAGGATTTCCTGCTTGTTTTTAGGATGTCACTTACTTTTTGCGTTTTACAGACCGCTGAAGAATGTCCGAACAACCGTAGATAGGAACGATCAAACCGGGGCTGAAGCCCTGAATCTCTGTCAGACCAGCGGGCGGCTGAAGCCGCCCGCTTCTACAGTCGCACCGGCATTTTTTCAGCGGTCTGTGAAGCCCGATCTTTTGCCGGCCTGAAGGCCAGAGCGGATTGGGTAATTGTGTAATTTGGTGATTTCGTAATTGAGCACCGCACAGCGCGTCAATTACCCAATTACCAGATTACACAATTACTAAATCCGCCCTAAAGCTTCCAGGGAGCCTCAAGCCTGTAACTAAGAAGCCCTGGCCTTTGGGACGTCCACAGGCCCGACTGACTCCGGCTGGATCGAAGTAAAGCCAAGCAGTTTTATTTCCACCATGCGCGGGTTCATTCCTTCAAGGATGGAAATCACTCCTTCCACCATCATTTCCCGCAGGATCTGGGTCTGCCGCATGCGGATTTTCAATTTGCCCGCGGCCGGAAGGAGAAAGAGATTCGCCAGCCCGACACCATAAATCGTGGCCACGAAGGCCACGGCGATTCCCCGGCCGACTTCCTCGATTTTGTCCATGTGCTGCATGACCTGGATCAATCCGAGGACGGCCCCGATGATTCCGATGGTGGGTGAAAAGCCGCCCGCGGCCTCAAATACCTGGGGCACCCTCTCTTCTTCTTCGGCTTTGTTGTCCATCTCCAGCTCCATCATGCGCCGCAGCTGGTCGGGCTCCGTGCCATCCACGGCCAGCATCAGCGCGCGTTTCAGGAACGGGTCCTGGATCGTGTCGGTTTCCGAGTCGAGCGATACGATTCCATGCTTTCTCGCCTTTTGGGCAAACTGCACCATGTCTCGGATCAGGCTTTGCTGACTGTCGGCATTTTCGAAGAAAACATGCGCCAGCTCCCTGCCGCCGGCGAAAACCACCGACAGCGGAAACTGAATCAGAATCGCGCCCAGGGTGCCGCCAAAAACAATGACCGCGGCCGTGGGCTGCAATACCTGGCCGAGGTTGCCCCCTTCCAGCAGCAGTCCCGCGACGATGCCTCCCACCGCAACCAATATTCCGGCGATTGTGCTCTTATCCACTGGTTCCGCTCCTTACGTCTGCTGAGCCGGCATCGTGCCGGGGGTCATGGGCGTCTTCTTTCCGCGGGCGCGAAAACAATCCGTCGGAAGACAGAGTGCTTCCATACACCGACATGCCTTCCAGAAGCCGGCGGCGAAACTCGATCAGGCGGTCCACAATCGTCTCCACATCTTCCAGGACGACAATCTTTTCGCCGCTCGCCAGTGTGATGACGGTGTCCGGAGTGTTTTCCACGAACTTCAGCAAATCGGAGTTCACCCATAAGATATGCCGGTTGAGTCGTGTGAGTTGAATCATAAGCGCCTTTCGAAAAGCCAAAACACCCGATTTCCATATCGGCGAATGAAGCAATTTCTTCTGTTTTGCCCATCGGCCCGACAACCCATTAAACTTCGCGCTCCGCCGGCCGATGGTCTAAATGAGCGCCTGGCCTTTCCTCGCGATGAAATGCGCACCCCGAACGAGTCGGGCAGGCTCATTCGCGGAGACAACAGGCGGGCAGTTCGATCAACGATGAAATTCAAT
>Ga0137391_10003863_pt1 | contig 11407 bp, 15 predicted proteins | sample 15con2h24BmetaG_FD_101399 | JGI IMG/M metagenome (GOLD analysis project Ga0137391, IMG submission 101399) | Vadose zone soil microbial communities from Angelo Coast Range Reserve, California, USA - 15con2h2.4B metaG | ecosystem: Environmental > Terrestrial > Soil > Vadose zone > Saprolite...
GAAAGGCGGCGGAACTGCGCCTCTCGCACCTTCGGCGGGAGCTGCACGCCTTTCGCTTCCGCTCGGCGGCGCAAGCGCTCACCCGCGAAGAGCAGGGAGCCATTGACCACTAAGAAGGCAGCGACGATGAGCGGGGAGGCGAACAAGAGCTTGAGCGGCTTCTCCAGGAAGACCCCGAGCAGACCTGCTGGAATGCAGCCAATAATAATGAGCCAGCTCACCCATTCCTCGGTGCCTGTGCGCACTTCGCCCTCTTTGACACTCGTGAGCAGGGTACGCACGACCTGGAGCCAATCGCGCCAGAAGTAGAGCACGAGGGCGACACTGGTGCCAAGGTGCAGCGCCACGATGAGCGGCAGAAAACTGTCATTGCGCACCAGGTCGCCCCAGCCGAAGAGGCCCGGCAGGATCACCGTATGACCCAGACTGCTGATGGGGAACAGTTCTGTCACCCCTTGAAGCAGTGCGAGAAACATCGTTTGCCAGATAGTCAGATTCATTGGTTTCCTCACTCTCGTGCAACGGGGGAAGGCCTCTCGTTGGGTGATCCCTGCCCGGCCTGGCGGGTGTAACCGCTTCTTCTCCACGCCAAGGAAAACACCAGAGGAGATGGGGCCAGGTGGATGGGCGTGCAACGGTCGCCCGCCTCACTCGCCTGATGCCATCCCTCTGTGCTGGCAACTGGGGAGTGGGGCGAGTATTCCCCTCTTCACGCGCTGCACGAGCGACTACTTTCTCGCTGATTTCGGACGAGTCACCAGGGCCGCGACAACACCAATGATGGCCAGGATGAAAAAGGCCACCGCGTGCGTTGGATGCGAAGCCAGCGGAGGCGTCGTGGTGAGCGGGTGATAGATCCCTGGAATGATGTAATAGATGGCTAAAGCCAGGGCGACGACTGCAACGACAATCGCGCCATAGAAAAGCACTGGATTCTTCATACGGGTACCTTCTTTCTTTCAGGCAGACGTTTCAGCGTCTGCCGTCTTCGGATAGATTTTCGTATGGGTCACGTTTCAAGACAAGACGTACAGGGTGCTCGCGTTCATCTGGGTGAGGGCCGAGCGAGCTATCTGCCCGCTGTTCCTTCCTCTCCCTGCTCCGTGTGATCCGGGTTTCATGGCTGCGCACGCAGCTCACTCGACGTCGGTGTTGCGGCGAACCTCTTTCCCGCGTGAACGACGCTCGTCCTGTGGGCCTCGAGGTCGAGGCTCGTAGGCGGACAGCGGGCCAGGCAAGGCTCGCTCCGCTTCTTCTTCCAAACGATGCTCATTGCGACGCAAGAAGACCAGAAAGGCGATGATGACCAGCACAGCCAGCACAAGCGCGACCGTGCCTACCGGTCCGGTGAGCCGATGCACGTTGTCACCCAGGAGGTAGCCCCCCAGCCCAAAGAGCGTGGCCCACACGATGCCCCCTGCGGCATTGAAGAACAGAAAGCGTGGCCAGCGCATGCGGTTGGTCCCGGCCAGGAATGCGGCCCAGGCCCGCAACACGGCGACAAAGCGCCCGAAGAAGACGACTTTGCCGCCATGCAGCATGAAAAGATACTGCCCCAGCTTCAGCCTGCGCTCCTCAAGGCGAATATAGCGCCCATAGCGCCGCAGCAGACGGTAGCCGCCCTCGCGCCCGATCCAGAAGCCGAGATTATCACCCAGGATCGCCCCACTGGCCGCCGCCGCGATCACCACTGGAATGAAGAGCTGGTGCGTCGTCCCGGCGTAGATGGCGGCCACCAGCAGCATGGTCTCACCAGGAAAAGGGATGCCGGTGCTCTCAATGGCCACAAAGACCAGGACCGCCCAATACCCATAGGTGGTGAGCAGATGCATCAGGTCAGATGTTGCGATATGAAACATGTGTCGTCTGCTTTCTCCATCTCGGACGCGCATGGCGCGAACGCACGGCACGAGGTTCACCTCTGGAACAGCATGCCACGGGAAGCCGCTCCCCTGAAGGTTTTAGAGGGCGAGCTTCTTCCCGCCCGGCTCGCCATGCCCTCTCGCCTCGCGTTCCTGGTAGTGGGTCACACGAAGAGGCGAGCGCTGCTCTTGCCTTCCGTTCGTACTATAGCAACCGCAGATGAGACAGAGATGAGAAAAGAACTCGTTTCTCATCGTCACCTCATCTGCCTGGGGTATAGTAAGAGCAGTGAGAGCGTTCGTTCAGTTCAGTCATCACCGTTCGGGAGGAGTGCTGCATGCGTCTTTTAGTGGCGGAAGATCATCCATCCCTGGGCCCGGATCTGAAAAAAGGTCTGGAGCGCTGTCATTACGCCGTGGATCTGGTCGCCAATGGCGAGGATGCCCTCGCGCTGGGGTTCGAGGTGCCGTATGATCTCATCATCCTGGATATCCTGTTGCCCGGTCTCGATGGCCTTGAGGTGTGCCGACAACTGCGCGAGCAGAAGCAAACGGTGCCCATTCTGTTCCTCACCGCACTCGGCGAGATAGATCAGCGCGTGCGGGGGCTCGATCTGGGTGCGGATGACTATCTCACCAAGCCCTTTGCCTTCCGTGAGCTGGAAGCGCGGGTGCGCGCCTTGCTGCGACGTGATGGCTCCCCCAGGACACCCCTGTTGCGCTTTCTGGACCTCACGCTCGATACGCGGACGCACGAAGCCAGCCGAGGCGAGCGCACGATCGCCCTCTCCAGCAAGGAATATGCGCTTCTGGAGTTTCTCATGCGCCATCCACGCCAGGTCTTGAGCCGCACCACCATTGCCGAGCATGTCTGGGATTACGACGCCGAGCATCTCTCCAACGTCATCGATGTCTACATCGGCTACCTGCGCACGAAACTCTGTGCCGGAGGCCTGCCCGACGTCATCCACACCATTCGTCACTCCGGCTACCAGTTGAAGGAGCCAGCACCATGAACACCCTCATCCAGCGGATGTTTCCGCTGGGCATCCGCCTCCAGTTGATGCTCTGCTACACCGCCGTTTTCGCGGCGCTGTTACTCTTCGTCGGGGCGGTCTTCTACCAGTACCTCGAACACTCGCTGGAGGCGAGCCTGGACTCGACACTGCAAATCCGCACGCAGCAGATCGCCGGGGGTATCGTGTTCCGAGGTGGCACGATCACGATCCGCGATGTGGCGGGCGAACTGCCCGGCTTCGACGCCAACCCGCACGACCAACAGCTCTCGCATGTCGATGCGAACTTCGGGGTGCTGGTGCGCCTGCTCGATGCCCACGGGCAGCTTGTACATGAGACGCCCGCCTTTCGCGCCCTGCTTGTTCCCCATCTGAGCGTCACGCAGCCCTTGCAGGGCACCCCCTGGCAGGGGACGGTCAGCCTCCGTGACGGGCAGGAGGTGCGGCTCTACAGCCGGGCGCTCACCGAAAACGGCCAGACCTTTGCCGTGATCCAGGTGGGAGAGTCGCTGGTAGAGCTCCATACCCTCCTGCACGATCTGGTCGGAGAGCTCCTGGTCGTGGGGCTCCTGGTCTTGCTCGCCTGCGCCGTCGGCAGCTACTGGCTGGCAGCACGCGCCTTCGCGCCGATTCAGCGCCTGGCAGAGATCGCCAGGCGCATCAAGGCGGGCGATCTCCGAAGCCGCGTCCCGGTCCCGAGGGCACACGACGAGGTGCAGTACCTGGCGCTCACCCTCAACGAGATGATCGACTCCCTGGAGCAGGTGGTCATCCGCCAGCGGCGCTTCGTGGCCGATGCCTCCCACGAACTGCGCACGCCGGTCGCCGTGATACGCAACAAGACGGACGTCGCCTTGCTCGCATCTGGCACGCGGCAGGACTACGTCGCGGTCTTACACGAGATTAACGCGGAGGCCGAGCGCCTCAGCCATCTCATCAGTGACCTGCTGGCGCTGGCGCGGGGCGATGAGGGGCAGACGCAGTTTGAACGGGAGCCGGTGCGCCTGGACCTCTTGGCCAGGGCAGTGGCGGCCAACGCGAACCTGCTGGCTTCCGAGCGCGGCATCACGCTCGAGGTGCAGGGGCGCGAACCGGTCACGATGCTGGGGGATGAAGCGCGGCTGATCCAGGTCTTCATGAACCTCGTGGATAATGCTGTGCGCTACACCAATCCTGGTGGGCGTGTGACGGTGACCGTCGAGAACACGCAGGACCAGGCGCTTCTCTCCGTCCACGATACCGGGATCGGGATCGCCCCTGAGCACCTGCCGCATCTCTTTGAGCGCTTCTACCGGGCCGACCCGGCGCGGGGGCGGACAGGAGGCAGCAGCAGTGGGCTCGGGCTCTCCATTGTCGAGTGGGTCGTCCGTGCGCATGGGGGGACGGTCTCGGTCGAGAGCCAGTTTGGACAGGGCTCCTGTTTCACGGTGACGTTGCCCCTGGCCTCCCTCACCGAGGAGCGTACACTTCCCCTGAGAAGTGTCACAGCGTAGATGCGTTCGCGCTCTCATCTCCAGGCTCTCTCTCTACCGACCAGGAGTGGCAAGTTGGCCTATGAGGCTCTGCCGAGAGCTTTACAACGTTTCGTGGACAAGGGCGCGGGAAGAGGCCGATTCCCCCATGATGGTGAGCGAGCTTTCGAGATCAGAAGCTTTCCCTACTCCCCATGCAGATCTGCTCAGGGTTTGCGAGCGCTTGTACATTTCGCTCGCGGGCCAAATAGTTCTGGAGACCATTCCATTTCGGAGGCTGAACAATTAATCAATCTCGAACAACAGAGGAGGATCACAGATGATGTTTTGACCACAGAATTTGTGCTTTGTCGAATAATGATTCCCGCTTCTTCTTTGGAGAAAAGAACGACAAAACTAGCAGAGAAGCCTCCTCATCGTTGTTTCTACCAAAAACAACGATGAGGAGGCTTCTCATGTTGTCATGCTCCGATCGCCCTCTTCCCGATCATGATCGGCGCGTCTCAGCTCTAGGCCAGCACCACGGCGATGAGGTAGGCGACATACGCTCCTACCAGGAGACCACCCATCACACGAGGGATCTTCCCATACCAGACACAAGCCAGCAGTGCCAGATGAACGACGACCATCACGGGTAAGGCGAGAAAGGTGACATGAGGGTCTACCGGAATGGAGTGAATGGCGGCTGCCAGTCCAAGGGTGACCAGCAGATTGTAGGCGAAGGAGCCAAGGATGCCGCCCACCAGAATATCAGCGCGTTGCTTGCGGGCCGCACTCACCCCAGCGCAATCATCTCTGCCCCGGTCCCAAGCGAGACAATCGTGGCTCCGACGGCCCCCTGACCGATGCCAAGACGCTGAGCAAGCCGAAGTGCCCCTCCACAATGGCTGGACCTCCCAGAGCCATTGTGGACAGACCACCGAAGGTGAGCAGGACCGGTTTCCACTGCAGACGAGGGCGTGATCGAGCTTCCAGGTCGCCATGAGCGTCGTCGTCGTCGTCAGCCTCTGCGAGACGCTTGACTGCCCTCCGTTCTGTCCAAAACAGGAAGACCGTGTACCCCACAAACACCACCAGGAGGAGCATCCCTTCCAGTTGCGTGACCACGCCCAGAAAGAGCAGGACCACAGGGATGACCGAGACGAGCGTCGCGATCACCGCTTGTCGTCGCATGCTCCGGTCAATCACCATAGGAAAGATGAGTGCCGAAAGACCCAGGGCAGCGGTCATCATGGTGACATTGGTGCCAATAACGTTGCCCACCGCAAGGGCGGGAGCGCCGCGAGCCGAAGCAATGGCTGCGGTCAGCATCTCCTCTGGTTCCAGTCCCGCCAGCAGGACTCCGACGACCACCGCACTAACGCCAAGCGCGCGTGCCAGCTCACCTGCTCCATCCACAAACCAATCCGCACCGGCGAGCAGCAGACCAGTCCCGATGACGAGCAGGAAAAGCGCGATGAGCAACGCTACCATGTCTCACGTTCCTCTCCTTCCTCCTGCGCCGAACCGGTCTGCAATGCCTCCTCCAGGTTCGGCGTGGGCAGGCCTTCCTGTTCGTAGACGGTGGTAGTGAACACCTGTAACGCCTGGCGGCAGTGCGCGAGGCGCTCTTGCGCTGCTCGGCTTGCGGGACCCGGAAAAAAGTCCCGCTGCTGGATCTTGCGCAGCCAGCGGGAGAATCTCAGCAGATCTTGCTCGTTTTCCTCCAGCTCCGCAAAGGTAAATTTGCGAGTACGCGTTTCCTTCTCCAGTTCTTGCAGAAACTCCTCGCAGCGCTCGCCAAATTCCTGGTACTCCTTGTTCCGCTCCCCCTGAAAGCGTGCGATCAGATCGGCCTGAATCCGTGCGCTCATTGCTTTGGCTTCGAGAAAGAAGCCACTGCCCCCCTGCTGTTCCAGCTCGGTGAGCAGTGTCTGGAGGAGCTGTTCCTGGGCTGGAGCATGGGGGAGCATCCAGGCCCCGGCTTGCAGGTTGATCGCACCAGCCTGCTGCAGGCGTCTCCAGACCAGCACGCGCAGACTCGATGGCGTGGCTGGCGTTTGGGGAAAGAACACAAGCCAGGTGTGGTCCGTCATCGTGGTTCTTTCTCTGTTCTTCTTACGCTGCTCATCGTGCTCCTTTTCGAGAGCGCATGTATTTCACTGTTCAGTACGCTGTGCGCTCGGTGCTGAGTGCTTCCCAGATTTCGGGGGCATGGTTAACAAACGTGGAGAGATGGCCCTCATCGGGATAAAAGGTCGCCGTGCAATGCGGCAATGCCTGCACCAGGAGACGGGCCGCAGCAGCTGGCATGACCCGATCCTGCTCTCCTTGCCACAGGAACAGCTTCTCGCAGGTGATCGCTTCGACCTGAAAGCCCCAGGGTCTGCTGTAGACCAGCCCGTCCTTCGTGGCCGCGTCGGTCGCCTGCCGGAAACACTCAGCCGTGGCCTGGGCAAACGCCTTTCTGATCTCCGGGATGCCTAACAACTGGTGGTCTGCCTCTCCCAGCCGTGCGCCAGCGCGGACGAGCTTCTTCTCGAGACTGGCTTCATCTGATCCTGAGAGCTGCATAGAAAGATGAAACAAGGCCCGAACCAGCCAGGGAACATGGACGAGCATCCAGACCTCTGAGCGCAACGCAAAGGAGCCAGCTTGCTGGAGGAAGGGGCCGGTCGCCGGGGAGATGAGTCCGCATGCCGTGAGCCGGTGTGGGATTTTGTAGGCGCAGGCCAGTGCATAGGGCGCACCTCCGGAGAAACCCACGATGGCGAACCGCTCGATGCCAAGCTGATCGGCCACCTCCACCACATCATCGGGCCAATCGAGCAGCCGGTAGCCCGGCTTCGGATCCGAGCGTCCGATACCAGGGCGGTCCAGGCTCATCAGTCGCACCCCAAGGCGTTCTGCCGCCGCAGTGACTGTCAGCACCTCTAAGCGTGAGGACCCATTGCCGTGACAATGGAAGATGGGAGTTCCGTCGCTCTTGCCGACCTCAAAAGCCTGCAGTCGTCGTCCATCGCGCAGCTGGATGGTGGAATCACCAGTTCTTCCTGTTGAGTTTGTCATCATGTTGCTCTCCGAAAAAAACAAACGTTTCTTAGCTAATTGAAACAGTTGTTGCATATCAGAGTATACACGAAAAGGCGCTCGTTGGCAAGAGCCCCTGATGGAAGGACACCGACTCTTCTGATTGGGGACACGTCATGAACATATCCAGGTCGAGAACAATCGGCTCAGAGCAGATGGAATGCCAGGGCAAGCCCAACGAGGATCAAGACCGCGGCGCGGTCTAGTTCGATCTGCGTTTTCCTTCGTCCGCCTCTCCTGGAGGCATTGCCTGTTCGGCCAGGCGGGAAGTCACGGAAGCCAGAGCCGCTCGTAGCTCAGCATCGGTGAGGGGACTTGCGGCGGCCAGTTTTCCATAGAGCCGGTCGATCTCGTGCTGTTTCTCGCGCAGTTCCCAGTCTTTGGCCGCAAGCTGCTGCTTCATCTCATCGAGCCTGCGGCGTAAGGCAGCGATCACCTGATCTTTGGTTCTGTCGCCAGCGCGATCTCGCGGCGCAAGCCGATAGTGCTGTCCCGCTTCCTCGATGGCGGCAAGCAAGTCGGGATGGAAGCGTCAGAACTGAGAACAAGGTGCAGTAGAGAGACCCTTCTTATGGTATACTGAGGGTCATTGAGCCCATCTTCATGAGGAGAAAATCATGAACTGCCCGCATTGCGCTTCACCTACCACCAAGGAACAGACCAAGAAGACGTCGCTGGGGTATCGGACATTCCGTTGCTCAGACTGCAAGCGAACTTTTAACGAGCGTACAGGGACGCCGTTCAACTTTCTGGAATATCCCACCGATATCGTCCTGCTCGTCGTGCTGTGGCGGCTGCGCTACAAGTTGAGCCTGCGGGATCTGGTTGAGATGTTTTTGGAACGCAGCTTTGAGTTCACGTATGAAGCAGTTCGAGACTGGGAAGAGCGCTTTGCCCCACTCATCGCAGATCAACTACGAATCAAGCGACGAGGGCAAGCGGGGCGGTCCTGGTACGTTGATGAAACCTATGTCAACGTCAAAGGGAAATGGTGCTATCTCTATCGGGCCATCGATCGCGATGGGAATCTGGTTGATTCCATGCTCAGTGAGAAGCGAGACATGGAGGCGTCCAAGCGCTTTTTCAAACAGGCTGCCGACGTTGTCGGCCACGCCCCAGAACGGGTGACGACCGATGGGCATGATTCCTACCTGCGTGCGATTCGTGAGACCCTGGGCAGTGACGTGCTCCACCGGACCAACCGCTATCTCAACAATCGACTCGAGCAAGATCACCGTGGCATCAAACAGCGCTCCTACCCCATGCGCGGATTCGGAAGCGTGACCTCGGCAGCACACTTCTGCAGAGCCTTCGGTGAGGTGCGCCAGTTCTTTCGGGTCCGGACCACGATGAAGCAACACGTTTCCTTGGCAGAACAACGCGCTGGGTTCCGTCAACGCTTGGATGCCTTGAAGGCTATGGTTGTGATGGCCTAACACAGAGAAGAATGGGGGTGAGGCCGTCAATCACAATCTTGTTAACTTCTGTGGTCTCAGCTCGACTTTGTACAATTTGGGGAAAAGAACCAGGCATGAGAGCCTCTTGAGGTAAGATAGAAGCTGACCAAAGCCATATCTTGCTCAGGAGGATGTTCATGCCCCTTCCCGATCCCATTATAGAAGTTTTGACGGTTTTTCGGCCACTGTTTACCGCTCCCACCTGGAGGAAACTGATGACGTTGTTAACCGGAACCCGGCTTTCGCAGGGACGCCGGACGGTCGCGGCAGCCCTGCGTGCTAGCGGCAACGATCAGGCGACCAATTGGAGCCTCTTTCATCACGTGCTCAACCGAGCGCGCTGGGCTCCTTTAGCCGTGAGTCGCCAGCTGCTCCTGCTCATCATCGAGACCTTTGTGCCAGCAGGCGCCTGTGTGGACCTGGTGATTGACGAAACGCTGGAGCGGCGCTGGGGCAGCAAGATCGAGCCTCCGAGGGCATTACCGCGATAGCGCTCTCTCTAGCCGAGAGCGGTCGGTGAGCAGCCCTGGCCTGCGATGGATCGTGATGGCAGTCGTCGTCACCGTGCCCTGGACGAAGCAGCGCTGGGCCTTGCCCTTTTTGTGTGTGCTGGCAACCACCCCGGAAGTCAGTGCACAACTGGGCAAGCGACACAAGACAGTGGCTCTGTGGGCTCACCAGATGATCAGCCTGGTCCGCCGCTGGCTTCCCGACCGGCCTATCAAGCTGATGGGCGATACCGCGTACAGTGTGCTGGAACTGGGTCTGCATGCCAATGCTCAGCAGGTGACTCTGATTACGACTGGCCGGTTGGATGCGGTGCTCCATGAGCCCCCTCCCGAACGCACCCGGCACACCATTGGGCGTCCCCGCGTCGTCGGCACACGCCTGCCTGCGCTGGAACAAGTCTTACGGGACCCGCAAACCCTCTGGCAGAAGCTCACCCTGGACTGGTACGGCGAAGGGGAGCGAACGGTGGAGATCTGTACCGGCACAGCGTTGTGGTACCGCTCTGGATACGATCCTTTGCCGATCCGCTGGGTCCTGACTCGTGATCCCAAGGGAAAGCGCCCCCCAAAGGCCATCTTTTCCACCAACCTGACTCAGACGGCAGAACAGATTGTCAGCGACTTCATGAAGCGCTGGAGTCTGGAAATAGTCCAACCGCAAATGACAAAAATGTACCTGCTCACTGTTGCGGGAGGTGGGGATCACATAGCGGATCTCCACCTCTTCGTTGGTCACGATGACTCGATCGATCATCAACTCCACCAACTGCCTTTTCTGCTCAAAGGTAGCCTGTTCCAGGCCGGCCTGTACCCGCTGACAAAACTCCTGGATCGAGTTCATCACCTGAGCGAGTTCAAGCTGTTGAGCTGCACTCGCCTCGAGTTGGCGCACCTGACTGGCCAATGCCTCCTGCCGCAGAGCTAAATCCTGCCGTCTCCGCTTCAACTCGTCTAGAGAAATAATGCCTGCCAGATAGGCTTCTGTCAAGCGCTCGACCTGCTGGTTCACACTGAGCTGTGCTTTGCGCAGATTCTCTCGACGCGCTTGCAGCTCTTGAGGAAGCCATGCACCTCCTTGTGCACGCAGCAGTGCCGCTTCGATGACCTCTGGATACATCAGAACTTCACAGATATCTTGCCAGATGAGTTCGTCCAACTGGCGAGCAGGTATCATCCGTGAAGAGCACTTCTCATCTCGACAGGATTGAACAGCGCCATTCTTGCCTCGGCAGAAGTAGTAGCGGTAGTTTTTATTCGTTCGCCCGGTACAGCCGAGATGACAGAGGCCACAACTGAGTAATCCTCGCAGCAAATACGAATGCTGTGTATTGTTGCGGCTGGCAAATTGCTGGTTATGAGCCAGTTTGCTTTGAACGCACTCAAAGTCTTGCTGGCTCACGATCGCTGGAACGTGTGCGACAGCGAGCCAGTCCTCAGGGGGCGTGAGCGTATGTCCACTCCGTGATTGGCTGACAGGCAGTAAAGGAGAATGCCGCTGGTGAGCAGGGTGAGATCGACTCCGACCAGCATAGACGGTTCCAGCATAAACGGGGTTTGTCAGGATGCCGCGGATGCTGGCTTGATTCCAGCGAGTGGCCCCGGATGGGGAGGGAATGCCTAGATCCATGAGGTGTTGCGCGAGCCCACAGAGGCTGTATCCTTCTTGCAGGTACGAACTGAACATCTGGGCGATCACCGGCGCTTCTGTTTCTTCCACGCGTACTCCCGGCGGATCACGTGGTCGATCAGGGTTCGTCCGATACCCATACGGAGGCCTCGTCCAAGGTAACAACGTGCCCGCCTGAAGCTTTTGGAGTCGCCCACGCCGCATTCGCTCACTGATGAGCGAACGTTCATACTCGGCCACGGCCCCACGGATCTGCAACAACAGTTGATCGTGCGGATCTTGGCTCATGGGTCGTTCCAAGAACTCAACCAGGCAGCCTGAGCGTTCCAGCTCTTCGATCAAGAGCACTTGATGGACATACTTGCGCGCTAGCCGATCGGGGGCCGTAATCAACA